>Ga0081455_10003886_pt1 | contig 17015 bp, 16 predicted proteins | sample TabmetS3T2R1_FD_70207 | JGI IMG/M metagenome (GOLD analysis project Ga0081455, IMG submission 70207) | Tabebuia heterophylla rhizosphere microbial communities from the University of Puerto Rico - S3T2R1 | ecosystem: Host-associated > Plants > Roots > Rhizosphere ...
GGCCAAATTCTTGTCGCCGGTCTGCAACAGCGCGAGGCCCAGCGTGTCCCACACATCGGCGCGCTCGGATGCGATACCGCAACAGGTCAGCAGCAAGATTCGCGCCGCCTCGCCCTCGCCACGCATCAGCAGCAGGCCGGCCAACCCGAGCAGTGCCGCGACCCGCTTCGGATTGAGCTCCAACACCCGGCGATACGCCCGCTCAGCCTCCTGCGCCTGCCCGGCGGCACGCATCGCCTCGGCACGTCGCAGGGGCGGTTCGTCCCATTGCGGCAGGTACCGCTCGAGCTCTGCCATCAGGCTGAGGCCACGCGCGGCGTCGCCAGCCTGGTGCTCCGCCAGAGCGAGGTTGAGCAACGTCGCCGGTGCGGCGTCGCCGAGTGCCACGGCCATGCGGAGCGCGATCAGTGCTGCGGCCGGACGATGATTGGCGAGCTGCACGATGCCGCGCGTCACCAGCAGAGGGGCCTCCCGCGTGTCCGGCGGGGCCGCATCGTCGAGCATCGCCAGCGCACCCTCCCGGTCGCCGGCTTGCAGGCGTTCGAGCACAAGGTCAGCCGTCATGGCGGACTCGCTCGAGCACGGCGAGGATACCGGCGACCGGCGCCTCGGCCTCGAACCGCAGGACCTGGCGCTCCAGGCCGCGCACCTCATAGCCCGCCTGCCGCGCCGCCGCAGCGCATCGAGCTCGCCCCGCAGCGTCCGCACCTCGGCCTCGAAGTGGCGGGCCCGCCACCGCCACTTGCCCTGTCCGAGCCACGCCGCAGCGCCCCCCAGGATGACGCCGCCCATCACGAGGACCAGAATCAAGGCAAACAAGGGCAGTCCCACCGCGAGCATCGGGTGCGCCTGGTCAAAGGGGTCAAACGAGATCACCACGGTCTGCCGGTTCGCGACCGCGAAGACCACGAACATGACTCCGAACGGGACCAGAATAAGCCCCGAGACGACCCTGCGGATCATGCGTCCTCGCTCCTCGTCACACCCGGGCACTAGTGTGGCGTCCGCAACGCGAGCCGCCGGATATTATCCCGATTGCGGCGTTTCGGCCGGCCGATTGAGACGCTCGCGCATTTCCTTGCCGGTCTTGAAAAACGGCACCGACTTCTTTTCGACCGAGACATGCGCGCCAGTGCGCGGGTTGCGCCCCATGCGCGCCGGACGGTTCTTCACCGAGAAGGCGCCGAAGCCGCGCAACTCGACGCGGTCGCCTCGCGCCATGGCGGCAATGATCTCCCCGAGGATGGCGTTGACGATGTTCTCCACGTCACGCTGATAGAGGTGCGGATTTTGCGAAGCAATGCGCTGCACCAGCTCGGATTTGATCATCGTGCTGCCATCCCCTGTGTCGCGTGTCGCCCAGCGTCACGTCTTGCCGGCTCCGGCCGCGAGATGAAGTCTCGACCCTTACCGTTCGACCCTGCACCGGCAGGGGCAAACGGCCAGACCCGAAACACTCAACACCGGAAGCGAGACGAAAGACTAGTTCGCCGCCTGAGGGTGCCAAAGCGCCAGAAGACCGTCAAGATTTAGTCGCTCGATCGCCTGCATCGCACTCGACTCCTCGATGCGCTGCGCAAACGAGCGGAGCCCGAGCGCCTCCAGCGTCACGACCGCGGCGGTGTGCAGGAACGGCAGGTCGCCGAACCGGTCACGCAACCTATAATCACGCACCGGCGTCTTGGGGTCGATGTTCTTTTCCTTCGCCAGCCACGCAATGGCGGCCCGCTCGTCGCCGAGCTCGTCGACCAGCTTGAGGCCGACGCCCTGGCGGCCGGTGAATACCCGGCCGTCCGCCACACGTTCGAGCGCCGTGTCATCGAGCCCGCGGCGGGTCTTCACCAGATTGCGGAACCAGGAATACGAATCCAGCACGATGGCCTCGATTGCGGCGCGCGCCTCAGGGCTCGTCGGCTCGAAGCCATTGGGCGCAGCCTTGAGCGGAGAAGACTTGATCTCCTCGACCTTGATTCCCAGCGTCTTGAGCGCTTCGCTGAAATTCGGAAATTGGAATATGACGCCGATCGAGCCCACGAGCGAGGTCTCGCCCGCCACAATGTGATCAGCGCCGAGCGCCGCGATGTAGCCGCCCGATGCAGCGAGACCGTCGACCACGACCACGGTTGGCTTCTCGTCCTTGAGCCGCATCAGCGAGTCATGCAGCTCCTCGGACCCCGACGTCGTCCCGCCCGGGCTGTTGATATGGACGATCACGGCTTTCGCCTGAGACTTCGCGAGCCGCTCCAGCGCCTCGACCCGCTGGCGATCGGTGCGGATGAGGCCGGTGATGGTGACGCGCGCGATCGAGGCGCCGGTCGTTCCGGCCAGCACGCCCGAGCCGGATCCTCCAACAGCCGCGCCTGCCGCCACCACGGCGCAGATTGCGAACAGGACCGCAAACACCCGCCAGAACGTCAGCTTGCGCCGCATCCGGCGGCGATCGACAATGAAATCAGCGTCGAGCGACATCGTTTGTCTCCCTCGCAGAACAGGCGGAAACCAGGCGGAACCCGCCAAGACTGTCAGTCACAGGTAGGAACCGGCCGCATTTGTGGCAAGACGCCGGATACGGCACGGCAGCCCGCCGTGCCGTATTCGACCAGTCTCGCTCCTACTTGTCGGTCGGCTTCTCGCTCGCCCGCTTGAGCGCAGTGCCGAGAATGTCGCCAAGCGTTGCGCCTGAATCGGAGGAGCCATACTGGGCGATCGCCTCCTTTTCTTCCGCGACCTCAAGCGCCTTGATCGACACCTGCACCTTGTGGGCGCGGCGGTCGAACTGGATCACGCGCGCATCGACCTTCTCGCCGACGGCAAAGCGCTCCGGCCGCTGCTCGCCGCGATCGCGCGCCAGCTCGGCACGCTTGATGAAGGTGGTGAGGTCGGTGCCGACGATCTTCACGTCGATGCCCGCCTCCTTCACCTCGATGATCTCGCAGGTGACGACCGAGCCCTTCTTGAGGTCGCCCGCGGTATCCATCGGGTCGCCCTCGAGCTGCTTGACGCCGAGCGAGATGCGCTCCTTCTCGACATCGACGTCGAGCACCTTGGCGCGCACCTTGTCGCCCTTCTTGTATTCCTCGATCACCTGCTCGCCCGGCCGCTTCCAGTCGAGATCGGAGAGATGCACCATGCCGTCGACATCGCCGTCGAGCCCGAGGAACAGGCCGAACTCGGTCTTGTTCTTGACCTCGCCCTCGATGGTCGAGCCCGCCGGATACTTCTCGACGAACACTTCCCAAGGATTGCGCATGGTCTGCTTGAGGCCGAGCGAGATGCGGCGCTTGACCGGATCGACCTCGAGAATCTGCACGTCGACTTCTTGCGAGGTCGACACGATTTTGCCCGGGTGGACGTTCTTCTTGGTCCACGACATCTCGGAGACATGAATGAGCCCCTCGATGCCGGGCTCGAGCTCCACGAAGGCGCCGTAGTCGGTGATGTTGGTGACGCGGCCCTTGAAGCGCGCAGCGATCGGATACTTCGCCTCGATGCCCTGCCAGGGATCGTCCTGCAGCTGCTTCATGCCGAGCGAGATGCGGTGAGTCTCGTGATTGATCTTGATGATCTTGACCTTCACCTGCTGCCCGATATTGAGCACCTCGGTCGGATGATTGACGCGCCGCCAGGCGATATCGGTGACGTGGAGGAGCCCGTCGATGCCGCCGAGGTCCACGAACGCGCCGTAATCGGTGATGTTCTTGACCACACCGTCGATGACCTGGCCCTCTTCGAGGTTCTGCACCAGCTCCTGGCGCTGCTCGGCGCGGGTCTCCTCGAGAACTGTGCGGCGCGACACCACGATGTTGCCGCGCCGGCGATCCATTTTCAGAATTTGGAATGGCTGCGGCTGGTTCATCAGCGGCGACACGTCGCGGATCGGGCGGATATCGACCTGCGAGCGCGGCAGGAAGGCGACCGCCCCGTCGAGATCAACGGTGAAGCCGCCCTTGACCTGGTTGAAGATGACGCCCTGGACCTTCTCGTTACTGTTGAAGGCCTTTTCGAGCTTGCCCCAGCTCTCCTCGCGGCGCGCCTTGTCGCGCGAGAGCACCGCTTCGCCGAGCGCGTTCTCGACGCGCTCCAGATAGACTTCCACCGTGTCACCGACCTTGAGGTCGCTCTGCCGACCCGGCCCGGTGAATTCCCGCAGCGGGACCCGGCCCTCGGTCTTGGCCCCGACGTCGATGACGGCGAGATCCTTCTCGATCCCGACGATCGTTCCTTTGACGACGGACCCTTCCTGCAGGCTGCCTTGGGTAAACGATTCCTCGAGCAGCTTGGCGAAATCCTCACGCGTCGGCGCGACAGCACTGGTGGTAGCCATGAACACTCCCGGTTGGCGTTTCTGCCCTGCCGCCACGCACGTCGTCCTGCCGCAGGGGATACCCCACCTGCGTACGGCAGCCCGGCGCGGCGACCAGGCGATCAAAAGCGATGATTCAGGTCCGGATGAACGCCACCAGGGAAGCGGGCGGAGCAGGCTAGGTCCTCCACGACGGAACCGCGGTCAGCCGCGTTTCCGGCCTGCTCGGACGGCTTCGACAATGTCGATGGCGGCCCGGAATGCGGCGTCTATATCCAAATGCGTAGTATCGAGCAAGTGCGCATCTGGCGCGGCTTTTAAGGGTGCGATCGCCCGCTTGGTGTCGCGTTCGTCCCGGCGTCGGATATCGGCCAGGACATCGGCCGCGTTGATGCGCTCGCCCGCCTGCTCCAACTCGGCGGCGCGGCGGCGCGCACGCACCTCCGGAGTTGCGGTGACGAAGATTTTCACGTCCGCGTCGGGAAAAATCACTGTTCCGATGTCGCGGCCGTCAAGAACAGCACCGGACGGCGTGCGCCCGAACTCGCGTTGGAACGCCAGCATAACTTTGCGCACCTCCGGTATGGCCGAGACGAGCGAGGCCGCCTCGCCGACGACCTGCCTCTTCAGCGCCGCCTCGTCGAAACGGCGAAGATCGAGCGTCTCGGCAGCCGCCACCGCGCGTGCTTGGTCGTCGGGAGAGTGGCCGGCATCGAGCATGGCCTTGGCCACGGCGCGGTAGATCAGCCCCGTATCGAGGTGGCGCAAGCCATAATGGCCGGCGAGCAGCTTTCCGAGCGTCCCCTTGCCTGAGGCCGCCGGCCCGTCAATGGCAATGATCATGAAAGATCGGCCCCGAGGCCGCGCATCAAGGACGCAAAGCCGGGAAAGCTCGTCGCGATGAAGCCGGCATCATCGACTCGCACCGGCTTTTCGCTGGCCAACCCCATGACCAGAAAAGCCATGGCGATGCGATGGTCCATGTGCGTCGCCACTAGCCCGCCACCCCGCGCTCGCCCCTTACCGTGCACGATCAGGTCGTCTTCCTCGATTTCGACCTCAACGCCGTTCGCTTTCAGGCCATCGACGACCGCGCTGAGCCGATCGGACTCCTTCACGCGCAATTCCTTGAGCCCGCGCATCACCGTCGTGCCCTGAGCGAAGCTCGCCGCCACGGCAAGGACCGGATATTCGTCGATCATGGATGGCGCGCGTGCCGCCGGCACCTCGACGCCGCGCAGCATCGAAGCGCGCACCTGCAAGTCGGCGACCTCTTCGCCGCCGGCGCTCCGCGTGTCGAGCGCCGCAATATCAGCACCCATCTCGCGAAGCGTAACGATGAGTCCGGTGCGCAGCGGATTGGTCATCACATCCGTGAGGATCACCTCCGAGCGTGGCACGATCGATGCCGCCACCATCGGAAACGCGGCCGAGGACGGGTCGGCGGGCACCATGACCGGGGCCGGCGCCAGCTCCGCCTCGCCCCGCAGCGTGATCTTGCGGCCCTGCGCCCCTTCCGCTTCGACCCTGACCTCGGCTCCGAAATGCTTGAGCAGACGCTCGGTGTGATCGCGGCTCGCTTCGGTTTCGACGACGGTGGTTTCGCCCGGCGCGGCAAGTCCGGCGAGCAGCACCGCCGATTTGATCTGCGCCGAAGGCACCGGCGTGCGATAGACGATCGGGATCGGATTACGCGCGCCGGCGAGCGTGATGGGGAGGCGGCCGCCGTCGCTCATGCTCACAGCGCGCGCGCCGATCAGCCCGAGGGGATCGAGAATTCGTTTCATCGGTCGGCGGCGCAGGCTGGCATCGCCATCGAAGGTCGCGAGGATGGGGCAGCCGGCAACCGCCCCCATGGCGAGCCGGCAACCGGTGCCCGAATTGCCGAAGTCGAGCCCGCTATCGGGCGTGCGGAAGCCGCCCACGCCCACGCCATGAACGCGCCAGGCGCCTTCGCCCGCGCGCTCGAGGCGCGCGCCCAGCGCGCGCATTGCATTGGCGGTATTGATCACGTCCTCGCCTTCGAGCAGGCCGGATATGCCGGTCTCCCCAACCGTGAGCGCGCCGAAGATAAGGGCGCGGTGCGAGATCGATTTGTCGCCGGGCACGCGCGCGCGGCCTTTGAGAGCGCCCGTGCGGCGTGCAGTGAGTGGAGATGAGGCGGCGTGGTCCACGGGCAAGCTCGGGCGTTGACGCTCTCTAACACGGCAGCGAAAGGGCGTCATCTGGCCGGCCGGAGCCGCTGCGGCATCGCCAACGAAGGGCCATTCGGACGGCTATTGACACCGTCATTGCAACTCGCCAAGTGAAGCACCTCAATTTTAGACCCGCCCAAGGAACCCGGAACCGTGGCGAAACCCGAGCTCGGCACTAAACGCCTCTGCACCAATTGCAGCGCGAAGTTCTACGATCTCAACAAGGATCCGATCGTCTGCCCGAAGTGCCACACGGTGATGGAGCTTGCGACGGTCGCCGCGCGGGCGCGGCCGGAAACCGCGGCCGCTGCCGATGCGACCGCTGCGGCGGAAGAAGAGGTGGTGGCACCGGAGACCGCCGAGGCGGAGTTCGTCTCGCTCGAAGAGGCGGATGCCGAGGCGCAAGGCAAGAAAGGCGAAGGCGAGGCGGTCGAGGGCGCCGAAGAGGAGGTCGAGCTGGAAGACGAAGGCATGGACGATGCCACCTTCATCGAGGAGCAGGAGGAGGGCGACGAAGACGTCACTGACATCATCGGCGACGTGGACGACGAGGAGGAAACGTAAGACAGGCTCAAGCCGGCGGCTCGTCTTGTCCTGGTCACGGCGGCGCCGGCTCGTTACAATTCATTGAAGTTTGGACGCGATCGTCCCGACACCGCGTCCTGCGTGGGGCCATAGCTCAGTTGGGAGAGCGCTTGAATGGCATTCAAGAGGTCAGGGGTTCGACTCCCCTTGGCTCCACCAATTAACAGAGATTGATATCCAATTGTATCGTATTGATCGTGATCCGCCCACAAACTTGCTGCCTGAATGAACAACAACGAGCCTTCTGCCCTATTCTAGGACCAACATTCAGGGCAGAATGAATGGCGTCTTCGCCCGTCTCAGGTAGCGACGCCATGCCACTCCCCCGCCGTCGATTTCTCCAGCTGGCGGCAGGTGCTGCTGCGCTTGCGGCTGTGCCGCGGCCCGCCAACGCGCAAACCTATCCGACCCGGCCGGTGCGCATCATCGTCGGCTTCGGCCCGGGCTCGTCCGGCGACGTCGCCGCGCGCATGCTCGCCCAGCCGCTCGGGCGGCTGCTCGGCCAGCAATTCATCGTCGAGAATCGCACCGGCGCCGGCAGCAACATCGCCACCAATTTCGTGGCGCACGCGCCAAGCGACGGCTACACGCTGCTACAAGGCACCGTCGCGAACACCATCAACGCCGTCATCACGCCCAATCTCGGCTTCGACTTCGCCAAGGACTTCGCGCCGATCTCGCTGTTCGCCACGCAACCCAACATCCTGGTGGTGCATCCCTCGCTCGGCGTGCGCAGCGTGGACGAATTCATCAAGCTCGCCCGCGAGAAACCGGGTCAACTGTCGTTCGGCTCGGCCGGAGTCGGCGGCGCATCGCATTTCACCGGCGAGCTGTTCAACGTCATGGCCGGCACCAAGCTCGTACATGTCCCCTATCCCGGAACGGCGCAAGCCGCGACCGACCTGTTGGGCGGCCGCGTGCAGGTGATGTTCTCGCCGGCCTCGACTGTGTTGCAACTCGTTGCCGAGGGCAAGCTCATTGCGCTCGCCTCGAGCGCGTTGCAGCGTGCGAGCGTGGCACCGGATCTGCCGACCATTTCGGAAGCGGGGCTGACGGGATTCGATACCTCGGGCTGGTTCGGGCTGCTAGCGCCGGCCGGCGCCGATCGCGACATCATCGAGCGCGTCGCAGCAGCCTCCAACGAAGCAGCGAAATCGCCCGACGTCGCGGCCACCATGGCACGGCAGGGCTTCGACATGGTCGGCGGCAGCCCCGAGGAATTTGCCGCCTTCATCCGCGAGGAGCTGGCCAAATGGGAGCGCGTCGCCAGCGCGGCCGGACTGAAGCGATAACGGCAGGGCCAAGTCGAGCCGCCGTCGTAATTCCCATCACGCCTGCCTCCGAGGACGGGAACCCGCTCGGCCGAATGCAGTATACTGGTGCGCAGCTGAACGCATTTATCGGACGGCTCGGGCTTTGCATCCTGTCGGCGCGAAACCTCTGATCGCTCTCACTGGGGCGACCGGCTTCATCGGCCGGTGGCTGTTACGGGAGTTGCCCAAGCGCGGCTATCGGTTGCGCGTGCTGTTGCGACGTCCGAGCACGGTGCCGATGGAGGCCGCCAGCGCCGTCGTCGGCGATCTGGCGCGACCGCAAAACATGGCGGCCGCGCTCGCCGACATTGATGCGGTCATCCATTCGGCCGGTGTCGCCCACGCCATGTCCGGCTTGCCCGAGGACGATTATCGCGTGCTCAATACCGACGCGACGATCGCGCTTGCCCGCGCCGCGCAACGCGCGGGCGCCAGGCGCTTCATCTTTCTCTCCTCGATCCGCGCGCAGTCCGGGCCAAGCGCGGATCGAGTTCTAACCGAGGATCTCGCGCCGCAACCAACCGAAGCCTATGGCCGCTCCAAATTGGCAGCGGAGCAGGGGCTGGCGGAGCTCGACCTCGATTGGGTCGCGCTGAGGCTCGTCCTGGTTTACGGCGCCGGCGTGAAGGGCAACATGGCGGAGCTGCTGCGGTTTGCGCGCGCCCCCTACCCCCTGCCGCTCGGTGCGTTGCACGGGCGTCGATCGCTGCTCGCGCTGGATAATCTAGTGGCGGCCATCGATACGGTGCTGGCCGCGCCCGCGCCGCTGCGGCGGCCGCTCATCGCTGCCGATCCGGCGCCACTGACCATCCCCGAGATGATTGCCGCCGTGCGCCGCGGCCTCGGGCGTTCTCCCGGCCTCATTCCCGTCCCCCCGTTTTTGCTCAGAACGGCATTGCGTGCGACCGGCCGGACGGAGATTTACCAACGGCTCGCCGGCTCGCTGGTCGCCGATCCCGGCGCGCTCCTGCGCCTGGGTTGGAAGCCGCCGGTCACCACGCCGGAGGGGCTTGCGGTACTCGCGCGCAGCTGATGAACGCACATGCCCGGCACAAGCCGGGCATGGCGACTACAGTTGGACGTATTGGCGTAGCGCGATCAGCGCGTCAGCACGATGAAGTCCGTGCCCTTGCCGGTCTCCGGACCAAGCCCCTGGTCGGAGATGATCAGCGAGGCACCCGGCGACATCAGCTCGGAAATCCGCTCGAGCGCCTCGGGGGGAATGCTGACGCGCGCGAGCGCTTCGGTCGCGTTCGATGTGGGCCGTGCCGGCGCTGGCGGCGGCTCGACGTGCTTGCCCTTCGCCGACTTCTTGGCCGGAGCCGCTCCGGTGCCGGGCATCGACACCACGTTCCAACGCAGCGTCGTGTTGTCGTCGTTGACGGCCAAAGCGGTGAAGACGTGGGTGCCGAGCGCTCGGTCGGGCTCGCTGAAGGTGACCGGCACATAGAATACGGGCTCGAAGCCCTTGCGCAGGAACAGTTTGCCTTCCTTGCGGCTAACGAAGACGGAGATCGGCCCGGCCTTCAGCGGCCTCGGTTCCGCAAACTGGAGCTCAGGCCCTGTATTTGCGATGTCGCGCGGCGGCACGATGGCATAAGCCATCGCGTCCGATACCGTCTCGCTGCGCTTGGTGCCGAGCTGCGCGAACTCCATCGCAACTGTGGCACCGCCCGTTGTTTCCGGTGCAGCCGCTTGGCCCTGCCCGTTTTGCTCCGCCGGCTCGCGCTTGAGGGTGAACAGCCGCTCGTTGGAGATCGCGACCGGCGTCACGTCGCTGCGCGCAATGATGACGCGCGCACCGAGCTTCGTGATGCCCCACATCTGGCGGGCGAACGCCTCAGGCAAACGGATGCAGCCGTGCGATGCCGGCCCGCGCGGGACCACGCCCTGATGCATGGCGACGCCCGACCAGGTGACCCGCTGCATGAAAAACATCGGCGCGTTGTAATAGAGATTCGAGCGGTGCCAGCGATCCTTCTGGATGACGCTGAACACGCCGGTCGGCGTCGGATGGCCAGGCACGCCGGTCGAAACGCGCGAATGGGCAATCGGCTGACCGTCCGAGTAGAGCGTCAGCTGCTGCTTGTCGATCGAGATGATGACGCTGAGCACCCCCTTCGCCCTGGCGGCGACGTCGTCCGTGGCCACCTTCGGCTTCACCGAGGGCTTCTCGCGCGAGGCCACGCGCAAGCCGTTCGGCCTCGTCGAGGGGTAGAAGGCTTGCGGCCCCTGGTAGTTGAGGGGAAAGGCATCGGCGGAGTCGAGGCCGGCGAGCAAGGCGACGCTCGCCGTCGCAACTAAGAGGCTCTGCCGGTTACGGAAATAGGCCGATAGGCCCGGATTGGGCCGCTGAGATTTCTGCACGAAGGCCCCCCTTCTGGTGCCGTGGTGGCGCGGAACTCCGGTGAACGCCCGTTTTGGGCTCAGAAGATTAGTCGCGCGGGAGGCCAAAAGGTTCGAGTGCTGCAATGTCCCGATTTTGCACAGCGTCGGGAATCCGACATCAGGCGCCGGGGGTTAGGACATGAGGAGCGCCTTGGGCCTCAGCTTTGACGGCCGATTGCGGGCGCCTGACCCTGAGTAACCCTACCGCGTCGAGCGCCCACGCGCCGCCACCATGCGCAAACAGCATGAGAAGCCCGCCGGCAATCGCCAAATCCTTCTCGAAATGCAGCAGCTGGTTGCGATCGCCGAATTTGCTGTGAAACAAAACGGCAGTGGCGACACAAAAGCCCGCGAGGAGCAGCGCGGCGGCTCGGGTGTAATACCCGCAGAGGATTAAAAGGCCGCAGCCCAGTTCGAGCGCAATCGCGAGCGGCAACAGCTGCCCCGGCACCCCGAAAGCCTGCGTGTAGGCAAGCGCCACCGAATAGGCCGTAAGCTTGCTCCAAGCCTCGTGCAGGAAGAGCGCCGCGAGCAGAAGGCGGCCGGCAAGCGCGGCCGCCTCCATGACCGGTAACCGCATCGAGCAAGCCTCAATTGATCTTGGCGGAGGCGATTGCGTGTTCGAGATCGGCCAGCTCTTCGCATCCGCCGGGACAGAGCTTTTTCAGGAGCACGAGGTTCTCGCGCGCCTTATCGAGTTGCCCGGTTTCGACGTAGAGCTCGCCCAAATATTCCAGCGCACCCTTGTGCTCGGGGTCGAACTCGAGCGCCTTGCGATAGAACGTGTACGCCTGTTTGTAATCGCCGGTTTTGCGCAGGCTGAATCCCATCAGGTTATACACATCGGCGTGCTGATGCGCTTCCAGCATCGGCGTGAGCTCCGCGAGTGCGGCTTTGTAATCCTTGGCCTTGATCTTGGCGCGGACCACGGTGAGATCGGGCGCCTCGCGGGAGGTGACGTTATCGACGGCAAGCGCGTCGGTGGCCGCAAGCGACACGCCAACGAGCAACGCCGAAAGGAAGAGCGCAGGCGTTTTCATGGTGTCTCCTTTTTCGATACGAGGTGAGCGATGTCGTGCCGGCGCCGCTCACGTTTTCATGACGTTCAGCGCATAACCCGCGCCGTCCTTCGTGATCGTGCCCACGCCCGGGAACGGGAAGTGGTAGCCGCAAATCATGATCTTGTCGGCGATCACGCGATCGAGCAGCTTGCGACGTGAAGACTCGGCCAGCGCGCCGTCCTGGTCGTACTGGCCGCGCCAACCGGGATTGGCCACGACCAGCGCTGGCACATAGGCCGCGTCGTTGGAGATCATGAGTTGGCTCGAACCGGAGGACAGGTGGAATGCGCGGTGGCCGGGCGTGTGACCGGGGGCGTCGACGAAGCGGATGCCGGGGGCCACCTCGGCTTCGCCTGCGACTTGCCGGATGTTGTTCCAGGTCGGGAAGACGGCCTGGATGCGGCGCGCCAATCCTTTTCTCGCCTCGGGTAGCCGGTCGATGACAGCGGGATCGGTCCAGAATTTGTATTCCACGTCCGAAATGATGAGTTCAGCATTGGGAAAGACCGGCTTGTTGGTTTCTTTTTCCATCAGGCCGAAGATGTGATCCGGGTGGCAGTGGGAGATGAGGATGGTGTCGATCTTGGCCGGATCGATGCCGGCCGATTTCATGTTGGCCATCATCTTGCCGGCGGTGGGTTGCACTTGCCCGCCCGTGCCGCTGTCGCACAAAACGATCTTGCCGCCGTTCTTGATCGCCACGACCGTGAACGGGATCGAGACGAAGTCGGGCGGCAATCCTGCCTTGACCATCGCCGCCTTAACCTCCTCGACCGAAGCATTGGTGATGAATGCGGGATCGTGTGGTTTTTCCCAGATCCCGTCGTAGAGGGCGGTGACTTCCGCAGTACCGATCTTGTAGGTCACGAAGCCCTTCGCGGGATCCGGTGTCTTTTGCGCGAAGGCCGGCGAGATTGCGAGCCGGGCATTGAGACCGAGCGCAGCCGCCATAGCGGTGGAAACGACAAAGTCGCGACGCGACAGGTTGAGCATGGACCATCTCCTCGAGCCAAATCGAAAGCGCGGCCAGCACGACCTGCGCCGACAGGCCCCAAGACTCGCGGTCCTGGCGATTTATTCCCGGCCAAAGTCCCTCCGGGAGCAGGAGCCGATCACATCGGCTTGAACGCGCGATCGACCTCCACGTCGATGAGCATCGGACCCCCGTCCTTCAACGCGTGCGCGATGAGATCGGTGGCCTCATGCACGGTCTTGGCACGCTCCGCCGCAACCCCGAGGGAGCGCGCAAGCGAGACGAAGTCGATCTTGGGATCGAGAAGCTCCATGCCGACATAGCTGTCGGCCTGCTCGGCGAGCCCGCGCATGGCATGCAGGCGCTGCTTGAGGATGCGATACGAGCTGTTGTTGAGGATCACGAAGACCGCGCCAATGCGATAATGCGCGGCGGTCCAGAGCCCCTGACAGGTATACATCGCGCTGCCGTCGCCGATGAGCCCAACCACCGGCCGATCGGGCAAGGCGAGCTTCACGCCGATCGCGGCCGGCAGTCCCCACCCGATGCCGCCCCCGCGCAAGCCGAAATAGCTCTGCGGATCATCGCTGCGGATGAGCTGGCGAATGCCGGGCGCGGAAGAGAGCGCCTCCTCGATGACGACGGCGTCCTTCGGCAGCGTCTCCCCGATCGCGTGCAGCAGCGCCAGCGGTTGGATCGGGGTTGCCTGCGCAAGCGCACGCGCTTTCGCCGCGAGGGCATCGCGTTCGGCGGCGATTGCTTTCGTCGCGGCGGCAAATCGTTCACGAGCCAAGCCGCGCGCGCCACTTGTCATGCGTTCCCGCACGGCGGCGATGATATCGGGCAGCGTGCCCTTGGGGTCGCCCAGGATCGCGACCGTGGGCGGATAATTCTTGCCGAGCTCCCAAGGATCGACATCGAGATGGATCAGCTTGATCGCGGGCGGCATCGGATCGACGTCGGAGGGCAACGATAGGGTGAAAAGATCGCCGCCGACCGAGAATAACACGTCGTATTGCTCGAGCACCTTGCGCACATCGGGCGCGAGCCGAATCATCGAGCCGCGGAACAGGGGATGCGAGGCGGGAAACGAGGCCGTGCTCGGCACGAATTCGGTATAGACGGGAGCGCCCAAGAGCTCCGCGAGTTCGATGAGTTCGGCATGCGCACGGCTCTGCGCGACCGCATCGCCGGCCATGATGACGGGACGCTTGGCATCCGCAAGCAAGGCCGCGGCCGCTTCGACCGCGGTTCGATCTCCGCGCAACCGCGGTGCGACGCGCGTGGGGGCGGAGAGATCAATGTCCGCGTCGGCGCGCAGGATATCGCCGGGCAGCGAGAGGAATACGGGTCCAGTGGGCGGCGCCAGCGCAGTCTTGGCGGCACGATGCACGAGCCGCGGCAGATCGGCCAGGCGATGCACCTCGGAGGACCATTTGACGAGCGGGCGTGCGATGGTCGGAAGATCCGCCCACAGAATGGGTTCGGTGGCGTTGAAAGTCTGCTCGTGCTGGCCCGCGGTCACGAGAATGGGCGAGCCGGCCTTCTGTGCGTCGTAGAGCATACCCATCGCATTGCCGAGTCCGGGCGCAACATGCAGGTTGACGACTGCGAGCTTGCCCGAAGCCTGCCCATAGCCGTCGGCCATCGCCATGACGGCCGCCTCCTGCAAGCCGAGCACATAACGCAGCTCATTCTCGGTCGCGAATGCATCCATGAGAGGCAATTCGGTGGTGCCGGGATTGCCGAACATGACTTCCACGCCCTCCTGCTTGAGCAGATCGAGGAAGGCACGCTTTCCGGACATGATGGGCAAGAGGCTCTCCTGCTTGGGATCAGCGACGCGGCGCGAGCTTGAAGCTCAGGAATGTCAGCGGCCCGAGAGTGTGGCCGCTTTGACGAAGAGTCGCGCGTCAGGGTTGGCAGGTCAATGTGCCATTATCGATGAGCGCGGGTGGCCGGCCGAACTTCATTATTTGCGGCTCCTTCCTTACAATGAGTGGCGCAGCTCAAAGCTGTCGGCGGCGGGTGAGCGCTACACCCTGCGCGGGAGACGCATGCGATCGAGACGCATAACGCTGCTGTGCATTGCGGTCCTCATGTCCCTCATGGCCGTGACCGCACCCCCGGCGCGAGGGGAGGCGCTGGCCGCCAAGTCGGTGCAGATGATCATCGGCTTCGGGCCGGGCGGCGGCTACGATCTCTGGGGGCGCACCGTCGCACGGCATATCGGCCGGCACTTGCCAGGCAATCCGGCTGTCATTGCGCAGAACATGCCCGGCGCGGGCAGCTACACCGCTGCGAGCTACATCTTCAACATTGCGCCGAAGGACGGCACGGTGCTGGGCATCATCGCCCGCGATGCCGCGCTCGGGCCGCTCTCCGGCGCGCCCGGCGCGCGCTTCGACGCGACGAAGCTCTCGTGGATCGGGACACCGACGAAGGAAACGAACGTGTGTATCGCGTATCACACGGCACAGGTGCAATCCGTAGCGGACCTATTCGAGAAACAGTTGATCGTGGGCGACACCGGCCCCGGCACCGGCACCCGCTCCTATCCGAAGGCGCTCAACGAATTGATCGGAACGAAATTCAAGCTGGTCGGCGGATTTCCGGCGTCCTCCGACGTGTTCCTTGCCATGGAACGCGGCGAGGTCGAGGGGATCTGTGAGAGCCTCGACAGCATCCGTATCCGGCGGCCCGACTGGATTCCAACAAAGAAAGTTTCGATTCTCTTTCAAGGCGGCGCAGAGCCCAACCCGGAGCTTGCGGGCGTCCCCTTCGTGCTCGACCTTGGGCGTGCTGCAGAACAGCGGCAAGCAATCGAATTTCTCTATGCCGGCCAGGGGATCGGGCGCCCGTTCGTCGCGCCGCCGGATTTGCCGCCGCAGCAGCTGAAGATGCTGCGCGACGGCTTCAATGCGACCATGCGGGATGCGAACTTCGTTGCCGAAGCCAAGAACTCGAAACTCGACCTTGAGCCGGAGGACGGAGAGCATCTCGCCGCGCTGATCAAGAAAATCTACGCGACTCCAAAGCCGATCGTGGATAGAGTCACCAGCCTGATCAAATAGGCCGCTGGCTATCGGTGCTCGTGCTGCGCGATGCCCTGGAGAACAATCGCCGCATGCACAGCGCCGGGGGCGAGCGCTCCTCACCGCCTTATGACGAGGAGAAATATCATGGCGAGGCCGCGACTCCACGCCTTCAACTTCCAGAACTGGATCGACGAGCACCGGCATTTGCTCAAGCCGCCGGTCGGCAACAAAAAGGTGTTCGAGGACGGCGAGATGACCGTTCAGGTCGTCGGCGGGCCGAACGAGCGCACCGACTATCACGACGATCCGGTGGAGGAATTCTTCTACCAGCTTAAAGGCGACATGCTGCTCAAGGTTGTCGACAACGGCGATTTTTACGACATTCCCATTCGTGAGGGTGAGATTTTCCTGCTGCCGGCGCATGTCCGGCACTCACCGCAACGGCCGCAGGAAGGTTCCGTTGGTCTCGTCGTCGAGGCGGCACGGCCGCATGAGCACGACGCGTTCGAATGGTATTGCTTTGAATGCCGGGCGCTGGTTCACCGCATCGAGGTAAAAGTGCAGCACCTCGTGAAGGACCTGCCGCCGCTCTACGAGGCCTTTTACGCCGACGAAAAAGCACGCAAGTGCAGGACTTGCGGCGCCATTCACCCGGGCAAGAAACCGCCGGCCGGGTGGGTGAAGCTTTGATGCCGTGGCCGCTTACCCGATCCGATATTTCTCGACCGCCTTTTTGTCCCAAACGAGCCCGTTCCCAGGCCGGGGAGGCACGACCGCGAAGCCGTCCACGATCTCGAGCGGCTCCGCCAAAATCTTATCGGCCCAATCCATATATTCGAGGAAGTGACAGGTCGGCGTCGCCGCAAGCAGATGCGCGCTCACCTCCGGGTAAAGATGCGACGACATCTCGATGCGGTGAGAGGCGGCGAGCCCAGCAGCACGCAGCCACCCGGTAACGCCGCCGATACGTTCAAGATCGGGCATGACATAATCGGCGGCGCCGGCCGCGAGCGCCGCAGCCATGGCCGAGCTCTCGGAAAAATTCTCGCCGATCTGGATCGGCGTCGTGAGTTCACGCACGAGCCTCGCGTTGCCGGCATAGTCATCATGGCGGATCGGCTCTTCCAGCCAATAGATGCCTTGCTGATCGAGCGCGCGC
>Ga0081455_10003887_pt1 | contig 17014 bp, 15 predicted proteins | sample TabmetS3T2R1_FD_70207 | JGI IMG/M metagenome (GOLD analysis project Ga0081455, IMG submission 70207) | Tabebuia heterophylla rhizosphere microbial communities from the University of Puerto Rico - S3T2R1 | ecosystem: Host-associated > Plants > Roots > Rhizosphere ...
ACGGCCCGTTCAAGCTCGAGTCGCCGCGCAGCGACTCCGAGATCGTGCTGGTGCCGAACACCGAGTGGGACGGAACCCAGTACGACGAAGCACTGGGCCTCCCCGAGGCGCCACACCTCGACAAGATCACGTTCCGCGTCTCGGCCGATCCCGACACCTCGTACAACTCGTTCGAGGCCGGTGAAGGTCAGAACGGCCAGATCCCGCCGGGTCGGGTGAACGAGGCGACCAGCGCGTACGCCAACACGCTCGACGTGGCGATCCTCGGCAGCTACCACTTCGACGTCAACCTGCGGGACCCGGTCCTCGGGGGCGACGAGAACCTGCTGCTGCGTAAGGCGATCTCGCAGGCCATCAACCGCGACGAGATCAACGAAGCGGTGTACGAGAACAGCCGTACGGTCGCCAACGGCGTGACGCCCGAGGGCATCCCCGGTTGGGGCGCCGACCTCTGTGATGACTGCGCCTACGACCCCGAGGCCGCCCAGGCGGACTTCGAGGAATGGCAGTCGCAGGGCCACGAGCTCACCGAGCCGATCCGCATCCAGTACAACCTGGGCGCCGGCCATGAGAACGTCGTCGCGATCATGATCGACAACCTTGCGTCGATCGGGATCGAGGCCGTCGAAGAGGGCATCGACACCGAGACCTACTTCACGCAGCTGGCCGACGGTGCGTGCACCATCTGCCGTGCCGGTTGGTTCGCCGACTACCCGACGTACGACAACTTCATGTACGACCTGTTCCACACCGACTCGCTCGGCGGGAACAACTACGGGTACAGCAACCCGGAGTTCGACCAGCTCGTCGACGAGGCCAAGCAGACGACCGACCCCGACGAGCAGGCTTCGCTGTTCCAGGAAGCGGAGTCGATCCTGCTCGACGACGTCGGGGTCATCCCGATCGTGTGGTACCGCGGCGACTACGTCTTCAACGAGGACGAGGTCGGCGGCTTCACGCAGACCAACTTCGGTCTGATCACATGGGAGAACGTTTTCATCAAGAGCTGAACCCAAGGTCCCTGACTTCGGGGTCCTGACCAGGTGGTAATCGGGGGGCGCACTGCGCGCCCCCCGACTGCCCGCCTCGCACGAGAACCACAATGACCAGCTACATCATCCGCCGCCTGCTGCTCATCGTTCCGACGGTGTTCCTGGCACTGTCGTTCCTGTTCTTCCTGTTCTTCACCCTTCCCGGCGACCCCGCACGGCTCATCGCGGGCGGCGCCAACCGCACCATCGAGTCCGGCGTGATCGAGCGCGCCAGCGAGCGCTATGGCCTCAATGACCCGCTGCTCGTTCAGTTCAAGGACTACTGGTCGCGCACGATCACGTGGGACCTGGGCGAGTCCTTCCTGACGCGGCGCAGCGTCAACGACATCCTCGGCGAGAAGGCCGTCGCCAGCATCCGGCTCGCGATCTGGGCGATCATCATCGAGATCGTCGTCGGCATCCCGGTCGGGCTGCTCTCGGCCATACGCCGATATTCGATCAGCGATCGCCTCACGACGATCGTCACGGCCGCCGCGTCCGCCATACCCGTTTTCGTGCTGGGCTTCGTGCTGCAATGGCTGTTCGCGGTGCAGCCGAACAAGTTGGGCTGGCCCGAGTGGGCGAAGCTGCGGACCCAGGGCATCGGGCCGGACTCGTGGGCGCTGTTCTTCATTCCCACGGGCGATCAATGGCGCTACCTGATCCTGCCCGCGATCACCCTCGCATCGGTGTCCACCGCGCTGGCGGCGCGCATGATGCGCGGGTCGATGCTCGAGGTCCAGCGTGCCGACTACATGCGTACCGCTCGGGCGAAGGGGCTGAGAGAACGCGATGTCATCGTCAAGCACGGGCTCCGCAACGCCATGCTGCCGGTCGTCACGCTCATCGGGATCGATTTCGGCACCGTGATCGGCGCCGCGGTCCTCACCGAGACCACGTTCTCGTGGCCCGGGCTCGGATCGGAGATCGCGAACTCGGTCACCCAGCGTGACCTACCGGTGGTCCTGGGGCTGACGCTGGTGGTCGTTCTCGCCTTCGCGCTCATCAACCTGCTGGTTGACGTCTCCTATGCCTGGTTCGACCCCCGGATCAGGCTCGGGAAGGGAGAGCACTGATGACGCTCGTCGATCCCGGGACTCCGACCACCGCCACCGGAGTTCCCGAGGTCGCGTCGGCGCCCGAGGAGATCGGCGAAGCTCGCCCGCTGCGCGCCGACGTCTGGAGGCGGTTCAAGCGAAACCGCCTCGCCATGGTGGGTCTCGGGTTCCTGATCTTCCTCGGGCTCGTCGCCATCTTCGCCCCGCTGATCGCGCCCTACAGCATCACCGAGCGCGCCTCGGGTCAGTTCCGCCAGCCGCCGTCGGCCGACCACTGGTTCGGCACCGACGCCATCGGGCGCGACATGTTCAGCCGCATCGTGTACGGAGCCCGGGTGTCGTTGCGGATCGGCTTCGCCGCCACGGCCATCTCGGTCATCATCGGCCTGCTGTTCGGGGCGTTGGCCGGATTCTTCAGCGGCGTCACCGACACGGTGATCACGCGCGTGATCGACGTGTTCCTCGCCATCCCCTACATCGTGCTGGCGGTCGCCATCGCGTCGGTGTTCGGCCGCAGCGAGAACGCGATCATCATCGTCCTCGGCGTCACGGGCTGGCTGGCCATCGCCCGCATCGTGCGGGCGAGCTTCCTCTCGCTGAGACGCCTCGAATACGTCGAGGCGGCCACGGCGCTCGGCTTCTCACGCACGCGCATCATGTTCCGACACATCCTGCCCAACGCCCTCCAGCCGATCATCGTCATCGGCACGATCACGGTCGGATACGTGATCCTCGCCGAGGCCGCCCTGTCGTTCCTCGGCGTCGGTCCGCAGGAACCCACGCCGGCGTGGGGCCTCATGGTCGCGGCCGGCAAGGGCTCCCTCACCAACGCACCCCACCTGCTGTTCTTCCCTGCAGGCGCCATCGTCCTGACCGTGCTGGCGTTCGTGTTCGTGGGCGACGGCCTGCGCGACGCCCTCGACCCCAAGCTGAAGTAGACGCATGACGAACGTGATCGACGAAGTCGCGGGGCGATCCGTAGCGCCAGGCAAGGAGGTGCTGCTGTCGCTGCGTGACCTGCGGGCCGGCTTCAACACCGACGACGGCCGGGTCCAGGCGATCGATGGCGTGTCCTTCGACGTGGCGCGCGGCGAGGTGTTCGCGATCGTGGGCGAGTCGGGTTCCGGCAAGTCGGTTACGGCGATGTCGATCCTCGGGCTGCAACCGACGCTCGACATCACCGGCGGTGAGATCGTCTGGAAGGGCCGTGACCTCCTCACGCTGCCCGAGGAGGAACGTCGCCAGATACGGGGCAAGGAGATCGCCATGATCTTCCAGGATCCCCTCACCGCACTCAACCCGGTCCACACCGTCGGGAACCAGATCGGCGAGATGGCCCGCATCCACGAGGACGTCAGCAAGAAGCAGGCGTTTGAGAGGTCGGTCGAGCTGCTCGAGCTCGTCGGCATCCCCGAACCCCGCAAGCGCGCCAAGATGTACCCGCACGAGTTCTCGGGCGGGATGCGGCAGCGGGCCATGATCGCCATGGCCATCACGTGCAACCCCGACCTGCTCATCGCGGACGAACCCACCACCGCCCTCGACGTGACCGTGCAGGCTCAGGTGCTCGAGGTCCTGATCGAGATCAAGAACGAGATCGACTCGGCCATCATCCTCATCACCCACGACTTGGGCGTGGTCGCGGGCCTGGCGCACCGAATCATGGTGATGTACGCCGGTCGAGCCGTCGAGCTCGGCACCACGCGCGAAGTGTTCTACGAGCCCCGGCACCCCTACACGCTGGGTCTCCTCGCCAGCCTGCCCCGTCTCGACGACGTCGGCGACGAGGCATTGGTGCCCATCGTCGGGTCGCCCCCGTCGCTGATCCGCAGGCCCCCCGGCTGCGCCTTTCATCCGCGCTGCCGCTTCGCGCGAGTGCCGGGGCTGTGCGACACGGAGACCCCTGCCCTGAGGCTGGTAGCCGGCGATGCCCACATGTCGGCCTGTCACTACGCCGAGGAGCTTGCCGACGTTTCCATCGACTCGCTGCGCGAGACGGTAGACGTGACCGCCGAGGCCGAGCTGTTCGACGGGGGAGTCGCGGCGCCCGCGCCCGACGGCGAGGAGCAGCTCGACGCAGAGGCGACCGACGTGATCGTCGAGGAAGGCGTGGCGCACATGGGCGTCGTGGAGCGGAGCCTCGACGGCGAGCGCCCGTTCCCCGGGGCATCCCACCGCGAGCGGGGGGACCCGCTGTGACCGACACGGCGGTGGCGGCAACGACCGCCGAGCCACCCGCCGACCAACCGCTGCTCGTTGCCCGCGACCTCGTCAAGGACTTTCCCATCCGGGGCGGTGTGTTCAGCCGCACGCTCGGATTCGTATCGGCCGTCGCGGGCGTCGACCTGTCGGTCGCCCGCGGAGAGACGCTCGGGCTCGTCGGCGAGTCAGGGTGCGGCAAGTCGACGACCGGCCGCCTGCTCCTCAACCTGATCACGCCGACGTCGGGAACCGTCGTGTTCGACGGCGAGGAGATCAGCCGCATGAAGGGCAAGCGGCTCTCCCAGATGCGCCGCCGGTTCCAGATCGTTTTCCAGGACCCCTACGCGTGCCTCAATCCGCGCATCACGATCGGCGCCGCGCTGGGCGAGCCGCTCCGGGTCCACTTCGATTGGCCCAAGGAACGGATCGAGTCGCGTGTGCGTGAGCTGCTGCGCACGGTGGGGCTGTCACCGGAGCACACGAACCGGTTCCCCCATGAGTTCTCCGGCGGTCAACGCCAGCGCGTCGGCATAGCCCGGGCCCTGGCGCTCGAGCCCGAGATGATCGTGCTCGACGAGCCGGTATCCGCGCTCGATGTGTCGATCCAGGCCGGTGTGGTCAACCTGTTGCAACGCCTCCAGGACGAGCTGGGCCTGGCCTACGTGTTCATCGCCCACGACTTGTCGGTGGTGCGGCACATCTCCAACCGCGTGGCCGTGATGTACCTGGGCAAGATCGTGGAGCTCGGGGAGCGCAAGCGGATCTACGAGAACCCGGGGCACCCGTACACCCAGGCGTTGCTGTCCGCCATCCCGCTACCGGATCCCGAGCGCGAGGTCGCCCGCAAGCGCATCATCCTGACCGGCGACGTGCCCAGCCCGGCCAATCCGCCATCGGGCTGCCGGTTCCGCACGAGATGCTGGCTCAAGCGCCAGCTCGAGGACAGCGGTGTGGACACATCCGCATGCGTGGAGCAGGAGCCGCTGCTCGAGATCAGACCGTCCACCGAGGTCGACCATCCGGTCGCCTGCCACTTCACGCGCACGCGCGAGGTCGTCTGAGAGGTCGAGCGGACGTGCCCCGAGCGGGCCAACTTCGCGGAGGCTGAGCGGACGCGGAGCCGTGGCCCGAGCGGCCCGCCGCCAAAGGCGCCAAGAGCGGGAAGCAACGGCGCGTTTCAGCGCTGATCGCCGGGTCCTCTAACCTGGGTGATCGGTCCGCAACCCAGGAGACCGCCCACGTGATCACCGCTGTCACCGCCGCGCTGAACATCCTGTCGTCGCTGCTGCTCATCGTGCTGGTGCTGTTGCACAGCGGGAAGGGCGGCGGCCTGTCCGACATGTTCGGCGGCGGCATGGGCTCCAGCGCCATGGGGTCGACCGTCATGGAGCGCAACCTCGATCGCCTCACGGTGATCGTCGCGCTCGTATGGGGGTTCACGGTGATGGGCCTCTCGTTGATGCGCGGCTGAGACTCGGCATGTAGCGGGGAGGGGCTGATGGGGATCCTCGGCAGCCGCGTGCTCCGTGTGGAGGATCCGCGCCTGCTCACTGACGGCGGCACCTACTGCGCCGACGTCGGGGATCGACGGCTCGCGGGCGCCGTCCACGCTGCCTACGTGCGGTCGAGCGTGGCCCACGCGCGGCTGCTGGCCGTGGACGTCGAGGCGGCCCGCACCTGCGCCGGTGTCGTGGACGTCGTCGTCGGCGCCGACGTCGACCTGGCGCCGATCCCGGGGTGGTTCAACCCTGCCATGGTACGGACCCACCTGGCGCGCGACCGGGTGCGGTTCGTCGGCGAGCCGGTGGCGGTCGTGCTCACCGAGCGGCCCGAGCAGGGCGAGGACGCGGCCGAGGCCGTCGCCGTCGAGTACGAGCCGCTGCCGCCGCTGGTCGATCCGATGGCGGCTCTGACCAGCGAGGTTCGGCTGTTCCCGGAGGTGGGGACCAACCTGGTGTGCGAGTTCGGCGCACCCGCCGGCGATGGGCCCGATGCGCTGGACGACTGCGAGGTCGTGGTCCGCCAGCGGCTGGTCAACCCGCGGGTGGCCGCATGCCCGCTGGAGGTGCGGTCGTCCGCGGCGGCGTGGGTCGACGGGCGCCTGCACATGTGGTGCTCGACGCAGAACCCCCACGGCGTCCGTGGGGCATTGGCGATGCTCTATGGCGTCGAGGACGCCGACGTGGCGGTCGTCGCGCCCGACGTGGGTGGCGGGTTCGGCGCCAAGATCGACCTCCATGCGGAGGACCTGTTGTTGCCGTGGCTGGCCCGCCGCTGCGGCCGGCCCGTCCGCTGGCTCGAGACCCGCAGCGAGAACCTGCAGGCGATGGTGCAGGGGCGCGCCCAGGTGCACGACGTGGCCATGGGCGGCCGGCGGGACGGCACGATCGAGGCGTACCGGCTGTCGATCGTCCAGGACGCGGGCGCCTACCCCACGATGGGCGCCTACCTGCCGATGATGACCCGGTCGATGGCGGCCGGCACCTACGCCATCCGGGTCGTCGAGGCCGACGCGCGGGTGGTCGTCACCACCACGCCGCCGATCGGCGCCTATCGGGGGGCGGGCCGCCCGGAGGCCACCGCCGCCATCGAGCGTGCGGTCGACCTGTTCGCGGCCGAGGTGGGCATGGACCCGGCCGAGGTGCGCCGGCGCAACCTGCTGCCCCGGTTCGCCGAGCCGCTCACCACCACCACCGGGGAGACCTACGACTGCGGTGACTACCCCGCGGCGTTGGAACGGGCGCTGGAGGCCGCCGGCTACCAGGAGCTCCGCGCCGAGCAGCGGCGCCGACGCCAAAGGGGCGACCACGTCGCACTGGGCATCGGCATCGCCGCCTACGTGGAGGTGACCGCCGGCCCGTCGGGTGGGAGCGAGTTCGCCCGTGTGCAGGTGCGGCCGCGGCCGGCTCCCGCCGGCGGCCCCGATGGTGTCGACGGCGTCGATGTGGTCGTCGGCACCGGCAGCTCACCCCACGGGCAGGGGCTGGACACGGCGTTCGCCATGCTGGTCGCCGACGGGCTGGGGGTCCCCATCGAGCGGATCGAGGTGCGCCATGGCGACACCGACGCCGTCCCGCGTGGCGGCGGCACGATGGGGTCTCGGTCGCTCCAGCTGGGCGGGTCGGCGGTGCGCGCCGCCGCCGACGATGTCATCGAGCGGGCCCGACGGGTGGCCGCCGAGCTCCTGGAGGCGGCGCTGGACGACGTCGAGCACGATGCTGGCGCCGGGACCTTCCGCGTGGTCGGCACGCCCGCGGTGACGCGCACCTGGGCCGATGTGGCGGCAGCGGCGGACAGCCAGGGGGCGCCCCTGGCGGCCGACCACGACTTCCAGGTGGAACATCCGACGTATCCGTTCGGTGTCCACGTGGCCGTGGTGGAGGTGGACACCGAGACCGGTGACATCCGGTTGGTGCGGCTGGTGGCCTGCGACGACGCCGGCCGCATCCTCAACCCGCTGCTCGCGCACGGCCAGCGTCACGGCGGCCTCGCCCAGGGCGCAGCCCAGGCGCTCTACGAGCAGGTCGCCTTCGACGCCCACGGCAACCCGTTGACCGCCACGTTCGCCGACTACCCGTTCATCTCGGCCGCCGAGCTGCCGTCGTTCGAGCTCGTCGACCTGGAGACGCCGACCTGGGTCAACGCGCTCGGCGCCAAGGGCATCGGCGAGTCGGGGACGATCGGATCCACCCCCGCCGTCCACAACGCCGTCTGCGACGCGCTGGCCCACCTCGGCATCCGGCACGTCGACATGCCGTGCACACCGGCGACGGTGTGGCAGGCGATCCGGGAAACGGGCAGGATGAAGCACCAGCGGTCGTGACGAAGGGTCACGGCCGGACGGGAGGGGGCCGCCGCTGTGAACATCACCCTTTCGGTCAACGGGGAGGAGCGCTCGGCCGACGTCGAACCCCGTCGGCTGTTGGTGCACCTCTTGCGGGACGACTTCGGCTTGACCGGCACCAACGTCGGCTGCGACACGTCGTCGTGCGGGGCCTGCACCGTGCTGATGGACGGTGAGTCGGTGAAGTCCTGCACCGTGCTCGCGGTCCAGGCCGACGGCCACGACGTCACCACCATCGAGGGCCTCGCGGCGACCGCCCGCGCCGGTGACGGTGATGCCACCGCCCTGCACCCGGTGCAACAGGCGTTCCACGAGCAGCACGGCCTGCAGTGTGGGTTCTGTACTCCCGGCATGGTCATGGCCACGGTGTCGCTGCTGAAGGAGAATCCCCATCCCAGCGAGGCCGAGGTGCGGCTGGGCCTCGAGGGCAACCTCTGCCGCTGCACCGGGTACCACAACATCGTGCGGTCGGTGCTGGCCGCGGCGGGCGACCTGCCCAAGTCGGAGGAGGTGCCGGCATGACCGCGACCGACGTCGGCCAGGAGAAGGCCACCCGGGGGATGGGCGCACGGCTGCTCCGCAAGGAGGACGCCCGCCTGCTCACCGGCGAGGCGCAGTACGTCGACGACCTGCACATCCCCGGGGCGCTGTGGATGGGCATGGTCCGCAGCCCGTTCGCCCATGCCCGCATCGGCAACATCGACGCCAGTGCGGCGCTGGCGATGCCCGGCGTGCGCCACGTGTTCACCGGTGAGGACCTGCGCGACGACTGGGCGGCCGCGATGCCGTGCGCCTGGCCGGTGACCGGCGACATGAAGGCGCCCGACCACTGGCCGGTAGCCGTCGGCAAGGCGTGCTACATGGGCGACATCGTGGCCGTCGTCGTGGCGGAAACCCGCTACCAGGCGGCCGATGCGGTCGATGCCGTCGTGGTCGACTATGACCCGCTGGAGGCCACGGCCGACATCGAGGATGCCGCCAGCGACCGCGTCGTCATCCACGACGGCCTGGGCACCAACCGGAGCTACACGTGGACGCTGTCGCCCGACCCCGACGCGGTGGAGCGAGCCTTCGCCGATGCCGCCCATGTGGTGAACGAGCGCTACGTCCAGCAGCGCCTGATCCCCGAGGCCATGGAGACCCGCGGGGTCGCGGTGGTGCCGGGCGTCTACGGGGGTGACCTGACCATCTTCTCGGCGACGCAGATCCCCCACATCCTCAAGGTGATGGTGGCCGCCACTTGCGGCGTGGCCGAGCACAAGATCCGAGTCGTTGCGCCGTCGGTGGGTGGCGCCTTCGGCTCGAAGCTCAACGTGTACGCCGAGGAGCTGATCGCCGTGGCGCTCGCCGGCCGGCTGGGCGCGCCCATCCGATGGAGCGAGGGCCGCAGCGAGAACGCCGTCGCCACGATCCAGGGCCGGGGCCAGGTGCAGCACATGGAGCTGGCGGCCGACGCAGACGGCAAGGTCACCGCCGTGCGGGCCAACGTCGTCGCAGACATGGGCGCCTACCTGCAGCTCGTCACGCCCGGCATCCCGTTGCTCGGCGCGTTCCTCTACCACGGCGTCTACGACGTGCCCGCGTACCACTTCGAATGCACGGGTGTGTTCACGAACCGCACCCCGACCGACGCCTACCGGGGCGCGGGTCGCCCCGAGGCGACGTACGCCATCGAGCGGGCCATGGACGCCCTGGCCCGCGAGGTGGGGGTCGACGGGGCGGAGATTCGCCGGCGCAACTACATCGCTTCCGACCAGTTCCCCTACACGTCGATCGCCGGCCTGACGTACGACTCGGGCGACTACGAGCCGTCGCTCGAGCGTGCGCTGGACCTGGTGGGCTACTACGAGCGGAGAGCCGAGCAGCAGCGTCGGCGCGAAGCCGGCGACACCAAACACCTGGGCATCGGTGTGGCGACGTATGTGGAGATGTGTGGCCTCGCCCCCAGCCGGGTGCTGGCGTCGCTGAACTACTCCGCCGGTGGCTGGGAGGCCGCCACGGTGCGGGTATTGCCGACTGGGAAGGTGCACGTGGTGACCGGCACCGCGCCCCACGGCCAGGGGCACGAGACCTGCTGGTCGCAGATCGTGTCCGACAAGCTCGGCGTCGACCCCGACGACGTCGAGGTCCTGCACTCCGACACCGCCATCAGCCCCATCGGCATGGACTCCTACGGCAGCCGGTCGCTGCCGGTCGGCGGGGTGGCCGTGGCCATGGCCGCCGACCGGGTGATCGACAAGGCCCGCGCCATCGCCGCCCACCAGCTCGAGGCGGCCGAGGACGACATCGAGTTCGCCGGCGGTGAGCTGGCCGTGCGGGGCACCCCGGCCAAGTCGATGAGCCTGCAGGAGGTGGCGTTCGAGGCCTTCAAGTCCCACAACCTGCCCGAGGGCATGGAGCCGAACCTGGTCGCGGACGTGCACTACGACCCGCCCAACTTCGTGTTCCCGTTCGGCACCCACGTGGCCGTCGTCGAGATCGACGAGGAAACCGGCGGCATCGAACTGCTCGACTACGCCGCGGTCGACGACTGCGGCCCCCAGGTCAATCCGATGATCGTCGAGGGTCAGCTTCACGGCGGCATCGTGCAGGGGGTCGCCCAGGCGCTGTGGGAGGAGGCGATCTACGACGACGACGGGCTGCTGCGCAACCCGACGCTGACCGACTACCTCGTGCCCAGCGCGGCCGAGGTCCCGAGCCTCAGGCTCGACCACACGGTGACGCCCAGCCCCACGAACCCGCTCGGCGTCAAGGGCATCGGCGAGGCCGGCACGATCGGGTCGACGGCCACGGTCGTGAACGCCATCGTCGATGCTCTCGCACCGTTGGGAATCACCGACATGGCCATGCCGGCCACGCCCGAACGGGTGTGGGCGGTCATCCGGGAGGCTCGGGAGGGACAGGCATGATCCCCGCAGCGTTCGACTACCAACGCGCGTCCACCGTCGATGAAGCCGTGGAGCTCCTAGGCGAGCACGGTGACGACGCCAAGCTGCTGGCGGGCGGCCACTCCCTGCTGCCGCTCATGCGGCTGCGGCTGGCCGCTCCGGCCGTGCTCATCGACATCGGTCGGCTGAACGACCTCTCGTACGTGCGCAGTGACGATGGCCAGGTGCGCATCGGCGCCCTGACCCGCCACCACGACCTGGCCACCTCCGACGAGCTGCGCGAGCAGGTGCCGATGCTGGCCCACATCGCGGGCCAGATCGGCGACCCGCAGGTGCGCCACCGGGGAACGATCGGCGGCTCGATCGCCCACGGTGACCCGGCGTCCGACCTGCCGGCGGCGGTTCTGGCGCTGCGGGGGACGCTCGTGGCGCGGGGCCCCGGCGGCGACCGGGAGATTCCCGCGGACGAGATGTTCACCGGCTTCCTGGAGACGGCGCTCGCGCCCGACGAGGTCCTGACCGAGATCCGGGTCCCCGCGACCGGCGGCGCCCCGTGGGGCTTCCAGAAGTTCGTCCGGCGCGCCCAGGACTGGGCGATCGTGGGTTGTGCCGCGGTCCTGAGCAACGGCACCTCGGGAGGGCCCGGCGTCGGGCTGGTCCACATGGGTGCGACGCCCCTGCGCGCCCCCGGGGTGGAGGAGGCGCTACGGAGCGGTGCGTCGCCGAGCGAGGCGGCGGCCAGGGCCGACGAGGGCACCGAACCCCCCGACGACCTCAACGCGTCCGCCGAGTTCCGGCGGCACCTCGCCCAGGTCCTCGTCCGCCGGGCCCTGGAGTCCGCCCAGGCCTGAGCGTCGGCATCGAGGTCGGCGAGGTCATAGGTTCCGGAAACCCCGGGCCGAGGTCATAGGTTCCGGACGCGGAACCCGGTGCCTCCGCCTGGGTTCTCCGGAACCCATGGCCTCGGGTTGACGGGGGCCGAGAGCCGCGAACGGGCCGAGCCGGCGGGCCCGGCCGTAGGCTGGAGATCATGTCCGCCGCATCCGCCGGCCCTGCCGGCCCCGTCGCCGGCGTCGGCCGCGCCACCGGAGCCGCCGCCGAGACCGTGGACGAGGTGGTCGCGGGCCTGGCCGCACACGACTACCTCGCCGACGAGGGGCTGGCCACCGCCATCCTGCTGGCGCTGCGCCTGGAACGGCCACTGTTCCTCGAGGGCGACGCCGGAGTGGGCAAGACCGAGGTCGCCAAGGCCCTGAGCGCCTGGACCGGGGGCCGGCTGGTGCGCTTGCAGTGCTATGAGGGCATCGACGCGTCCCAGGCGCTGTACGAGTGGGACCACGCCCGCCAGCTGCTCCACCTGCGGGCGGCCGAGGCCGCCGGGCGGGCCAGCGCCACGGGCGTCGAGGCGCTCGAGGACGAGCTCTACGACGAGCGCTTCCTCGTCCGGCGACCGTTGCTCCAGGCGCTGGACGGGGCCGGCGACGGCAGCGCGCCACCACCAGTGCTGCTCATCGACGAGATCGACCGGGCGGACGATGAGTTCGAGGCGTTCCTGCTGGAGCTGCTTTCCGACTGGGCGGTGACCATCCCCGAGCTGGGCACGGTGTGCGCGATCGTCCCTCCGGTCACGGTCCTCACGTCCAACCGCACGCGCGACGTCCACGACGCCCTCAAGCGCCGCTGCCTCTATCACTGGGTCAACCAGCCCGACGTCGAGCGCGAGGTGGCGATCGTGCGGCTTCGGGCGCCGGAGGTGCCGGCGAGCCTGGCACGGGACGTGGCGATGGCCGTCGCGGAGGTGCGGACGTTCGGCCTCTACAAGCCGCCGGGGATCGCCGAGACCATCGACTGGGCCCGCGCGCTGGCAACCCTGGGCCGGACCACCCTCGACCCCAAGGCGGCGTCGGCCACCCTGGGGTCGGTGGTCAAGTACCGCGAGGACGAGCAGCGGGTCCGCGACCACGGCATCGACGAGCTCGTGCGGCGTGCGGCCGGCCATGGCGCCTGACGACCGGGGCTCGGGGGCTACACGACCCGAGTGCGTGGTGGTCGACTTCGTGGATCGGGTGCGCCGCGAGGGCCTCGGGGTGCCGCCGGGATCGGCGGTTGAGTACGGGCGGGCACTGGGAGCACTGCAGCCAACGCGGCTCTCCTCGCTCTACTGGGCGGGTCGCGCCACGCTCGTGCGCCGTCCGGACGACATCGCCCCCTACGACCGGGCGTTCGCCGCGTTCTTCGCCGACGCCGACGGCGCGCCGATGACGCGGCTGTCGGTCCCGGTCGAGCTCCATGTCGACACCCCCGAGGATCCCGAGGACGACGATCCGCTGCCGGACTGCGACGAGGACGAGTCGTCGGGGCGCGAGGTGCGCGTGCTGCGCTGGAGTGCGACCGAGCTGCTCCGCCACAAGGACCTGTCCGAGTGCACGGCGGACGAGCTCGCCGAGGCCCACCGGCTGATGGCCGACCTGCGCGTGCACGCCGCCCTCCGCCGCAGCCGGCGTTGGAAGAAGTCGACGTCGCGGCATCGCGGGCACCCGGACCTGCGACGCACGGTCGCCCGGTCGCTCCGGACCGGTGGTGAGGTGGTGCGGCCCGCGGCCAGCGAACGCGGCGAGCGGCCGCGGCGGCTGGTCCTGTTGCTCGACGTCAGCGGTTCGATGGAGCCGTACGCCCGGGCGCTGGCCCGCTTCGCCCACGCGGCCGTTGCGGCCCGCAAGCGGGGCCAAGTGGAGGTGTTCGCCCTCGGGACCCGCGTCACGCGGATCTCCCACGAGCTGGCGACCCACGATCCCGACGCCGCGCTCCGCCGGGCCGCGGATGCCGTGGCGGACTGGGCGGGCGGCACCCGCCTGGGCGAGGGCCTGCGCACGTTCAACGACCGCTGGGGCGTCCGGGGTCTGGCGCGGGGGGCGGTGGTGGTGGTCCTGTCCGACGGCTGGGATCGGGGCGATCCCACCCTGCTGGGATCCGAGCTGGCGCGGCTGCGGCGGGTCGCGTATCGACTGGTGTGGGTGAACCCGCTGAAGGCATCGCCGGGGTTCGCGCCGCTCGCCCAGGGCATGGCGGCGGCGCTGCCGCACGTGGACGAGTTCGTGGAGGGCCACTCGGTCGCCTCGCTCGAAGCCCTGGCCGAGCTGGTGGCGCGATGACACCGCAGGCTGAAGCCGAAAGGATGGACCCATGAGAGACCTGCTCGACGAGCTCGACCGCTGGCGCGCCGAGGGCGTGCCGGTCGCCCTCGCCCGGGTGGTGGACCTCGACGGTTCGGGCCCGCGGGCGCCGGGTGCGGCCATGGCCGTGAACGAGCGGGGCGAGGTGATCGGCTCGGTCTCGGGCGGCTGCGTCGAGGGCGCCGTCGTGACCGAGGCGCTGGAGGTGCTGCGCACCGGCGAGCGCAAGGTGGTGACGTTCGGCTACAGCGACGACGAGGCCTTCGCGGTCGGGCTGACCTGCGGCGGCACCATCCACCTGTTCCTGGAGCCGTTGGACTGGTGACGGGCGTGGGGTCCGACGGCGCCGGCCGCCTGTACGACGAGCTGGCGGCGGCCATCCGGTCCGAAGAGGCCGTGGCGCTGGCCACGGTGATCGCCGGCCCGGGCCAGGGCGGGAAGCTCCTGGTCGGTCCCGGGCGCAATCCCGTCGGCTCGCTCGGCAACGGCGACCTCGATCGAGTCGTCGTCCGCGACGCCCTGGGCGAGCTGGCCGCCGGCACGACGGTCGTCCGCCACTACGGCGAGCACGGCGAGGCGCGGGAGACGGTCGTGGCCGTGTTCGTGGAGAGCTTCGCTCCGCCGCCGCAGATGCTGGTCTTCGGCGCGGTCGACTTCACGGCGTCGCTGGTGCGGGTGGCCAAGGTGCTCGGCTACCGGGTGACCGTGTGCGATGCCCGTGAGGTGTTCGCCACGCGGGCCCGGTTCCCCCAGGCCGACGAGGTGATCGTCGACTGGCCCGACCGCTTGCTGCGCCGCGTCGGCGGCGGGCTCACGGCGCGCGACGCTGTCTGCGTGCTGACGCACGACGCCAAGTTCGACGTCCCGGCCCTCGTGGCGGCGCTCGCCACCGAGGTGGGCTACATCGGGGCGATGGGGAGCCGGCGGACGCACGCCGAGCGGATCGCGCGCCTCGAGGAGGCGGGCGTCGACCCGGCATCGCTCCTCAGGATCCGCGCCCCCATCGGCCTCGACATCGGCGCCCGGACGCCGGAGGAGACCGCCGTGTCCATCTGTTCGGAGATCATCGCCCAGCGCACAGGTCGCCACGACGCCCGTCCCCTCAGCAACACCGAGGGCCCGATCCACGGCGGCGACACCGAGCCGCTTGTCGGCACCTGACGCCATGACCGTCGCGGCGATCGTGCTGGCGGCGGGCGGGGGATCACGGTTCACGGAATCGGGCGGCGACGGCCACAAGCTGCTGGCCCCGTTCCAGGGCCGCACGGTGGTGGAGTGGGCCATCGACAGCGCCGCCGCCGCGGGGCTCGAGGCGGTTTACGTGGTCCGCGGCGCCGTCGACCTGCCGGTCCCGCCACTGGCGGCGGGCGCCGTGCGGTTCGTGGCCAACGACCGGTGGCGGGACGGCATGGCCACGTCGCTGCGGGCGGGCTTGGCCCGCGCCCGCCGCGACGGCCACCACGCCGTGGTGGTCGGCCTCGGGGACCAGCCGCTGGTGCTGGCGGAGTCGTGGCAGCGGGTGGCGGGGGCGAAGGCCAAGCCCATCGGCGTGGCGACGTACAACGGGAGGCGGGGCAACCCGGTACGCCTGTCGTCGCTCGTCTGGCCGCTGCTGCCGCTGTCCGGCGACCAGGGTGCGCGTGTCGTGATGCGCCGCCGGCCGGACCTCGTGATGGAAGTACCTTGTCCGGGAGGTGCGGCAGACATCGATACGGTCGACGATCTGAGGGAATGGAGCTGATGCCGTGGACCTGACCAACGAGTTCCGCGTGGGTGTCCCGGTGGAGCGGGCGTGGGAGGTGCTCACCGACGTCGAGCGCATCGCCCCGTGCATGCCGGGGGCGCAGCTCCAGGAGATCGAGGGTGACGAATACCGCGGCATCGTGAAGGTCAAGGTGGGCCCCATCACCGCGCAATACAAGGGTGCGGCACGCTTCGTCGAGCAGGACGAGGCCGGGCATCGCGCGGTGCTGCGGGCCGAGGGTCGCGAGACCAGGGGCCAGGGCAACGCCAATGCCACCATCACCGCACAGCTCGAGCCCGACGGCGATGGCACCAAGATCTCGGTGATGACCGATCTCACCATCACTGGCCGGGTGGCCCAGTTCGGCCGGGGTGTGCTCGCCGACGTGTCGACCAAGCTGCTGGGCCAGTTCGCCGACTGCCTGCAGACGCAGCTCCTGGCGGGGGAGGAGAGCGGCCCAACTGCGGGGGGTGGCGGCGGAGCCGGGGACGCCAGCGGCGGCGAGGGTGGCGGGTCGGCCGCGTCGGCAGCGCCGGCCCCGTCGGCATCCGCGGCCAGCGGCCCCCGGGACATCGCCTCGGAGGGCGCTGCGGCGACGCTGCAGGACGTGCCTCAGGGCGCAACCTGGCCCGGCCAGGCCGCATCCTCCGCGCCAACCGCCAAGACGGTCGAGGCCGCCACCGCGCCCAGCGGCGACGCCGAGCGTGCACGGGCCAACGGCACGTCCGGCCCGTCGATCAGAGTGGTCGACTCACCGGAACCGGAGGCGGTCGACCTCCTCGAGGCAGCCGGCGCCCCGGTTGCCAAGCGGCTCGCACCGGCGGTCATCGGCCTGACAGCCCTATGGCTGCTCAGCATCTTCCTGCGCCGTCGGCGGCGTCGCTGAGCGCCTGAGGAGCGACGGCGGCCGATTGGGAGCCCAACGGCGCTGGGCTAGAGTGTCCCTCCTGCCCGGAGACCCGGATGGTCACGTCGGAGTGGCGGAATTGGCAGACGCGCCAGGTTGAGGGCCTGGTGCCCGATAAGGGCGTGGGGGTTCAAGTCCCCCCTCCGACACCGCAAGCCCGCAGGTGG
>Ga0081455_10003888_pt1 | contig 17011 bp, 18 predicted proteins | sample TabmetS3T2R1_FD_70207 | JGI IMG/M metagenome (GOLD analysis project Ga0081455, IMG submission 70207) | Tabebuia heterophylla rhizosphere microbial communities from the University of Puerto Rico - S3T2R1 | ecosystem: Host-associated > Plants > Roots > Rhizosphere ...
CCGCCGATCGTGAGGAAGCTCGTGACGTACCCGAGGTACGCAGGCCACTCGTGGAAGATGCCGGCCCAGAGGTCGTCGAACTCGTCGGGCGGCACGCTGATGTCGAGGACGAGCAACGTGATCGCAATCGCAAACACACCGTCGCTGAACGCCTCGGTCCGGCCGGTGTCCCACCGGTTGCCCACGTAGGCGAATTCGGCGCGCGGACGCCGGCTCCTGGTACGGCCTGCGGGCCTAGGCGGTCGCGTGCTCCTCGAACTGGGGGAGATCGTCGGTGATCTCGAACCAGGGCGCCTTGGAGCCGACGAAGATGTGCTTCGTCGGCCGCATGCTCGGAGCGTCGACGAGCGAGCCGAGCGCCACGTGGACGAAGGCGCCGTCCCGGACCACCGAGTACAAGAGTGAGCCACACGCCGCACACCGCGTGTCGTTCAGGTCGTCGTTGCCGTGCACCAGGAGCGCATCCGCGCCGTCGGTGAGCTCGAGCTTCTCCCGCTCGATGCCGGCGAACGGCTTGAAGGCCGACCCGGTCGCCGCCCGGCAGCGCGAGCAGTGGCAGTTCGACGCGTAGAGGAATTCGTCCGCGACGCGATAGCGAACCGCGCCGCACTCACACTTGCCGACGAGCATCTGCACTCCTTTGGTCGTGGGCTCCGATCGTCAGACCGGCCGTGGGTAAGGAAATCATCGGCCCGTGGATTCGTTGACACACATCCGGCGCGATTCAGTCTTGACAGATTTCGGTGTCTGACACCGGTCGGGGAAGATCAGGGCGTGAAACCCGCAGAACCAGGTCCCACGCGACGATGGGCGGCGTCGATCCGCTCGGACGCGGAGCGCCTGAGCCAGCGGGCGCAGGCCGAGCGCGGACGACATTCGTCGGTCGATGCCGTGTTCGAGATGGCCGAGCGCGACGCCGAGGTCGGCGGCGGAATCATCGCGGGCGCGCTCGCCTACCGGCTCTTCATTTGGCTGCTCCCGCTGGCGCTCGTCGCCGTCGCGGGTCTCGGCTTCGCCGCCGAGGCCTCGCACGAATCTCCCGAAGAGGCGGCGGAATCGGTGGGTCTCGAGGGGCTGATCTCGAGCTCGATCGCGAACGCCGCGGACAGTCCGAAACGGTGGTACGCGCTCGGGATCGGGATCCCGATCCTGGTCTGGGCGACGATCGGCCTGCTGCGGGTGCTGATCGGGGCGCACCGGCTCGTCTGGACCGACGTTCGTGCGACCGCGCCCAGGGCCAAGCTCGTCCCGTCCCTCAGGCTCCTGGTCTTGCTGCTGTGCTTTGGCTTCGTTTCAGCCGTTGCCAGCGCACTGCGCGCGTGGTCGAGCGGGCCGGGGCTGCTGGCGACGCTTTTGACGCTGCTCTTCTACGCGGGGCTGTGGCTGCTCGTCTCGGTTCGGCTTCCCCACCGCGAGACCGACTGGACGGCGCTGATTCCCGGTGCGGTGGTGTTCGGCCTGGGCCTCGAGCTCTTGCACGTCGTCCTCGCGTACGTGATCGCACCCTGGGCGCTGGCGAAACAGGGAACGTACGGGGCGCTCGGCGTCGCGGCGGCACTGCTCTTCGGGCTCTTCCTGATCAGCAGGCTGGTGGTGGGCGCGGCCGTCGTCAATGCGACGTTGTGGGAGCGGCGAGCCCGGGTCTGAGCCTCAATCGCGGAAGATCGAGACCGCGACGACGACGAACACGACGAGCACGAAGGCGGCCAGCACGATCAAACCGTCGGCGAAGAGCTGCATTGTCGCCCGTGGGCCCTCGGCCGGTGCGCCTGTCCTGTGACGTACGCCTCGCACCGCCCATCCAGCCAGGGCCGCGAGGATCAGAATCGCCAGGAGGGCGGCGATCAGCGTCTTCATGTCCGCTCGTGATCGCGTGAGCTGGAGCGCATCTCGCGTGGAATCGTCGCAGGCCGGCTCGAGGTCGGCGCGCTCGACGCCGGGCCGTGACAGCATTCGTCAGAGCCAGGGAGAGGGGGAGCGGATGAGTGAACTGAAGAGCTTCGGCAACGTGGTGTTCCCGGTGCCGGACATCGAGACCGGGGTCTCGGCCTGGCGCTCGATGCTCGACCGCGAGCCGGCCTTCGTCGGCGGCGACTTCGCCGTCTTCAGCGGCGACGGCCTGGAGATCGGGCTGACGGCGGCGCCCTGGGTCGACCACCCGCTCGTGTTCTGGAAGGTCGACGATGTCGAGGCCGCGCACAGCGCACTCGTCGCCCGAGGTGCGACGCCGCTCGGTGAGATCGCCGACGGTTCGCTCGCCGAGCTCGGTACCGCGGAGATCACGAACGGCGACCCGGCAACCGGCATCGTCGACGTCCCCGGCGGGCGACTCGCGGTGCTCAGGGCGCCGGACGGCAACCTGATCGGCCTCACGCAGTCCTGAGCTCCGTCGGCGGCTAGCTTCCAGGCATGCGCCACGACGACGGCTACTTCGGCGAGCGCATCGCCGCGAGGTACGACGAGTCCGAGGCAGAGATGTTCGATCCTGCTGTCGTCGAGCCGGCCGTCGACTTCCTCGTCGAGCTCGCCGGCGAGGGCCGCGCGCTCGAGCTCGGGATCGGGACCGGCCGGATCGCGCTCCCGCTCGCGCGGCGAGGCGTGCCCGTGCACGGCATCGACCTGTCGAGGGCGATGGTCGAGCGGCTCCGCGAGAAGGCTGCCGGCGAAGACATCTACGTGACGATCGGCGACTTCGCAACGACGACCGTCGACGGAACGTTCTCCGTCGCCTATCTGGTCTTCAACACGATCATGAACCTGACCACGCAGGCGGCCCAGGTGGCTTGCTTTCGCAATGTCGCCGCGCACCTCGAGCCCGGCGGCTGCTTCGTGATCGAGGTCGGCGTGCCCGGGATCCGGCGGCTTCCGCCCGGCGAGACTCTCCTAGCCTTCCACATGAGCGAGACGCGCTGGGGGCTCGACGAGTTCGATGTGGCGAGCCAAGGGCTCACGTCTCACCACTTCGTGATCGTCGACGGCGGGCTAGAGCGCGTGTCCGTTCCGTTCCGCTACGTCTGGCCGTCCGAGCTCGACCTGATGGCGCAGCTGGCGGGAATGAGCCTGCGCGAGCGCTGGAGCGGGTGGCAGCGCGAGCCGTTCACGAGCGACAGTCGCAAGCACGTCTCCGTCTGGGAGAAGCCGGCGGCAACCGCCTGAGAATTCTCAGGCGCTGGTCTTGTCCAGGAGCTGCAGGAGGTCGTGGGCCGCGAGCTCGATCTCCTTGTGCCGCCACTCCGCTGCGCGATAGTGGCAGGCGATCAGGCCCATGCGGTGAAGCCGGCGGAGGTCGCCGTAGACGAAGGCGTAGCGTGCCTTCGTCTCGTCCGGAGCCCCCTCCGTGAGCCCGAGGTGCCAATTGGCGTAGTCGCTCCAGGAGTGTGAGTCGAGGAACGCGTTTTCGTCAGCGGCCTTCGGCTGAACCTCGCCCCAATCGCTGTTCAGAACGTACTGCCGAGCGCGGATCAGGCGCCGTGCGTGGGCGACCGCGGCGTCGTTCACGGCGTACTTCGCCATGACCGGATTCTGACGGGCGGACTAGCGCGTCGCGGGGGCGGCTTCGGGCGCGTGCGCCGCGTCGACCGGGACGAGGTCGGCAGCCTCGTGCTCGAGCTCGTCGACGACCCGGATCGCCGCCACCCTCGAGAGCTCGTCTCGGCGCAGCAGGAGGCAGGCGACGAACGCCACGGCCATGAACGGGATCGCGATCAGGAAGAGCTCCAGCAGTGAGTCCGAGATTCCGAGCCGTACTGCCTCGCGAACCCCCGGCGCGAGATCGGCATTGGCGGCGTTGAGGATCGTGGCCGAGTCGATGTCGCCGGGCGCCTGCAAGCGCTCGAGGCCGCCAACCGGGGCGAGCCGGTCGGAGATGTTGGCGGTCAGCCCCGTCGCGAAGACGGTCCCAAGCACGGCGATCCCGACGGTGCCGCCGACCGAGCGCGAGAGCGTCGACAGCGACGTGACGACCCCGGTGAACCGGGTGTCGACCGCGTTCTGGGCGATCAGCACGAGGTTCTGCATCGTGATCCCGATCCCGGCGCCGACGATCAGCATGCGCCAGCCGGCGTCGAGGGCGGTCGTCTCTGGGCCCATCGAGTGCATGAGCCACAACCCGACGGCCGCGACCACGGGGCCGGTGGCGACCAGCCCCTTGTACCGGCCGGTCCTGGTGACGACGATCCCCGAGATCGTCGAGGCCGTGATGAGCCCGAGCATGAGGGGGACGAGCGCCAGGCCAGAATTCGCGCTCGAGACGCCGACGACCGTCTGCATGAACAGTGGCACGTAGAAGATCGCCGCGAACATGCCGGCCCCGATCGCGAGCCCGGCGATGCCTGTCACGGCGACGTTCCGGTCACGCAGAAGCTGGAGCGGGATCATCGGATCCTCCGCCCGTCGCTCGACGACGATGAACGCAACCAGGAGCAGGACGGCGCTGGTGAGCATCCCGACGATCCGGCCGGAGCTCCACGGGTAGCTCGTCCCGCCTTCGCTCAAGGCGAGCAGGAGCAGCGCGAGGCCGCCGCCGAGCGTGAGCGCTCCCAGCCAGTCGACACGCGTCCGCCTCGGCACGAACGGGATGTGCATCTGGGTGACGATCGTCGCCAGCGCGAGGATCCCGAGGGGGAGGTTGCCCCAGAAGATCCACCGCCAGCCGAAGGCGTCGGCAACGGCGCCGCCGGCCAGCGGGCCGAGAACGAGGGCAAAGCCGAACGTCGCGCCCATCAGCCCCTGCCACTTGCCGCGCTCGCTGGCCGGGATGATGTCGGCGATGATCGCCATCGCCAGCGGCATGATCGCGCCGATGCCGATCCCCTGGACCACGCGCGCCGCGATCAGCTGTTCCATCGACTGCGACAGCCCACAGCCGATCGCGCCGAGGATGAACACGCTGACGCCGGTGATGTAGAGCCGCCGTCGGCCGTAGGTGTCGCTGAGCTTGCCGAAGATTGGCACGGCGATGGACGACGCGAGCAGGCTCGCGGTGAAGACCCAGGTGTAGAGGTCGAGGCCGTGCAGGTCGGACGCGATCTCCGGCAACACGGTCGTGACCGATGTCTGGTTGATCGCGGCCACGAGCATGCCGACGATCACGCCGACGATGATCAGGACGCGCTGGCGATGGGTGACCGAGAGGTCGGTCAACAGTCTCCGGCCTCGTCGTCCCGAAGCTGCAGGAGCAGCTCGCGGAGGTGCTCGCGTTCTGTGGAATCGAGGCCGGCGAGCAGGGCGTCCTCGGCAGCGCGCTGCGCAGCCGCTGCCCGTTCGAGCTTGCGCGTGCCGGCCGCGGTCAGCGTGACCGTGTGGCGGCGGCGATCGTTGCGGTCGCGCTCGCGCCTGACGATGCCCTCATCCTCGAGCGGATTGAGCATCGTGACGAGGATGCTCGGGTCGATTCCCATCGTCTCCCCGAGCTCGCGCTGGCTCAGCGCGCCCCGGTCGTGCAGCAGCCCGAGCAGCTGGAACTGGCGCGGCGTCAGACCGACTTCGATGTGCACGGCCCGCAGCTCGCGCATCGCTCTCTGCCCGAGCACGGCGAGCAAGAGCCCGGGGCTCGACGCGCGCTCCCGCGCGATGTTGGACGCAGCGTGGATCATGGAGAGAGCTATACGATAGCGGTTGCAGCGACGAAATGGGGAGTCGTCGCGACGGCCGGCCGACCGGCGTGCACGCCGCGTTACTGTTGTCCCTCTCCCTCTGGGGCGGAGCAGGTGTGGCAGTCGAAAGGCGATAGGCGGATGCCCGAAAGCCAGCCTTCATGAAGCGGGTTGCAGCGGCACTCTTCGTGGCCACGCTCGCCATGGGGTGCGGGAGTGGCGGGAGCGACGCGCTGAGCGTGTCGCTCGATGATGTCGATCCTTCCAGCTTCTTCTGGACGATCCGCGCGACGTGCACGGGCGGGCACCTCGAGGTCGAGTTCCGTCCGGGCGAGCAGGTCTCGGTTGTGGGTTTCGGCCACGCATCGAGCGAGGAGATCGCCGTCGAATGCGGGAAGCCCGAGCGCGTTGAAGTCTCTGACGAGGAGCTTCGCCGCCGCGCGGACACGGCAAGCGGTGCAGACGTGGCCGAACCGACCTTCGAGCCGACGCGGCTCTCCTGCGTCGCCGACGGTTCTCTTGTGGTCGAGGCCCACCCGGTCTGGACGAAGAACGAAATGATGCAGGACGAAATCGCCGGTGCCGGCTTCCGCGTCCGCCGCGGCGGTGACACAGTCGTCACAGGGGCCATCGCGAGGGAGGAGTTGTTCGAGGACCCGGCCTCGCAGCTGCAGTGGTGGCGGACGCTCTGCAGGCCTGAATAGCAAGGATCGCGATGGCGACTCCCGCGCGCATGATCACGGCCGCCGAGCGGCGGGTGCGGTTGGCGCGCCGCCACCGCCTGGCACCAGGTTTCCGGGCGGCCGATGTCGTCGACGCAGCCAGGAGCATGGTCTGCCTGCACGCGACGGATCCGGCGACCGTCTACCTGTCGGCGTGGGCGCGCGTCGACGGCATGAGCGTCGCCGACCTGGACCGCGCGTTGTACGTCGAGCGCTCGCTCGTCAAAGAGCTCGCGATGCGCCGCACGCTCTTCGTCTTCCCCCGAGAAACGCTGGGTTTGGCGCAAGCGGCCGCCGGCAATCGTGTTGCGGCGACCGAGCGTCGCAGGCTGATCCGTCACGTCGAGGATGCCGGGGTTCGGTCTGACGGCGAGCGCTGGCTCGCCCGGGCCGAGCGGAAGGTCCTGGCGGCCCTCGCGGACGGGCGGGAGGCGAGGTCTTCGGAGCTGCGGGCTGAGATTCCGGAGCTCGAGGGATCGCTCATGTACGGGGAGGGGAAGTCGTGGGGCGGGAAGATGTCGGTCGGCCCGCGTGTCCTCACCGTGCTGTCGGCGGCCGGGCAGATCGTCCGCGGCTCGAACGACGGCGGGTGGACGACCTCCAGGCCCCGCTGGACCGCCATGACGTCGTGGCTCGGGGAGGAGGTTCCCGTGGTCGCGGAACCCGATGGCACGGCGGGGCTCGTCGAGCAGTGGCTGCGCGCGTTCGGGCCGGGCACCGAAACGGACCTCAAGTGGTGGCTCGGTTCGACGCTGGCGGCGGTGCGCAGGGCTCTCGCCGAGCTCGATGCGGTCGAGGTCGATCTCGGCAGTCAGACGGGCTACCTGCTGCCTGACGACCTCGAGACGACCGAGCCGGTCGAGCCGTGGGCGGCGCTGCTGCCGCCGCTGGACCCGACCACGATGGGCTGGAAGGAACGCGAGTGGTACCTGGGGCCGTACAAGGCGCAGCTGTTCGACACCGCGGGCAACGCGGGGCCGACCGTCTGGTGGGAGGGACGCATCGTCGGCGGTTGGCGCCAGACCGAGTCGGGCGAGGTCGACCTCCAGCTGCTCGAGGACATCGGCGCCGAGGGCCGTCGCGCCGTCGAGGACGAGGCCGGGCGTCTGACGACGTGGCTGGGCGGCACCCGCGTACTGCCCAGGTTTCCCTCCCCACTGTCGAGGGCTGAGAGCTAGGGAGACTCGCGGAGCGGCGCGTAGTTGGATCGGAAGATCCGCTCGCCGCTCAGGCGCAGGACCAGATCACGCAGAGTGGGGAGCAGGTTTCGCGTGCGGTCACGACGATGCGTCTGCTTCTGCACCCACCGGACGCGGCCCGCTCGGCGTCGTTCGTACGCGGCCAACGCATCCTCGACCGGTTGGGCCGACGTGAGCTCCGCGGCAAGCACGAGCGCGTCCTCGATCGCCATCGCCGCGCCTTGCGCCATGTTCGGTGAGCTCGCGTGTGCCGCGTCGCCCACGAGGACGACGCGCTGCGCCGACCATGCCGGCGGAACGACTTCCTCGATCGGCGCGTAGTAGGCGCCGGCGCCCTGGTCGAGCAGGCGCGGGACCGGATCCGCGAAGTCGACGAACGATTCCCGCCAGTCCGCCTCGCCCGCGCCGACCGGGTCGCTCGTGGTCACATCGGCGTAGCAGTAGACGGCGCCTTGGCCCAGCGCGACCGCGAGAAACGCGCGGCCTCGGGCCAGCATGACCGTCCAGTCCCTGATCTCCGGGAAGCCAGCGGCGATGAAGCGCCACGAGGCCTGGCCCACATACCCGGCGGGCCGGCGGCCGAAAGCAAGCCGGCGGACTGTCGAGTGGACGCCATCTGCCCCGACGACGAGGTCGTAGCTTTGGCTCGAGCCGTCGGAGAGACTCACCCGGGGCGCGTCGCCGTTGTCGAGGCCCGTGAGAGTCGTGCCGAGCCGGACCGGCACGGACGTGCCCTCGCGCAATGCTTCGTGCATCGCCGCTCGCGGGATCGCCACGCAGCCTCCGACGCCGTCCCAGAAGCCGTCGACCTCGATCTCTGCCAGCAGGCGACCCCGCTGGTCTAGGAAGCGCTGCCGTTGGATCGGATGTGCACGGGCGGAGATCTCTGCTCCGAGGCCGAGCTCGTCGAGCCCTCGGACGGCATTGCCGGGCAGATAGAGGCCGGCTCCCGACGAGGGCCACTCGGGCTTGCGCTCGACGATCTCGACCGTGATCCCACGCTCCTCGAGCGCACGAGCCAAAGCGAGGCCGGCAATTCCACCTCCGGCGATCAGCACGCGCATGGGGGAGTCAGGTCGGAGTGACCGTTGTCGCGCTGCGCTTGGCGATGTGCTCGGCGACGTACTCGGCGTCCCGTCCGACCCCGCCGATCAGAGCCGACGCGAGTGCGAACTGGAAGTACCGACCCACGAAGTAGAGCCCCGGCGCGTTCTCGACCACGCCGCGCTCGTCCGCCGGTTCCCCGCGCTGATCGAAGATCGGGAGATCGACCCAGCCGTAGTCCGCGTCGTAGCCCGTGCACCAGACGACGTTCCTCACCGTCAGCGCTCGGCCGTCCTCGAGCACCGGAAGCCCGTCTTCGACTCCGACCATCTTTGGAACTCGCTCGACCCCGGCGGCGGCGAGGTCCTTCCGACGGACGGGCTCGAGCGGTGGGGTCGCGTGCAGCGCCTTGGGTCGGACCTTGCGCCCCACGAACGTCCTCGTCGAGAGCACTTGATAGATGACGAACCAGAACACAGGTGTGAAGAGGCGGTCCAACCGGCCCCCGTGTTGCACCGGGGTCTGGCCGACGTCCCTGCCCGAGAGCCAGGTCTGGTGTCGACTCGACAGCTCGAAGGCGATCTCGGCCCCCGAGTTTCCGGCGCCCACGACGAGGACTCCACCCTCTTGCAGCTGCGCCGGATTTCGATACCGGGTGGAGTCCAGCTGAACGATGTCGGGGTCGAGCTCCGAGGCGAAGTCGGGGACCCGCGGCCTCTGGAAGCGACCCGACGCCACGACGACGTTGTCCGCCTCGAGTCGGAGGCCATCGGCGCTGACGAGGTACCCGCTCCCGTTTCTGCTGACGCTCTCGACCCTGACGCCCGTTCGAACCGGAAGGTCGAATCGGTCGGCGTAGGACTCCAGGTAGGCGGCCACCTCATCCTTCGTCGGGAATGCCCACTTATCGGCGGGGAAGGGCCAGCCGGGAAGCCCCGAGACGCCCGCAGGTGAGATCAGGCGAAGCGAGTCCCAGCGGCCGCGCCAGGCGTCGCCGATCCGCTCGTTCGCATCCAGGATCACGAACGGGCGATCGCGTTTCGCGAGGTGGTAGCCGGTCGCGAGGCCGGCCTGACCGCCTCCGACCACGACAGTCTCGAAGCGCTCGGGCATGTTGCTCGAGGCTAGGAGGCGCTCGGCGTCTTCGCTTCGGGCAGAAGACCCAAATCGACGAGCCCTCGGCGTGGGTATTTCTCTGTAGACCGGCTAGCGGCGGGCCGAGACGAGGTCGTGCTCGTAGGCGAAGGCGGTCACGGCGGACCGCGAGGAGACGCCGAGCTTGGTGAAGACGTTGCTCATGTGACGGGCGACCGTCTTCTCGCTGATGCGGAGCTCGTCGGCGATTGCGCGGTTCGTCCTGCCGGTCGCGACCAGCTGGACGACCTCGACCTCACGGGCGGTGAGCCCGCCGATACGCGGAGCGCCGCCGGTAAGCGCTTCCACCCTCTCGGCATCGGGTGCGGCACCGAGCTCCTGGAACGCGCGGCGGGCCGCGTCCAGTTCCAGCTCCGCTCCATCCGCGTCACCGACCTGCCGGCACGCGCGCCCGACGAGGACGCGGACGCGGGCGGACTCGTACGGCGCGCCGAGCTCGTCCCAGAGGTCGGCCGCCTGGCGAAGCGCCACCAGCGCGGCCTCGGCATCGCCGTCGGCCAGGGTCACCGCCCCGCGCGCTTGTGCGGCCGCCGCGCCGAGCGTGCCCCCTCGGTAGTGCTGCGTGATCTCCTCGAGCTCGACAAGGGCCCCGCGCGCCTCGTCGAGATCGCCGGCCGCCAGCATGATCTCGACGTAGGCGGGCAGCAACCCGGCGCGCGGCATCGGTCCGGTCGTCTGGCTGAGGACGCGTCGGATCGCGGCCACGGCGGCGTCGCACGCGCCTTGCGCCAGCCGCAGTAGGGCGAGCCCGGGCTGCGGCTCCCACCCGCAACTGCTTGCGTCACGGTACGCAGCCTCGGCGGCGGCGTGGTCGCCGCGCAGGCGATGGATCTCGGCCTGGCGGTAAAGCGATTCGCCGATTGCGACTCGGTCGTCTACCGCCGTGTATCGCTCCGCAGCCCGTTGCGCCTCGCCCAGTGCGTCGGGCCACGCACCGTCCACCTGCATGATCTCGGCCCGGTGAACGAGGCAGCGCGCGGTGAACGAGAACATCTCCGGCTGCTCGTGGCACCACCGTGTCAGGGCCGCAGTCCACTCGCGAGCACGGCGGAGGTCGTACATGCGCTGGCACTCCGCGATGACGCTGCAGTAGAGGATGCCGGTGACGATCGGCGACAGCTCGCCGGTGGTGACCCCGACCATCACCTCGTCGAACAGCGCCAGACCTTCGTCGAACCTCCCTTGCTTGGCGAGCAGGCGGCCGCGTTCGTAGAGGGCGAGCGCAACCAGATCCGCGTCGCGGAAGCGTTCGCCGATCCGCGCGGCTTCGACCGTCGTCGCGATCGCCGCCTCGAAATCGCCGGCCTCCTCGTGCGCGGTCATGGCCGTCACCAGCAAGTACCCGCGTTCGGCGCAGTCGCGACCCTCCCGGTCGAGGAGGCGCTGCGCCCGCCCGAACCAGCCCGTTGCGCGTGCCTGCTCACCTCGTTGGATGCTGAACATGCCCACCCAGAAGGCACAACGGACCGCGCGCAACGTCTCCCCGTGCTCGAGGTGGGCGAGATGCGCGCGCTCGAGCAAGGCCAGCTGCTCGTCGTACCGGCCGATCAAGCCGGCCGTGGCCGCCAGCAGGTCGAGGTCCGCCCCGCCGAGCGGCGCAGCTCGGTCGGCGGACGAGAGCGCGGCGTAGGCGTCCTTCCAGGCCCGCGCTGTGTACGACCGTCGTCCTCGCTCCAGAGCGTCCGAGGTGCTTCCTGCCGACGCGGCGTCTGCGGGCGCCATGGGGCCAACTGTAGGCAAGCGTCGGCGGCCGGGGCGCCCGCCGAGCGGCGAGCGCCCCGGTCGGTGGTGCTACGGCCTCGGGAAGGTGACGACGCTGCGGTTGCCGTCGCTGTCGACGGCCCTGACGCCAAAGAGGAAGTTGTCCTTGGTGATCCCCTCGACGGTGAAGCTCGTCACGTTGCCGACCTTGATCGTGTGCGTCCAGATCGGCTCCGTCGTGTCGCGGTAGACGATCTCGTAGCCCGCGAGGTCGGGCTCTGTGTTCGCCTGCCACATGAGCCGCGTGTCGACGCTCAGCGTCGACGTCTCGACCCTGACGTTACGCGGCGCCGCCGGCCCGAGCGCCAGAGCGCCCAGAGCGGCCGCGTTGACCTTGGTCACCCGCGTCGCATAGTCGAAGTCGACGAACTCGGGCAGGTCGCCGAACTGGACGCCGTTCTCGACTCGCACGTTCTGATGCTGATGGCGGAAGTCCTCGTTCGGCTCGGTGAAGCGATTGGCCGGGAACCGCCGGTCGAGGAACGGCACGTGATCGCTTGCCCTCAGGAAGCGGTCGCGCCGATAGATGATCCAGACGTTCATCGACGGGAACGCCGCTTCGGCGTGCTCCTCGACGAAGCGTGCGAGCTGGCGCGCGGCGGAGTCATTCTCGCCGCCCATCGTGCGCCGGAGTGCCGCCTCCTGCGCCGTCTCGTTCGACGGCGGCCCCTCTGCGAACAGCCGAACGTCTCGCCGGTTCCGCTCGCCGTTTTGGCCGAGCGAGCTGCCGACGATGTCGTTCGAGAACATCCCGGCGATGTTCAGGCCTGCTGCCTGCGCCTGCTGGGCGAAGAAGGTTGAGCCGAAAAGGCCCTGTTCCTCGCCCGCGAAGGCGACGAACTTGATCGTCGCGTCCAGCTCGTGGCGCGACATCACCCGCGCCATCTCGAGCACGGCGGCGACGCCGGATGCGTCGTCGTCCGCTCCGGGCGCGTCGCACACCGCGTCGTCGACGTTCGAGCAGCGCGAGTCGTAGTGGCCGCTGACGACGTAGATCCGATCCGCGGACTCCGGCTGCGTTCCGCGTAGCGTCGCGACCACGTTGGTGATCGGCGTCGGCACCGGAATGCGAGGCGGTGTCACCGGCTGGATGAAGGTCTGCCTCTCGACGGTCAGTCGACCGCCGGACGCCGCTGCGTAGCTCTGGAACTGGTCGAAGATCCAGTTCGCGGCGGCTCCGATCCCACGGTTCGGATCGGTTTGAGACGACAGGGTGTGTCTCGTCCCGAAGTCCGCCAACCTGCGCACCGACTGCTCGATCCTGTCGTCGCTGACGTCGCGCAGCATCTGGCGGATCTCGAGTGGGACCCGAGGCCCGTCGCCCTCGCCGTCGCCTCCCCGCGCCGAGGTCGTTGCAATCGCGGCCATCGTCGCGGCAATTGCGAAACCGGCGCAGAGGACGGCAACCAGCATGTATCGCGGTTTCCTCATTTCTCCTCCCCTGTGAAGGAACCGACTGCTTCCGGCGCTATACCCAGCTGGTTGCGATCCGACGCATGATCCGCTGTCCTGCAGGTTCGGCAAGGTTCGCCCTGATGGGCGAAGCGATCGGTCAGGTGCTGCCGATGGCGGTCGGGGTCGCGATCAGTCCCATGCCCATCGTTGCGGCCGTGCTGATGCTCGTGTCGGCGCGGGCGAGGAGCAACGGCCCGGCCTTCATCGTCGGCTGGCTGTTCGGCCTCGCGGTCGTCGGCGCGATCTGCCTCCTCATCGCGGATCCCGCCGGCGCGAGCGAAGATGACGGACCGGCGACGTGGGTGAGCTGGCTGAAGATTCTCCTGGGCGCGCTCCTCCTGCTCGTTGCGCTTCGCGAGTGGCGCGGCCGGCCTCGCGGCGACGAAGAGCCGGCCGCTCCGAAGTGGATGGCTGCGATTGCGGCGTTCAATCCGGTCAAGGCAGTGGGTGCAGGGGTGTTCCTCTCGGCGCTCAACCCGAAGAACCTGCTGCTGGCCGTCGCCGCCGCCGCGGCGATCGCCGCCACCGGGATCTCGGGCGGAGAGCAGGCGCTGGCCTACGCGGTCTTCGCGCTGATCGGGACGATCGGCGTGGCCGCCCCGGTCGTCATCTTCTTCGCACTCGGCGACCGCGCGCCTCGTCTACTCGGCTCGCTTCGCGCGTGGATGGAGCACAACAATGCGGTGATCATGGCCGTGCTGCTGCTCGTCATCGGAGCCAAGCTGATCGGCGACGGAATCGCCGGCCTCTAGCGCCGCTCGATGGGCGAAGCGCTGTTCTGGGGCCTCTTCGCGGGCTCGTCGCTCATTCTCGGCGGCGCGATCGGGCTCTGGTTGCCGCTTCCCCGTGAGCTTCGGGGCCTGATCATGGGCTTCGGCGCCGGAGTCCTGATCAGCGCCGTTGCCTACGAGCTCGTCGACGATGCGTTCGAAGCCGCAGACGGCTTCGCCATCGTCGCGGTCGGTTTGCTCGTGGGGGCGGCGACGTTCTTCGTCGGCGACCTCTACGTCGACCGGATGGGCGCTGCCGACCGGAAGCGGTCCGACGGCACGAGCGCGGCGGCGGCAGGGACCGGGCTCGCGATCGTCCTCGGCATCGTGCTCGACGGCATTCCCGAATCCGCGGTGATCGGCCTGACGCTCCTCGAGGGCGCGGGTGTCAGCGCCGCCATGATCGTCGCCGTGTTCCTGTCGAACCTCCCCGAGGCGATCGCTGCGACGACGGGCCTGGCGAGGTCGGGCTGGTCGACGGGGAAGATTCTCGCGCTCTGGGTCGGCGTGACGCTCGTCTCCGGCCTCTCGGCGCTCCTCGGCTTCGTGATCTTCGACGGGGCATCGGCCAGTTGGCTCGCGTTCGTCCTGGCTTTCGCCGCCGGGGCGATCCTGACCATGCTCGCCGACACGATGATGCCGGAGGCGTTCGAGCGCAGCGGCAAGTGGACCGGCCTCGCGACGACACTCGGCTTCGCCGTCGCCTTCGCGGTCACGGCTCTGGAATGACCTCAGCGCTCGCGGATGAGCCGCTCGATCTCGTCGAGGCGGCGCTCCAGCCGTTTGAGGTCCGGATCCGGCTGGGCAGCTCGGCGCCGCGCGATCAGCGCCGAGGCGGTGATTCCGCTGAGCAGCGAGAGCGAGGCGAAACCGATGACCATGAGCGCGGACGCAATCAGGCGACCGAACGTCTCGGTCGGCGTTACATCGCCGTAACCAACGGTCGTCACGGTTTGTGCGGCCCACCAGAGGGCGAGCCCGAACGTCGGGTAGTCGTGGCGGTCGACCACCCGCATGATCGCGGCGAAGGCCACGGCGAGGATGCTGACGGTGCCCACGAGATAGAGCAGGATCCGCCCGGTGACGAGCGACTTGTCGAGCCGCCTCATCGCGAAGTCCGTCAGGCGCACGAGCATGGGGCAGATCTAGCAGCGGAGGCGGACGGCTGAGCATGGAGGAGGCAAGGATGTCGCCGTTCCGGCGGGCACAGCCGGACCCGCTGCTCGAGCGAGCGGTGCCGGTCTCGGCGGAGCTGCGCCGGTACCGGCCTCCGACCGCACGGCGTGACCTCCTCGCCGGCGTCACCGTCGCCGCGCTCGCCCTTCCCTCCGCGATGGCCTACGGCGAGCTTGCCGGCCTCTCGCCGCTGGCCGGCCTCTACACGCTGCTGCTCCCCACCGTTGCCTATGTCCTGCTCGGCTCTTCGAAGCGCCTGATCATTGGCCCGGAGGGGGCAACCTCGGCGCTCGTCGCGGCCGCGGTTCTGCCGCTGGCGGCGGCCGGAAGTGCGGACGCCGCGGAGGTCGCCGGGTTTCTCGCGCTACTGGTCGGGGCGTGCTTCCTCGTCGCCTGGATCGTCCGTCTGCACTGGATCTCGGACTACCTCTCGCGACCCGTTCTGCTCGGCTACATCCATGGAGTTGCCGTCGTGCTCGTGGTCTCGCAGATCGACGCAATCCTCGGCCTCGACGTGGAAGCGCGGGGTGTGCCGAGGCAACTCGTAGAGATGGCGCGTGAGCTCGGTGACGTCAGCGGCGCGACCCTCACCGTCGGCGCGGCCGCCCTTGCCGTCCTCCTGCCGCTTCGTTTCGCGTGGCCGCGCGTTCCCACGGCCCTCTTCGTCGTCCTCGCTTCGATCGCGTTCTCGTGGGCAGTGGACCTCAAGGCCGACGGCGTCGCCGTCGTCGGTGAGCTCGCGAGCGGCCTGCCGTCGCTCGGCATCCCCTGGCCCGGGTGGGGGGACGCCTTCGAGCTCGCCCCGGCGGCGGTCGGGCTCTTCCTCGTGGCGTTCGCTGACGAGATTCTCACCGCGCGATCGTTCGCCGGGAAGCGCGGCGAGCACGTGCGGGCGCGCCAGGAGCTTCTGGCCATGGGGGTTGCGACAGGCGCTGCCGGGATCAGTGGTGGCTTTGCGCCGGGAGCGAGCGGCGCGCGAACGGCTGTGAACGATTCGATGGGCGCGAGAACCCAGGTCGCCGCTCTCGTGGCGGCCGGGACGATCGTCCTGATCCTCCTGTTCCTGACCGACCCGATCGCCTACCTGCCCAAGGCGGTGCTCGGCGCGGTGATCATCAGCGCCGGAGTGGGACTTGTGGATCCGGATGCCTGGCGGGTGCTGTGGGCGACCGACCGCGTCGAGGTCGCGATCGCCGGGGTGACAGCCGGCGGGGTGATCCTCGTCGGCGTGCTCGAAGCACTGGTCTTCGCCGTGGGGCTCTCGATCGTGGACGTGGTACGCCGGAGCGCGCGCCCACACGACGCGGTGCTCGGCTGGGTGCCCCGGCTCGGTCGGTACGGCGACATCTCGTTGCATCCGTCCGCGGAGCTGACGCCCGGCGTCGTGGTCTACCGGCTCGACGACCGTCTCTTCTTCGCGAACGCGCGCTACGTCAGGGGCCGCACGCGGGAGGCGGTTCGCGGGGCTCCCCGGCCCGTGCACGCGCTGGTCTTCGACGCGGAAGCCGTCATTCACGTCGACTCGACGGGCGCCGACGCGCTCGCCGACATCGCCCGCGACCTGAAACGCGATGGAATCGAGCTCGAGCTCGCCCGCGTGAAGCGCTTCGTGAAGCAAGTCCTCGACAACGGCGGCGTCACCGCGGAAATCGGCGAGCAGCACTTCCATCCCACGGTCCGGGCGGCCGTCGCCGCCGCCGAGTCGCGGGATTAGTCTCCGACGGATCCGGCGAATGAAGAGCTGCATAGCCTCGCCTTCAGGAGCACGTACAAGCTCCACCCATAAACCTCGCTGACCCCTTCGCAGCGGCCAATGTCCGGTGCCAGGCACCGGACATGTCTCCTGTGGACTCGGGGGGCGCGATCAAGCTGCATCCGTGAACGGATGACTCTCTGCTGACCTCTCCGCAGCGGCCATGTCCGGTGCCAGACCCCGGACGTGTCTCCTGGGGATTCCGCCCAAACACCCCAGAGAGCGAGAACGAGTCGCCGCCGGAGCGGGGCTTTGCGCCCCGCGGGAGGCTCACTAACGCAAAAAGCGGTGGGGCAACGGGACCCGACGCCGGCTCCGCTCACCTTGAACCCGAGCTGCCGCTCGCAAGGAGGGGGCTCGTGGGGGGAACAGGGGGTCCCCC
>Ga0081455_10003889_pt1 | contig 17007 bp, 8 predicted proteins | sample TabmetS3T2R1_FD_70207 | JGI IMG/M metagenome (GOLD analysis project Ga0081455, IMG submission 70207) | Tabebuia heterophylla rhizosphere microbial communities from the University of Puerto Rico - S3T2R1 | ecosystem: Host-associated > Plants > Roots > Rhizosphere ...
AGCCGCAGAGGCGCCGAGCAGAGACTGAATGTGGTTCTGGGACAGCGCCGTTTGAACATCCCGGACCCATGTCAAAGGCTGTTCAGTGTGGCCAACGCCCATCTCGCTTCGGCCATGGAAAGCCATAAGCTGGCCGAAGAGGCGCAGCAAAGAAGCGACGAAAAAGAGGCGCGCCGCTTATTCGACGAGGAAAAGACATTCCGCCAACTGGCCGAGGAGAGTCGCGCTTACATCGAGGGAGAAATACGCGACGGCCGTGTCGCCAAATGCCAACCCTCGCGCCGTCCAGGCGCCAACCTCATCGCCGACCGCCATCAAATCGGCGTGAGCGCGGCCCCGCTGACCGCGCAATTGGCCAATTTCTTCAATGCCGCCCAAGACAGCCTTCTGATTACCGAAGTGAGGGCCGGGGAACTGAGTGAGCGGGCCGGATTGAAAGCGGGCGATTGCATCGTCACGGTGGGCGGCAAAACGGTGAAGTCGACTTCGGACATCGATCGACTCCTCAATCAGGAAGGTTTGGGTGAATTGGAATTCGTCATCGTCCGCGACCGCAGCCAGCGGACGGTCAAGATCAAACTCGATCAAAAGTGAGCGAATCAGCCGGCTTTCTCTCCTGGCGCCGTGAATGTTCCACCTGCGGCAGTAGTCTACATCCACTATACCGGTTTTCAAATGTATGAAGGTTGTTAGCCACAGAGGTCACAGAGAACACGGAGAAATCATAATGACCTCTGTGACCTCTGTGACCTCTGTGGCTATTCATCTGTAGGTTTAGATGGAGAGTGTCAATCCTCCCCTGATTTGAGACCGGAGGTAGAGGCCGCCGTCCAGGGTTTACCGGATTTCTGGCGGAGTGTTACGACGCTATCCGCCCGCACATTCGTCCAGACTTCCTTGTCGCCACCGGGCCACTCTACGACGACAGCTTCCAGGTCTGGCTCTCGCCCAAGACCAAAATGGACGCGGCTGTCGCTCGCGCTCAGGTAACTGCCGTCGGTGTGCGCGCGGCGCCACAGCGGCTTTTGCCCCTTTCTGAGCGCCGCCACTCGCGCCCCAACCCCGAAGCGATTATCTTTAACCCCCTCCAGTCGCACCGTAAGCCAATGGGAGCGTGAGCCGGCCTCATTCAACAACAACCGCGCCGGGCCGTTGTTATTGGCGAGCATGACGTCGATGTCGCCGTCATTGTCGATGTCGCCGAAGGCGGCCCCGCGGCTCACCTCGGAAAGTTGTAAGGCCGGTCCCGACTCGGCGCTGGTCTCGCGAAACCTTTTGCCGAGGCCCTCATTGTGGAAGATCTGGTTTCGCTGGTGAAAGGGGTAAGCCTCGCCACGTAAAGAAGGCAGGATCGTCACCGCTCCGTTTGCGGAGAAGATGTCCAGCCAGCCGTCGTTATCGTAATCAAACCACCCGACGCCGAAGCCGGTTGAAAGGAAGCTAGGCCGGGCAAGATCAAACTCCTGTGTGGCGTCGTAGAATTCTCCACGCCCATTATTGTGGTAGAGCGTGCTACCTTCCCTCGTCAGGTTGGTAACCAAAATATCTTCGGCTCCGTCGTTATCGAAGTCTCCGGCCGTCACTCCCATGCCGGCCCGCGCCACTCCGTCGGCCCCGTAGGAGGCCCCGGCCATCAGCCCCGCCTCTTCAAAAGTCCCATCGCCTTTATTGACCCACAGCAGATTGGCGGCGCCGTCATTAGCCACGTAAATATCAACCCACCCGTCGTTGTTGAAGTCCGCGCAAGTGACGCCTAAACCCGGGCCGAAGGCGGACCCGATGCCGGATGTCTGTGTCACGTCTACAAACTTCCCGTCGCCCTGGTTGCGAAAGAGGCGGGACGGCGTCGGCCGGTAGGCGGACGGGGCGCAAAAATCAACCTCCCCCGTCGGCGCGTAGCACCGCTTATTGCCCTTGAGCGTGAAATCAACATAGTTGGCGACAAACAGGTCGAGGTCTCCGTCGCGATCATAATCCAGGAAGGCCGCGCTCGTGCTCCAGCGCGGGTCGTCCACACCCGCCTCGGCCGTCACATCGGTGAAGGTCCCATTACCATTATTTCGGTAGAGGACGTTCGGGCCGAAATTTGTGACGTAGAGGTCGAGGTCGCCGTCATTATCATAATCGCCAACCGCCGCTCCCATGCCATACCCGACATTCCCGACGCCCGCCTGCGCGGTGACGTCTTTGAAGCGTAGCTTGCCGGTCGGAATCAGCTCGTTGCGGAAGAGCCTGGCGCCTGGCGCCCAGGGCGATGGCGGCGGAAACTTCGCCTCACTCATCTTTTTCGCCGGGTCCAGGAGCGCGCCTTGTACAAGGTAGACGTCCAGGTCGCCGTCGCCGTCATAGTCAAACAAGGCCACGCCTGCCCCCATAATTTCAGGCATGTAGAATTCGCCGGTAGCTCCATTGAAATGGGAAAATTTCAGCCCCACTTCCGCAGCCACTTCCCGAAAGATAGAGGCTTGAGAGAAGGAAGAGCGTGAATCACTGCCGCTAGCGGTAGCGAGCGAATTCGAAAAGTAGAAAGAGAAGAAGCAGGAGGCAAAGACAGGAAGGAGGATTGCCGCGCGCCATCGCGCCTTTGACGGTATCGCTAAAAATGTAATGACGAAGGCGCTACAGAAACGCCGCAGAACCTGAGGAAGCGCATTCGATTTCATTTGCTCTGTTCCAAAATACGAAGATCTCTTTCGATGAGAGTCAACAGTTCAGTTTGCTTGCGTTCTATTGCGCGCTGCCGAGCCCCGCGCGCGTATTGAATGGCGTGTTCGCTGTCGCCGATCCGGACGTACGCCGCGGCGAGCGCGTACATGAACCTGGGCGTATCTTCATCCTCCGGCGAGAGCGTGTTCAGAAATTGTTTGACGGCCTCGGCGGTCTTCCCTTGATGTATCAGCATCCGGCCGAGATTGAAGTGCGCCATGCGGAAGTTGGGCCGATTAGCGATGGCCGCGCGGTAGTGTTCGGTCGCTTCGGCAAACCGCCCTTCACGTTCAAGCAGGACGCCGTAGTTGTGATGGGATTCGGCGTAAAAAGGGTTGATCTCTAAGCTGCGCTGAAAGGCGGATGCGGCTTCCTCATATCTGGCTTGCTTGGTCAGCAGCACGCCGAAGTTGTAATGAGCTTCAGCCAGGTTGGGATTGATTTCGACCGCCAACCGGTAGCGTTTCTCCGCCTTCTCCGCTTGACCCAACTTGGCGTAGACGATAATCAAGTTGACGTTCGCGTTGGCCAGTTTGGGGTTTATCTTCAGCGCTCGCTCGTATTCGATGGCGGCTTGCTCGAGTTGGCCTTCCGCCTCGAAATTGGTCGCCTTCTTCAGGGGCTCAGACGACCCGATGTTCAACCCCATGACAGCGTCCAGCAGCGGGTCATCCAGCGCCGGACGAGTCAAACTGTCTTTTTGATGAAGGGCGAAATGCTCGCTCGCCTGGGCCGTCTGCCCGAGATCACGATAGGCCGACGCCAGACCATAATGGGCGGCGCCGTAATGCGGGGATAATTCGCAGGCCCGACGGAAATGTTCGACCGCCGCGGCCAGGTCGCGTCCGGCCACTTTGATTCGTCCAAGCCCATAGTGAGCGAAAACCGAGTCAGGGGTCTTTTGAAGTATCGCTTCATAGAGCCGTTGGCTCTCGCCCATCTGGCCGGCCGCCAACAGCAAGTCGGCGAGCCTGACCTGCGCCGGGAGGTAATCCGGCTTTCGTCCCACGGCTTCCTTCAACGCCGCCATGGCTTCAGTCTGCTTACCCAACGAAACCTGGACAATTGCCCAGTAATATAACCACCGAAATTCCGCCGGGGCCAAATAGCGAGCGCGCTCATACAGGGTAGCCGCGAGTTCATACTGCTCGTAGGTCTGCATGACCATCCCCAACCGTCCATTGGCCTCGGCGTCTCGCGGCCTGGCGCGGGCTTCGTTGTAAGCCTTCTGCGCTTGCTCGCGAGTGGCCGGCACGAAGTTCTCAATGCTTAATGGCGGCAATGCCGGAAGGGCTTGCGCGAGAAGTCCCGGCGTCGCAGGGCCAAGACAAAAATAGAGGATGACGACCGCCGCAAGTCCTCTTAACCTAGATTGCGAGACAGAACACATACGAGCGGAAAAAGCAGGCGGCGCCAATCAGGCGCCGCCCGCTTTGCGGTTTAAATCAACAGTGGATTTAAAAGGTCAATCGCGCTCCAAATCGGAACTGCCTTTCAGGGAAGTTCGCGTTGGTACTGGTGATCACCATGAAGTTGGTAGCAGTCACACTGTTATTAGGGTTGTTGAAGTGTGGCGTGTTAGTGAAGTTGAACGACTCCGCGCGGAACTCGATCTTGAACCGCTCGGTGAGTGAGAAGACGCGGAACAGCGAGAGGTCGAGGTTCTCCAATCCGGGGCCGCGCAGGATGTTGCGTCCCGTTGTTCCATAGCGGACGGCGGTGACATTCGCGAAGGCCCTCTTGTCGAAATAAAGCTGATCGGGAACGCCTGGAACGGTAGTGCCGATTCCACCGAACTTCTCAACCTTCGGCTTAATCTGGTCCGCAGTCTGGCTGTTGCCCGGAGCGTTGAGCGAAGTGCCCGATGCGGTGACAGTGAACGGACGACCCGAAACAAGACTCAGGACGCCGTTGACCTGCCAGTTGCCCAGTAGCGCGCCGGCGACGCCATCCTGCGCCCATTTCTTGCCTTTGCCGAAAGGAAACTCCGCGGCGAAGCCGAACTGGATGTTGTGCGGAATGTCATAACCGGCCAGCGCTCGGTTCCGGATTATTTGCGAAGGGGCATTGAACAACGGCAGCCCGTCCGTGCCGGTGTCGTCCACCATATTGATCGCCTTCGACCAGGTGTAGGCGGCCTTAACGAACAAGCCTCGCGCCATGCGGCGATTGAGCGCCACCTGCAAAGCGTGATAGTTCGCGCTGGTGAAACCGTCCCATAGAAAGGTGGTGGTCGAACGCCCATACCTGGCGAAAAAGGGCTGACCATTACGGCCAAGACCCGGCGACGGCGCGGCGTTGACGTTCAGGGTATTAAGCTGATGAGTTGTTTGCGTGCCTACGTACCCGACATCAAGGATTAATTCGCTGGGGAGCCTGCGCTCGACAAAGAGGTTCCAGGACTGAATATAGCCGCGATGAATCCTATCGGCGTATGGCGATCTCATATTGACCGTGCCGGGCAGCAGCACTTTGCCTGTGCTGAGGTCCGGCCCGGTAAAAGCAGGGATGCCTTGGTCGAGCGGCTGGAACGGGGTACGCGTCGGGTGGGCGCCCGGAGTCAGGTTGACGAAGGTCTGCGCGATAGTGAGCGGGTAGAATCCACGCAGCGGCCTCGCAAACGGCATCGGATCGTATGTCAATCCATAGCCGCTGCGGATCACGGTGTTCTCTCCCAGACGATAGGCCAGGCCAATTCGCGGGGCGAAGAGCTTCTTACTGGTTTCGATCCCCAGGTCACTTTCATTGCCGCCGCGCCCGCCGAGCAGGACTTCCATGGTGCCATCGGGCTGTCCGGCCGCGTTCAGCCTGACGGGTGAGTTCAGATTCAGGAGCTCGATGCCACGATCAGCGCGGTGCATCAGCGGGAAAAGCTCATAGCGCAGGCCGAGAGTCGCCGTTAGATTGCGCGTCACCTGCCACCGATCGCGGACGAAGAAACCGATCTGCCATTCACGACCAGTCATCACTTCATACTGGAGGCTCTTTTCCGCTGATTGAGGCAGACCCAACAGGAACCCCGCATAAGCATTGAATTGGTTTTCGCTTCCGCCAGGAGCCGACGTGACCGCGGCGCCGAAATTGAAGCGACCACGCGGGCCGGCGCCGATCTCCGGCTGCCAGTGGTTCAACTCGTGACGCACCAGGTCGAAACCGAATCGGATTTCATGATTCTTCTGGATCTTGGTGGCGTTGACGTTGCCGGTGAAACTCTGATCGTTGCGGGTGACTGGGGACCAGGTGTCCTGGTTGCCCAGGGCGGCGTAGTTCGCAATGTTGAATTGCGGGAAACCGCTCTGGCGAATGTCCGGGCCGTTGGTTCCGGGAATCCCCAATACTTCCGAGCCGATATTCTGGCCAAAATCCGGACCATGCGTGACATGGTTCATTCGGGTGAAACCAAAAACGCCGTCAATGATGAAGGTGCTGCTGACGGTATAGGTCTGGCCCACGGTCGCTATATAGACTTTGGTATCGCCCGTGCCGTTGCCACCCTCGCACAGACAAACGCCGCCGGCCTGATTGAGTGAGAAGCTGCCGGTGACGTTGGCCCGCATGTTCGAGAACTTGCCCCAGATCTGGTGCTTCGCGGTGCGGTTCCAGTTGACCTTCCCGTCGAAGTTGTGGCGGTCGAGGATCTGCGGCGCCGAGTTGAAGAAGTTATTGGTCACTCCGGGCAGATTCGGGAGCGGAATCAACGCCTGAATCTTCTTGGAAATCGGGTTAATCTTGTCGTCCGGGATGATGTTGTTGGTGAATTGTGTGCGTCCCACGCCGTCAATTGCGCCGGTAGTCGGGTCGAAGATCGTAGTGTTGGGGTAGGCGCTGAAATTGCCGGCGCGCTGATCGGCCGTCGGAACCGTGAAGGTATTCTGTTTGGTGATGCGCTCGAAGGTGCCTTCATAGCCGCCGAAGAAGAAGAGCTTGTCTTTCTTGATCGGGCCGCCCAGTGTGGCGCCGGTGATGGTGTCGAGATACTTAGGTTTGTTGGAGCCCAGGTCGTTGCGTTGGAAATAATTCTTCGCCCGGAATATGTGGTTGTCGTGGTGGACGAAACCGGAGCCGTGGAATTCATTGGTTCCAGATTTGGTGACCACGTTGATCGCCGCGCCGCCGGCCAACCCCTGCTCAGCGTCGAAGTTGTTAGTCGAGACGTTGACCTCCTGGATCGTTTCAGAGGGCGCAACGTAGACAGCATGGTGGGGCAGCCAGATGAAGACGTTCTGGGCGCCGTCCAATCGGGTATTGTTGTTGTTGCGCGCCGTGCCGTTGACGTTCGTGGTCAGCGAGCGCGCCGGCGTGTCGGTGTTGGCGTTCTGGAACAGAGCAGGCGTCGTGCCGGGAACCAGGTTGAGCAGGCTCTGGTAGTTGCGGAAGCGAGCAAGTGGCACCGCGTTGATCTCCTTACTACTGAGTTCGCTCTTGACAGTCGCGGTTTCGGTCTGGAGCGTCGTCGCATCGGCAGCCACCGAGACCACGTCCGCAACGTTGCCGATCTTCATCTGCACGTCCGCTCGGGTGACGTTATTGGCCGTGATGACCATCTCGGTCTTGGAGAAGGTGGTAAACCCCTGTTTGGTCACTTTGAGTTCGTAAGCGCCTGGCAGGATGTTGGTGATGGAGTAGTCGCCGTCTTCGCGCGAAGCGGTTTCGCGCGTCAGACCTGTAGATTTGTCAATGATGGTTACGGTCGCCCCGGCGACGACCGCGCCGTTCTGATCCGTCACGTTGCCGACGAGTGATCCGTAAAGGACTTGGGCATTGGCCAAGCTGGGCGCCATACCCGCTGTCAGAAGCACGGCGAGCAGCGCGCCCAAAGCTTTCACCGGCAGCGCTCGCTTGGAGCATATGTTTCGCATAGTGATCTCCTTCAACAGGGTTTGGCTCATCGGTATGACTGCTTGTGAAGATATGGTCATACCTTGTTGAGCGGTCATTGATTCAATGTGAACCAAGCAAAGCTGCCATGACAGGCTTATTGAATTATCGCTGACACTCAGTGAAGAAATTTATTTACTGCAAGCCAATGATGTAGGCGGAGTCTAAGCTTGAGATCATTCTATCGTCAATAGATTTTGGTATTGGCTCGACACTAAATAGTGAAATGGCGGCGCATTCCATTGCCCCTCGCACATTTGCTTTGGCTCTGCAATCTGACTCCTTTCGATGAGGGTACGACCCACATGTAAAAACAGAAGCGGGCGGTGAGGATCGCTCACCGCCCGCTTTCTATCGATCAACAAGGTTGCTCAGGCAGTCGCCTTAGAATCCAAGTCGCAATCCGAATCGGAATTGCCGTTGGTCATTAGTGGCGCTGGTAATCGTCAGGAAGTTACCAGCCGAAATATTACCCGGCACCTTATTTCCGACGATCCCGTCATCAATAAAGTGCGGGGTGTTGGTGAAGTTGAAAGAGTCGACGCGGAAGTCCAAGGTCACGTGTTCTCTGATGTGGAAGGTGCGGACCAGGGACAAGTCCAGATTTACGTAGTAAGGCTGACGCAATGTATTGCGTCCCACGTTGCCAAACCGCGGCGCGCCTGTCACTACTGCGAAAGCAGTCGGATCGTAGTACGGCGAGCCGGGGCCGATGCCGCCGAGTTTCTTCACCTCGGTTTTCACCTGATCTGGCGTCTGGGCGCTGAGAGGAGCCTGCAACGATGTGGTTGAAGCAGACAGCGTGAACGGCCGTCCAGAAACGGCGCTAAAGATTGGGCTCACTTGCCAGCCGCCGAAAACGGCCGCCGCCGGCCCCCCACTCACCCATTTCTTGCCCTTGCCGAAAGGCAGTTCATAAGCGGCGCCGATTTGGAAGTTGTGAGGGATGTCATAACCGGCAATGGCGCGGTTCCGATTAATGGCCGACGGCGAGTTGAATGGCGATAAGCCTGCCCAGCCAGTGTCGTCGGTCATGTTAATGGCCTTCGAATAAGTATAGGCGCCCTTCAAGAACAACCCTTTCGAGATGCGACGATTGGCGGCGACCTGCAACGCATGATAGTTGGCGCTCAGCCAACCATCCCAGAGTAAGGTGCTGGCGCTACGACCGTACTTGGCCACCAGCGGCTGCACTCCTCCGGGCTCTGCAGCGTTGAGTTCAAGATCAGCGAACATGTGAGTAGTCTGAGTGCCGACATAACCGACCTCGACTCTGATGTCGCCTACGATCTTTCGCTCGACAAACAGATTCCAGGATTGAATGTATCCGCGATGCAGCGACCCTGGATACGGAGTCCGCTGCTGGACCGTGCCGGGCAGATCAACCACGCCGCTTTCCAGATTGGGGCCACCGAAAGCTGGAATGCCGATGCTCAAGCCGCCCTGGCCCGGCTTGCTGACTAGGGAGAACGGCGTAAAGGTCAGGTTTGCGCCAGGCAGATCTGTGACGAACGTCTGCGCGATGGTCAGCGGGAAGAACCCACGTAATGGGCGACCGAACGGCATCGGGTCGTAGGTGAGCCCGTAGCCGCCGCGCACAACCATGTTATCGCCCAGGCGGTAAGCAAAGCCGAGGCGTGGCGCAAACATCTTCTTGCTAGATTCCACCCCCAGCGTGTCCGGGTTGTTACCGCGTCCGCCGATCAACACCTTCATGTTCCCATTCGGCTGTTTGGTGACCGGATCCAGTTGCACCGGGCTGTTGAGGTCGAGCAACTCTATCCCACGATCCGCGCGGTGCGCGATCGGGAAAAGCTCATATCTCAGCCCCAGCGTCAGGGTCAGATTCTTGCTGGCCTGCCAGCGGTCGCCGAAGTAGAACCCATACTGCCACTCACGAGTCGTCATCAACTCGTATTGGAGGCTTTTCTGCACGTTGATCGGCGCGCCGAGCAGGAACGCCGCGAACGCATTGAACTGGTTCGGGGCCGGTGTCCCAGCCGGAGCGTTTCTCAACGCCGTTTCGTTCCCATTGAAGGTAAAGGCGCCTCGCGGGCCGACGCCGATCTCCGGCTGCCAGTGGTTCAGTTCATGGCGTACCAGATCTACGCCGAAGCGAAACTCATGCGGCCCATGGATCTTGCTGACGTTGGTTGTGCCGGTGTAGCTGCGCTCATCGCGGAAGATCGGGCTCCAGTTGTTTTGGTTGCCCAGCCCCGTATAGCCGGTAATGTTGAATTGCGGAAAGCCACTTTGGCGAATGTCGGTACCATTGGTCCCGGGGATGCCGAGGACATCCAGGCCGATGTTTTTACCGAAGTCGGGGCCAAGGACTACCTGGCTGCGCTGGGTGATGGCGAAGACGCCGTCCACGATGAAGTTGTTGCCGAGAGTCCAGGTGTGGCCGACGGCGCCCACATGTGTCCTGGTCGCGCCGTTCCCGCTTCCGCCGTCGCACAAGCACGGGCCACCCACTGGACCGAGCGCGAACTGGCCGGTCACATCGGCTCTGAAGTGGCTATACTTGAACCAAATCTGGTGCTTTTCATTGCGGTTCCAGTTGACCTTCGTGTCGTACTGGTAACGGTCCATAGTCTGCGGCGCCGAATTGAAGAAATTGGATGTCGTGCCCGGCAGATTCGGCAGCGGGATCATCGCCAGCAATTTCTGCGTCACGGGATGGATGCTGCCGATCGGGATGGTGTTGTTGGCAAATTGCGTACGTCCCGTGCCATCAATGTTCCCCGTCGCGGGGTTGAAGATCGCCGTATTGGCGTAGGCGCTGAAATTGCCGGCGCGCTGATCCTCCGTCGGGACGGTGAACCGGGCCTGCCTGATCAATCGCTCGAACAACCCTTCAAAACTTCCGAAGAAGAAGAGCTTGTCTTTGATGATCGGCCCGCCGAGCGTGCCGCCTGGGATGGTGCGCAGGTTCTTGGGTTTGTTATGGCCCAGATTCTCCGGGTGGAACAGATTCTTGGCCTGGAAGAAGTGGTTATCGTGATACGCGAAAGCCGAACCGTGGAAATCATTGGTCCCGGATTTGGTGATCACCTGAATCGCCGCGCCGCCAGCCAGCCCTTGCGCAGCATCAAAGTTGTTGGTCGAGATGTTGACCTCTTGAATGGACTCCGAGGCTGGGACGTAAGCTGAATGATGCGGCAGCCAGATGTTGACGCTGGTCGCGCCATCCAGTCGGGTGTTGTTGTTATTGCGCGCCGTGCCGTTGACGTTAGTCGTAAGCGCGCGCTCAGGAGTATCAGTATTCGCGTTTTGGAAACGCGCTGGAGTCGATCCGGGAACTAGGTTGAGCAGCGATTGGTAATTGCGGTAATTCGTCAACGGCAGCGCGTTGATTTCCTTGCCGCTGATTTCGGATTTCACAGTCGCTGACTCGGTCTGAAGCACGGTCGCGTCAGCCGTGACCGAGACTACGTCCGAAACGTTTCCAATCTTCATCGAAACGTCGGCGCGCATGATGTTATTTGCAGTGATCGTCAGATCGGTTTGAGTGAAAGTATTGAACCCTTGTTTTGTCACTTTCACGTCGTAAACGCCCGGCAGCACGTTGGTGATTGTGTATTCTCCATCGGAGCCGCTCGTGGCCTCGCGCACCTGGTTGGTGCCTTTGTTTATTATCGTGACGGTCGCGCCGGGAACGACCGCGCCATTTTGGTCGGTTACGTTGCCCACGAGCGATCCGTAGAGGACCTGCGCTCTGGCCAGACAGGGCGTCAGGCCCACTGTCAAAAGCGCGGCGAGCAGAGCCACTAAAGCTGTTGCCGGCGGCGCCATCTTGAAGCATTTTTGTTGCATGATGATCTCCTCCAAGAGGGTTTGGCTCATCGATATGAAAGTCATATCTCGAGCAGAGGGTTTAAAAACGCTCCGTCTGATTACGGGTTTAGCGAGTCAATATTCGTTTGTTAATGGTTTAACACAGCAAGCTAGCCGGAATGAGGGCAGTCTAAGCCGAGGATGACTAAACGTCAATAGTTGTGGAAATTAGGAGGGCGGCGCAAGCGCAATTTTACGAAGACTTACACGACATTTGAGAAATTCATCACATGCGCCACCCAATTTGATTAATCATTAGCGCGGTCAATCGCCGCAAGCATTTCTTCGTCGGTGAAATATTTGAAGAATTCGACCCCGCGGCTTTGCGACTCCTGTTTTTCGACGGATTCGAGTTTCCGCACGTCGGAATAATCGACGAGCCGCACGTCGCGCGATTGCAGGAACTCTCGCAGCGCGGTCATCTTCTCGTCCAGATTCTCAGCCGACCCGGGCGCGCTCTTTTCCAAGTAGCGATTGACCACGGCCATCCCGCGCTCGCCGTCCTGTTTGGCTCTGCCGACCACGCCGTCCGAAGCCTGCCGCGACCAGCCGATGACGAACAGCCCAGAGCAGACTTTTCCGGTCTCCGGGTCGAAGACCTGATAAGCCTCGTCGCCAGGATTATCGGGGTCGGGGTTCGGATTCTTGAAATATTCCGTGCCCGTGCATGGCAGGCCGAGCGTTTCGTCGACGCGGTCGCCGATGGCGAAGACCACGGTGTCGCACTCGACGTCGTAAAACTCGCCTGTGCCCTTGGCCGAGAGCGATTCGCCGCGTTTCACGAGTTCGGTGTTCTCGACGCGTAGCGCGCGCAGCTTCCCGTTTTCGTCACAAACGACTTCAGTCGGGGCGCTCAGGAACCTGAAGAGCATCCGCGTCGGGCTTTCGCCCTCCTTCGATTTTGCGTTGATGTGCTTGGTCAGGTCCTTGTAATTCTTCTCGAGGTCTTCGCCGACGGCTTCCAGCTTCGGGCGGACGCGCTCAAGCTCCTCAAGCAGCGCGGCTGTGTCAATGTTGGCGGCGACGGCCTGAATTTCGACGTCGGTGTAGGCCCGTTGGGCGGGGCCGCGCCGCGCGACCGCAATCACCTCTTTGATCTTCTTCTCATGCACCAGCCAATGAGCCACGTCCACCATCACGTTGCCCACGCCGATGATCGCCACGCGCTCGCCGATCTTGAAATCGCGCCGCCTGAATTCAGGCAATCCGTTGAAGTAATAGACCAGGTCTTTGGCGTGGTAGACGCCCTCCACCGTGTCGCCCGGAATGCCTAGGGCTTTCGTGCCCTGCGCGCCGCAGGCCACGACGACGGCTGACGGGTTCAGAGCCTCGCGGAGTTCGTCCAATGTCAGGTCGGCCTGCGCGCCTATTTTGATGTGGCCGAGGTAACGCACGCGCGGGTCGGCCAGAATCTTGCGAAACTGAATGCGCACGCCTTCCTTCAATTTGTGCTTGTTGAAATAGATGCCGTATTCGACCAGCCCGCCGGGCTTGATGTCGCGATTGATGATGACGACTTCATGGCCGGCTTCGGCGAGTTTTCGGACGCCGTAGATCCCGGCGGGGCCGGCGCCGATTGTGACTACAAGGTGACCGCTTGATTTTGTCTGTTCGCCCATTGCTTTTTAAAAAATTCACCTTTTGAAGATTTGGAAAATAGAGGAGCGATAGAATAAGAATACGGAACAAATGGAAATAATGGAAATGCGCGGAAAGGCTTCAGACAAGATTTACAAGCCAGATTTATAAGGTTGATCAGGATTGACGCCGCACACCTGTTTCTCTCCCTTTCATCTTGGAAAATCTTGTTCATCCTGTCTGAAATATTTTCGTATATTCCGTTCATTCAGCTTTTAAATTCGATTAAACGCTTCGATGGCCTTCTGCAGTGATTTATGCTGTTTGATGAATGGGAACATGCCGCGCTCGCGGTCGTCAATCTCCTGGGCCTTTTTCAACACTTCCTGGGCGCGTTCCTGGGGCACGACCACGACGCCGTCTTCATCGGCCACTATTATATCGCCCGGGCGCACCGTCACGCCCGCGCATTCGACGGGAACGTTTCTGGCCACGGTCGCGTAATGTCCCACGGCGGTTCTCGGGGAGAGCGAACGCGCGTAGACCGTCAGCCCCATCCGGCGGATGTCCCAGACATCGCGGATGGCGCCGTCGAGCACCATTCCCGCCATCCCGCGAACTTTGGCCGCCGTCGCCATCAGGTTGCCCATCGCCGCGATCTCCAGCGTGCCTTCCATCACGATGACGCCGACCTCGCCGGGCGCGGCGTTGTCGATCATCTCGACCGAATGTTTGGTCGAGAGCGCGGGAGTGGCCTGTTCCGGCGACGCCGGTTTCACCAGCGAGGTGACGGCGCGGCCGACAATCGGCGTTCCGTTGACCAGCTTCATATCGTGCCACATCGTCCCGTTCTTGCCGGTCACCAACTCGACCGCGTCGGAGACCGAGGCAGGGTAGGACTTCTTAAATCCGGCGATCAACGGGTCGACGGGAGTAGTGGGGGCGGGCTTTTTCTGAAAAGCTGCGGCGGTCAGCGCCACGATCAATAGAATCAATGGGCAGAAAAACAATAATGCGTAGCGACGATTCCTTGCGTTATTCATTAAATCGGTTGCTCCTTGGAAAGGGTAGGGCAAACTGGCAGTTTGCCTGGTTTTCTCGAAAGACTTCGTTAAGGAGTCAAGGCAAACTGCCAGTTTGCCCTACATTCGCGTCGCGATTTTTTCGTTTTGCCGCGAGGTAGTTCGGATGAATTCAACGATCTCGCCGAGCGCCTGAAAGGATTCGGGCATTCTGAACGCGACGAAAACAGGCCAGGCGTGGGGCAGGTCGTTCCACACGCGCAGGTCGACATTGACGCCGCATTGTTTCGCGCGATCGGCCAGGCGCGTCGAATCATCAAGCAGCACTTCGTTGTCGCTGACGTGGATCAGCAACGGGGGCAGTTTTGAAAGATCGGCGTAAATCGGCGAGGCGAGCGGGTCGCGCGGCGAAGCGCCGCCCAGGTAAACCGGCGCCATCCATCGAACGCCGGCGCCGTAAAACATCGGGTCGCGCTCGTCGTTGGCGTCGAGCGACCGTCCGGCGCACGCCAGGTCGGTCCATGGCGATATGACGAAGGCCGCGCGCGGCAACCGCTCGCCCGCGTCGCGCAGCGCGATCAGCGTCGCCAACGTCAATCCGCCGCCCGCCGAATCGCCGCCGATGACGACCTCCTGCGGGTTAACGCCCTGATCGAGCAGCCAGCGATAACCTGCGACGGCGTCTTCGACAGCGGCGGGGAAGCGGTGTTCGGGCGCGAGACGGTAATCGAGCGCGAAAACGCGGGCGTTCGCCGCTCGCGACAGCGCCGAAGTGAACGCGCGGTGAGTCTCCGGCGAACAGGCGACGTAAGCGCCGCCGTGCAGGTAATAAACAGTCTGCCGAGGCTCGCCGGCGGGTCGCAGCCATTCGCCCTTCACCGATCCGTCTCTTACAGCTCTCACCTCCTGCGCGTCAACAGACGTAATCAATGAGCGAATGAATTCCGAAAACTCCAGCCTCGATCGAATGTGTTTCACGATGTCCGCCTCGCTTCCTTCGGGGCGGCGCTTCACAATCATCCGAATGAAAGTCGAAACCAGGTCAGCTTGCCAACTCGCCATTTTCCCCTCGAAATAGACAGGATCCACAGGATTTTTCAGGATTCAGCTCCGTTCACAAAATCCCAAAAAATCTTGTGAATCCTGTCTATTGTTTCTGGACGACGTTTCCGGAAATTATTTGGCCATTATCTCGACCATCCTACCCATCAGTCGCCAGTATTTCACCGGCGCCCACCGTTGAATGCGGTCTATCATCCATGCGTCGACGCCGACCAGAATCCGCTCTTCATTCCGCAAGACGCCGCGCACGATTCGGTCTGCGGCCTTCTCGGGCGAGGTCCGCGCCGCCGCATTGAAGATCGCCCTCTCCCTATCGACCGCCGCCCGGTCCGCTCCGGCGCCGGGCCTGGCGTTATCGGCGATGTTGGTTTTGACGCCGCCGGGATGGACTACTGAAACCTTTACGGGGCCGCCGGCCAGTTCGTGGCGCAACGCCTCGGTGAAGCCGCGCACGGCGAATTTGCTCGCCGCATAAGCCGAATGGCCTACCGGACTGACGATGCCGAAGACCGATGAGACGTTGACGATGTGGCCTTCGGACTGCCGGCGCAGGATCGGCAGAAAGTGTTTGACGCCGTAAACCATGCCCCAGAAGTTGACGCCCATCAACCATTCGATGTCTTCTATCGAAAGTTGCTCCACCGTGCCGAACAGCCCGACCCCGGCGTTGTTAATGAGCAGGTGAGCGCCGCCGTGCGCCTCGACCACCTCGCGCGCGAACGCCGCGACCCGTTCCTTATCAGAAACGTCGACGATGTGCTCGGTGACTTTACTAGATGAGCCGCCCATTGACTTAAGCCGGCTGGCCGTCTCGTTAAGCTCCGCAGCCCTGATGTCGGCGAGGGCGAGCGACGCGCCCTCCTGGGCCAGGCGGACGGCGAGCGCACGGCCTATTCCTGAAGCCGCGCCAGTCACGACTGCTACTGTTGCGTGATCAATCTTCATAAATTCGAGCCGTATTCTAAATGGGGAGTGGGGAATGGGGAATGGGAGTGGAGACAAGGGGACAAGGGGACAAGGGGACAAGGGGAGTGGGAGACAAGGAGATGAAAAATTCAAAACTCCTTGTCTTTAACTTTCCCCTTCTCCCCTTCTCCTTGTCCCCTTGTCCCCTTGTCTCCCAATCCCTTTTCCCTTTCCTCTTCACAGGCTATATTTGGTCATACCAAAATACGCGTAGCTTTTTTCGGGCAATCAAATCTGAAACGCAACTTCGAGGCTGGGTTATGAATAACAGGAGACTCGCTCTAGCCGTCGTAATCGTTTTTGTCACATTGATGACCGGCTTGTGGCGCCCGGCGCCATCGTCCTCCTCCACCACCTGTGCTACGCGTCGGGCAACTCGGAGCCGGGCAACCCCGAGCCGTCGGTCAGCGTCGCCCGCCAGCGGGCCGACAACTACGCGGCCGGCTTCCTGAAGGGTGGCGCGTCCGCCGTCCTCGCCGACGGCCACTCCGGCGCCGAGCGCTACCTGCACGACCTGTTCACGACGCACCAGACGATCGAGGACATGTGGCGCAACCAGTCGAACGCGAACGGGAACTTCGTCAGCTTTCCTTCGGCGCGGACGCCGGGTGCCACGGTCTTCCAGGATCCCAACACCCCGACCTCCGGGTTCTACCGCTCGCTCGCGATCGGATTGCCGGGTGTCACCACCGACGAGGTGATCTCCGCCGGCTTCGGCGACACGAGCGTCGCACCGACGAGTCTCGTCGTGCCCGGCAACGCCGAGGTCTCGACCGACGGCGCCCCGCTGTACGGCGACCTGTCGGACCTGGCGGAGCCGACCACGACCGTGCCGGCCGGCACGCGGCTCCGCGTGGTCGACACGGCCGAGCAGGCGACGGCCGAGGGGGCGCCGCTGGTCGAGGTCCAGGGCATCGACGATCCGTCGATCGCGGGTTACATGGCCACCACCGATCTC
>Ga0081455_10003890_pt1 | contig 17005 bp, 17 predicted proteins | sample TabmetS3T2R1_FD_70207 | JGI IMG/M metagenome (GOLD analysis project Ga0081455, IMG submission 70207) | Tabebuia heterophylla rhizosphere microbial communities from the University of Puerto Rico - S3T2R1 | ecosystem: Host-associated > Plants > Roots > Rhizosphere ...
AGGCGCCGAAGGCGACCGGATAGGCGACGAAGGCCAGGAACAGCACGATGTAGGGAACCGTGAAGGCGATCGCCCAGGTGTACTCCGAGCCCTGCAAGCCGCCGCGCCACAAGCGCTGCACCACAGGCCGGCGCCGGACGGCGAGTCCGCCACCTTCGAGGGTCTGAGTGCTCATGACGGCTCCTCAGTTCGTCGCGATCGGATACTTGGCCAGGATGCTGGCCATCCGCTTGAGCGCCTTGTCGGCCGCCGCCTGCGGCGTCATGCCTTCCTTGATGACGTCAGCCGCCGCAATGCCCCAGATCTGCTGCGCATTGCACTCCGCGTAGCCGGGGTTGAAGCTCGGATAGTTGGGCGCCGTCAGGTCGATCATGGCTTCGGTGGCGTAAGCGGTGCGGTGCGGATCCTCCTTGAGCCAGAACGGGTCGCTCTTCACGATCTCGGGATACGGCGGCAGCCAGCGCCCCAGCCCGGTCTTCAAGTACTGGTTCACCACGTCCGGCTTTATGATGTACTTGAGGAAGTCCTTGGCGACCGCGACGTTCTTCGCGCTCTTGGCGATGAAGGCGCCGGACGCCCCGAGCAACGCCGGCATCGGCTTGCCGGAATTGTCGAGCACCAGCTTCATCGTGATGACGTCGTCGTACTCGGCCTTCTTGCCGGTGGACAGCAGCGACACTTCGGGCGAGATCGTGCCGTCGAGATCCATCAGGATCGCCTTGGCGTGAAACGCGTTGTTGTCGTCGGCGTCGCTCCAGCTCAAGGCGCCGGGCGGCACATAGCCTTCCTTGAACGAGGTCGTGATGTAGGTCAGCGCCTTGATCACCGCCTCCTTGACCTGGGGGTCGTCGAGATGCGGGCGGCCGTCCGGCGTCACGATGCCGTTGCCGCCGTTGGCGATCATGAAGTGATGGAAGGTGTTGTTGCCGTCGGCCGGCCCGTTAGTGGTCGGCTGCAGGCCGTGCACGTACATGTTGCGCTGGGTCTCGCGCAGCTTCTTCTGCATCGGCTTGAAGAAGTCCCAGAACGCGTCCCAGGTCTTGGGTGCGTCGGCGAGCTTGAAGCCGGCCTTCTCGACCAGCGAGCCCCAGATATGGAACGGCAGCACCGCCGTCTTGACAGGCACGTAGTAGATGCGCCGCTGCTTGGTGACATTGTTGAAGTACTCGGAGGCGAGCAACGCCGTCGGGTGGTAGTTCGCCTTCTGGGTCTCGACGACGTCGCTGAGCTCGATCAGCTTGTCGTTCCAGGCGTTCTGCGGCACGACCGCCTGCTCGGCGATGTCGTGCATCATGACGTCCGGGGTGTCGCCGCTGGTCAGCCCGGCGACGATCTTCTGCATCGCCGGCCCGAACGGGATGAGGCTGTACTCGATCTTGTTGCCGCTCGCCTTCTCGTAGGCCGCCACCAGGTTCTTGAACGCCTCGTCCTCTTCCTTGACGAAGCCTTGGACCCACAACACGCTCGCCGTCTTGGCCTGCGCGTTGGCGATGTACGGCGCGGCGAGCGTTCCGGCCGCCGCCAGGCCGACAGATCCGCGAAGGACAACACGTCTGCTCAGTATGCTCATTGGTCTCCTCCCACACCCAGGCGCCACATCGTCCGGTTGCGCACGTTTTTTGATCTTTAAGGGAAAGCTGAAGACGCTACTAAGCGTAGGCGACTGCAACGTAGAGACTTGCTCGACTTCTTATTACTCGAAGAGCCGCGACAAATACAGCGGCCTTGCTGTGGCAAGCTGAACGGGGCAGCCGGGCAGCGGTTGCGGGGCTGCGCGGCGCCCATCGCGGTCAGGCGGCCCGTGTCCCCTCGTGCTTTCGGGCGCGCAGCGACAAGGACAGGGGCAGCCGCGCATGCCCATCGGGCAGTCGCCACAGTCCCTCGGAGGCTCGTTCCAGCACCGGCAGGCCCCGCCAGGGCAGGACCTCATGCTCGCGGAACATCGTGATCGCGAGGCCGGCCTCGATCAGCGCGCTGAAGATCGTCGACAGCGAATGGATCCACTCGCGCGTTGCCTGGTTGGCCATGACGGTCGGATCGCCGGTGTAGGTGGTCGCGTTGGTGAACGCGAGCGGCCGATCGGCGGGCGTCTGGAAATCGTACGTGGGCGTGAGCCGGCCCGCCTGCTCCTCGAGCACCAGGAAGCCCGGATGAGCATCGGCAAAATAGAGCTCGCCGCCGGGCCTCAGCACGGCCGCGACGGCCCTCGCCCAGGCCCGGAGATCCGGCAGCCAGCAGATCGTTCCCCACGTCGTGAACACCAGATCGAACGGACCCGGCGTCTTCGCAGGCGCTTCCTCGACCGTCCCCTGCACGAAGTCCGCGCGCAGGCCGGTCTCGTCGGCCAGCCGCCGCGCGACGGAAAGCGCGGCCGCGGAAAAGTCGAGCCCGGTGGCGATGGCGCCGCGCCGCACCAGGCAGAGCGTGTCGCGGCCGATATGGCACTGCAGATGGAGGACACGCTTGCCGGCAATATCGCCCAGCTCTGCCGCCTCGATGGCGTGCAGCGCATCCTCGCCGGCGCGAAAGCGCGCGAGCCGATAGTCGCCCGTGCTGTCGCGCGCGTGGATGCCGGCGCGCTCGTCCCAGTTCCGGCGGTTGATCTCGATCGGATCGTCCATGGCCACCGCGGCGCATAGCGCAGCGTGCCGCACCGGACAAGAAAGGGCGCTCCCTATCGGCGCGACGGCGGCCGTCGAGACGCCCTGATGGCCGGTCCTCCCGTCGTCCGCGGGCCTCTCGGCTTCGGGTTGGGCCGGGGTGCGGTCGGCTCGTTCGCTTCCTCATCCTCGGCGGGCTCTTCGATGCTCAAGGCCGGCTCCGCGTCGGCCAGGCTGGCCTCTTCGGCCGATCCCGGCGCGGGCTCGACAGGCGACGGCACAGCGACCAACGCGGCTGTCTCCATGATGTCCGGGCTTCGCTCTGCAGCGGGCGCCGGTGAGGCCGGTGCTGCCGGCGCGGCGAACAGCGCCGTCAGCTCGTCGAGAGACTCCGCCAGCCGGGTATTCAGGATGTCGACCGAGGCCGCGTGAGTCTTTGCCGCGAGCTCGAACAGCTCGCGGAAGCGGGCAGCGGTTGATTCGTAAGCATGTCGGGTCGTGTCGGCCTGCCGGCTTGCCTTGGCTTCCAGCGACGCGGCCGCCAGCACGTCGTTCATGCCCCGGCTGCACTCCTCGACGGTCGCATTCAGCAGAATGGCCTGACGCTGCAGCAGTGTGGTCATGCCCTCAAAGGCCACCTGGTTGACGTTGGACAGGGCGGCGACATTCTTTTGGTGAGCCAGCAAAAGCGTCTTGAAGCCGAGCGATGCCCAGCTGGCATAGGGGAAACTTACGGTCGCTTGGAAGGGGCTCATGGCAAGGTCCTCGCGAATGAAAATGTTCGATGCTGCACCGCAGCATCGCGGCACATAAATTCCGCGGGGCAGAAAGGTCAAGGGCAAATGAGGGAGACTTTTCCCCTGCATTCGGCTGCCATGCATTTCGGCGGCCCGCGCTGGCCAGCGGTTCACCAGGCCGGCAGCGCGGGTCTGACCACCAGGGAAAGAGCAATCGGTGGCTGGCTTGATCCTACGCTCTCGCCAGGTCAGCGGTTGTGAGAAGGCAGAGGCCGATTTGTGGCGACAGAGCCGAGCGGTAGTCCATGACGCCCATGTCGCTGAGCGCCTTCTGGCCCGAGCACTCCCACAACTCGGCCTGGTTGAAGCGGTCGCGCTGAAATTGAGCGTGTCGACCACGAGCTCCTCGCGCTCGGCTCGCTCGGCGTCGCTGAGCTGCGGGTAGTAGTCGCGCAGCGGCCGAAGGTGACGTGGTGCGCATTGGTCCGCCAAGCAGGGTCTCTCCCTGGTGCGGAAGGTCTGCTCCGACGGCACCCGGCATGACGATCGCCGCCTTGACCGTCGCCCTCACCACGCCACATGCTGGGATGCCGATGTTTCGGCTGAGCGACACGCAAAGGGTCGACATCATCGCCTATATCCTCAGCCTGAAGCAGGGCGGCCCGACACCGGGCAAGTGAATGATAGTTGGTGCTCCTGGACCTACGAGGAGATCCCTCTTTGCCATGCTGGCGGGGCTCGCCATGCCGCTCGACGTCGTCGCGCAATCACGCACGCCGTGGCTCGCCGGATTGCAGCTGTACACCGTCAGGGATGCCCTCAGCGCGGACGTGGACCGCACGCTGAAGGCGATTGCCGATATCGGCTATCGGACGGTCGAGCCCGCCGGATTGCCCGGCGTTTCGGCGCGCGCCCTGCACGCGCGCCTGGAGCGCTACGGGCTTGCCGTGCCGTCCATGCACGCAAGCTACGACAGGCTTCGTGATGACTTCGATGCCGTTCTCGAAGAGGCTCGCATGCTCGGCGCGGAGTGCGTGGTGTGCCCGTGGATCGATGCCCGCGAGCGCAAGAAGGCCGACGATTGGAAGAGAGTGTGCCAGTGGCTGAGCAGGATCGCACCGGCGGCTCGCGATCGCGGCCTTCAGCTCGCCTACCACAATCACGACTTCGAGTTCGTTCGCTTCGAGGACGGCACGACGCCGTTCGATCTGCTGGTGAGGGAAACCGACCCGCGCGACGTCAAGCTCGAGCTCGATGTCTATTGGGTCGCCAAGGCCGGCCTGGATCCCATCCGGCGCCTGAAGGATAGCCAGGACCGCGTTCTGCTCGTGCACCTGAAGGACCTGGGAGCCGACGGCTCGACGGTGGAGCTCGGCAGAGGTGTCCTGGATTTCGAGCAGATCATCCGAACGGCGCTTGCCGCCGGCGCGAAGCATCTCTTCGTCGAGCAGGACACCTCGGCCGATCCGCTCGCGAGCATCAGCACCAGCTTCCAGTTCCTGAAGCGATTGCCGCCCGACATCGCGCCGCAGTCGACGAAGTAGATACTGGATTTGTTTCCGTCGGTATCTGGCAGGCGGGCCGATACCTCCAGAGACAATTCCGTCCACAATCTATCGCGTTGTCATCCCTACGCTGTGCAACAGCAAACAAACCGAAGCACAGCGCAGGACCCCTCGACATGTCTCTTCAAACGCGTCTCTCGCAAGTAGCCATCGCATCGATCGCTTCGTTCGTGGCTGGCGGGCTGCCCGCCTTCGCCCAGCCGATGAACGACCCGTTCGCTACAAGGGGCCAAGGCAAGGAATGGGCCGTGACGGCGGGCGCAGGCGTGGCGCTCAGGCCGACCTTTGAAGGCAGCGACCGGTACTTCGTGTCGCCGATCCCGTTTGTGAGTGTCGTCTGGCGGGACATGATCGCCCTCGATACATCCGGCCTCAACGCCTATTGGCGCTTCAACGGGCTGCAGATCGGTGGCGGTCTCACCTTCAATCTCGGCCGGAGACAGGGCTCCAGCGTGTTCGAGCAGGGCGATTCGCGGCTTAGAGGTCTCGGCGATATCCCAGCTGCGCTCGGCTTCCGTGGCTTCATCAATTACAAAGTAGGGCCGGTCGTTCTCGGCACGGTGCTGACCAAGTTCGTGACCGACGGTAACGATGGTCTGCTGATCGATGCCAGCGCCAGCATTCCCTGGCGCATCGATGACCGGCTGACGGTCACGGGTCGCGTGTTCGCGACCTGGGCGGACTCTTCCTACATGCAGACCTACTTCGGCGTGACCAGCATGCAGTCAGTGAACTCGGGCTACGCGGTCTACAGTGCAAGCTCGGGAATGAAGGACGTCGGGCTGGCGGTCGGCGCCACTTATCGATTTGCCACCAGCTGGACGATCTCGGCCAATGCGCAGGTGACGCAGCTCCTGGGCTATGCCGCCGGCAGCCCCATCACCTTCTCCGATACCGGCTTCAGGTTGATCACAGCGGTAGGCTATCGCTTCTGACGGATCCGCCGGCGCCGTCTCGGGGGACGGCGCCGGCGGCTCCGTTCACCGGCCTGGGGAGATGGGCGGCCGGTGGCAGGAGGTCAGAGGGCGGAACAAATTTGGCGTCTCCTCGTCGGTTGCCGACGATGCGCCCGTCCTCCATCTCGAGGATTCTGTCTGCAAGATCGAAGACGCGATTGTCGTGAGTGACCATCAGCACAGTCATGCCGCGTTCGCGCGCGACGTGGCGCATCAGCGCGACCACGTCGTGTCCGGTCTGGCGGTCGAGCGCCGCCGTGGGCTCATCGGCCAGGATCAGCGGCGGCTCGCTCACCAGCGCCCGGGCGATTGCCACACGCTGGCGCTGTCCGCCGGAAAGCTGGTCCTGGCGCTTGGCCGCGTGATCCTCGAGCCCGACCACCGCCAGCATGCGCCGGCAGCGTTCGTCGGCGTCGGGCGGCAAGCCTCGGCCCTGGGCCTCCAGGCCCATGCGGACATTCTCCAGCGCCGTCAGCGAGCGGTGCAGGTTGTGCGACTGGAAGACGAAGCCGCAGTTGCGACGGTTCGCGATCAGGCGCGATTCGTCGGCGCCTAGAAGCTCACGCCCGACGACCCGAACCGAGCCCTGCTGCACCGAGCGCAGGCCGCCTACCAGCGTCAGGACCGTGGTCTTGCCACAGCCCGAAGGGCCCATCAGGAACATCACCTCGCCGCGCAGGAGCACGAGATCGAGATCGAACAGCACCTGCCGGCGGGTCATGCCGGTTCCGTACCAGTGCGACAGGCCCTCGACAGCGACCGCCGGTTCGCCGAGGGCGGACATCAGAACACGTCCGCCGGATCGGCCTTGCGCACACGCCGCATGGCGATGGCGCCCGCGATCACGCACAGGGCGACGGCGAGGAACAGCACAAGCAGCAGCCGCTCCAGCGTCATGCCAATCGGCATGGTGAGAAGGGAACGCACCACGGCGTAGAGCGCGAGCGAGGCGGCGAGACCCGGAATGAAGCCCGCCACCGACAGGATCAGGGACTGTTCGAAGACCACGCCGATCAGCGATCGGTTGGTGAAGCCCATGGCCTTCAAGGTGGCATATTCGGCGAGATGGTCGTGCACGTCGGCCGACAGGATCTCGACCACGATGACGAGGCCGACCAGCATGCCGATCGCCGCCCCGAAGCCGAAGACAACGGCGACCGGTGAATCGCGCTGGATACGGTTCCTCGAGTGCTCGATGAACGCTGGCATGGTCATCACCATCGTGTCGTCGTATCCGCCAAGCCGCGCGCGGATCGCCGCCGCCACCGCTTCGACGTCGTGGCCGGCTTCGACGCGGATCAGGCCGACGCTGGGCGCGCCCGGTACGCGGTTTATGGCGAACTCGAAGAAGCTCTGGTCGGACACCAGCAGCGCGCCCTCGAGGCCGAACGTCGAGCCGACCTGCATCGTGCCGACCAGGGTCACGGTGCGGCCGCCCAGCTCCGTCTGCGGTCGCTCGCCACGCTCGACAGCGTCACGAAAGGTGGCGAAGTTGCCGCGCGTCTGGCGATCGAAGAGCGCAGCCCCGGTTTCGACCAGAAGGTGCTGCTGGGCCGTGATCACGGGATCCTGGAAGGCCTTGAAGTCCGGCCGCACGCCCATCAGCAGCATCTGGCCGCGCTCGCCGCGGTTTGTGTCGGATTGCTTGATCCAGTCGCGCGTCGTCACATAGAAGGCCTCGGCGTCGGCGACGCCCGGCACGCCCAGCGCCTGCAGGAGTCGCGTGCGCGGGAAGGTGCCGGCGTTGGAGAAGTCGCGTGCGGTCGACGACAGCAGCACGATGTCGGCATTGAGCTTGCGGTGGATGACGACCGCCGAATCGAACAGCATGTTCATGAAGCCGAGCTGCATGAAGACCAGCAGCACGGCGAAGGCGACGCCCGCCGTGGCGATCGCAAGCCGTCCCTTGCTGTGGACGAGCTGCTTCCAGCCCAGCGGGGTGCGCCTGAAGATCGTGCGACCGAAGATCGGGAGGCGCCTAGTCGGCACGGGACGACTGCCGGTAGGAAGCGCCGGTGGCGGCGACCGCGCGTTCGATGGCGACCCGCACTTGCAGGTTCGTGAGATTGGTGACCCGCGCCGACGAGCCGGCGTCGAGCCGGATGAAGACTTCGACGACACGGGAATCGAGGACGGCGGCCGGATCCTCGCGGATGATGCTCTGCGTGCCGACCGCCTTGCCGACGCGGTCGACGGTGCCGTGCAGGCTGCCGTCGAACGACCGCGAGGTGATCGCCACAGGCTGCCCGACGACGACGCCCGCGATGTCGGCCTCGAACACCTCGGTCCGCACCATCATGGTCGATACGTCGCCCATCTCGGCAAAGCCGTCGGAACCGAGTTGCTGGCCGCGCCGCGCATGCAGCCGCAGGATCATGCCGTCGATGGGCGCGCAGAGACGCGATTGCGCATGGTCGGCCCGCGCCCTATCGACGGTGGCGAGGGCCGCGGCAAGCTCGGCGTACGCCACCGCCTCCTCCAGGCGCAACCCGCCGGCATCGCGAACCTGAATCCGCTCGAGCGCCAGCTTCGACGCATCGAGGCGGCGATTGGCCGACAGCAGCGCGAGCCGTTTGTCGATCAGCGCCGGGTCGGTATACATCCCGAATTTCTTGAGATGGTCGTAACGATCGAGCTCCCACTGCGCGCGGTCGCGCTCAGCCGCCTGTTGCTCGACGCTGGCGGCCAGGCTCTTCTCGCTGTTGTCGAGCTCGGCGAGCTTCTGGGCAAGCTGCGCTTTCTTCAAGGCCGCGTTGGCCTCGGCCTCGGCCAGCGCCGCGGCGAGCCGCAGCTCGGTGTCGAACACGGCGAGAACCTGTCCGCGCGTCACATGCTGGCCCTCGGTGACGGCAAGCTCGGCGATCCGCCCCGGATCGTTGCCGGTCGGACCGGCCAGGCGCAGCACGCGGCTCGCCGGCTCGATGCGGCCCAGCGCCACGACGACCCCGTCGCCGGCTTCGCCCGCCGGTCGGACGGTGACGCGCGAAGGTGATGAGGGCGTCCCCGGCGGCGCGTTTGCCGTCGACCACGACGAGACGACCAGCGCTGCTGCCAGTACGGCGAGCGCTGCGGCGAGGACGGGAAGAACCTTGAGGGGAATCCTCATGCACTGCTCCGGCGGAGACGATCCGCATCGACGATGCGTCGTGGCGACATGTAGTATCGCTATAGGGCACCGCTGCGCCGGCCGCGGTCGCGAGTTGTTTCGCGCGGTATCTGCTATCGGGCCAGTTACAAGCCGTTACAAACCGCCGTGGCGAAGGCCGAGCCGCCGTGATGTAAGGGACCATGACGCGCACGCCGCACATCCTGGTCGTCGAGGACGACCGCGAGATCCGCACGATGGTTTCGCGCTTCCTGCAGAAGCAGGGCTACCGTGTGACGCAGAGCGAGGATGCGCGCTCGATGGACAAGGCGCTGGGCGCGGCCAACATCGACCTCATCCTGTTGGACATCATGCTGCCGGGCGGCGAGGACGGGCTCAGCATCTGCCGGCGCGTACGGGCGAGCTCCTCGGTGCCGATCATCATGCTGACGGCGGCTGGCGACACGACGGCGCGTATCGTCGGCCTCGAGATGGGGGCCGACGACTACATCGCCAAACCCTTCGATCCGCAGGAACTTGCCGCGCGCACCAAGGCGGTGCTGCGCCGCGCCGCTGCGCTGCCCAACAAGCTGGAGCAGACGATGACGCCGATGCGCTTCGAGGGCTGGCGCATCGACCCCGTGCAGCGCGAGCTGCACGACCCGGACGGCGCGCGCGTCACGCTGACCGGGGCCGAGTTCGACCTGCTGCTCGCCTTCTGCCGGCATCCGCGATGCACGCTCAACCGAGACCAGCTGCTGGACCTCAGCCAGGGCCGCGGCGGCGGTCCTCTCGACCGCGGAATCGACATCCTGGTGAGCCGCATCCGCCGGAAGATCGAGGCCAACCCGCGAGATCCGCGCCTGATCAAGACTGTTCGCACCGGCGGTTACATCTTCACGCCGGTCGTCGAAGCCGCATGAATCGCTTCTGCCGCCTGATCGCGCTTGACCGCATCGCCGGTCAAATCAGGTCGCTGCTGGTGGTGGCGGTCGTCGCCGGTACCAGCATTGCGGCCTTGACCGCGTTGCTGCTTCTGTCGGAGCAGGATCAGCCGAAAGCCGCGGCGACGGTCCCGGTGCGGGTGGCGACGTTGGTGGCGACGCTCGAAAACCTGTCGCGACCGCTGCGGGCCGAAGTGGTTGCGTCGTTCACCGATGAGGCGGTCCGGCTCAGCCTGGGTGGCCAGCCGCCCTCAGGCGTCGAGCACCCCACGCGGAGCATCGAGATCCTGAGGGACCTCATCACCCGCGGCCTGCCGCCCAAAACGCAGCTGCTGTCGGTCGCCGAGGAGAGGCCGGGCGTTGCCGCCATCGTGGTGCAGTTGGGAGACGGCCAGCTCGTCACCATCGAATCGCCATTCAGCACGATCGCCCTGATGCCGGTTGTCCTGCTGTGGCCACTGGTGCTGCTGATCGTTGCGGTCAAGCTGCTGTCGGTCTGGGCAGCACGCCAGATCGTTGCGCCGCTCAGCCGTTTCGCGGTGGCGGCCGACCAGTTCAGCGGCGATGTCGGGGGCGCGCCACTCGACGAGCATGGGCCAGCCGAGATCAGGCGCGCCTCGCACGCCTTCAACCGCATGCGCGAACGCATCGGCCGGCTGATCGAGGACCGCACCAGCCTGCTGCTGGCGATCAGCCACGACCTGCGGACGCCGCTGACGCGGCTCAGGCTGCGTCTCGCCGAGGGAGCCGCGACGGACGAAGCGCTGAAGGCCCGCGCGCTGGATGACGTCGCGACCATGGAGAGCAGCATCACCGCTGCTGTCACCTATCTGCGCGAGGGCACGGCCGAAGAGGCGACGGAGCGTGTAGAGCTTGCCTCCATGCTGACGACGATTTGCGACCAGTTCGCCGATTCGGGCCATCCGGTCGACTATGCCGGCCCGTCGCGGCTGGCCGTCACCTGTCGGCCGCGCGCCATGGATCGCGCAGTCACCAACTTGGTCGACAACGCCACGAAGTACGCCAAGCATGTGCGGCTGGTCCTGTCGCAGCAGGAACACGGCGTCTGCATCGAGGTCCAGGACGACGGGCCGGGCATCCCCGATGCCGAGAAGCAGCGCGTCGTAAAGCCCTTCTACCGCAGCGACCCGGCGCGGCAGGAGGTGCGCGGCTTCGGACTGGGGTTGGCGATCGTGAGCAGCATCGTGCAGGCCGAAGGCGGGACACTCGCGCTGCTCGACAATGTGCCTCGGGGCCTGCGGGCGCGCATCACGCTGCCAGTGGCGTGACGAGTGACGTGACCCGCCGATTGTAACGGCGTGTTTCCGGCGCCCGATTGGAGACATCCGGATACGATGGCGCACTGGCCGGTGCGCCGTGTCGTGGCCCATATCGCGGCATGGTTAGGAACTTCTTCATCGGCGGCGACATGGCCGTCAATCGGGTCGGGTTCGGTGCCATGCGCCTCGCCGCCAACGGCTTTCGTGGCCCGGCGCGAGACCCCGAAACCGGCCGCGCTGTGTTGCGACGTGCCGTCGGGCTCGGCATCAACCTCATCGATACGGCCGCCTTCTATTGCAGCAGTGACAAGACTGTCCGCGCCAACATGTTGATCCGGGAGGCGCTTCATCCGTACCCGTCGGACCTCTTGATCGCGACCAAGGTCGGGCACGTCTTCAACCCGGTTCTCAGCCACCGGACTGCGAGCGGCGTTCTTACGGACAAAGACCTGGCCGAGCTCGCCTGAGCTGGTGGCACTCCAAAGAGGTATCGTAGGTGACCAAGGCAACAAGGAACAAATGCCGTCAGGCTGCGGGCGTCGTGCGCCCGGTGGTCGATCCTGCCCGCTGCGAGGGGAAGGCGGCCTGTGTCGCGGTATGCCCGATGAACGTCTTCGAGATCGTACGCATTCCCGCTGACACATTCGCAGGGCTTTCGTTTTTTGCCAAGTTCAAGGTTTGGGCGCATGGCATGAAGACAGCCGCCACACCCAATGTCGGCGCCTGCGAAGCGTGCGGGCTTTGCGTTCCAGCCTGCCCCGAGCGTGCCATTCGGCTGGAACGCACGGGCGCCTGATCCATCATGAAAAGGATTCAGTATGACCGCTACGGCGGACCGGACGTGATGTATATCGGCGACGCCGACTTGCCTCGCCTCGGTCGTAATCAGGTGCGCGTTCTCGTCAGGGCTGCGGCGGTCAATCCGTTTGATTGGCAGCTCCGCCGAGGCGCGATGAAGCTGTTTCTGAGCCGGGCTTTTCCGAAAGGCATGGGAACCGATTTTGCCGGGGTGGTTGAAGCAGCTGGCGGCGACGTCAGGGACATCCGTGTCGGCGATGAGGTCTTCGGTACGATGGACTTCAAGAAGGCGGGCGCCTTCGCGGAAAAGGTCGTCCTCGATTCGCATCTTGTAGCGAAAAAGCCGTCACGGCTTTCGTTCCATGAGGCCGCGTGCCTTCCCATCCCGGCGATGACGGCCTGGGCTGCCATCCTCGACAAAGCCAAAGCTGGAACGGGATCGAGCCTGTTCGTCAACGGCTGCACAGGCGCCGTCGGTGCATCTGCTGTCCAATTGGCGCTCGTCCGCGGGGTCAAGGTCGGCGGCAGATGCCATGCGGCTTCCTTGGAGAGCGCGAAAGCCGCCGGCGTCGATCCGGTCTTCACTTACGCCGACACGCAGTTCTACCAGCGAAGCAAGAAATTTGACGCCGTCTTCGACACGCTCGGGACGTTGGATGTCGGGGCTGGACTTCTGATGCTCAAGAAGGACGGCGTGCTTGTCGACATCAATCCGACCCCGCGCAGGGTGTTCCGTGGGATGCTTTCCAGACGTTACAAGCTTGCCGTTGCGACGATGGGGATCAAGCATCTGCCGGCAATTGCAGATCTCGCGGGCGAAGGCGTGTTGCGGCCGACTGTTGGCGCCGTGATCCCGTTCGCCGATGCCTTGCCCGCGATCACGAAAGCCGAAAGCGGACCGCGAATTCCGGGCAAGACAGTTCTTGGACTGTGACATTGGAGACCTCTCGAACGCCTGCCCCGGCGCGCCGCGGTCTCGACCGCGGCACGGCGGAGTCTGCACGGATCAGGATGGGACGATCAGCCATGGACCTGGCCAAGCCCGAGCGTGTTGTTGTCATGACCGGGGTCACAGCGGGCCTTGGCGCCCATGCGCTGCAGCACATCGCCGGTCAGCCCGACACGCGGGTCATCATCGGTGCCCGTGGAAGTGCCTGTGGAAGTGAACGAACAGTGCCGCACGGCGTCGAGGCCATGCCACTCGATCTTGCCTCGCTCGCCAGCGTCCGTGAATTCGCCGACGCGGTGACGGGGCGGCTCGGCGACGCACGCATCGACATCCTGGTCCTCAATGCCGGCATGCAGGCCTCCAACAGCGAACGGCGGAGTGCGGACGGCTACGAGCTGACGTTTGCGGTCAACCACCTCGCCCACTATCTGCTGGCCAGGCTCCTGGTGCCGCGCATGGCCGATCATGGCCGCTTGGTGATCACCACGAGCGAAACGCATGATCCTGCCGTCACTCCAGTCGCGCCCAAGACCCTTGAGCCGCAAGCGCTGGCGCATCCGACCAAGAGTGGCTTCGGCACGGGCATCCGCGCCTACGCGGCGTCCAAGCTGTGCAACCTGCTGACCGCACAGTCCTTCGCCGCGCTGGACGAGGTCAGGGCCCGCCAGATCACCGTGATCGCCTTCAGTCCCGGACTCACCGGTGGCACATCGCTCGGCCGCGACAGCCCACGCGCCATGCGCGCGTTCGTCATGCTCTTGATGCACACGGTCTTCCGCCTGGTCGGTCCCTTCCGTCCCGAATACGTCATCGGTACAGCCGAACGCTCGGGCGAAGCGTTGGCAGAAGTTTCGCTCGGGGTCATCACCCCACCGCGCGGACGGGTTTACATCTCCCTGATCAAGGGCGAATCGACCTTCCCCGATCCGTCGCAATTGGCGCGAAGCCGAGACGCTCAGGATCGGTTATGGCGTGAAAGCGAGGCCATGGTCGGCCTCGCATAAGGGATAGAGGCGAGACCAATACTAGGGTTCAAAACCCCAAAGGGTACTCTTTGCGCCTGCCGACGCGGAGTCGTCGCCCGTCGAGCTATGCCCTGCTTCGGCCTGTTTTTCGTTTGGCGCCGCTACGCCGGTGACGACTGGGCAATCGGGAATGGCCTTGGCAAAAGCCAGCGTCCGCTTTGTGGTCCGCTTTAGTAAGCAGGCGTTCAATAGTCCGACTCTGCAAATGAAGGTCACCTCGCCGGGAAGGCATGCGCCGCGATTTCCGATGTGGTATAATTAAACTAGTGGCAGCACCATGCAGCAGAACATCCGTTTCTGTACGACGGCCGATGGCGTGCGCCTTGCCTATGCGGTGACCGGAGCAGGGCAGCCCCTGGTGATGTCGGCGACTTGGCTCACGCACCTGGAGCACCAGTGGCGCAGCCTTGCCTGGCGGCCGTGGCTGGACGCTTTCACGCGCGAACATACGGTGTTGCGTCATGACTCGCGTGGCTGCGGGCTTTCCGACCGCGCCGTTGGCAACCTCTCGTTCGAGACCTGGGTGCGCGATCTCGAACGCGTAGTCGAAGCCGCCGACTTCCGGCGGTTCGCCATGGTGGGGACCTGTTGGGGCGGTCCGATCGCGATCGAGTATGCAGCCAGACATCCCGAGCAGGTGACCCATCTCATCCTCTACGGCACCTACGCGCGTGGCACGCATCAGCGGGGGAATGCGTTGCAAGTCGCCGAGAGAGCGCGCGTCATGTGGGATCTCACGCGGCACGGTTGGGGAATGGAGGACCACGCCTTCCTGCAAGTGTGGGCCTCCCGATTTCAGCCGGGCGGGGGACGGGAGCATCGACGCTCCTGGTGCGAGCAAATGCGCGCCGCCACCACCGCTGAAACGGCCATCAGGCTGTTTCAGATAGCGGGCAACATCGACGTTCAAGAGGCCGCACGTAGGATCAAATGCCCGGTTCTGATCGTACACCCCGAACGTGACACCAACGTACCGATTGGTGAAGCCCATTTGCTCGCGAGGCTTATTCCCGACAGCCGCCTCGTTCAGCTCGACACCGATAATCATATGCTACTCGCTGACGAGCCGGCGTGGGAGCAGACGGTCGCCGAGGTACGAAAGTTCCTTGCAGAGCCAACCCGGTGTGTCGCCTCCGGCGGCAGCGGTTTGCCGCTTGATACGCTGACCCCGCGCGAGCGCGACATTCTGGAAGGCATCGCCGAAGGTCTCGCCAATTCAGAGATCGCCGCATCGCTCTCCCTCTCGGAAAAGACGGTTCGCAATCACATTACCCGGGTTTTCGATAAGATCTCTGCCGCACATCGCTCGCAAGCAATCGTGCTTGCGAGGGAAGCGGGCCTTGGCAGAGCGAGCAGGTTCGTCAATGGCCGCTGACGCGGGACATTTGTCCCGGTCGCCTGTCTCAAATTAGCGCTGCCTCGGGGCAATCGTCTCAATACAACAAGGACAGCACGCCACAGAATGCCGGCAGGGAATGCGGGGGTGCGTGCTCCAACACAAGCCGATGGCGAGCCCCAATTCGAAGACTTGTCATCGGCGCATTCGTCCACGTCCACCGCAGGTGTCGGGAACTCGTGGAGGAAAACATGCGCCCTTCAACAGCCTGTACAATCAGTCGGTCGGTGTCGGCGGCCATGATCGGCCTCTTTGTGGCGGTCGCTGCTCCTCAGCGGACGCGCGCCAACGTCATCACCGATTGGGACGAGAAAGCCATTGCTGCGGTAACCCCTTTGGCCAGCCTGGGCGGCACCTCGCCGTACATGGCGCAGCGTATGATGGGAATGGTTCACGCCGCGATGTTCGATGCGGTCAATTCGATTGAACGTCGCTATCGCGCATATTTGACGCGACTGCCTGCGGACCCCACTGCGTCGAAGGACGCCGCCGCTGCAGCGGCAGCCGCTGCGGTACTTGCGACAATCGACCAGAAGACGGCAACTGACGTGAAGACGGCGCTCGCTGCCTACCTTGCCCTCGTCCCGGATGGCCCGGCGAAATCGGACGGCGTCAAGCTCGGCGAGGCAGTTGCCGCAAAAGTATTGGAGACGCGAGCGAACGACGGATGCGATGCCGCGGACGACTACCGGCCCAGGACCACGCCTGGTGTCTATGTGCCGACGGCGATCACGCTATCGTCGATGTGGCCAAACCTGAAACCGTTCGCCATGACCAGCCCGTCCCAATTTCGGCCGCCGCCGCCGGCTCCGCTCGATGGGAAGGAATGGGCGACTGACTACAATGAGATCAAAGACTACGGCGGACAGAAGAGCGACAAGCGGACGGCCCAGCAGACCGAGACGGCCCGGTTCTGGCTCGTCGGACCGCCGGTCGCCTACCACCCGTTCGTACGCAAGCTTGCGATCGCCAAGCAGATGGATACCGTCGATAGCGCGCGGTTCTTCGCGCTGGTGTCGGTTGCCCTCAATGACGCGATCATCTCGGTGCTGGACGCCAAGTATCATTACAACTTCTGGCGGCCGATAACGGCAATTCGCAACGGGGATACCGATGGCAACCCGGCCACCGATCGCGACGCAACGTGGCAGCCGATCGCTCCGACCCCGATGCACCCGGAATATCCATGTGCGCATTGCATCCAAAGCGGCAGCGTCGCGGGTGTGATCAAAGCGGTGCTGGGAAGTGGGGACATCCCCGAGATCGCCATAACAAGCCCAACAGCACCAGGGGTGACCCACCGCTGGAGCAACATGGCAACCTTTACCGAAGAGGTCGCCAATTCTCGCATCTGGGCCGGCTTCCATTACCGTTTCTCGACTCGCATCGGCACGGAAATGGGCCTTGAGATCGGTGAATACGTCGTGAAAAGCGTGATGCAGCCGGCTGCGTTATCACGGTGACGGGCGCTGCAATCAGCTCTCGGGGGACGAACGCTGCCGCGTCGAGGTCATGCCGCTCGATCTTGCCTCGCTCGCCAGCGTCCGTGAATTCGCCGACGCGGTGACGGGGCGGCTCGGCGACGCACGCATCGACATCCTGGTCCTCGATGCCGGCATGCAGGCCTCCAACAGCGAACGGCGGAGTGCGGACGGCTACGAGCTGACGTT
>Ga0081455_10003891_pt1 | contig 17004 bp, 17 predicted proteins | sample TabmetS3T2R1_FD_70207 | JGI IMG/M metagenome (GOLD analysis project Ga0081455, IMG submission 70207) | Tabebuia heterophylla rhizosphere microbial communities from the University of Puerto Rico - S3T2R1 | ecosystem: Host-associated > Plants > Roots > Rhizosphere ...
GTGAGGATGGGAAGAAAGCTCGTGATGTGTGCCCCGGCTGTGAGTGCAGCCAACTCGCGGGCGTAGAGCTGGGCCACATCATCGAGCGGCACATGCGCTTCGCGGGCCAGGGCCTCGATGTCTCGCGCGTGCACAGTGCTATCGTAAGGAGGAGTATTTGAGGTACGGCTGGTCATAAGAGCCCTTTCTTGGTCTCAAGGTATCGAAGGCCATGCGAATGCTGAAGCGTATGGATGACCTCTGGGGCTTCCGGCCGGAGGGGTCCCGTAGAGCCCAGGAGCGCCACCACCTACCAGCCTTCTACGGCATATGGTGAATTGTTCACGAAGCATTGGTTAAGATTCTGTTAGCGGCGTTAATCATACCATCAGTCCATGCATATGTGGATCAGGGTAACACTGATTTGTATGTCGGGCTTGGGCTAGTCGGGTTGTCGGCATCCGTCCTACAATGTGTCCCCTGCGCATGCCCCACCATGTCCCAGACAATTGCTGATTGGCAGTAAAGTGATACACTCTGACGTGCAACTGCATCCACTCATGTCTTCTGTGCCTTCTGCACGCCCGTGTGTCTGCAGAATGGCTCCTGAGAAGGAGGTCCACCTGTGCCACATATCTTCCACCGCAGCGCCGCTCAGCGCCCGCGTGGTACAGAGAGGGCAGTAGGGCCTGCCCGGGAGGGCGCGGTATGACAGACCGCTGCACCCTCACCGAGGATAAACGCGTCGAGACGGCTGTGCGTGCCATTGCCGAGGGGGTCTCGGCGGCCACCGGTGAAGCCTTTTTCCGCTCCTTGATGCAGTATCTCGCCAAGACGTTGGCGGCGGATTATGCGTTCGTCGGTGAAATGAGCCCAGAGCACGACAACATGATCAGGACCGTGGCGGTCTACGCCGACGGGCAGATTGCCCCGAATTTCGCCTACGATCTGCGGGACACCCCGTGCCAGAATGTGACGAGCGGGACACTCTGTGTGTATCCGGACCGCATCCAGAGCCGCTTTCCGCACGATCGCTCACTGGCGAAGATGGGCATCGAGGGTTATGTCGGTACTCCCTTATGCGACTCGCAGGAGCGCGTCATCGGGCTGATGGTGATGCTGAGCCGGCGTCCTCTGGAACACCCGGAACTCAGTGTATCCACGCTCCGCATCTTCGCGACTCGTGCGGCGGCTGAGTTGGAGCGCAAGCAGGCTGAAGAGGCAGTGCGTGCGAGCGAGAATCGGTGGCGCACCATGTTCGATAACGCGGCCATTGGGATCGCCCTGGTGGATGCTATGGGGCGGCCCGTCCATAGCAACCCAGCCTTGCAACGCATGCTGGGCTACACGGCTGAAGAGTTACGCTGTATGTCCTTTGTCGAGTTCACGCACCCCGATGATACCGCTAAGGATTGGGCCCTTGCTCGAGAGATGTTTGAGGGTCGACGCGACCATTACCAGACCGAAAAACGCTTTATCAGGAAAGACGGGCGGGTGCTGTGGGGACATCTGACCGCTTCTGTCATCCGCGACGAAAACGGCGGTTACCAGTTTGGGGTCGGCATGGTCGAAGATATCACTGAGCGCAAGCAAGCAGAGGCACAGCTGCAGGCAACGAGCGCACAGTTGCGGGCGCTAATGGCGAGCCTACGATCCGCCCGAGAGCAAGAAGGCATTCGCATCGCGCGTGAAATTCATGACGAACTTGGCTCAGCCTTAACGAGTCTGCGGTGGGGCCTTGAGGAGATTGACAAAACGATATCTGAGGTGGAAGATCGGTCACTGATGTCAGCATTGCGGGACAAGATAGGGACGATGGTTGGTCTGATTGATACGACCATTCATGTCGTCAGAAGGATCTCGTCCGAACTGCGTCCGCACATCTTGGACGATCTCGGGCTGGCAGCTGCTATCGAATGGCAAACGCAACAGTTTCAAGCCCGCACTGGCATCCTGTGTCAGTATGATGGCCCGGGAGAACACCTCGATTTGGACCAGGAGCAATCTACGGCCATCTTCCGCATCTTTCAGGAAGCCCTGACCAATGTGCTCCGTCACGCACAAGCGACCAGGGTCGACGTCACGCTGGAGGAGGAAGAGGCTGAATTGGTCCTCAAGATCAGGGATAACGGCAGAGGGATTACCGAGGGCGAGCAGGGCGGACCGTCCGCGCTCGGGCTGCTAGGCATGCGAGAGCGCGCCCACATCATCGGGGGCAGGGTCGACTTCACCGGCATCAGGGGACAGGGTACGATGGTAACCTTGCGCGTCCCGCACTGCAGCGATCGGCGTGTGAAGAGCAGTGGTCTGTATGAGATCCCTGACGCTCATCATCTGCATAGCCCAGCGCTGAGCAGGGAGCAGAACAATGACGAAAATCCTTGTAGTGGATGACCATGCTGTCGTCCGAGACGGGATCAAGAGGATGTTCGATGAGCAGCCTGGCACGGTTGCCTTTGGTGAAGCGAGTACACCTCACGAGGCGATCAAGCTTGTGAGTGAGCAGGACTGGGACATCGTGGTTCTGGATCTTGCTTTAGGAGAAAGAAGCGGGCTAGAGGTATTAGAGGAGCTGAAAAAGCTTCGCTCTAAACTGCCCGTGCTGATCTTGAGCATGTATGCTGAGGAACAATACGCGCGCCGTGCCTTCAAAGCCGGCGCCTCTGGCTATATCACGAAAGACTGCACGCGCGCAGAGTTGGTCGGGGCCATCACGACAGTGCTGCATGGGAGAAAATATGTCAGCCCTACCCTCGCGGAACAACTCATTATAGACCTGGAAAGAGGTACAGCCCAACCACCGCATGAGACTCTTTCGACTCGTGAGTTTGAAGTGATGTGCCTGATTGCTTCGGGAAAGACGGCGAGTGAGATCGCCGACATCCTTGCACTGAGTGTTAAAACGATCAGTACGTACCGGGCACGCATCTTAGAGAAAATGGGGCTGAAGACCAATGCGGCAATAACCCACTACGCTGTTCAAAACAAGCTCGTAAGCTAAGAGCCTATCCCATTGCGATGCGCGTTATCCCACGTATCGACTCCCTCCAGCAATACTGTGCGCTGCTGCGGCGCAATGAACGCCGCGCGAATCGCGTTCCGGGTAAAACCCAGCAGGTCCTCGGTGGAAAAACCCAGGGCGTGCGCAATCGTATACTCACGCCCAATGGTGGTACACATCTGCACCGGGTCATCCGTACACAGCGCCACGGGAATCCCTGCTGCCACGAAACGCCGCAGCGGATGGTCTGCGTAGGAGCGGGCGGCTCCCAACACGACATTGCACGTCAGCGCGCATTCGACGGTTACACCGCTGCGCGCCACCATGTCCAGCAAATGGGGATGATACCCGGCGTGCGTGGCATGCCCCAGCCGGGTGAGGCCGGGCATCCGCAGGACCGCCGCCACGTTGACCGGGGCCACCTCCGCGACATGCACGGTGATGCCTAAGCCTGCCCCTGCCAACCGTTCGGCAATGCGGTACGCGGCTGACCAGTCCGCTTCGGTCTCGTAGGGCTGGTTAAAGACATCGACACCATAGATCAGCTTCTGGCCGGCCCACTCGAGACACGTGTGCACCATACGCGCCACTTTTGCCGCCTCCCATTCCAGATGCACGAAAGGCGTCGCGGCGGCACGCAAGTGCGGATACTGCGCCTGGACCTGCCGTTCAGCGGCGCGGAAAAGCGTCAGGCAGTCGGGTCTGTCCGCCATGTCCCTGCCCAGGCGCGTCTCGACCAGCACCGCGCCATCCACCGCCGCTTCTTCCAGCATATGCACGACCCGCGCCACAAAATTGTGCGGCTGCACATCGGCTTCCAGGGGTGCAGGAAAGTGGGACGAAAGTTGCCGCAGGCGAGCGGCTCCCGGTGGTGTGGTGTGCATGAGACGGGATGCCCACGCACGCCAGTTATACGGTGCACGCCCCTCCTGCCGTGCCAGCACCCTATCCAGACGAGGTGACCATTCCTGATGGATGTGGATGTCGGCTTTGGGAAGTGCCACGACGTGTGGATGCATCGGCATCTCGGCGAGTGGTGCGAGGGCGGGTAGAGGCATAGTGGCTGCATCTCCTGTGCGTGATCTTTGAGGCTTATAGTAGGGTCGGACAGTGAGAGGGGCAAGAGAAAAGATTGTCGCGGTGCAACCGCTGTGGTTTTACAAAGGCACATCCGCCAGGGAATGCGTCAAATCCGGCCGCAGATACTCCGGCGGTGCGGTCACCAGACCCAGGAGCCCCCCCTAGGATGGTCAGGTACAGGCCCCTGACTACGCCGCAGGGGAGCCGCTACCCGTCAAGGTCCCCTAAGAGAGGTGTCTTTTGGGCTTGCCTGGTATTCTTCGCCGTCTTAGAATGGCCTCAATGAGCAGGTGAAGGCATGACACACGACACCGCATACATACACAGTATCTGGTTCGATCTCCGTGTCCGGTAGCCAGTGACACGGGGCGAGGGGCTGGAAAAATTGCGGCTGAACAAATACGTGGCGTGCACGCAGAAAACGATGTCGAGCACGCTTTTCTCCTTTGGGCGTGACCACGGCTATTTTGGGCGATTATTCAACCAGACAGTGGTATCGGTGCCGACGTTGGCGGTGTGCGATGGGCACGAGATCAGCGGCTTTTGCTTTACGCCGCCAGACGGCAATTCGCTGCTGAGCCGCCTGGCGGCGGCCGCCTGGTGCCTCGACCTCGACACCTACGAGCAGCGCCTCCAATTCATGATGCCCTACCTGTTTGACGAAGTGTAAGCGCCGCACCGCCCCTGGCACCTCGGCTCTCGTGCCAGGGGCGGCTGGCGATACGCCTGGGTGGGGGACAAGCCTGGGAAAGGGCTGAAGGGAGACCCTATGGGTGAAGAGATCTTCGAGGAAGAAGAGCAAATTGCGCAAGAGAGAGCCTTCGACGAGGAGCGAGTGCTGCAGCGACCCATTCGGACGCTGCCTACGCTGCAGCCGCCGATCACCTGCGAGCGCGGCGCGACCGTGCGTCAGGCTATTGAGATCATGCAGCGCGAACGGACAGACTGCGTGCTGGTCGTCGACCTGGGTCGCCTGGTGGGGGTGTTCACCGAACGGGACGTCCTCACCAAAGTGGCGGCACGCGGGGTCGATATAGACCGTCTGCAGATTGGGACACTCATGACACCCAATCCGGACTGCCTGAGTATGGATCATGAGCTGGCTTATGCCCTCAACCAGATGAGCATCGGCGAATACCGACATGTCCCTCTGGTCGATGACCATGGCCGGCCCACCGGGGTCGTGTCCATGCGGCACATCGTCGACTACCTCGTTGCCATGTTTCCGCAAGACGTGTTCAACCTCCCCCCTTCCCCGGCGCATAGCATAGCGCAACACCCGGAAGGGGCGTGAAGGCTCGGCTAGCTTTACAAGACGCTCGGCGTAGGGATGGCCATCTGGCGGAGGGCCCAGCTGCAGGCCGCGCGACTTGAGAGGTCCGGATCGGTCAGCGCCTCGATGAGCACAGTACGGTGGCCAGCATCAGCGCTGCCAAGCTTCGCGATGGCCAGCGCGGCGTTGCGTCGTACGACGGGCGTGAGTTGCCGTGCCTGGATGAGGTCAACCAGGGCGTGGACGAAGGCAGCACGGTCCGGGCCAGGGTGGACGCGTTGCAGACGGTAGAGGCTGTCCTCCAGGGCCACCAGGGGAGCATCCAGCCGCCGCAGCACCGCCAGGTCACGTCGCAGTGACTCCTGAGAGTAGCCATCCGGGTCCATCACCTTCTGGCGCGCCAGGTCGAGCGCCGCCAGCAACGCCGCGACGACGGGCGAAAGACCATTGAGGATCTCCTTCTGGAGCTGCTGCAGCATCTGACGCTGCTCCACCACCTGCATGGCGGTAAGCTCCCCAGTGCCAGCCTCGGCCAGCAACTCCTTCAACTTATCGTCTAGCAGGCTCTTCAAGCGTTGCAGCGAGGTATCCGGCGCGAAGAACTCCGCGCCCAGCCCCTGCTCGGTCAGCGACAACAATTGCACCTTCAGCACCCGCACGCTCCGCGCCAGCCCCCGCACGAGTTCCAAGGGTGGTCGTTCGTAGCGCGACGCTACCAACTCCTGCATCAACCAGCGGGTATTGCTCCGTGCCAGGTCTTCCAGGATGGCGGTGGCGAAGGCGCGCGTTTGTGGCAAATCCAACGGTGGCCCCAACAGGCCGGAGCGTAGCAACTCTAGCGCCCATGGCACGTCCACGCCAGCGCCCAGCGGGGCGAGCGCGGCGCGGATCTGCTCCTCAACCCGCGCAAACGGCAGCGTGCGCTTGGTCAATTCTCGGAACAGCACTTCCAGCGTGGAGCCCTTCACGCCCCCCCAATTGAGCGCTTGGCCGGGCAGGTACAGGATACCCCGGCGGTGCAGGAGTTGCTCCACTTGGGGTGCCACGGCGTTGTTGGCCCCCTCAGCCACCAGTCGTACCCGCAGCCGCGGCGCTACGGCGGTGTCGATAACGTTCGGGACCGCCGCCGGGATGAAGACGTCTGCTTCCTGGACGAGCAACTCGCGGCCGTCTGTGCCGCGGAACCCCGGGCGGGCCCGATCCACCTCCGACGGCGTCGCCACCCACAGGGCATCCACGATGCCGCGGTACTCTACCATTGGGCGCCGGGCAGCACGCAGGCCAAGCAGCACGGGGACGTCCAGCCCAGACGCCCGATAGAGGGCGCCGAACTCGTCCGCTACGCCTACAATCCGGAAGACAAAGTCGGGTGATTCCTCGGTCAGCAACCGGGCCACCGAGCCACCCACGTCACCGAAGCCCTGGATCAAGACGCGGATAGGGGTAGTGGAGTCGAGCCCATAACGCGCCATGCCCGCATGGCGCAGGGCCTCCTTGAGTGATGCGGCCACGGTACGCCCGGTCAACTCCCATACCTCGTGCGGGAAGCCGCCCATTTCCGCGGCCAGACCCGTGACCGCCGGGAGCTGGCGCACCCGCCGCGCCGCGCCGATCTCTGCGGCGGCGGCATCGACCCAGGCCATTTCCTCCTCGCCCATGCGCATGTCCGGCCCGCCGATATATTTGTGGGCGAGGATGTCCGCCAGCACCGACGAGGCCGCCCACCGACACACCACGTCTTGTTTCTGGGCTGCGTCCACCGCGCCAGAAGCGTAGTAACGCACGCCACCCTTGGCCAGGATGAACAATGGCATCCCGATGGCACCATACAGGGCGGTCACCGCCTGGAACCGCGAGTCCTCCTGTATCAGCACCGTCTTGCCGCCGTCAAACGGTACCTCGCCGAACGGGTTTTTGTCGTGCATAGCTTCCGCCAGACGGATCGCTTCATCGAGCAGCCGCTCGCGCATCGGAGACGGACTGATCGCCCCGCCGTCGGTGTAACACAGCCGCCACGCCGCCTCCCCAATGCGACTGTCCCCCTCATAATACCCCGGGTGGACATGGGCATAGAACACGACCGTGATCGGCAGGCGGCGCTCTATGCGCAGCGGCTCGAAGGCGTTGGTGCTCGCCACGTCTGCGAGGAGTTCCAGCGCCTCTCCAGGGCGCTCGGCGGCCGGTAACAGCTCGGCAAAGCGCGCCAGCGCTGTCAGCAGCTCGCCTACCACCTCCCGCGTGTGTGGCTCGTCAGGTGCAGACGGTAGCCGCAAGTGCCGCTGTACCGCCTGTACTACCACTTCCCCTGGCGCCTCTCGACTCATACCTGCTCCCTCCGCTTGCGCTGTGCCACTTCTTAGCCGCAGCCCACTGACTAGCCGAGCGCCGGGCTCTGTCCTGAGGCCAGCGCCCGGTCCAGCTGCTCGAGGCACACCCTCCCCGCCTCGGCAAACTGCTCCGCTGCCGTCTGCCCCGCCGGATGCCAGGTGCCGTAGGTCCCCTCCCGCAGCCCCTGCACCAGTGTTAACCCTTGCGCGACATGGCTCCGCAGGTCGCTCAGGAGACGCTTACGCGCGACGATCTGCTCGTACTCCGCGCACGCCTGGTGCAGCAACGCCCGCAACTCGTCTGGGTCCCATGGCTTGGTGATATAGCGGAAGATGCGACCCTGGTTGATGGCGTCGATCACTGCTTTAATATCCGCGTAGCCGGTGAACACGATGCGCATGGCTTCCGGACTCTCGCCCTGCACCTGACTCAACAGCTGCACGCCCGTCATCTCCGGCATGCGCTGATCGGTCATGACCACATGAATCGGTTGCCGCTGGAGAATTTCGAGCGCCTCGAAGCCATTGTGCGCCGTATGCACCTCAAACTCCAGGCGCAGTAGCCCACGCAGCGACTGCAGAATCTCCGGCTCATCATCGACCACCAGAATCGGATGCTTGCTCTGTTCCGCCATCGTGTGTCCTCCTTGCCTCTGTGTAGTGCCACCGGCGCACTCCCCGATACCACAACGCCGTCACCCCTGGTGTGGCGGCTGGAGGGGCAGCCGCACGCGGAAGAGGCTGCCGCGCCCGGGCGTGCTGTCGACCGCGATGGAGCCGCCGTGGTCGCGGATGATACCATAGCTGACGGAAAGACCCAGTCCCATCCCCTGGCCTACGGGTTTCGTGGTAAAGAAGGGCTCGAAGATATGGGGCACATGTTCGGCCTTGATGCCACCGCCATTATCTTCGACCTCAACCTCGACGCCTTCTCCCGGTACGGCGCGGGTGCGCAGCGCCATCGCACCCCCGAGGGCGCACGCCTGCACGGCGTTCATGAGCAGATTGAGGAAGACCTGGTTGATTTTGCTGGGGTGGCACAGCACCGGGGGTAGTTCCTGGAAGTCGGTCTCCAACCGGATTTCCTTCTGCTTGAGTTCGTAGCGGGCGATCTCGAGCGTGGATTGGAGTGCCGCATTGAGGTCTATCTCCTTGAACTCTGCCTCATCCAGCCGGGCGAAATCACGCAAATTCCCCACAATATCGCGCACCCGTTGCAGACCCTGCAGCGAGGTATCAAAGTCGCGGAGGAAGTTTTCCTGGATGTAGGGCAGATCGATGTCTTGTTCCAGGCGCGCCGCTGCGGCAGCGAGGTCTGGTGCCACGCGTGCCAGGCTGTCGTGCCCCTCGCGATACGTGTCGAGCACGCCCATGGCGGCCCGCATATCGCGGCGCAGCACCGCCAGGTTATTGGTGACGTAGGCGATCGGGTTGTTGATTTCGTGGGCCATGCCCGCCGCCAACTGTCCCAGACTGGCGAGTTTCTCGCTCTGGATCAACGCCGCCTCAGCCCGCTTGCGCTCGACGATTTCCCTGGCAAGTTCGGCATTGGCCTGCGCCAGTTCTCGGGTACGATCGGCGACCCTTTGCTCGAGCGTGGCGTAGGACGCTGCCAGTTCCGCAGTCATGTGGTTGAAGGTGGTGCCCAGCCTGCCAATCTCGTCGATCGAGGTGACGGTCACCCGCGCCTCAAGGTTCCCCGCCGCCACGGCGGCTGCAGTCTTCGCCAAGGCGATAACCGGTCGGGTAAACCGCCTGGCCAGCACCGACGAGGCTGCCAGGCCGACGAGAAGAATGGCCGCCTCCAGCGCCAGGAGGACAAAGCGCAGGCGCTTGACCGGGGCGTAAGCTTCTGCGGCATCGATCTGGGCGACCATCCCCCAGCCTCGGTATTCTACCGGCTGGTATGCTGCCACCACCTCGATACCTCGGTAGTCAGTGGTCTGCACAAAGCCCTGATGGCCGCGGAGGGCTTCAGCCATAGCCGGCGTACGGGCCAGGGGCACCTCGGTGATCTCCGGGTCGTTGCGTGGCGGCAACAGGTGGTGGACTTTATCGCCCAGACGCGTCCCAACAAGAATTTCACCCGTCTGTCCCAGGCCGGTGGCGTCCGACAACAGTTGCTCCATGGGGCCCAGGTCAAGTATTACCATGACCACGCCCAGCAGTTGGCCATCAGGCGCCGTTGCTGGTCCGCTGAGGAAGGTCTGATACCGTCCCCTGGTGAGGCGGGGAAGACCCAGGTAGGCCACATGCTGACCATGCACAAAGCTCAGGTCGGCCGAGAAGTCTTGACCTAGATATGTCTCTTCGGTCGCCGCGATCACCTTGCCGGCAAGATCAGTGATACCAATGACGAGAAAATCCTCAGCACTCTTCTGGACATCTACTAAGATGGGCGTGATGCCAGTGCGGAATGCCGTATCCGTGATCTTGTCGTCCGCCCACTCTTCCAGGAGGAGGCGCAGCCGCGTCCGACTGGCCACCAGTCCCAGCCGCTCTTGCTGCTGGTGGATGTAGGCCAGCAACATGGTTTGTCGATCAGACGCGGTCACGGTGAGGCGCGCATGAATCTGGTCAACTAGCATGTCGCGTGTGAACAGATAAGCCGTCCAGATCAACACGCCCGACGCGAGCACCACCAGTACACCGACAAAAATCGCCAGCTTCAGCCAGATTGATGGACGAAACGCCAGCTGCATACGCTGTCAACTCCGCCGCATGGAGAGCGGTTTCGACAAGGCCATGGCGTAAGATGAGATCTCTACGGGGAGCGGTGTGTGGGTCTGGCTACCTTCCCTGTTCTGCGGGGACGCGGTGGGACCAGGGGTTGTGCACCCACAGCTCCCGTACAGCGTGCCACAGGCTGCGGACGGCTTCCCACCGCGTGACGCACCCCTGTTCCCCTGTGTTTAGGCGCGTCCCATCTGTTTTGGTCCTTTGAGCTTGTCGCGAAACTGCGTGCCGGGAATGGCTGGTAGGCTCATGATGTTCACGGTCCCCCGCGACCCCAAGTCTACAGCCAGATGCGCAACCGTCTCGTTGTCGTCTGCCTCAATAATGCTGATAAAGTCATAGGGGCCCAACAGAGCGTACTGCGCGCGGATCGTGCAGCCGAAGGCCTCAATCTCTTTGTTGACTTCCTCCAAACGATCAGGGTTGCTGTGCAGCGTGCGCCGCCCCTCAGGCGTCAAGGTGCTCAACAGAACGTACGTTGGCATAACCTCCTCCTTGCCGCTGACAAAACGATCTTTTGGCCCAATCTAGCACCCTAGGCCACACTTTGGTGGGTAGTGCACACTATAGAAAATCTGCTCGAGGTCTGTCAAGCAGTCAAACAGTCGGGGGAGGGCCATACGGATAGACGGGGTTCACGCCGTGCCATAGCGTTGGAGAAAGCGCTTTTCGGCCTCCGTGGTGCCAATCAAGATGAGGTCCGCGTGGGCGGGGAGTGGTGTGCGGGGATCCGGGTTGATCTGCATGGTGCCCTCGGCCGTGAGGGCAATCACATTACAGCCGATGAGGCGACGGAGGCCCAGGTTGGTCAGCGTTTTGCCCACCAGGGCGCGGGGTACGGGCACTTGGAAGACGTCCAACCCTTCTGTGACCATCAGGATGGAGCCACGCCGTAACAGGTTTACCATGGTATTGGCCCCCATCGAGGCGTAGGACATGACAAAGTCTGCCCCAGCGCGATGTAACGTCGCCACGTTGCGTTCCAGGGTAGCCCGGCTGATGATCTGCATCTCCGGCCGGAGGTGACGGCAGTACAGGGTGAGATAAATGTTGACATCATCGTCGTGGGTTGTAATGACCACAGCCGGCGCATCCATGAGACCCGCCTGGTGCAATATCTCCCCGTCCGCCGCGTTCCCGAGAATATATTTCTCCGGGTCCTGGATGCGCTCTGGGAGCTGCTCGATGATCCGATAGTCCATATGACGCTCCGCCAGAGCCCACCCCGTCGCACGTCCCACCCGGCCACCTCCAATGACCACGACGGGGGCCTTTAAGACATTGTACACGCAAAAGTAGGCATCATATTGTTGTAACTGCTGCTGCGAGCCGGCCAGCACCAGGACAGTGTGCGGCGTAATGGACGTCTCTGGCCTCGCTATCGCGAAGTGGCCCCGATCCCAGACGCCGATCACACTGACCCCCACCTGTTCCCGCAACTGGCTTTGGCGCAGGGTGGTGCCCACCAGTGGTGTGCGGGCGGCGGTGGCTTCGGCAATGAGCAATTGATCAAACTGCCCAATCACATGGGTGACAGCGTCGCCCCCGAGGATGCGCCGGGCCAGCGATTGCCCCAACATGTCGCCCAAGTGCAGGACATGCGAACACCCGGCAAGTTTGAGCATGTCACCCGCCACGTGGTCATTGGCGGTAGCGATGAGGGGCACCGTGGGCGCAACGTCCCGGACGGTGAACGCCACATTAGTGTTGAGGGCATCGCTCGCCGTGGTGACCACGCCAGCGGCCTGGTCAGCCCGCACCTTTTGGAAAGTATCGGGGTGGTCCAGCTCGCCCATCATGACCTGAAGACCCAGGTCATGTAGGCGCAAGGCCTCGGCTAACTCGGGCACCAGCAACACATAGCGCGAGCGGTACTGGGTGAGGCGGCTGATCACGGCGCTGGTCACCGCATCATACTGGGTGAGGATCACATGCCCCCGCGTGTCTTTAGGGAGTTCGCGTAGCACCCGCGCCGCGGATTGGCCTTGCATGAACACCAGCGGAAGCAAGACGAGTAGAAACACTACGCCAGAGAGTATCACCACTAGCGTAAACACGCGTCCAACGTCGCTCGTAAACGTGACATCGCCAAGGCCCAAGGTTGACATGACGGTGATCGTCCAATACAGGCCGGTCACCCAACTGTAGGTATGCCCCTCGCGGGCCATGAAGACGTGGAAGAGGACGCTATACGCAGCGACAAACAGGACGAAGACACCCAAGAAACGGACCAAGAGGAGCACCTGCCGTTGCCGGAAGTACTGCCGCAGGTAATACCACCACATCGTCGGGGACACGTGCATGGACTCCACCATCCTCGCGTGACATACCAGTCGCCATCCACACATCAGGACCAGGAAATAGTAGTGTGTCTATGTCATGCTCGCCTGAGGTTGTCGTGGCATATGCCAAACGTGATGGCCCCGAGATGTGTGGCCAGTTGCGCTGGCACAGGGGACATAAGAGAGCAGGCATGACCGGCGTGCATCACAAGCACCTGCCTGAGCTGCCCATGACAGGACCACCACCGGTCTCCCCCGTGCTACAGACCACATCCCTACCTTAAATGATGCGGGCCGCCCCCCACCCTCATGCGCGTGCACAACGCGACGGGGCACAGTTACCTGTGGCGGTGCTCCTCAGGGAGCCCGAAGCGACTCGCCGTCGCAGCTTCGGCATCGAACTGGATCAACACCGCCTCCTCCTCGCCTACCACCCAGGCGTCATGCCCAGGCTCCACGACTAGCACCTGGGGCGCGATGAATTCGAAGGTACAGCCATCGGCATACGCGCCACACACGTGGCCCCGGGCTAAGAAGCCGACGTGTGCATACATACAAAGCTCCGTGTTGACAAGCGGCTTCAGGTGTGTAGACCAGCGGAATCCCGGCGGATACACCAGCCGCTTGATGCGGCCGTTGGCAGCCTGGACGACGTCGACCGTAATGTTCCCGATCTTATGATGGTCCGCCCCTGCGATCGGGGCAAGGAGTGGGTCCATAGTACTCTCCTCTGGGCACCATCCTAGCCATGGCTGATGCAACGTTGAGCAGCAGTTGGCATAGCATCCTCCTGTGATGGTGGAGTGCATGGCGTGCTTGCTTCCCCGAAGCGACCAAGACGCTGGATGCAGCCTCCTCAACAGCAGGTGCGCTCACGTGAGGAGCAGACTATAAGAAGGCCAGAAAATTCTGTCAAGCAATCAAACGGTCATCCAAGGATGAGCGGCTTGTCCTGGGTGCGGCAGCCTCGCCGGAGCGGCCTGCAGCAAGGTGTAGAGCGGTCTGGATAATCGTCTCGGCATGGGCTAGGGTTGGGTATCACAGAGGTCCTTCCACCCATGGGAAGGCGTTCGGAAAGGTCTCAGCGGCGGTACCGGCACGTGCTGTATCTCCGGGTAGAGCACCCAGACGAGCCGTACACCAGCGCTGAGCCATTGTGCGATTTTGTCTTCCACTTCATAAAAATCGTGGGCAGATGATTGGATAAGCGTTGTTGATAGAACATCTGGTCCTGCTCATCGAGTAAGACGACGACCTTGTTGTTTGCATATAGATCAATCCCGCCGTATAGTGGCATCTCTTGTCTCCTCAATTGGGTGATACCGTCGGTTGCTCATCGCCTCTGCAACCTCACTGTAGCGCTTGATTGAGGAGTCTTCTAGATGATTATCAAATTCACTTGTGCCGTCGCTACTAGGTGACATGGATGCAGCAATCGCCAACGGCCTCTGGCACTATCCCTGGTATACTCTGGCTCGCGTGATCAAGTGCCGTGGCAAACGGGCATGGTGAGCGACCTGCCACCGGTGCTGGCCTGTTCCTGTCCCGAGGGATCGCGCACGTAAGAGCAGGGGAATTGGAGGCAGAGTGAAGCTTCCAGAGGATGTGGTCATTCCTGAGGACAAGCTCGTCCGTTATCTGTTACTCCCTCGCGAAGAAAACGACAAATCCCAATTCCTTGGCATAGCGGGCTATACTTTGGGCACCTGGGAAGTGTTGGCGCGTGACCTGCATGACCTTGCGAAGACCTATGAGATATCTGCTAAGGCGATCTCGCTATACGGCATCAAGTGGGAGGTACAGGGGAGCCTTACTGGCCCCAATGGTCAGGTACTGTATGTGGTGACGGTCTGGATTACGCTGGAGACAAGCGGAGAGACGCGCTTTGTGACATTGTTTCCTGACAAAGAGAGGCACGGATGAGACAAGCGACAATCGAACTCTACCAACGTGTAGCTTTGACCCGAGATCTGCCAGAGCACAACCTGTGTAAAGGCGATGTCGCGGTTGTGGTTGAGCATTTGCCAGGCACCCTCGCTAGTGGTGGTGAGGCTGGTTATGCCCTTGAGGTGTTCAACGCCGTTGGAGAGACCATCACCGTGATCATGGTCCCTGTCTCGGCAGTCAAGCCCCTGACAGAGCACGAGATCCTCCAGGTTCGCCCGCTCAGCATAATAGAGCCACGTTGAGTTGAGTCGAGGCAGTGGTATGGTCAGGGACGGTTGACAACACATAGACCGAGGAGCTGTGGTTCATCGGACTATTGACGCCACACCGCTGTATACAACCGCCCGGTTGTTTACAGTCAGGGGAATTCAGGAAGGAAAAATCCCTATATACGGAAGGCGATAGCATGGAATATCGCATGCCGCCGAAGCCCGAGATGCTTCAGCTTGTCCTGCCGGTTGAATGTGAGGAATTGCGGGAATATGTTGCGCATTTGCTCGACCCCGACCCCGACCGAGCCCTACTATTGACCGCACACCTCGTGACTGAACGTCTTCTGGGGGCGATGATCGAGATAGCCCTTTCACATCCGAAGATATGGCTCGACGATGCAGACTATCGCTCAAAAATGAAGCTGGCGAGGGCGATGGGGCTCATAGGAGACAAGGAACTTGCCATTTGCCGTGTGTTGAATTCAGCACGCAATGCAACGGCTCATGGTCTGGAACCACTTCCTGAAAAGTGGAAGATCGAATTGGAACGCTTAGCATTCGGACCCCGACGCAAACGAGAGGCACAGAAGAAAGGCATTACCGCCACGCTCCGTGTGCTGATCACCCGTATCGCTGCGCCCTGGTTGTATATTCGCTACCACCACAACCTACAAAAATTACAGGAGCAGAACCGACAAAAACTACAGGAGCAGCATGCCGAACGCTGGCAGAAGATAATGACGCGGAAGTTGGGAGAAAAGCCGGAGTTGTTGGCGCTCGACATCCATGATCCGAAGTGGCAGGCAGCAGCTGATGAAGTGGAGCTTGAGCTTGCGAACGAGTTGCGAAGCTTCACCACATGAACACGCCTTCTCCAGGAAAGACACCCCATTCTTGATGTGCCTGCTTAAACGAGTGGAGTTAAGGGGTCGGTTAACGCCGCTTCACTGTCCAAAAACTTGCTCGACAGCACGGCGCGGAAGGTGTTTGCGAGTCACAGGGTGGTGTAAGTGCTCATAGAGGGTCAAAAATTGATATTATCATATGCCCTGCATGGAATGTAGAAAGCTATCTCAAAAGGGAAACTATTCGTGACTCTTGTGCGTGATTTATTAGCGGGAGGTTGGTTACAAAACCTTCTTATTGGAATTCTTACACTGCTCATAACTCCCTTCATCGGTCAATTTATTGATGGGCGGAGGGGCTCAATCATCGGCCTTGCAATTGGACTAACAATACTTATCTGGATTATTGTATCCGTATGGATACGACGAATACTTAAGACCCCCGAAATTCCGGGGCAGTCTAAACCATTGCATGATTACTTCGTAACTCCAATTGGACTAACAGTACTCATCTGGATTATTGCGCTGGTATCACTGCAACGAGTATCTAAAGCTCCTGAAGCTCCAGAGCAGACTAAAACATTGCATGATTATTTCTTAAGTGATTTCAACCGTATTGTCGCTATTCAAAGATCTTTTACATTGACTTTAGAAGACGGCGAATCCGTAAAAATAGATTTTCGTTTACATTTAGATTTTGATGGCAAATCAGAATTTATCTCATTTTATATTCCTAGAGTTGACTGGGTAAATTTGGCGTGTAATGTTATTGCTACAGAGGGGTATAAACATGCGCTGAACATAAAGAAAGAAGTTGCTATGGAGAGCAAATTTCCTACCCAACTTGGGGTACACACAGACGAATTAAAATTCAATGGGAGTGTTTTTATATATCATGAATCTCCGTTGTTTGAATCTGAAAAAGATGTGCTAATTCCCATATTTAAGAGCAACGAACTGTCGCCACATTTCCGTGGAGTTGACTACGCATACTTCAGAAACAATCCTCCCTCAAAGCCTCTTAAGACATCCTCCCAGAAACAATAAAGGTTATTTTTCGTCAGGACGATTGGGAGAAGAGATGCTGTCGCACAATTGAGATTTTGCGACCTACTCTCGTACAGGGGTGTTAGAGAGTATGGGCCTATCATTGACTTCCCAGTACCATCGCTAGGCGCTCACGGGCATCTTCGAGTGGCCCACCGTTTACGGTACACAGTAGCGGGAATGAGTTATTGGACACTCCGGGCGGGAATTGTTGGACACCTACGGCCGTATGCAAATAACGGGCGATTTGTGTGTACTTCCCTCGCCACTGCCTC
>Ga0081455_10003892_pt1 | contig 17003 bp, 18 predicted proteins | sample TabmetS3T2R1_FD_70207 | JGI IMG/M metagenome (GOLD analysis project Ga0081455, IMG submission 70207) | Tabebuia heterophylla rhizosphere microbial communities from the University of Puerto Rico - S3T2R1 | ecosystem: Host-associated > Plants > Roots > Rhizosphere ...
ACGGCTGCACTAGCAAGCAGCCATTGCCGGTCGTGTCTCAGTTTGACTTGCAACCCCTTGATCCCACGTTCAAGGGGTTAGGTTGAACCACACGATTTTTGCTGGGGAGGAGAGGTCCGCTAGTATAGGCAACGGCACTGCGCTATGATGCTGTGGAAATAGGCTATGCCAGGAGGTGCATCATGGTCATTGCCGTGCAGCAGATTTATCCCGTAGCACATCTGCCCTTGATTCTTGGCGTACTCCGGCGTCTGGAGGTTGCCACCGTGATCGACCGTCTTCTCCCACCCCATCCCGCCCATGTGCTCTCGGGTGGGCGTGGGGTCGCAGCCTTGGTGCTGGCCATCCTGGACGGAGATCATGCGCTCTATAAGGTGGGTAAACGGTTGGAAGAGCGGGGGATGCTGGACCTGCTCCAACCAGGGCTCACACGCGCCTCCCTCCATGATTACCGGTTAGGGCACATTCTTGATGCGCTGTTTGCCGCCAATCTCAACAAGGTCTTTAGCGCCATTGCCCTCCGAGCGCTGGAGGTCTACGCCATCCCAACGCCATGGCTCCATCAGGATACAACGACGATTGCGCTCTATGGGGCGTATGCGGACGAACCGAAAACGGTAGGAGCCCCCCGGCCGGCGTATGGGCATAGCAAAGACGGGCGGGACGATCTCAAACAGGTGCTGCTAAGCCTAGGCGTGAGTGGGGATGGCGGCATACCGCTGCGCCTCGGTATGCGGGATGGCAATCGGAGTGACAGTGTGGAAACACCCCTGGCGATTGAGGAGTGTCTGGCCTTGGGGTTGGCAGGCATGCGCGGGATTGTGGCGGATAGTAAGGCCTATAGTCGTCGGACCTTGGGGCTGTGCCTCGAACGCGGCGTGGGACTCGTGACTTTGGTCCCGCGCACCTGTGCCGTCCGGCAGGAGCTGGAAGCGTGGGGGAGCCAGCAACCGGCGTTGCCCCTCTTGGTCGAGAAGCCCGGGCGGACGCAGGCTGAGGAGCCCCGCCGGTGGCACGGCCAAAGCGTCTTCCGCCAGGTGGAGGTGGAATACAGTGAAGGACGCGTGGCGCAGGAGCTCCTGCGCTTTGTCGTGGTGCATTCGAGTCAACTGGCCCAGCAGCAAGCGCAGTCCTATACCGCAGCCCAAGCGAAGGAAGCCGAGGCGCTCGTCGACCATGTGCGGCAGGTGCAGGCGCGGTGGTTTGCCTGTGAGGCGGATGCCGCAGCCGCTATTGCCGAGTATGAGCACCGCGGGCCAGGGCGCCGGGGCCGCCGGCCTCAGGCCTGGCGGTTGCATACCGTCCGCTATCGGGTCAGGGCCGACACTCGCCCTAGGCGTCGGGCGCGGCGGGGACGCCCAGCCAAGATGGACCCGCCCCCAACGGAGGCGGGCTATCGTCTCATGGTCGAGGTCGAGGCACTGGCCAACTCTGAGGAGGACAATGGCTGGACCGTGCTCGCCACGACTGTGAGCCCTACAGTGAGTACGGATGCCGAGATTCTCCAGGCCTATCAGGAACAACACACGACGGTGGAACCTGGCTTTCGCTGGATCAAGAATCCGGCGGCCATCAGCCCTGTGTGGCTCGAGAAGCCCGAACGCATCGCGGCGTTGGCGATGCTCACCGTCGTGGGCTTGCTCGTCTATAGCATTATCCAGCGCCAAGTCCGCCTGTACCTCCGCACCCATAACCAGCAGCTCCCGGGGAACAAAGGCCCGACAGCGACCCCGACAGCCGCGGTGGTGTTGACCTTGTTTGCCCAGGTCGCCCTGGTCCAGTTCTGGCTAGGGGAGCAAGTGGTTGCGCAGGTGTATGGCATCCAGCCCCTTCACCTGCTGATCTGTGAAGCACTGGGGCTCGACTCCTCATGGTATGAAGCGCCCGCAGCACAAAAAAACGGCAGGGACATTCAGACCCCTTGAACGTGGGCTGGAAGGTCTAGGACCGCACGTTTCCAACAGCTCTGGAGTTTGACCTGGTTCCCAGCCATGCCTATAATGCCTCGCATCCCATCTTGGGACGTACCATAGCCTGCTTAAAGGAGCGTGAACGCACATGGCTCTTCCTGAACGACTGAAGTTTGGCATCTTCATGGCCCCCTTCCATCGCATCAACGAGAATCCCACCCTGGCCCTCGAGCGCGACTTAGAGCTCGTGCAGTGGCTGGACACTCTGGGCTTCGATGAGGTGTGGGTCGGTGAGCACCATAGTGCCGGTTGGGAAACCATCTCCTGCCCGGCGGCAACTCTGCGGCGTGTCGCGATGAGCGCTGGACAGGCTCGACCAGACTGGGTATTGTAAGACCTCCAGGAGTGACTTGGGGAACGGCACAGGAGAAACGGATGTGCTCTATCTCTATACAGTGGCCTATCCATCAATTTCATGTTAACGGAGTATGAGGCGACGATTCGCTGGGAAAATTCATGCTTTCGGAATCGGTGGAACTGCTACGCTCCATCTGGCAGCCATTCTCGGTCTGGATTCGGTGGATAGCTCGGGATGGCGCAATAGGGCGGCTCGGGGCATTATTCAACTACCCGGACGTGGAGACCGCTTGCTAATTCAGCTGGGGAACTGGCGTGGAAGGTCGTTAGATAAAAAGGAGCGAGCACTTCTAAATGAGTGTAAATGCCCAGGATGCCAGGAAGCAGGTATAAAGGGGTTGAGTGCATCTGGGACTGTGGGATTTGCGCGGCGAGCGACACACAATCTTCATGTGTTGCTTGAAGAATTAAACGAGATTGACAATAGACTGATGAATGACAGTTATCATACATGGTATTCTACACACGTGTTCAACGGTATGTTCTTACAGCTTATTGATTATGCGTTGAAGAAAGTAAATATGAAATGATACTTTTTTTAATGCTCTAACATTCTGAAAGATTTAGTAAGACACTATGAGAAAAGATTTATATTCTTAAGTGATAAAGAAAGGGCCATGCATGTCTACGATCGAAGTTAACATTGTACTTCCGGAAGAGGTGCTGTCCTTCGCGCGTCTCGGCAAGGAAGAGATAAAGGAGGAGATGCGTCGGCTTCTGCTCCTAGAATTAGTACGAGAAGGTAAAGTGCCCTATGGTAAGGCGGCGGAGCTTCTTGGTATTGGACAAGCTGAATTCCTACAGTATATGACACAACATCAAGTCTCTCCCTTCCAATTTACACCGGAGGAACTCGCTGATGAGCTGGGGCCAATCTAATGAAGGTTGTCTCCAATAGTGGGCCATTGATCAATCTAGCCAAAGTGGGCCAATTCACCCTACTGCGAGACTTGTTCCAGCACATCACGATCCCACAAGCAGTCTTCGAGGAGGTTGTCGTACGGGGAGGAGGCCAGCCAGGGGCAGGCGAGACCAACACTGCCCAATGGATCACGCGCGGGATGCTCGAACAGTCTGCAGTTGCGGACATTCTGGCGGCTGAGCTGGATCGAGGCGAAGCCGAGGCTATTGCTTTAGCCCTGCAGGAAAAAGCAGATTGGCTTTTGATCGATGAGCGAGTCGGTCGGCGCTTTGCTCAGCGAGTTGGGCTCAAAGTGAAAGGAACTCTAGGAGTTCTGCTGGAGGGTGTGCGACGCGATTGCATCGACGACCTCCAGCCGCTTCTCGATACACTGGTGGCCAAAGGAACATGGATTGCTCCGGCAACATATGCAGAGGTATTAAAACTTTCTCAGGAAATCCAGCGTTCTAGGGGAGGGGGGAGGGGATCAGGCTAGGGCTCTGCGTATCATACGGTTACTGGGGCCACGGCCACTGGTGGAACGAGACCACCTTTCCCAAGAAACTCTAGGAGCTGGCCATCATCACTACGGCCCGGGCTATTGATTGTCCTATGTCTGGAACGCGCATGCGCCCACCGCCAGCCAGGCCGGGGCTCGGGTGGTAGCCCGCTCGACGTACCGCGAAGCCGTCGTGTATTTTGAGCAGGCGCTGGCAGCTCTGAAACATCTCCCCGAACGCCGCGCCACGCTCGAGCAGGCCATCGACGTGTGGCTTGACCTGCGTAATGTCTTGTTCCCACTCGTGGCAGCAGGCTCATGCCGCATTGTCCGCCGCCATCGACCTCTATCGGGTCATGGACATGACCTTCTGGCTCCCCCAGGCCGAGGTTATGTTGGGGATAGGCAAAAATAAACGGCATTTTTGCGCTGGCGCCTCGGCAGCGCGCGCTTTGCGGCTCTTCAACATACTGCCACCTGGAAGGTCTAGGACCGCACGTTTACAACAGCTCTGGAGTTTGACCTGGTTCCCAGCCATGCCTATAATGCCTTGCATCCCATCTTGGGACGTACCATAGCCTGCTTAAAGGAGCGTGAACGCACATGGCTCTTCCTGAACGACTGAAGTTTGGCATCTTCATGGCCCCCTTCCATCGCATCAACGAGAATCCCACCCTGGCCCTCGAGCGCGACTTAGAGCTCGTGCAGTGGCTGGACACTCTGGGCTTCGATGAGGTGTGGGTCGGTGAGCACCATAGTGCCGGGTGGGAAACCATCTCCTGCCCGGAAATTTTCATCGGCATCGCCGCCGACCGTACCCGGCACATCAAGCTGGGCACAGGCGTGATCAGTTTGCCCTATCATCATCCCTTCATGGTCGCAAACCGCATGGTGCTGCTGGATCACCTCACCCGGGGGCGGGTGATGCTGGGGGTGGGCCCTGGGGCACTGGTGACCGATGCACATATGCTGGGGATTGATCCGAACCTACAGCGGGACCGGATGGATGAAGCCCTGGGGATTATCCTCCGCCTGTTCAGAGAGCAGGAGCCCATCACCTACGTGAGTGATTGGTTTGAGTTGCACGATGCGGTGCTGCAGGTACGGCCTTATCAGAAGCCCCATATGCCTATCGCGGTTGCCTCTGTGCGGTCGCCAGCGGGGCCGGCGCTGGCCGGCAAGCACGGGGCCGCGGTGCTCTCCATGAGCGTGCCACGGGAAACAGAGGCCCGGGCGGACATCAACTATCTGTGGTCCGTCGCCGAGACATCGGCTGCCGAGCATGGACAGACGGTGCAGCGTGATGAGTGGCGACTGGTGTTGCCCGTGCACCTGGCCGAGAGCCGCGCCGAGGCAATCGACGACCTGCGCCTGGGCGCTGGGCGATTCAATCGGGAATATCTCGGCGAGACCCTCGGGCGGCCCATGGAGTTCGACGGCCCCGTAGAGCAAGTCCTCGAGCATCTCGTGGAAACGGGTGAGTGGATTGTTGGCACGCCTGATGACTGCATTGAGACTATCAAGCGCCTGGACGAAAGGAGCGGTGGCTTCGGTGGCTTCCTGGTGGGGTTTACCCAGGATCTCGCCCCTAGAGATAAAGTGCTGCGCAGCTATGAGCTCATGGCCCGCTATGTGATGCCCCATTTCCAGGGCTCTCTGGCCGGCTTACACATGTCCAACCAGTGGGCCCGGACCCGCGCAGATACGACGCGCGAGTCCATGACCCAGGCTGTCGACAGAGCCAGGCACGCGTACCAGGCAAGCCGCGGTGGCGCGTAAGAAGCGGTATGGCGCGCCTAGATACCCAGCAACTTCTCCAGGTTCTTCCAGAGGATGGCCTCTTTCTCTTCCTGGGTCAGGCTCTCCAAGCTTAATACCCAGGAAACCGGCCAGTCGATCGCCATGTCGGCGGGCCAGTCCGTGCCGAAGACCACCCGGTCGACACCCACAGTGTCAATCAAATAGCGCAAGGCGGCCTCGCTGTGGGTGAGGCAGTCGTAATAGAATTTGTTGAGATACGCGCTCGGTGGCTGCTGGATGTTGACACGGGCCTCGGAGCGCACCTGCCAGCCGCGGTCCATGCGGCCAATACCGTAGCAGGTATAGCCACCGCCGTGCGCCAGACAGATCCTCAAGTCGGGGCACTTATCCATGACGCCGCCAAACACGAAGGAGGCGAAGGTCACCGCCCGGTCCACGAGGTTGCCAATAGTGTTGGCTAAGTGGTAGCGGTTGAGACGCGGGGTCACCAGCGTATCGCCTCCCTGCTGGTGAATGAACATGAGGGCCCCCATCTGCTCGGCGGCTTTCCAGAGTGGCAAGAACTCCGGCTCGTCATAGGTGCGACCGTTCGCGGTATCGTTGATCATGGCTCCCACCAACCCCAACTGGTTGACCGCCCGGTCCAGTTCGGCGATGGCCGTGGTGGGGTCTTGCATGGGAATCTGCGCTAGCCCCTTGAAGCGGTCGGGGTAGTCAACGGTCATCTGATGTACTTCGTCGTTACACTCGCGATGCATGGCCGCGACCGTCGTGGCATCACCGTCGTAGTAATAAAATGCCGCTCCCGTCGAGACCACATGCACATCCACACCGAGCGAGTTCATGTCCGCAAGGCGCTGTTCAGGGGTCCAGATTGCCCGGGGCGCAATACGCATCGTCCCTGGCTGAATGCCGTGCCACGCTTTCCCGGCCTGCATGGCGCGGATGAAACACTGCGGCGTCAAATGAGCGTGAATATCAATGCTGCGCACGTCTACCTCCGCTAGTTGCCTATGGCTTATGTCTCCAGAACTACCGCAAGCGGGTGTGCTGGGCCTAGCGCACCCGACTCAGCACGGCCCACTCATCCCCGCAGGTTTTTGTTGAAGAAATCGAGCGTACGCTGCCAGGCCAACTTGGCAGCAGCCTCGTCATAACGAGGTGTCGTGTCGTTATGGAAGCCGTGGTTGGTGCCTTCATACATGTAGACAGTGTAGGACTTCTTGTTTTCCTGCAGGGCTTTCTCATACGCTGGCCAGCCCGCATTGATGCGCTCATCGAGCGACGCATAGTGTATCAATAGAGGAGCCTGGATCTTCGTGGTATCTGCAGCCGCAGGCTGTGGGCCATAGAACGGTACTGCCGCAGCCAGGTCTGCGCCCATCCGTACTGCCAAGGTGTTTGAGATACCGCCGCCAAAACAGAAACCGACGACACCGATCTTGCCGGTGCAATCAGCCCGGGCTTTCAGCCACCGTGCCGCAGCCTCGAAATCCTGAGTCATTTTTTCGCGATCGACCTTTTGAAACAATTCCCTGGCTTGGTCTTCATCGTTCGGGTAGCCACCTACGGACGTGAGTCCATCCGGCGCGAAGGCGATGAAATTCTGGGTAGCGAGCCGCCTGGCGACATCCTCGATGTAGGGATTCAGACCGCGGTTCTCATGCACGACCAGCACGCCAGGCAACTTGCCACTGATATTTGCAGGAAGCACCAGGTAGCCGCGAATGTTGCCATTGCCTTGCGGCGAAGGCACAGTGACGGATTCCGCCTTGATCCGGCTATCGTCTTTCGCCACTTGTTGTGCCCAGGCGAAATGCGGGCGCAGGCTCTCGAAGAGCGCGGTGGCCGTCAAGCCGCCGATGGCAAATCTGTTGGCGCCCTCCAGGAATTGACGGCGGTTGATATCGCCGTGCACGTACTGATCAAACATGTTCAGCAACTCTTGCGGAAAATCGGTCGCTTTCTTGCGTTCCATGGCTATAACTCCTTCGAGACAAGTAAGCTGTACATGACGCGACGTCCAGCAGCAAGGGCATGCCCCTACCCCACCTGCGCTGGCGCATTATAGTCCCTCAATGGGCAAAAAACATACAAATATGCTACGTTATCCACGTATAGCCTGTTAAAGTGCGAACTGACGCCCAAACCAAAAGGCTTAGTCGAGTCGCTCGCCCGTGAGACAGGCATAGCGATCCTTGCCTTGCTGGGCGAAGCGCTGGAGGGGCGGAACGGCGTTTAAGCCCCCCTGCCACCTGCCGCAGAACGGAGTGATGTTGACAGCGCAAGACCTTCACGACGCCTTTATGGAACTCGGTACGCACGCCCGGCGCGAGGGCAAGGTCATTGACCTCGCCATCTATGGTGGTTCGGCGTTGCTGCTGGCCTCGAATTTTCGCATTACCACTCAAGAAGACGTGCTGGACTTTGCGGCGAGTTTTTACCCGGAGGCGCACATCAGCGGGCGGCTCCGCCTCGGCATCCGTGCGCTGTGGCGTGCCAAAGATACCACAACCCAGGAAGGACGCCATGCCGCGCCCACATACCTTGGCCGAAGTCGCCCGACGCTGTAACGCTGGGGAAGACTTCAGTCTCCTGTTGCGTGAATTTCTCGACGAGTTCTATAACGCGGTACGCCGGGGGGAGGCTGCCGCGTGCATTGCGGAGGCACCAGAGCGTTTGCCTGACCTGCGAGAACATGCCTCGCTAGGTGCCGTCGGTGAACATCTGGCCCATCGATGGAACCTTCCTATTCCGCCGTGGACGGACGACCCCTCGCGGTTTCTACGTCGCCCGTATTTCACGACGACGCTTGAAGGGCTCAAGGCGTTGCTCATCGCCGAAAGCCCAATTGCCTTCCGTCGCCGTCTGATCTTCACAGAGGCCGAGCCGCTACGCCGCGCTCGCATGCCGACAGAGCCGCAATCGAGATAAGCCCTCGCCGCTGTCCTCTTCTGCAAGATCAGCGACTATAACTGTGTCTATAATGTCCTGCCTCTGCAGAGCCGCTATAACGGCGGCGCAGGCCTTCATACAGGTATCCATAGGGCTGTCTGTTCGCTTGGATATAGCCGCACCATGCCATCGCCGTGCTTTTCCTGTCCGGTTGCTCAGGTTACTCTTTATTGCAATTTGCAGCAACAAGAAAAAATGCATATAATCGAGGTGCTTAGCTGCCAGTCAGGCATAACGGTGACGTGGTGCAGGTTTTTCCATCACGCGAGGTGATTTATGGCTACGAATCCTCCATCTGGAGATGGTCACCGGATTGGAGCTGTTCGGGACCGGTCCCAGGTCTTCAATCCAGTAACCCAACGCTGGACGAAACGGGACACGGAAACCGGACGCTTCATGGATCAAAAAGCGGACGGCAAGCCGTTCAAAGGGGTCCGCAAAGAGAAGTAAAAGCTGGTTTTGAGAGGAGAGGGCATACTCTGTATATCCCCTCTCAAGAAGCCGCATGGCGCAGAGATTGGGTCTCGGAGAGACCGAGGCGGGTGCAGACAGGGAGGAAGGCATGATCTCTACACCGTCAGGTGTTGATGCATTACCGATCAACGAACAACTGCAACTCTTCTCGTCTCTCAATGGCAAGACCCACAAGCCCTATGAATTGAGTAAACGGCAAAGATTAAGTGCTCTTTTGGCAGGTGAGCTAAACTTTCATGGTGAGGACAGCAGCTACGCCTCGCATGATGTCCACGCATTCGCGGCAAAGTTTCCCCCGCAATTGCCCCGTGCTTTCATTCGCGGCCTCACCGCTCCCGGCGACGTCGTTCTTGATCCCATGATGGGATCGGGAACAACCATAGTCGAAGCCTTGCTTGAAGGGCGGCGCGGCATTGGCCTGGATATTGACCCGTTGGCCCTGCGCGTCAGCCAGGCAAAGACAATCCCGATGAGTGTAGATGACTTGCGAGATATCGGTCTCAAGGTTATCTCACAAGCGCAGGATTTCTTATCAGACACTAATATTGAGAGACTTATTCAAAAGTTTGACAGCCGTACAAAGGAATTTATTGACTATTGGTTTTACCCGAATACACAGCGGGAACTCGCAGCATTGGTTCTATCTATTCAAACTGTGGACGTATCTCTGGTGCGGCGCTTTCTCGAATTAACATTTTCCTCGATTATCGTCACGAAGTCTGGCGGCGTTTCCCGTGCCCGTGATCTTGCCCACAGCCGCCCTCATCTCGATAAAGAGAAAAATCCTAAAAATGCTCTTGAGCAATTCTCCCTGCGGCTCCAGAAAAATATCAAGAGCATAGCGCATCTTGATACCAAGGGTGCTCTGGCAGCCCCACTGCCGGGGGATGCGCGGTCGATGCCGCTGAGAGACGAGGTCATAGACCTTATCGTCACCTCACCGCCCTATGCCAATGCTATTGACTATATGAGAGCACATAAATTCCCGCTGGTGTGGCTGGGCGAGTCAGTCGTCAATCTCACCGAGTTGCGCACCAGATATATTGGTTCAGAAAAGATCAACAGCGCACAGTATGCAGAACTGCCGGACAAGACAGAAAGCCTTATCCGGCAACTGGAAAAGCGGGACAGGAAAAAGTCATCTATATTGCGGAAATACTTCACGGAAATGCAGTCAGTGCTGGCGGAAATGTATCGTGTGCTCCGCAAAGATTCACCCGCCATTGTCGTTGTCGGGCCGTCCATTATGCGCGGTATCGACGTGCAAACGCATCATTGCCTGGCCGAGATTGCCCAAGAGACGGGTTTTAGTGTGGTTGGCGTGGTGCAGCGCAGCCTGGATAGAAACAAGCGCATGATGCCCGCGCGCTTTGGGAAGAAAACCGATTCAATGATAGAGCAGCGGATGCACGAAGAATATGTTATTGGCCTTCTAAAACCCGCGTAGCACAGGCCTATCACCTTATGGAACAGCCGGCCTATTTTTCAGAGGCAAGAAAAAGTTTCCATGCCGCTCTTCTGAATTCGATTTTGCGCATTGATGCAACTGGTGTGCCAAGCAATGCTGACAAGGGCAGCAGGATCAGCACCAATATAGCCATTGGCATTGCCAGACGCATTGGAGTAGAAGCCATTGGAGCGCGTCTTGCGGGGCAAATGTCTGGGAATGAATTCGAAGAGATCTGCAGGAAATTCCTTGAAAATACTTTCTTAAGACTTGACCATCTGCGTCCTGGCATATGGCGTATACAAAGAGGCAATCAGGCAGTCATCGCGCTCTATGAGCAATATGCACATTTAAATGCCTTGGCCAGAGCCGCGAGGAGAGACCCTGAACTAGCTACGGTTTTAGGCAGTGATTATATCATCAAACCCGATGTGATCATCACGCGTGAGCTGGAAGGGGATGCCACAATCAATGCGCGTGGCGCTCTCGTTGATGAGCAATACGTTAGGCTCGCCGACCTGCGTAAGATCAATGGCGGCCTTCCCTTGCTTCATGCCAGCATTTCATGCAAGTGGACAATCCGCAGTGACCGGGTACAAGGCTCCCGCACAGAAGCCCTCAATCTTATCCGAAACCGGAAGGGCCACCTTCCTCACATTGTTGTGGTGACAGGTGAGCCGTGGCCCAATCGTCTGGCGGCCATCGCTCTTGGCACAGGCGACATTGACTGTGTGTATCACTTTGCCTTGTCGGAGCTGAGGGAGACCCTGGAAGAACTCGCTGCTGCTGATTCCAAGGAAATGTTCGACATCATGGTGAGCGGAAAACGCTTAAAGGATATTGCCGACCTGCCACTTGATCTCGCCGTTTGATGCTCCTGCTTTCCCAGAATTGGAGGTCGAAGCACTTGTCTCCCCGAAACCTCAAGCCGGCTCGCGTAAAAAATTAATCTGGTTTCTTGAAGTGGGCGAATTCTTCCGGAAGCTCTATGCCAAATTGCTTACACAAAGCAGAAACATCCTGAAAATCCTTCTCCTTCAGCTCGTAGCCACTATGAAATTTCACCATCCATTCTGGCGAAATACATTGCAAAGTATGGCCATCTATGACTCCGATTCCCGTCAGTGAAGCGGCAGGATACATAAACCCTTTTTCTACGGGTCCATAGAGTCCATTTCCTTTATCATCAAAAACGATGACATGAACATCTATTTCATGATCCTTATCGTCACCTAAAACAAAGTTCCAAGGCTTAGCTTGTTCTAGTTTTATCTCTTGATATCCTTGGGCTTCCAATAACTCACGGAGTTTCTGCACATCTTTCTGCTTAATGGCAATATCTAAATCCTTATGAGGACGTGTTTGCTCACCGAGGAGAGCGTCAACACCCCACCCACCATCAACCCAAATCTCAATACCCAAGTTTTCTAGCTTGGTATAGAAATCAATGACATCAATGGAGGTCATGAATGTTTCTAGCATAACTTCTTTTGATTCTCATGAGGTTATCAAGCTTGCAAAGCGTCTAGCTACCCTGTACAGGGTCTGTTTTGGCTGCTGAACGGTCAGCTAGGTTGGGGGAGGTGCGACCCATTGCCGCGCCTCCCCCATACGCCAGATTGAAATCCTCCTCTCGTGCAGCACATCAGGCCAATGCCGCTATTGCCCCTACCACCCTTACAGTCCCACTTCATGTTTGAAGCGTCGTAGCGCATCCAGATGCTCTCGCGGGGTGTGAAACGCCTTGCCGCCCGTCGACACCGAGAGATGAGTGGCACCGACCGCTTCCCAGCCCTGCACGGTTTTTATCCAGTCGTCCGGTCCCGTGCCGACCAGGTTCACGCGGCCTTCCAGACCAAGGGCGCCGGGGTCACGACCGGCTTCCTCAGCGTACTGCCGTATGCGGGAAATGACTGCTTTGCCCTGGTCGTTCAAGTCAAAGAGCGGAAACCACCCGTCCGCCAGACGCGCAATGCGGCGCATGCCGGCTTCCGGCGGCAGCGGCGTCTGGGGCGCACCCGAGCCAATCCAGATGGGAATGGGCTGCTGGATGGGCCGCGGATTGATCCCGGCGTGCGAGATCTGATGCCACCTCCCACTATACGTCACTACCTCCTGGGTCCACAACAGGCGCAACACCTCAATCTGTTCCTCGCTGCGGCGGCCGCGGGTCCGAAAATCCTCGCCGAGCGCCTCGTATTCTACGGGATTCCAGCCGACGCCGATACCGAGGCGCAGGCGTCCGCCACTCAACACGTCCACTTCTGCGGCTTGCTTCGCCACCAGGGCAGTCTGCCGTTGCGGCAAAATAATAATGGCCGTGGTTAATTCGAGGCGGGTGGTCAGGGCCGCCAGATAGGCCATGAGGGTAAATGGCTCGTGGGTGACACTTTCATGCGTGTAGTAAAATACCGGTACTTCTGGGTGGAACTGCGGATCAGCTCCCAGCACATGATCCAGAATACGGACGTGGGTGTAGCCGAGTTCCTCCGCAGTGTGCACATAATCGCGCACCACGGTAAGGTCGGCTCCAATTTCGACGGTCGGAAAGCTCACACCAATACGCATCCTTAGGCTCCTCTGTTACCTACCCTGGCGCACAAAATCGGCCACGCGCTCGGCAATCATAATGGTCGTGGCGTTGGTGTTGGCTCGAATCACATCCGGCATGACCGACGCGTCGGCGACGCGCAGCCCTGTGAGTCCATGCACCCGGCAGTGCTGGTCTACCACTGCCAGGGGGTCTGAGGCGGGTCCCATCTTGCAGGTGCCGGAGATATGCTGCGTCGTGGTCACACGGTGTAGCAACCAGTCGTCCAGCGCCTCGTCGGAGGCTAATGCCTGGTCCGAAGGCTCCAGGCGCTCCGCGACGATGTCCTGGTAGGCCTCGTGTTCGAGCAAACGGGCGCACAGCCGTACGGCATCACGCAAGCGCTGCCGGTCCCAGGGATCCTCCAGATAGCGGTAGTGCAGGTGTGGCTGCACGGTGGGATCGGTGGAGGCGAGCTTGAGTTCACCCGCGCCGACTGCCAGCTCCAGAATGCAGGTGAAGCGAATGCCCTCCGCTTCTAGCGGGTCGCCGCCGATCGGCGAGGAAAAGGAGGACTGCAGGATTTGCATGTCGTTGCGGTCGCTGGAGCCCTGGGCGGTGTAGCGCAGGGCGAGCTGCGTCCTCGGCGCCTTGGGGTCAAGGGGAAAGTCGTCTTTGACCCGCACCGGAACGCGCACATTCGGATGGTCGCGCAAGTTTTGCCCGACCCCGGGTAAGGCATGCAGCACCGGGATACCCAGGCTACGCAGGTGCTCTGCTGGCCCCACACCCGAGAGCAGCAGCAGTTGTGGCGAGGCGATGGCTCCCGCGGTCAGGATGACCTCCGCCGCCTCGACGATAAAGCGCTCGCCACCACTATCAACTTCCACGCCGGTGACTTTTTGGCCGGCAAACAGGAGACGCCGCACCAGTACATTCGCTTTGACGGTCAGGTTGAGCCGATGGCGCACGGGGTTGAGATAGGTCAAGGCCGTACTCATGCGGATACCGTCAGGGTTATTCATCGGGATAGGGCCTACCCCCATGGAATCGGGGTGGTTCATGTCCGGGTCAGCAGGGAAATCGGCCGCCAGACAGGCCTCGTAGAAGGCCCTCTGCGCTGGCAGCCAGGTGTCGCGCTTATGGCGACGCACCGGAATGGGACCAGCACTACCGTGCAAGTCATCCCGGATGTCTGTGTCCGTCTCCGCTTTGCGAAAGTAAGGTAAAACCTGACGGAAGGTCCATTCGTCGTTACCCAGAGCTGCCCAGTTGTCGTAGTCTTCAGGGACACCGCGCAAGAACACTTGACCATTAATGGCACTGGAGCCCCCGACAACTCTGCCGCGTGGCACGGGCATCGCGGCGCCTTGCTGGGCGGTGGGGATGCCCACGAAGGACCAATTGTGTGGCGCGTCGACTGCTGAGGCGGTTTGATCATAGCCATACTTGAGATCATCAGGGTAGTGCTCAAACGTTGTATAGTCCGGTCCTACCTCCAGGAGCAGCACTGAACGCTGCGGGTCTTCCGTCAGACGGGTCGCCAGGACACATCCTGCGGACCCAGCTCCAATGACAATAATGTCATATTTCATCCGCTTCTCCGTTCTCCGTTCACAGGACTACAGCTTAGGCTTGTAAGTCGTCCACGCCTGGGCATAGAATACACGTTGACACGCCATGAAGCCATCCCTGTCTGGCTTCATGCCCGAGGCGAGCACGGCTCTGCATACGGAGGACAGCATCATGCAGTTTGGGCTCATGTATGAAATCCAGGTGCCAGAACCCCACTATGATGGTATCGAGCAGGAGCGCTACAAGCAGGTGATGGCCCAGGTGGAACTGGCTGACGAGGTCGGCTTTGCGTACTTCTGGACAGTCGAGCACCACTTCTTGCGGGAATTTTCCCACTGCTCGGCTCCGGAAGTCCTCTACGGGGCCCTCTCACAACGCACCAAGCGCATTCGCATTGGCCACGCGGTGGCCCTCTTGCCGGGCCAGTATAACCATCCGGTACGGGTGGCTGAGCGTGCCGCCGTACTCGATATCGTCAGTGATGGCCGGATGGACCTGGGCACTGGACGTTCCACGACTCTGATCGAGATGGATGGATTTCAGGTCGACCCGGAAGAGACCAGAGCCCAGTGGGAAGAAGCCATTGGCATGATTCCGCGGATGTGGACGCAAGACCCCTTCTCCCACGAGGGACGCTTCTACCAGATCCCGCCGCGTTCGGTCATCCCGAAGCCGGTGCAGAAACCCCATCCGCCCCTGTGGGTCGCGTGCAGCCAGCCCGACAGTTTCCGGGCCGCCGGAGAAATGGGGCTGGGCGCCCTCTGCTTCAACCTGGGTGGGTACGCACAAATGGCTGAGCGGGTGAGCCTGTACCGGGAGGGGATCAAGCATGCCAAGCCCGTGGGGAGCTTTGTCAACAACCAGATCGCGGCGCTCTGCCTGACCCACTGTGCCGAGACCGACGAGGAAGCCCATGAATTCGCCGGGCCAGAAGGGGTGTGGTTCGTCAACATGGCGGAGAAGCTCTATGCCCCCTGGCAGGGGCGCCAGGTGCCCGATTCCTACAAGTTCGCGGTGTCAGCCGTGCAGCAAGAGCGAGCCGGCAAGACTTTCCAGGATCACATACAATCCGGCGCGTTCGCCATGGGCACTCCCGATACGGTCATCAAGGTGCTGAAGAAATACCAGGAGGTCGGCATAGACCAGGTCCTCTGCTTCATGCAGATGGGGAACCTGGCCCACGCACGCATCATGGACTCGATCAAGTTGTTTGGCCGTTACGTCATTCCGTATTTTAAATAGACTGTGCTCTACAGGGCACTGAGGCCAGAGCATGACGAACGCACTGTTCAATGACAACCGGCTCAAGCTGGGCGTGTTCGGGCTCAACGTGAGCAATGGCTGCGCCGCCACCACGGCTGAAGGACACCTGCAGCCCACCTGGCAAAACAACCTCGACATTGCCGTCATGGCTGACCGCGCCGGGATCGAGGCCCTGGTGCCCGTGGCCCGCTGGAAAGGCTTTGGGGGCAAGACCAACTTCAATGGCACCTGCTTCGAGACGTATACCTGGGCCGCCGGGCTGGCGGCGGCCACGCGGCAGGTGGGCGTGTTTTCGACGTCGCACGTGCCGACGGTCCATCCTATCGTGGCGGCCAAACAGGCCACCACCATCGATCACATCTCGCATGGGCGCTTCGCGCTCAACGTCGTGTGCGGCTGGTACGAGCCTGAGTTCTTGATGTTCGGCGCGCCCGTCATGGAACACGACACGCTGTACGACTATGCCGCCGAGTGGTTAGAGATTATCCGCCGGCTCTGGGTCGCAGAGGACGAATTCGATTACCAGGGCCGCTTCTTCAACATCATCAAGGGCTTCCACCAGCCCAAGCCCATCCAAAAACCCTTCCCACCGATCATGAACGCCGGCAGCTCGGCCACTGGGGCCCGGTTCGCGGCGAAGTACGCTGACATGGTGTTCACCAGCATCGCCGAGGACGCCGACGATGAGACAACTACCCGTATCAGCGCCCAGCGCGCCGTCGGCCGCGAGGAGTTCGGGCGGGAGTTCCAGGTCTGGACCGCGTGCTCGATCGTGTGCCGTCCCACGGCAAAGGAAGCCCTCGACTATGCCCGCTACTATATCCTCGACAAAGGCGACTGGGACGCGGTCGCCAACCTGGCGCGCGGCCGCCGCCGGGCCGGGCCGCCGGGCCCAGGCGAGCGCTTGCGCAGCCCTGGCTGGGGTGGTTACCTCCTGATCGGTACCCCGGAGCAGATTGTCGAGCGGCTCATGCACCTCAGCGCCATGGGGTTGGATGGGGTGGTGCTGAGCTGGGTCAATTACGAGGTAGAGCTCGCCTACTGGATCAGCGACGTCCTGCCCGTGATGGAGCAGGCAGGTCTGCGCCGGCCGTACGTCCCAGCCCACGCACGCTCATAGGTACACGTGCAGAGGCATGCAGCACTACTTTCCATGTCCCAGTGGGACACCGATCTGATGCACATACCACGGCCATGGTAGGAGCACCCCCCAGAGGCGCTTTGCCGCGTGCATGGCGAAAGGCGCGCTTAGGCGATTTCCGGAAAAGACT
>Ga0081455_10003893_pt1 | contig 17000 bp, 18 predicted proteins | sample TabmetS3T2R1_FD_70207 | JGI IMG/M metagenome (GOLD analysis project Ga0081455, IMG submission 70207) | Tabebuia heterophylla rhizosphere microbial communities from the University of Puerto Rico - S3T2R1 | ecosystem: Host-associated > Plants > Roots > Rhizosphere ...
GGCGCCGCCGGTCTGCCCATAAACACCGGCCTGGTGGGTGCAACGTGTGGCGCGATCCTGAGAGGTCTCGGTCCCCCGACCTGGTGCCGGCAAATTCTGAAACGTCTGCCCCGTCTGTGGAACGTACACAGACCCCGTGCCGCTCGCGCGCGGGGGGGTCACAGTTTTCGCTCTGGGAATATTCACCTGCTGTTCTGTCCCGCTTGGAGATTTATATTTTGGCGCAGGCCGTAGTTTTGGCTGTTCCCGTTTTGATACTTTCTGATTGGGTACTTTTTGTTTGGACACTTTCTGCTTGGATACTTTCTGTTTCGGTTCGGAGCCCCTTTCCGGAACCATAATACTGTAGTTGTCTCTCGAGACATTGCGGGTTTGCGCAGGCGTCGCTAACAGCGCCGACAGAACAATCACCATGATCATCGAGGGTTCGCGCATCATTGCCATCGGACTGAGTGCCGCCATGTGGATGGCTCCCGTCAGATAAGGAAAGTCCGAGCAAGGCCTTTCGTTCCGAAAGGCAGAAGCGGACATTTCGCGATGCGAGAGACATGTCCGCTTTACCCTCGAAAGCGGATACTCGAGTGCAAGTTGAATGTCTGCTCTTCTCCCAATAGCGGACGTGAGGACCCGACGCGCGCCCTCGCAATCAGGTCGGATAGGAGAGCGTCTCCGGGCTGCGGTCCTTGAGATATTGGTCGAGCCCCCAACGCTCGACCTGCGCGAACACTTCATTGAACTCTTCACGCGGCAATGTCGCGTTGACGAAGCGCTCCCCCCGGCCGAATTTGCTGAAATCCCAAGGGTAGAAACTCTCGAACTCCGCAGGCACTGAAAGCTTCCACAGCGGCAAGTATTTCGTCAGGTCTTCCTTGAGGGCCCGCTCGGCGCGATCAAGTGCGCGCATATAACCGTGTACGACCTCTGGGTTGGCGCTGTCCGGAACCCACCACAGCGTCTTGAAACGATCCTCGATGATCTTGCGCAGGCCAAGTTGTTCAGCCATCGCAATCTGCGGAGGCAACAGGCTCGCGGCTTCCACCTCACCATCGAGCAGCGCTTTCAGCCGCGCACCGAAGCCGCCGGTATTGACAGTCTTGATGTGCTCGAGCGGAAGATATTTTTCCAGACGATAGGGCACATTGAAATGACTCCCAGCACGCATGCCGACCGAGACAGGTACGTCCTTCAGGTCTTCTGGCTTCCGGATTTTGGACTCCGGCCGCACGAAGATTGCCCACGGAGAATCGCCATAGCCTTCCGTAACGACGCGGCCCATGCCGGCGCTGGCGTTGCAGATCGTACCCCACACGCAGGCGCCCTGAACCACGTCCTGTTTTTCTTCGGTATAGGGGCGGTCCTGCGGCCGCTGGAAATAATCGAGGCCTTTCCAACTCGACTGCGTGCCGCGGAAGGTCTTCCAGTCGAATTCAACGTCCAGCCCTTCGCTGGCGAAGAAACCCTCCTGCATCGCGACAAAGTCATTGAGACCCATGCCTTTGGGCGCGACCCTGACCCGTTTCAGGCTGCTGGCCATTGCGAACCTCCTGGACCATGCTGGTTGATAAGAATTTAGCACGAGCGCTGTTAAAGGTGCGAACGGGCTCACCTCGAAAGTGTTCCATGCCCCGGGGCACCTTTCGCCGCAGGGCGACATAAGCCCTCCGCGGGGAGGTATGCGTTTCGTATTTCAACAAGCCGGATGGAATTTTCGGAAAGAACAGCATCAATTAGCCTCGCGGCGACGACTTGAGGAGAGTGCAAAGTGAAGTTCGCCCATTTTTCCCATGTCTGGGGTAAGCCGGGCATGAATCCGCACCAACGTTACGAGCAGTTATGGCGCGAGCTTCAACTGTGTGACGAACTCGGGTTCGATTACGGCTTCTGCGTCGAACATCATTTTCGCCCCGACGAAAGCTGGATCTCGTCGCCCAGCCTCTACGTCGTCGGTGCCGCCGCCCGCACACGCCGAATGCGCATTGGCCCGATGGGCTATGTCGTGCCGCTGTACCACCCGCTGCGTCTGGCGGAGGAAATCGCTCTCGTTGATCAGATGGTGGGCGGGCGCATGGAACTCGGGCTCGTCCCGGGGATCAACCCTGATTATTTCAAGCCCTTTGGCCTCGACTACAATCTGCGCAAGTCGCCGACGCTCGAGTTCGTCGAATATTTGCGTTTGGCCTATGGCGAAAAGCAGCCTTTCTCCTTTCACGGCGATGCGCACCACACCGACAGTGCGCAACTTGCTGTACCGCCGCTGCAGCGCCCGCATCCGCCACTATGGATGATGAGCCGCGATCCGCAGACGCTTGAATTCTGCGCCCGGCATGGAATCAATCCAGGATACTTTCTGGTTTATCCGCGCGCCGACGCGGCGCCGCGCTATCGCAAGTTTCTCGCGGACTGGGCCACGGCCGGTTGGCCGCAACCGCCTAAGATCGCCTATTGCACCGTCGTCTATGTAGATGAGACGGACGAGAAGGCGCTCGACATCGCACTGGGGCGCGCAGCCCACGCCTATGAGGGTTTCTTACCTCCGCCCAAGCCCGGCGAAACGTTCGAGCAGCGCGTCCGTGAGCATGCCAAGAAATTCATCGGCCGCGGCGAGCCGGGGGCTTCCGAGATCATGGCCAACCTGTTCGATGCAGATTACCTGATGAAGCACGAGCTTGTATTTATCGGTTCGCCGGATACGGTCGCCAAGAAAATTCATGCCACCGCGAATTCCGGTCTGTTTAACGTGTTTATGGGTGAATTCAATTTCTCTGACCTTCCGGAGGCCGATCTCATGCGCTCGATCCGCCTGTTTGGTGAGAAGGTCATTCCGGCTTTGCGCGCTTACGAGCCATTTTGATGAAAGAACGGAAGGCGTTTCAGCGATCGAGGACGCAGTCGCCTCTACTGCGCCTGAACTAATTCCGGATGCGCTGCGAGGCGGGCGGTGTTGAGCCGATGGATCGCGAAGCAGATGACTGCGCCTGCCACGAACGGAAGTGCCGACCACATATAGAGTTGCTGCACTGGCATGCCGACGAATAACGCACCCACCAACGGACCGACGATTGATCCGATGCGTCCAAGGCCCAATTGCCATCCCGAGCCATTGGCGCGTAGCGAGGTCGGATAAATCAGCGCGCCAACGACGTTGATGCCGGACTGGATACCCAGCACCAGGAAGCCGGCAAAGAAAGTCGCGGTCAGCAACGCAGCCTGGGAAGTCAAGCCGGCAAAGCCGATCGAACCAACCACTGGCACGGCAATCGCAAACATAATTGCGATGGCCAGGAAACGGTGCCGTTGCAGCCACCAGCAGAGCAACAGCGCTCCGACCGTGCCCCCCACCTGCAAGCTCGCGCCGGCAAGGGCCACTGTCGTCGGCGGCAGCTTGGCCGCGGTCATCAGCGTCGGTGTCCAGCTGAGCAAGAAGAAATAGCCCATCAGGTTCAGGGCAAACAGCAACCAGAGCAGCGGCGTGATGACCGCGAGCCCTTGGCCAAAGAGGTACTTAGGATTGAAGCCCGGGAATTGCTGTTCGTCCTCGATAACGAATTTGGCGTTAGGCGACAGCGGATATCCAGGACTGATGGCTGTGATCAAACGCTCCATCTTGCCGCGCTGGCTTTCGTGCAGCGTCATGTACTTGATTGATTCCGGCATGCCGATCTGCGCGGCGATGGCGATGACGATCGGCACGATGCCACCGATCAGAAACAGGATTTGCCAGCCATATTGCGGTACAAGCGCCGCGGTGACGAAGCCAGGAATGGCGCCGCCGATCGGTACACATCCAACAGCGATAATCGCAAGCGTGGCGCGCAGCTTGCGTGGTGCGGATTCGGCGTTGATGGCAACGATATTAGGGATAACACCGCCGATACCCAGGCCCGCCAGTAGACGTAGCCAGAACATCTGATCGAGATTGGTCGCATAGGCCGCCGCAAGCGTGAAAACGCCGAACAGCAGATTCGACCAGACCAGCGCTGCCTTACGGCCGTAGCGGTCGCCGATCCAGCCAAACAGCGCCGAACCAAACAGAATGCCAACAAGGCTTGCGCTGAACACCGGTCCGAGCGCGCCCGGTTTCAAGCCCCATTCCTTGACGAGGCTTGGCGCTGCGAAGGCGATCGCCGCGATGTCGTAGCCATCGATAAGAACAATGAAGAACGACCAGATAAGCAGTTTGATCTGAAACGCGCTCAGCCCCCGTTCGTCGAGCAGCCGTGAGACCGGAACGACTTTTTCCGCCATGATCGCCGCCCCCCTGGATCGATTTTTGTATCGAATGGGCCATTGCGGCCGTTGGGAGAATGCTATGCCACCGATTGCGATATGAAAAGCGGGTCCACACACTCCGCATTCAAATTGAGCTAGCTAACACCAGCAGAATCAATTCTGAGGGATGCACCGCATCGTGATGGATCGTGCCGCTTCCGATCTTGTCGGGCGATAGTAGTGCGCCCGCAAGAGTTCGGAAATTGATCACGTTCTGGGACGCCGTCGTGATTCTGCTCTGCGGTCCGATGTTCGCTTTGGGTCATAAACATGCGGCGGTGTACTGCTCGTGTCCGCAAAACCGACATTTCGATCCCGAGTTTTGAAAGATAGGACCTTGGTCTAACTCGACCAACCAAAGATTACTTCGCAAAAAGATACAGGACAGGTCGTCTCCAGGAACCCCGGTATTCTTGTAGGTTTCAAATGCGACCTATGTTGGTGTTGATCGCGGTTCTTACCTTAGCGCAACCGTTGTCTGCGCAGGATTTGCGACTGTTTTCAATTGGCTCAGGCGATCTGGATGGTGGCTACTTCGCCGCGGCGCGAGCGATCTGCGAGGTCATCAACCGAGCAGATGGGAAGCGACTTCGCTGCTCACCGGAATCTACCCCCGGGTCGCTCTACAACCTCGTCGCCCTTGAGAAAGGGCAACTTGACTTGGCCATCGTCCAATCGGACTGGCAAAAGCATGCCTTCAAGGGAACCTCGCTGTTCGCATCTCGGGGACCGATGACGCGGCTGCGAAGCGTCATGTCTCTTTACCCCGAGCCGTTTAACCTGATTGCGCGAAAGAAAGCCGGGATCGAGAGCTTCCGCGATCTCGTCGGTAAGCGCGTTGACATCGGTCAGCCGGCGTCAGGTCGACAAGCGACCATGCGCGCGGTGATGGAAAGCTTCGGGATCAAGCTTGCCGATTTCCAATATATTGCCGAACTTCCAACTAGCGATGCAATTTATGAGCTTTGTGCCGGCCGCGTCGATGCGACTGTGCTTACCATGGGCCATCCCAGCGCCGTAATCGACCGGGCGCTGAACGAATGCGATGCCGACCTCGTTTCGCTCGTCGGGCCGGAGATTGAACGTCTAATTTCCGGCAACGACGAGTACAGCCGCATCTCACTTCCCATACGAACGAATGCAACGCCGCCTGGCGAATTCGTCACCTTCGCCGTCCGCGCGACCGTCGTAACACTTGCGACCATAGACGATGCCATCATTGATGCATTCGTTCGCAATACGCTCATGCAGCTCGACACGTTACGACAGAAAGTTCCGATCCTCGCGGCGCTCGAACCTGGTGAAATGCGATCATTGGGCCATTCTGCCCCACTACATCCGGCGGCAGGGCGCGCGTTCGAAAAGTCTCTGGCCGGAACCCAATGAACTCGGATAACGGCAATGCCTGAGTTCGTCTACGATATTCCGACCAATGTCCTTGCGGCATATTTCGCAATTGTCGCGGTGGGCAGCGTCATCTTCGGCCTATTGATCGTCAAACCTCTCCTGCGACTATTGATGGGTTCTGGACCCGATTTAAACGAATCGATCAGCTACGGGACCGCGACATTCAGCCTTTTCTACGGATTATTGCTCGGTCTGCTGACTGTGGCGGCGTATCAGAACAACGAGCGCGTCAAGGAAGCGATCCTGAGCGAGGCGACCGCCATCAGTGCGTTCTATTCCGACATGAGCATGTATCCTGAGCCAATCCGATCCGAGCTGAAAGCGATGCTAAGAGATTACGTGCTGTTCACAATTCACAAGGAATGGGGAGCTCATCGCAACGGGCAATTTCTCGACGGGGGCATCAATCGAGCAAACGCTGTGCGTCATCGACTTGCGACATTCGAACCGGCGACAGAGTCGCAGAAAATCATCCACGCCGAAGTCATCAACAATTTTCAAAATTTCAACAGGGCACGACAGCAGCGGTTAATGGGCGTCATCACCGCGATTCCGAATGTGATGTGGTATGCCGTCTTGGTCGGCGCGGCAATCAACATCGTGCTGTTGGTGGCGCTGCGGATGCCGTTGCGGCAGCAGTTCGTGCTTGGAACGATAACGGCGTTTTTCCTGGGTGTGATTCTGTTTGTCATCGTGGCTCTCGACAGACCATTGAGAGGTGTTGCGGGACTCGACCCAAATCCCATCCGATTGCTCTGGGAGCGGCAGATGATTTGGGACGAGCCGCTGAGTTGATTTTGGAGCGCCGACACATGGCAGAATTCTCAATCCGCGAAGTGGAAGGGATGAGGCAAATCCGCATCGATATGTGCAACGAGACGGTGCGAGCGCGACGCGGCGCCCTTTCAAACATGCGTGGCAATATACAACTGATTCCGCGGCCCCCGTCTCCGCGCGATCTTTTTCGCTCGATATTTACCAGCGAGGCCCGGATCAGACCTTATTACACGGGCACCGGTTCGATCCTGCTCCAGCCATCGCTGGGTGGCTATCACATCCTCACTGTAGGCAAAGACGAGCGATGGATACTCGAGCCCAGGGTCTACTGGGCATCCGATGGAGCCGTTCGGCTCGGGATCCTCCGTGAGCGGATCGGGCCGAGCCTCTGGTCCGGCGACGGCTTACTGGTCTGGAAGACAACGGTTTCAAACCAAGGCCACGTCGCAATAAACGCGCCGGGGCCGGTAGAGATGGTTGAGATCAACAACGGCGATCTATCGGTGCAGGGGCGACTGGTGCTCGGGCGGACTGACGGTCTCCAATTCTATTCGCGACGCCCGGCGCCTTTCCCACTGGACCTGCTTGCCGGGCAGCGGCGCTTGCGCGTCTACAGGGGAACCGGGAAAGCGCTCGTATGCTGGACACCCTATTGGAACCAGCACATGTATCAGACAATGACCGGCGAGACGATCGAGCGTTCACTCTTAGAGTAAGCCGTACGTGTCCGAACAAACGCGATGCTTTGCCTCAACACCCGTAGGTTTTTCCCCGCCTCGCCGTAAAGTGGTCAAAAGATCTGCGATTGGTACAGGTCCCTTCGCCTTGCACATCAATTTGTTCCTGATGTCCGCCTATGGCCTATAGCGGACACTTCACTTTGCGTTGCGAATGTCCGCTTTCGGACATGGCGCCAATGTTGGTTGTGTATCTGCCCAATTAATTTCGGGAACCCCTGACGCTCCGCGGCATCAAATTCTCACGCAGCCTGATGGCCGTCACGAAGGAGGTTCCCATGCAATCGTACAAGTCGGCTTTGCCGCGCTCTGTTGTCCGGGCCAATGAGGTGACCGCGGCACAATCTGTTTCGAGCTCTATCACAAGACGAAGCGTGGTCGCCGGGCTGGCGGTAGCCACCGCCCCGATGACTGTATTGGCGGCGGCGGATAGCGCCCATGCGCAGGCCACGCAAACCGCTCCCGAGAAAAGCCTGTACGAACGCCTAGGCGGCGTGTTCGCCATCGCCGCGGTGGTGAATCACTTTAGCGATGCCATTGTGAAGAACCCCGTCGTCGGCCAGAAGTCCAAGAACCCGCAGCTGCGCGAATGGCACACCAAGAACCTCGGACGATTGCCGGGCCTCAAGTTCATGCGGACGCTCTGGGTCTGTAACGTGTCGGGTGGACCCTTCCAGTTCACGGCCACCAAGCCCGGCAAGACGCCGCTCGGCCTAGAGGAAGCCCATCGGGACCTCCGTATCTCCCCCGCAGAATTTGATGCGGTCGCAGCAGAACTCGGACGGAGCCTGGACTTTGCCAAGGTCCCGAAGCGCGAGAAGGCCGAAGTCCTGGCAGCCTTCGCCGCCCACAAGGAAGAAGTCACCGCCGGCTACGTCGCGGCCGCCAAGCCCCGCTGAAGCACTGGACATGAATTTTGAGCAAACGGGCTGAAGCAGCTCGCAAAGAAGCAACAGATCGATATTACGGCACGCAAGGACCGGCCTCGCCAGTGCGGCGAATTGATCCAGCGACGGTCAAGTCACAGAACTCTTCCAGCCGAAGCCGAAAAGGTGATAAGGGAGCAGGCAAGCATAGGAAAAAGCACACACGCGGAGATCAACTGCGCGCGTGACCGAGCGGATCGAGTCCCCGACTACCTTTGCTGAGCTCCTTCAGTACCGTTTCGGCGTTGTTGCCCACCTTCGCAATTGCAGCCTCAATTTCAGGTTTTGATTTTTTGAGATGTTTGCACCAATACCGCGACAGCTCCGGGCTGGAGATATCGACGAGATTTCGGGACATTTTTCGCGACGACGTTGTCAGCATGACTGGCGGTCCTTTTCGAGTCATCGGACAAGCGTCGAATTGTCATTTTGTTCCCAACTGGGAGGAACGAGGGAGGTCGCGCCGGGTTGTCGCGCATAGCTACGCGCCAAACTCGGTGCGTCAAATGACACAGGAGAATTGGTCATGAATTGGGATCGAGTTGAAGGAGACTGGAAACAGTTCAAGGGTCGTATCAAAGAGAAGTGGGGCAATCTAACCGATGACGATTTGGACCGCGTCGCCGGTCGGCGCGATCAACTAGAGGGATTAATCCAGGAGCGTTATGGGATCGCCAAGGATCAAGTTCGAAAGGACATTAACGCGTGGCTGGACTCGGTGTGATACCCCTCGAGTAAGTAGGGCCGCGCTTGCGCTGAACGATTTCGACGCAGGCGCGGCCAGACGGGCCAGCGCGCTCGCTTCGCACTCCTGGCGGACATTCGTACTTGAATGGTCAGGATGTCCGCAAATGCCCAAATCGGACACGGGACGCTTAACGAGCCGTGGTCATTGGTTGTTGATATGCAGGATGTTGCCGTCGGGATCCTTGAACCAGGCCGCCTTGAACTCTCCGGCAACGTGGACGTCGCCTTCGCGCTTGAGTCCGGGCGCGTCATAATGTTCGAAAGGAACACCGGCCTCCTTAAGATTACGCACGATGGAGTCCATTTCTTTGCCGACTCCCCAAGTTGCGGACGTGGCCTTGTTGCTCCCGGCAAATTGCGACTCGTAGACGACGATTGTCGAATTGCCGCTTCGCAACGTGACAACGCCGGGCCCTTCTGTACCGGTGGGTGAGAAGCCAAGTTTCTGCTGGTAAAATTTCTTTGCTGCCGCGAGATCCTTGACCGCGATGGTCGCCATGGCATCTTTGTCTGCTAGCATTTTCAATCTCCGTGGACGCGGAAGCTACCGACCGGCCAACGCCAGAGGACAACGATCGTTCCGCAGAGTTATCAAACAACGGGACGAGGGAGGGAAATAACCCCTCCCTCTGCTGTCTCCGACAAGCAAGTCCGTTATTGGCCCTTGGCTGGCGCGCTCCTGAAATGTCCACTTTTGGGGTGCGGCCGGACATCGCGCAGGCATTCAGATGGCGATCAATTGATGCAGATCAAAAAGATCGATACCGTGAAGGCGGATGCTGACGCTCAATGGAAGTTGGTGAATGCTTTCGGTTGGGGAGATTGCGTCATGATGGGTCAAAGAATAGTCGACCATTTGAACGAGGACGCAGAATTAGGAAATGTAAAGCCCGGAAGAAAACTTCAACGGCGTGCCAGGGCACTGAAGATTGGCAAGATCATCAAGAGATGCAAGGCGGAGACAAAAGCGCTCAAGAAGCTGGACGATGAGCAAAAAGAATACCTGGAAAGAATGCGAAGGCGTTCTTTCGATCAATGATCCCATAATATCTCCGTTGAGTATTCCCCCGATCGAGAGGGGCGAAAATCAAAATACTTGTGAAGGCCGACTAAGGGAGCGCTACATCGGACCAAGGGGGTGAGCAATGCAGCGGAATATCTCTCGCCGCGATTTCGGCAAACGGCTCGCAGGCGGTGCGGCACTCGTTGCGCTGCAACCGGCATGGAACCACCCGGCGCCAGCACAGTCGCTGCGCAATGACCTGAAGGATCTCAGCGGAGAGTTGTCCTTCGATGAAGCCGTCTTGCAAGCGGCGGCCGACGACTTTGGACGCGTCGTGCACAAAAAGCCGATCGCCGTGCTCCGCCCTCGCGATGCGCAGGACATCGCCAAGCTCTTGCAGTTGGCAAACCGCCAGGGACTAAAGGTCGCGATGCGCGGCCAGGCACATTCGTTTCTTGGGCAGACCCAGGTCGCGGGCGGCGTGGTCGTCGACTCCAGCAGTCTGAATGCCGTCCGCATCGTCAAATCCGGCACGGGCGGGACCGCGGAGATAGGGTCCGGCTCCAAGTGGCACCCTGTCCTCATGGCCGCGAATGCCGAGAAACTCACCGTGCCGGTGATTGCCGATACATTCCTGTCGGTCGGCGGAACGATCAGCACCGGCGGATTCGGCGTAACCACGTACAACCTTGGTCTTCAGGTCGACCACGTGCAGGAGCTTGAGGTCGTGACCGGCGACGGTGAGATTGTAACCTGCTCTGACGCAAGCAACAGCGATCTCTTCAACGCGATGCTTGGGGGTCTGGGTCAATGCGGCATCATCACGAAAGTCGTGATGCGGCTGATGGCTGCGCCCACAAATGTGTTGTTCATAAAAATGGACTACGACGACTTCCAGAGCGCATCCGCCGATCTCGCGCTGCTTGCGAAGGATGGGCGCTTTCAGCATCTCGACGGTCGCGGCGCAGCCCGGCCGACCGGTGGCGTCGGATACTACGTGGAAGGGGGCGCCTTCTATGACGCACCAAACGGTCCCGACGAGGCGAAGCTGACCGCTGGGCTCAAGTTCGCGAAAAAGACCGCCACTGTGATGACCTACGAGCAATATTTCCGCCGCGAGGAAGTTTGCACGGCGTGCACTACGCCGCTCCAGAAGCCATTCGTTTATCTCTGTCTTCCCGCGTCGCGATACGTCGAGTATACGTCGGGAATTCTGTCATCGCCCACGGAGTCCGCGTTTCTCGTCCCGCGCATGTCGGCGTGGCGCCGTGCCACCATCAAACGTCCGCTCACCCGCATGCCCGATGAAGAGATCATTTACCGGTTCCAGCTCTCACGCACCCTGCCGGCCGGGACAGACACCGCCTCCATGATCACGCTCAATCGCACGCTCTATGAACGGGTGCGCGACATGGGCGGCTACCGAATGACGTCGAGCGCGGTTGAGATGTCGCAGGACGATTGGAAGCGCCACTACGGACCTGCCTGGCAGATTGTCGAGGCGGCAAAGACGAAATTCGACCCGAAGAATGTGCTGACGCCGGGTCACGGGATGTTTCCCAGTTAAGATAGTGAATGCTCGAGCCCGCCGCAGTCGCCGCCAAAGACCTGCAATGTCCGCTAATGGAAAAATGAACCACGGACTACACATGTCACGACTAGACCGCCGCCGTTTTGCGATAATGGCAATGGGCAGTTTCGCCGCCTTTTTTCAGACGGGTCGGCCAAGCGATGCATTTGACGCCAAGCAGCAACCGTTTGTTGCGGAAGCCGCACGCATGAAGCAACAGGCCATCGCAAGCGGCGATCAACCATTCGGTGCCGTTGTGGTGATGGATGATAGGATTGTCGGATACGGGCCGAGCCGCGTGGTGACCGACGGCAATCCCGATGCACATGCCGAGCGTGTTGCGCTTTGGGATGCCCAGCGTCGAGTGGGCAGTCGCAATCTTTCTGGCGCGGTAATCTATTCGACTTCCCGGCCCTGCTTGGCTTGTGAGAAGGCGCTCGCCGACAGCAATATTGAGCGGATGTTTTTTGGGCCGGAGGCCACCGACGCCGGCAAACCCGGACGCACATAGACAGGCCAAAAAACGATATCTCCAATCAAATATGCCTGACGGGCAAAGCGGCCATCAATAGACGCACCTCATCCCGGGCAGCACTGCGCCCTACTACAAGCCGCCAAGGAGCCGATAGATGGAAAAAGCCATCCGCTTCGAAAAACCGAGCGAGGTGCGCACCGCCATCGGTAAAGAGGTCTGCGTGACCGACTGGGTCACGGTAGATCAGCAGCGCATCGACAAGTTCGCCGAGGCGACCGGCGACTTCCAGTGGATCCATGTCGATGTCGAGCGCGCGAAGACATCGCCGTACGGCGGCACGATTGCGCACGGCTTCCTGACGCTGTCGCTGCTCGGCGGGTTCTACGAACCCTACCTACAGCACGCGTTTCCGTTCTGCGACCTGGGCTTGAACTACGGGCTCAACAAGATTCGCTTCACCTCGCCCGTGCGCAGCGGGAGCCGACTACGCGGTCGTTTCGTGCTGGCCAAAGTAGATGAGGTCGACGGCGGTCTGCAGTTGACGTGCAACATCACCGTCGAGATCGAGGGACAGGACACGCCGGCGCTCGTCGCCGAATCTATCGTGCGGAGATACCTCGCGAAAGGCGCGCGCTGACAGCGATGATGCGCGTCCGGGCGATAATCGGAACTGATGGTTCGAGCCGGATATTACTTTTGTGGGTCTGCCGCCACCACCGTGTAGGCCATCGTCGACATCTCGTCGAGCCGCGGCACGCCGATATCGACTTCGCAGAATGCTCGCGGGGTAAAGTTAAGCAAGCTTTGGTTTCAATTGTTGCGCTTCGACCCCAATTTTGGAGAGCATGACTGCAATCGGGCCGAGAAGGAAATAGCAGGCTGCACCACACCACAACGTTGCGCTGATCGAGAACTCGATACTGATGGTAACGGCCAGCGCTGATGCAAGCACTCCTGCGACTCCGTTGATTGCCCAGAACCATGGGGTGGGACGCTGGTCGATGTGGTTGACGATCTGCATTCCTGTCGGAAACCCAAACCCCATGAGCACGCCGGACGGGACGATCGCCAAAAGCGCTACCATCGCGCGCACGGGCAGCGCCGCCGAGGCGAAGACGTTGATAAGAGCAGAGAGCCAATAAGGCAGGGCGGCTATGTAAATGCTAAGTAGGCCGACCCACACGATCAGTCGTCTACCGGTCAAAAGGGACATGCGCGACGACAGCAGACTGCCGAAGCCGGTCGACACGATAATGCCGAAGAGCCCGATGGCGAGGCCATAGATGGGATGGCCGAGATACACAGAAATCCGCTGAATGAGCCCCATTTCCACAAACATGAACCCCAGACCGATAAGCAGGAAATAGGCCGAGCCGAGCAATGCGGTCGGCAGTTCGACGTGGCGGAGCGAGGGCAGCGACGGAATGAGTATCGTAGCGAAGACGAGTACCAGCGAAAGGACGATGATAATAGCGAGCGTAGATATGGCCTTAAAATTACCGCGGATCACGCCCTCGTCGGCTCTCATGGCACTCAGCAAAGCCTTGGGATCGCTTATCCGAAGCTGCTCGAAAAAGAACGGCCGATCGTCATGGGCAGGAGTCAAATCGAGTTGGTAAGCGGTCGATAGATTTGCCAACGTTTCGGGGGTTCGTGCCTCAAGGATTGCCGCCATGACTGAGGACGTCGGGCGCGTCCCCGGGTGCATGATTGTCGTGAACCGAAGCGAGTCGACCGTTGCGGTCAATGTCGAGAGGTCGGCTGTGCTGAAGGGCGCGCGCGATACAATAAGGGTTGCAAGGTTGTCGGTAACTGCGAGATAGAGATGCGCTTGCGGATCGCCAATGCCCTCGCTGCGGAGAGCGGCGACCACGACGCTTACCATGCGCCCGGCCTCGCCAATGTTGCCCGGTGAATACCAGCGCGACACGGTGAACACGCCCGTCGGCGTGAGATGCCTGAAAAAGACGCGAAATCCCTCAACCGTATAGAGGCCGTTCTCGGAAAGTGAGAACGCGCCCGCTCCTGTCGCTGCCCAAGTATCGACCATGCTCATCTGGATCAAATCAAAATGTTGATCCGAACGCTCGAACCAGCTTCGTCCCTCATCGACGTAAAGCCGTACGCCTGGGAGGTCCGCAACGCGATTGTAGTCGCGCAAGCTGTCGGTCAGCAGGTTGACGAGTATCGGATTGAGCTCAACCCCGGTGACATCGCGAAATCCGAAATATTTCGCCGAAAGCAGATCTCGGCCGCCGCCGACACCTATCACTGCCGCTCGTCCATCACGGCGAATTGAATAGGCCAGGTTCGTGATGTCGTATTTGAGGAATTCCAGTTTCGATAAATCACCGTCGAAGCGATACATTGGACTCCCGGCAGATCCATCGATCTGCATATTGCGTTCCTCAAATTCGATCGCTGGCATCGTCGACGACGGTCCCCACATTGACGGCCATCGCTTAGTTTGGCCAACGTCGATGCGCGAGAACGAATTCCAGAGAACGATCGGAGCAGTCTCCGCACTCTCGAGTTGCTCCTTCACCATTGAGAGCTTCAGGCCATACGGCTGGATTGCGAAGTTTGCTAATGCGAGGGCAGCAAACCCTGCGGCAAGCATCCATGGCCGTGCCAGAACCGCGACGCGCGTGATTGCCAACTGCGGCCCCTCCGCCTGACTGGCAACGCGGTGTGCTTGCGAAAAAAAAACTGCTGCTAATGCTCCGAGAGCCCCGACCAGAAACCAGGCTGATACAGAATCGATGAGCGTCAGGACGACCAAAATGGCGAGACAGCCGGTTGCCGCCCCGACGAGGTCGACACCGTAGACAAGCGGCACCGGCCACGGACTGCGCGTCAATGCCAGGGCGATCGCCATCCCGGCGAAGATATACGGGGTCGCCAGAATGAATACCAGCTTGCCCCACTGCACCGCCGTCATGAGAAGCTCGGTATTTCGCGAGAAACCGGTGAGCACCGTCGTGATCGCGACCACCGCCGACACGACGACCGATATTGCGAAAGCGGAGGAGATCCAAACCAAGTTCTCAAACAGTTTGTGTCTGGGAAAGAGAGTCTGCCGAAAGTAGATAAAGAGAGATCCGGCCGTCATGCCAAACATCGCCATAGCGATAGCAAAGAAGGCAAGATAATAATAAGAAATGACCGAGAGAACTCTCGTCACGATGATTTGTAACATCAATCCGCACATGCAGATCAGAAAAACGCCTGCCAGGAAGGGAAACTTACCTTTGGACGGCATCGCTCTACGCCTCAACCAGGGCCATCATTAGGGAAGCGTGTTCGGCAGGAAACGTCGAGCGGTTAAACTTGCCTTTGAAGTAAATTGAGTCAAGTCGAGTGCTGGCACCACGCGCAAGTCATGCTGGCAGCGCCAAGGAGCGCGCACGACATCTCGTATGAGTTATTCGCTGCTCCGCGTGCGCTGGAAATCCGTTCACCAGTTTGGTCTGGTTGATCCAAAGCGGACAAAGCAAGGCCAAGCAAACTGTTAATGTTCCGCTATTGGCCCTTAGCAGACATGCCATCCCGCTGGGAGATGTCCGCCTTCGGGGGCGCAGCGGACATGCCGATTGCACTGCGAAATGTCCGCTAATGACTCAAAGCGGACATAACGCAGTTGAGGGCTCACCCACGCCGGGCCAACTGGCCGTTCCTTAAAAGCGGAACATGCTCGTTTGGGTTGCGTTAAAACTGCGTTCGGGGCAGCGACGGAGGTCGCCATGTCCAATCCGAAAAGCACCGCTAGCATCGCGGGTCATCCCATCCATCCGATGCTCATTCCGTTTCCTATCGCATTTTTCGTTGCCACGTTCGTTTGCGACCTGGCGTATTGGCAAACATCGAACGCCGCGTGGGCAACCGCGGCGATTTGGCTGCTGGGTGCGGGTCTCATTATGGCTGCGCTCGCTGCTGTTGTGGGTCTTGTGGATGTCCTTGGCGAACCCCGCATCCGAGCGCTCAATGACGTTTGGTGGCACGCGGGCGGAAACGTAATCGTAGTCCTCATCGAGCCTTATAATTTTTTCGCTCGCTACTCAGAGGGAACGTCAGCAATCGTACCGAAAGGCCTGGTCTTATCGCTTGTCGTGGTCTGCATTTTGTTGTTCACCGGTTGGAAGGGTTGGGAAATGGTTTATCGCCACCGCGTTGGTGTTGCCGATGCCGGCGAAAGCCCAGCGGCGGCTAGCGGTTCGACACGTCGCGCTGCCTAAGAACGCTAACGGATAGCCAAGCTATGTACAAAACAATCTCTGTAGTCGTGTTGGCAGTTGGATTATCTGGCGCTGCTCACGTTGCGCAGTCTCCATCCGACGACAGACAGCTTATTTCGCGACGATCGATCAAGCTTACCGCTGAGCAAGAATACGTTATTAGAGAAAACGTAAAGGACGTGCGGGGAGGTCAGGTGGCCCAGAATGTTGCGCCAAAAGTTGGGGAGAAAATACCTCCCGATGTCGAACTGCATGGTTTTCCGTTGTTGGTGATCGACAAGATCCCGCAAGTCAAAACATTCAAATTCTTCGTCACTAAGGATCAGATCGTGCTCGTATCGCCACAAAAGACTGTTGCCGATGTGCTCAGGAAGCGGTAGGGGACCGGACCAGCGCGCGCGCCGACAAGTGAATGGCCGACGATATCCAATGTCGCTTTTGACCCAAAGCGGACATTGATTTATTACATGGCGCTCCCTAGGGAACGAGCAGCGTGAGCAATTGCAATGCTTTGGCGCCTGTCTCCTGCCCGAAAAACCCGCCCCGTCCGCAAACCAAAGTGTCTCCCCGCCCCGACCGACGAAATTTTCGGTTGGGAAATTTCATGTTCGCGTTCGCGGTCGATATTGGGGGCAAGGCGGACATGCGCTTTTGCGCTGCATACGTCCGCTTTTGACCCAAAGCCGACATTGATGCTGCAAAACCACCTGTCGGAGTGCTCCCTTTCAGTCTGCTCGCTTGCCAGGATACGATGCCCTATCTTGACTGTCAGGACGACGATGAGGCGGCGCGAGTTCATCATGCTTCTCAGCTGCGCGGCGGCGATCTGGCCGCTCGCTGCCCGCGCGCAGCAG
>Ga0081455_10003894_pt1 | contig 16994 bp, 19 predicted proteins | sample TabmetS3T2R1_FD_70207 | JGI IMG/M metagenome (GOLD analysis project Ga0081455, IMG submission 70207) | Tabebuia heterophylla rhizosphere microbial communities from the University of Puerto Rico - S3T2R1 | ecosystem: Host-associated > Plants > Roots > Rhizosphere ...
CCCCGCCGAACGAACGCCCGCGCCGCCTCGGTCAGCCGTCGTTCTCCGTCGTGGGCCCGGCCAGGGAGCCGCTCGGTCACGAACGTCCCCCGACGCCCTTGGCCCTCGATCAGTCCGTCGGCCTCGAGCCGGCGGTAGGCCTTCGCCACGGTGTTGGGGGCGAGCCCGAGGTCCGCCGCGAGGGCCCGGACGGTCGGCAGCCGCTCTCCCGGCGCGAGCGACCCCCTGCGAACACTCGCCGCGATCGCGTCGAACACCTGCTCCGAGACCGGCCGCGTCGCGTGGAAATCGAGCGCGATCCGCACGGTGGCATCATCCCCCGGCGACCGCGAGCCGGCGTGTAACGTCTCGCCGATGGGCGTCCGCGTCGGCATCGGCCTGTTCACGGCACAGATCCCCGCGGACTCGGACCGGACGTTCGAGCAGGAGTATCGAGAGACCCTCGAGCTGGTCCGCCTCGCCGAACGGCTCGGGTTCGACTCGGCGTGGGTGAGCGAGCACCACGGCTCCTCCGACGGCTACCTGCCCTCGCAGCTCGCGCTGCTGGCCGCCCTCGCGGCCGTCACCGAACGCATCCGGCTCGGCACCGGCGTGATCCTCGCGCCGCTGCACGACCCGCTCCGCCTGGCCGAGGACGCGGCCGTCGTCGACCAGCTCTCGGGCGGCCGCCTGGTGCTCGGGCTCGGCAACGGGTGGCGCGAGGAGGAGTTCCGGATGTTCGATTCCTCCCGCGCCGAACGCGGCGCGCGCACCGAGGAGACGGTCGAGGTCCTGCGGCGCGCGTGGACCGGCCGGCGGTTCTCGTTCGAGGGTCGGACCCTGCGATATGACCGGGTGAGGATCACGCCGAGACCCGCCCGGCCGGAGGGGATACCGATCGTTCTCGGCGGATACGATCGCCGAGCCGTGCTCCGCGCGGGAAGGCTGGGGGACGGCTACGTGACGGACGAGAGCGGTCCGGAGGAGATGCGCGACAGCCTCGCGCTCGTGGACGAGGGGGCAGCGGGCGTCGGTCGCGATCCGACGACGCTGGCGATCGTCGTCCTGCAGAACGCGTTCGCGTGGCGCGAGGGAGATCCGTGGCCGATGCTCCACGACGGCGTGGCGCACCAGCTCGGGACGTACGCGGCCTGGGGCGAGGGCGCCGACACACCCGAGCTCGACCGCCTCGACCCCCTCCCGCCGTCCGAGGAAGACCTGCGCGCGTCCACGCCGACGGGAACGCCGCAGGAGGTGCTGGGGACGCTGATGCCGGTGGTCCACGAGTTCGGCGACAGGGACCTGCAGCTGGTCGTGCGGCTGCACTATCCGGGGATGGACCTCGAGACGGCCGGTCGCGCCGTCGAGACCTTCGCGGCCGAGGTGATGCCGGTCCTGCAGGCCGGCTGAATCGGCCCTCGGGCGTTCAGGTCGCGAGGCGGACGCGACCGGAGCGGCGCTCGATCAGCCCGTCCGTCGTGAGCCCGTCGACGGCGGCCTCGACGCGACCGGCGTCGAACCCGGTCTCGGTGGCCAGCCGAGCCACCGAAAGCGACTCGCGCGAACGCAACGCGCGCACGACCGCCCCGCGCACCTGTCGGGACGAACCCTCGAACGGATCCTGCGCCCCGCCGGACCCGCGCATGGCGACGGCCCCGGAACGACGGAACCGACAGACGCCGGCGACCGGGCAGACGTCGCAGCGCGGTCGCGGGCGGCAGATCTCGCGGCCGAGATCCATCACCGCCTGGTTCCACGTCACCGGATCGTCGCGGTCGAGCCAGTCCTGCGCGAGCTCCCACACCCGCGCGACGGGGGCGTCGCGACCGTCGACGCCGAGATGCACGCGGGCGATCACGCGGCGCACGTTGGTGTCGACCACGGCGACCGGCTCGCCGAACGCCATCGACGCGACCGCCGCGGCCGTGTACGGGCCAACGCCCGGCAGCGCTCGGAGCGCCGCGGGGTCGCGCGGGACAAACCCACCGTGGTCGCGAACGATCGCGCGGGCGCCCTCGGACAGCCAGACCGCGCGGCGGTTGTAGCCGAGCCCGTCCCACGCGTGCACCACGTCGCGACGGGACGCCGCCGCGAGCGAGCGCACGGTCGGGAACCGGGCGAGGAAGCGCCGGTAGGCCTCCGCGACGCGCGAGGCTTGCGTCTGCTGGAGCATCACCTCCGAGACCCAGATCGCATAGGGATCACGGGTCTCGCGCCACGGGTACGCGCCGCGCCTGGGCGCGTACCAACGACGGAGGGCTTTCGCGCCGACGCGGCGGGGACTACCCTTGCTAGACGGCATGGCGACGGTCCGAGACATCATGAGCAAGGACCTCGTCGCGGTCGAGCCCGGCGCCACCGTCGCCGAGGCGGCGACGCTGATGGGCGAGCGACACGTGGGCTCGGCGTTGGTGATCGAGGACGATCGCGCGGCCGGGATCTTCACCGAGCGCGACGTTCTCCGTGCGCTCGCGAGTGACTTCGACGCGGCACATCATCCGGTGGCCGACTGGATGACCCACGATCCGCAGACCGTCGACGTGTCCACCGACGTTCGGACGGCCCGGAACATCATGCTGGACGGCGGGTTCCGGCACCTACCGGTCCTGGAGGCCGAGCGGCTCGTGGGGATCATCTCGATCCGGGACATCTCCCGGGCCGACTACTGAGGCCGCTAGGAGGCCTGGGGTCCGAAGCCGGGACGACCGCGTTCGGGCAGGTCGTCCGCCGCCTGCTTGAGGGCCGACCACACCTCGCGGAACAGGTCCCCGGCGAACGCGGCCGGCTGACTGTTCTCGCCGCCCATCGCACCTCGGACGGCGGACGCCGTGATCTCCACGGCCTTCTCGAACACTGCCCAGTCGAGCTCTCGTGCCATCTCGGTCGAACCTCCGCAGGTCGGGTCCGCAAAGGCTACCCGGCCCAGGAGAACGCGAGGCGCTACTCGTAGGCGCGCAGCCCGGTCAGCGCCTCCCCGATGACGAGCGTATGGATCTCGTTCGTCCCCTCGTAGGTCAGGACCGACTCGAGGTTGTTCATGTGGCGGATCACGGGATACTCGAGCGTGATGCCGCTCGCGCCCAGGATCGTCCTGGCCTCGCGAGCGATCTCGAGCGCCTCGCGGACGTTGTTGAGCTTGCCCAGGCTCACGTGCTGCGGCAGCAGCCGGCCCTCGTCCTTCATGCGGCCCAGATGCAATGCCAGCAGCGTTCCCTTGTTGAGCTCCACGGCCATGTCCGCGAGCTTGCGCTGCGTGAGCTGGAACCCGCCGATCGGCCGCCCCCACTGCTCGCGCGTCTTCGCGAACTCGAGCGCCGACTCGAAGCACGCGCGGGCGGCACCCATCGCCCCCCACACGATGCCGAAGCGCGCCTCCGACAGACACGACAGCGGGCCCTTCATCCCCGTCACGCCGGGCAGGACCGCGTCGGCCGGCAGCCGGACCTCGTCCAGGACGAGCTCGGAGGTGACGGACGCGCGAAGCGACAGCTTGCGGTGGATGTCGCTCGCCGAGAACCCCGGCGCGTCGGTCGGGACCAGGAACCCGCGGATCCCCTCGTCCGCTCGCGCCCATACGATCGCCACGTCGGCCACGCTGCCGTTGGTGATCCACATCTTCGTGCCCGAGAGCACCCAGTCGTCGCCGTCCCGCCGCGCGCTCGTGCGCATGCGGCCGGGGTCCGAACCCACGTCGGGCTCGGTCAGCCCGAAGCAGCCGACGACCTCGCCTCGCGCCATCCGCGGCAGCCAGGCCTCCTTCTGCTCCTCGGAGCCGAACCTCCAGATCGGGTACATGCACAGCGATCCCTGGACGCTCACGAACGAGCGGAACCCGCTGTCCCCCGCCTCGAGCTCCAGGCACGCGAGGCCGTAGCCGACGGCGTTCGAGCCGGCCGTCTCGTACCCGGACAGGTGCATCCCGAGCAGCCCCATCGCGCCGAGCTCCTTGGCGACCTCCAATGGGAACTCCCCGAGCTCGAACCAGGTCTCGATCTCGGGCAGGACGCGTTCGCGCACCCAGTCCCGGACGGTGTCGCGGATCGCCCGCTCTTCCTGCGACAACAGGTGATCCAGGTCGAGGAAATCGAGGGGGTGGGGTGACTCCGCCATGGCGTGTCGCTAGCCTAGCGCCTGACCGTTCACCCGTGGCCGAGCGTGAGGAGCAGGCGGCGCTTCCCCGCCGCCGGAACCGAAGATGCTGTTCCCGACGACCGATTTCGCGATCTTCTTCGCCATCGTCTTCGCGCTGTCGTGGTTGCTGAACCCGAACCGCACGGCGTGGAAGTGGTTCATGCTGGCCGCGAGCTACGTGTTCTACGCGTGGTGGGATCCCGGGCTCGCGTGGCTCCTCGGGCTGGTGAGCGTCACGGCCTGGGCAGGCGCGCTGTGGGTGGAGCGCGCCGAACGGGAACGGCGACGCCGTACCCGCACGATCGTGACGGCGGTGGCCCTGCTGCTGCCGCTCGCCTGGTTCAAGTACTACGGCTTCTTCGCGCTGAACCTGGCGAACGCGTTCGAGTCCGTCGGCCTGCGCCCGCCGCTGCCGCTGCTGCAGGTGCTCCTGCCGATCGGCATCTCCTTCTACACGTTCATGGCCATCAGCTACGTCGTGGACGTCTCGCGCTACGAGGTCACGCCGTCGCCCTTCCTCGACGTCGGCGTCTACCTCGCGTTCTTCCCACACCTGATCGCCGGGCCGATCGTCCGCAGCGAGGAGCTGATCCCGCAGATCCGCAAGCCGCGCGACCCCGGGCACATCGACGTCGCGCGGGCGTCGTTCCTGATCGTCGGCGGGCTGTTCAAGAAGATCGTGATCTCGGGCTTCCTCGCGACGCAGATCGTCGACCCGGTGTTCGGCGCGCCGAACGCGCACGGCGGACTCGAGGTGCTGGTGGCGATCTACGCGTACGCGATCGTGATCTACGCGGACTTCAGCGCGTACACCGACATCGCGATCGGCGCGGCGTTGCTGCTCGGGTTCGCCTTCCCGGAGAACTTCGACCGGCCATACACGGCGGTGTCGCTCCAGGACTTCTGGCGCCGCTGGCACATGACGCTGTCGCGGTGGCTGCGCGACTACCTGTACATCCCGCTCGGCGGCAACCGCCACGGCGAGGTCCGAACGGCCGTCAACATCATGATCACGATGCTGCTCGGCGGCCTGTGGCACGGCGCCGCATGGACGTTCGTCGCGTGGGGCGCGTTCCACGGGATCGGGCAGGTGATCGGGCGTTGGCGCCACCGACGCGCCGAGGCCCGTGGGATCGTCGAGCGGACCTCGAGCTGGATCGTGGCCCGCAAGCGCCTGATCACGTTCAACCTGGTTTGCCTGGGGTGGGTCTTCTTCAGGGCGGACTCGATCCAGAGCGCGTTCGAGATCCTCGGGCGGCTCGGGACGGCCGGCTCGACGGCCCTGGTCACGCCGCTCGTGCTGCTCACGATCGCCGGGATGCTCGGCGTCCAGTACGTGCCCAGTGACCCGGCGGCCCGGCTGCGGGACTCGTTCGGCCGCCTGGGGCCGGTGCTCCAGGGCGCCGTGCTGGCGCTCGGCCTGTTCGTGATCACGACGCTGGGGGCGCAGGGCGTGACCCCCTTCATCTACTTCCGGTTCTGATGAGGTCGAGGACGACGATGGACGCGAACGAGACGACGACGCGCGGCACGGGGAGCGGCTGATGGAGACCCTCGATCGTCCGACGGTCCGCGACGAGACCCGTCCGCGCCGGCTCGTCACGCTCGAGCCCGCGCCCGAGCCGCCCCCGCGGGATGCCCCAGCCCCTCGGAAGACCTCCTCCCGCGACGTCCTCATCACGATCGTCGTCTGCCTGGTGCTGTGGACGCTCCTCGCGTCGCCCGTCCTGAAGCGGAGCGCCGAGGCGGGCCCGATCGGCGCTCGGCGGACGGCCGCCCTGACGTTGCTCCGCCCGCTGGTCGCGATCTCGGACGCGCTGTTCCTGTCCCGGGCGACCGGATCGGTGGAGCGCGCGCTGGGGCGCGATCCGAACGAGCAGCCGGGCGGCGAGCTCACGTTGCCGGCGTTCGCCCTGCCGAAGGACGGCTCGGACCGGCCGGCGAGGCCCTCACCCGCGGGCGGCGGCGGCGGCACCGGTCGGACGCAGAAGCATCGGGGCAGTGAAAAGGACGGCCAAGAGGCGGGAACCGAGCCGGCCGTCCCCGAGCTGCGGACGCCCACGGCATCGAACAAGCTCCGCGTCGCGGTGATCGGCGACTCCCTCTCACAGGGCCTGGGTCCGGCGATCGAACGCTGGATGAACCCATCGGTCGTGCGGGTGCTCTCGCTCGGACGACAGTCGACGGGGCTCTCGCGCGAGGACTACTTCAACTGGCAGGCGGGCATGCGCGAGATCGTCGACCAGTTCCGGCCTGACCTGGTGTTCGTGATGCTCGGCAGCAACGACGCCCAGGCGCAGATCTCGCCGAACGGGAGCGCGATCCCGGTCGGCACGTGGGAATGGGTCCACGGGTACCGCGAGCGAGCCGAGCAGCTGGTGCGAGAGGCGACCAGGGCCGGTACCCGCGTCGTGTGGGTCGGGATCCCGATCGTGAAGGACCGGCCGATGTGGGGCTTCTATCGCAACGTGAACGAGATCTACCGCGACACCACGACGTCGGATCCGCGCAGCACCTTCGTCGACACGTGGTCGGCATTCCAGACCAGGGACGGTGGCTATTCGGCGTTCGTCCGCAACGAGCGCGGCCAGCTGGTCGAGGCTCGGGCGGGCGACGGCGTGCACTTCACCCCGGCCGGTTACGGCATGCTGGGCAAGCTCGTGCTGCGGGCGGCTGACGAGGCGTTCGGCATGCCGCAGCGAGCGGTCACGTTCCGCGTCTGAGTGTCGAAACGCGGCGCGCCCGTTCGTCGCTAGGGTGGGCGGTCTACCGGCCGCCGTGGTGGAAGGAGGTCCGCATGCAGTACCTGTTGCTGATCTACGGGGACGAGAACGCATGGGAAGGCATGTCCCCGGACGACCAGGCCGAGGGCATGAAGGGCTGGGTCGAGTACACGCAGTGGCTGAAGGACACGGGAGCCCACGTCGGTGGCGAGGCGCTGCAGCCCACCACCAGCGCGACGACGGTGCGCGTTCGGGACGGCGAGACCCTCACGACCGACGGCCCGTTCGCCGAGACCAAGGAGCAGCTGGGCGGCTACTACCTGATCGACGTCGACAACCTCGATGACGCGATCGCGGCCGCGGCCCGTTGCCCGGGCGCGTTCGGCGGGACGATGGAGGTCCGGCCGATCCAGGCATACGACGACGAGGGCAACCCGCTATAAGGGAAGCCGCGGTCGAGGTCGTCGACCGCCTGTTCCGACGGGAACGCGGCCGCGCGGTCGCGACGCTGATCCGGGTCCTGGGGGACTTCGACCTGGCGGAGGAGGCCGTCCAGGACGCGTTCGCGCGGGCGCTGCGCGTGTGGCCCGAGCGCGGCGTGCCGGACAATCCCGGCGCGTGGATCACCACGACGGCGCGCAACCGGGCGATCGACCGTCTCCGGCGCGAGCGGACGCTCGCCGACAAGACCCGGACCCTGACCCGCCTGGCCGAGCTCGAGGCGCTCGGCGGCGACGAGACCGACGTGAGCGGGATCCCCGACGACCGGCTTCGGCTGATCTTCACCTGCTGCCACCCGGCGCTGCGGATGGAGGCTCGGGTCGCGCTGACCCTGAAGACGCTCGGGGGGCTCACCACGGGCGAGATCGCGCGGGCGTTCCTGGTTCCCGAGACCACGATGGCGCAGCGGCTCGTCCGCGCGAAGCACAAGATCCGCGACGCGGCGATCCCCTATCGCGTCCCCCCCGCCGAGCTGCTGCCCGAACGCGTGCCGGGCGTGCTCGCGGTCCTGTACCTCGTGTTCAACGAGGGGTACTCGGCCACCTCGGGCCCGCTGATCCGGATCGAGCTCTGCGACGAGGCGATCCGCCTCGCGAGGATCCTGCAGGCGCTCATGCCCGAGGAGCCCGAGGCCGCCGGCCTGCTGGCGCTCATGCTCCTGCAGCACTCGCGGCGCGAGGCCAGGACGGGGCCGGCGGGCGAGGTCGTGCTGCTCGAGGATCAGAACCGGGCCCGGTGGGACCACGACATGATCGACGGCGGCCTCGCGCTGCTCGACGCGACGCTTGCTCGTCGGAGCCCGGGGCCGTACCAGCTGCAGGCGGCGATCGCGGCCCTGCACGCCCGGGCCCCCAGGCCGGAGGACACGGACTGGCCGCAGATCGCGGCGCTGTACGACCGGCTGGCCGAGATGAGCTCCTCACCGGTGGTCGAGCTCAACCGCGCCGTGGCGATCGCGATGGCCGACGGCCCCGAACGCGGGCTGGCGCTCCTCGCGCCGCTCCAGGACGAGCTCGACGCGTACCAGCACTTCCACTCCGCGCGCGCGGACCTGCTCCGCCGGCTCGGCCGCGACGACGAGGCCGCCGAGGCCTACCGGCGCGCGCTCGGCCTCGCGACGAACCCGACCGAACGGGCGTTCCTGCAGCGACGACTCGCCGAGCTCACAGGTCCTTGAGGAGGTAGTCCATCACGGCGCCGACGGCGACCGGCCCCTCGTCGCCGATCAGGTTCGTGCTCGAGACGAACGGCCCGTGCGCGTGGCGATACCCCAGGCGCTCGTACAGCGCCCGGGCCGGCGCCGCCTCGTCGTCCAGCCCGACCGAGAGGCCAACCCGGCGCAGGCCCTGCTCGCGCACGGCGTCCTCGAGCACACGCATGAGCTCCGTCGCGACACCGAGCCGCCTGCGTGGCCGGACGACGAACACGTCGCGGATCTCGGCACCCCCCTCCCGAACGGCGGACGCGGAGAACTCCTCATGCTCGGGGAAGAGCACCATCCCCCGCCCCGCCGGGACGCGGTCGAACCAGGCGATCTCCTGGACGAGCTGCTGCCGGTCCTGTGCGACCAGGCGCCTCGCGTACTCGCCCGCGTTCCACAGCGACAGGCGCCGGTTCAGCGCGTCGATGTCGCCGGCGGCGATCCGGCGAACCTCCACGGCCCTAGTGGTCCTCGACCACCCGGTACGCGCGGCTCATGTAGTCGTGCGGGTCCTGCATCCCGGTCACGTGCCACTTGCGGGGCGCGATCAGGTCGTCGGACTCGGGCGGTCCCCACGAACCCCTCGGGTACATGCAGACGGGCTGCGGGTGGTCGAGCACGGGCTGGAGGATCTCCCACGCCCGCTCGACGCCGTCCTGACGGATGAACAGCGAGTGGTCGCCGCGCATCGCCTCCAGGATCAGCAGCTCGTACGCGTCGGCGATCTTCGCCTGCGCGAAGTCCTCCGCGTAGTCGAAGTCCATCGCCACGCGCCCCAGGTGCATCCCCGAGCCAGGCCGCTTGGCGTTGAACGCGATCGTGATGCCCTCGTTGGGCTGGATGCGCACGGTCAGGTGGCTGCGCATCGGCAGCTCGGTCTCGTAGCCGCGGAACGCGTTGAACGGCACCTTCCGGAACTTCAACGTGATCTCGCTCACCTTGGCGGCCAGGCCCTTGCCGGTTCGCAGGTAGAAGGGCACGCCGGCCCACCGCCAGTTGTCGATGTCCAGCTGCATCGCCGAGAACGTCTCGACCGTCGAGTCGGCGGCGACGCCCTCCTCCTGGCGATAGCCCTCGTACTGGCCGCGCACCACGCGGTCCATCCCCGAGACCTCCGTCGAACGCAGCGCCTTGACGGTCTCGTCGCGCATCCGATCGGGCTCGAACGACACCGGCGGCTCCATCGCGACGAACGTCATCACCTGGAACAGGTGCGTCGAGATCATGTCGCGGATGTTGCCGGTCTGCTCGTAGAACGCGCCCCGGCCCTCGATGCCGATGTCCTCGGCGACGGTGATCTGGACGTGGTCGATGTAGCGGCGGTTCCAGATCGGCTCGAACATCCCGTTGGCGAAACGGAAGGCCAGGATGTTCTGGACGGTCTCCTTGCCGAGGTAGTGGTCGATGCGGAACACCTGGGACTCGTCGAAGACCGAGTGCATGACCGCGTTGAGCTCCATCGCGCTCTGCAGGTCGTGGCCGAACGGCTTCTCGAAGACGATCTTGGCGTCCCGCTGCAGCCCGGCCTCGCCGATCCGCTGCACGATCTCGGCGTAGACGGCCGGAGGCACCGCCGCGTCGAAGAACCGCCGGCCCTCGGTGCCGAACTCGGCGTCGATCTTCTCCAGGTACGTGGCGAACTCGTTCATCGCGCCCGGCTCGTCGAACCCACCCTGGTGATAGAAGAGCCGCCCCACGAACGCGTCCCAAGCCTCGCCCGACGGCTCCTGGTCCGAGTACTTGCCGATGTGCTCGAACGCGTACTCGCGGAACGCCTCGTCGGTCATCGGCGAACGCGCGTAGCCGACCAGCGCGAACGCCTCCGGCAGCATGTCCTGGCGCCACAGGTGCCAGAACGCCGGGAGCAGCTTGCGCTTGGTCAGGTCCCCGGTCGCGCCGAAGATCACCGCGACGTGGGGCAGGATCTCCTTCGCCATCGTCAACCCCCTTCGGTGGGCGGGCCGACCTCGATCCAGTCGTCGGTCACGCGCACGGCGAAGACCGGCACGGGGTCCACCGCGGGACCCCCGACCGGCTCGCCGGTCGCGAGGTCGAACTCGCTCTCGTGGCACGGGCAGATGACCGTGTCCTCCTGCGCGCCGAGCGATCCCTCGGCCAGCGAGCATCCCTCGTGCGTGCACTCGTCGCCGAACGCGAACAGGTCGTTCTCGACGTGGGCCAGGGCCACCCGCAGGCCCGGCAGGTCGAACGAGCGGAGCTCGCCCTCGGGCACCTCGGCGATGGACCCGATCCGGCGGAACGGCTCGTCCATGGGTGCATCTTCGCCCATCGCGGCGCGGGGGACACCGGCCTACAGCGGCGGCGACACCTCGAGCGCGTCCTGCGAGACGCTGATCTCCTCGGGCTCGGCGCCGAGCGCCGCGACCCGCGTCACGGCCGACCACACCCGCTGGGCGAGCGTGACGATCCCGAGCACGGTCAGCACCACCAGCATCGGCAGCAACGCGCCCGGGACCGGCAGCCCGATCATCATCGCCACGTAGCGTTCGAGCCGCTGGAAGTAGCCCTCGGTGAGCTCGGCGCCGGCCGCCTCCGCCTCGGCGCGCACGTGGCTCACGCACAGCGCGGTCACCACCGTCACCAGCGACAGCGCCGCCTCCAGCCGCAGCTCCTGGCCGGCGAGCGCCCAGAACAGACATCCGAACAGGATCACGTCGGCCACGCGGTCCAGCACCGAGTCCAGGAACGCTCCCCAGCGGCTGTCCTCCCCGCGCAGCCGCGCGACCGCGCCGTCGAGGATGTCGAACAGCCCGGCCGGGATCAGCAGGAGCCCGGCCAGCAGGAACTGGCCGCGCAGCAGCGAGGCGCCCACCCAGACGTTGGTGACCAGGCCGAGCAGCGTCAGGTGCCACGGCCGGAAGCCCGCCTTGTAGACGCCCGCCAGCACCACGCGGTACGGCCAGGTGAAGACCCATCGCATCGGCTTGGCGGCCACGCCCTCGGCGAGCCTGGGGGCCGGCATGTCACGGATCCGGGCGCCGTCGTCGGGGCGGATCCGGTCACCCGCATCGGGGCGGATCCGGGCGCTGTGATCGGGACGGTGGCTCATCGAACGCTCCCCATCGAGGCTATCGCCGGCGGCTCGGTCGCCGCAGCCCCGTCAGGTGCGGGGCTCGAAGCCGACGACCCGGTAGCGGAAGGTGCCGCCCGGCGCCTCGTAGGCGATCTCGTCCTCCACGCCGGCTCCCATCACCGCGCTGCCCAGCGGCGAGGTCGTGGTGATCGTCCGAACGCCCGGCGCCCGCTCCTCGGCCGACTCGGCGAGCAGGTAGACCTCGTCCTCGGGCTCATCCTCCTCCATCGGACGGAGCGTGACGAGCATCCCCGATGCCACCACCTCGGACTGCTGGGGGCCCTCGCTGATCTCGGGATCCCGGAGCATGTGCTCGATGTTCCGGATCCGGGCCTCCATCAGCGCCTGCTCGTTCTTGGCGGCGTCGTACTCCGCGTTCTCGCGGATGTCGCCGTGTTCGCGTGCCGCCTTCAGGCGCTCGGCGATGTGCGTGCGGCCCGAGGTCGTGAGCTCGTCCAGCTCCCCACGCAGGCGCATGTACGCGTCGAGCGTGAGCGTGGAGGTCGGCTTCTGTCCCGGCTTTCGAGCCGGTCGGCCTGCGAGTTCCTCGGGCATCTCCATGAGACCGGCGAGCCTACCAACTGCGACGAGAACTCCCCGCGTGGTGGCCCCTACGCCTCCGAGAAGAAGACGTTCTTGACCTCGGTGTACAGGTTGACGGCGTGCATACCCATCTCGCGGCCGATCCCGCTCTGCTTGTACCCACCGAACGGGGCCTCGGTGTGAACGCTGCGTGCAGAGTTCACGCTCAGGACGCCCGTGCGGATGCCCCTAGCCACGCGGATCGCGCGGCCGAGGTTGCGCGTCCAGATCGACCCGGACAGCCCGTAGGGCGTGTCGTTCGCGAGCCGGATCGCCTCGTCCTCGGTGTCGAACGGCATCACGAGGGCGACCGGCCCGAAGATCTCCTCCTGCGCGACGCGCCCCCCGTTGTCGACGTCGGCAAGGATCGCCGGCCGCAGGTAGAACCCGCCCGGTGGCTCGGCCGGGATCTCGCCGCCGGTCACCAGGCGGGCGCCCTCGTCGATCCCGATCGCGATGTAGTCCAGGGACGTCTGTCGCTGGTTGGCCGAGATCATCGGGCCGAGGTCGGTCGACTCCTCCGCGGGCACGCCCACCCGGAGCTCGGAGGTCAGCTTGGCCATGCCCTCGATGAACTCGTCGTAGATCGGGCGCTCGACGAACATGCGGGCTCGAGAGGTGCAGTCCTGTCCGGTGTTGTCGAAGATCGACCACATCGAGCGCTCGACCGCGACGTCCAGGTCGGCGTCGGCGAACACCACGTTGGCCGACTTGCCGCCCAGCTCCAGCGAGACCCGCGTGATGGTGTCCGCGCACTGGCGCATGATCTGCGACCCGACGGCGGTCGAGCCGGTGAACCCGACCTTCGCGACCCTCGGGTCGCCGACGAGCGCCGAGCCGACGGTCGAGCCCGGGCCGGGGAGCACGCTGACGGTCTCGGGTGGGAGGCCCGCCTCGACGAGCAGGTCGGCGAGCTTCAGCACCGACAGGGGCGTGTAGGTCGCCGGCTTGACGACGATCGTGTTGCCGCACGCGAGGGACGGGCCGATCTTCCACGACGCGATCACCAGCGGGAAGTTCCACGGGACGATCAGCGCGCACACGCCGACCGGCTCCCGCAGGGTGACGTCCAGCCCCGGATCCTGGACCGGGACGGTCTCGCCGAAGATCTTGTTCGCGGCCCCGCCCCAGTACTCGAGGACGTTCGCGACCGTGCGCATCTCGCCGCGCGCCGCGTTGATCGGCTTGCCGGCGTTGCGCGACTCGACGGCGGCGAACTCGTCCAACCGCTCCCTCAGCAAGGTGGACGCTCGAAGCAGGACGCGGCCGCGTTCGGTCGCGTTCATCCTCGGCCAGGCGCCCTCCTCGAACGCGCGATGGGCGATGTCGACCGCCCGCCTCGCGTCCTCTGCACCCGCGTCGGCGACCTCGGCCATCGGCTCGCCGGTGCCGGGCTCGATCACGTCCGAGGTCGCGCCATCGGACGATCCGGTGCGTTCGCCGCCGAGCACCAACAGCTCCGTCGTCATCGTGTCGTCCCTTCGTGAGCGCGGTCTCCCCGATGATAGGCGGGCGCCTGCGATGCGGAACACCCGGGCCCACGCGCTTGCGTATGCTCGGAGGATCGCGGGACGGGAGGGACCGATGGGTCGACTCGACGGGAAGGTTGCGCTCATCACCGGGGGCGCGAGCGGCATGGGGATGGTCGCCTCGAAGCTGTTCGCGAACGAGGGCGCCCGGATCGTGCTCACCGACGTCGCCGACGAGGCCGGCGAGGCCGTCGCGTCCGAGATCGAGGCGGCCGGCGGCGAGGCGGCCTACGTCCACGCCGACGTGTCCGACGAGGCCGATGCCGAGGCGATGGTGAAGGCCGCCGTGGAGCGGTTCGGCGAGCTGAGCGTCCTGTACAACAACGCGGGCGTGATGCTGAGCCGGGACGGCTCGGTCACCGACAACGACGCCTCCACCTGGGACACCACGCTCGGGATCAACGTCAAGGGCGTCGCGTTCGGCTGCAAGTACGGCGTGCCGGCGATGATCGCCTCGGGCGGCGGGTCGATCATCAACGTGGCCTCGTTCGTGGCCTGGATGGGGGCCGCCACCTCGCAGACCGCCTACACGGCGTCGAAGGGGGCCGTGCTCGCGATGACGCGGGAGATCGCCGTCGAGTACGCGCGCAAGGGGATCCGCTGCAACGCGCTGTGCCCCGGACCGATCGACACGCCCCTGCTCGCCGAGCTGCTCTCGGACCCGGCACGCCGCCAGCGGCGGTTCGTCCACATCCCGATGGGCCGGCTCGGCGGGGCCGAGGAGCTCGCCAAGGCCGCCCTGTTCCTGGCGAGCGACGACTCGTCGTTCATGACCGGCGCCTCGCTGATCGTGGACGGCGGGATCACGGCCGCGTACGTCACGCCGGAGGGCTGAGCCGGGTCCCAACCCCCCGACCGGGGGATACAGGCGGAGCGGGCGCCGAACCGATACCGAACCATGCTCGCCATCCTCGCCACCGGCATCCCGGCGTGGCCGTCCGTCGCGCACCCCCCGTCGGGCTCGTTCGACTGGTCGCCGTTCCTGATGGTGGTGGCCGCGTTCGTGGTCGCGCCGCTGCTCTTCGGGATCCGCCTGAACGTCCGCTCGGTGGCCGCGCTCGTGCTGGGCGGCATCGGCATCGGGTGGCTCTCGAGCGGGATCGGCTCGGTCCAGGCGATCTGCGTCGGGCTGATCGCGCTCTCGGTGGCCTCCCCATGGCTCCGCGGGACGCGATCCCGCCGCTCTCGAACGATCGTCGAGCTGCCCGACTAGCCCCCGCTCCGGCGGGTGGGCGTACGATCGCGCCATGGGTGCGCTCGCCGTGGGTGGTGGCCCGCTCGGGACGACCGGCTCCTGGGGCTGGGACTGGTGGGGGCTCGTCGGAGCGGTGGCGCTCTTCGCCGTGTTGCAGACACACCGGCGACGGTTTCCGCTGTTCGCCACGATCGCCGTCGCGGCCGTGGGCGGGGTGATCCTGAGCGAACTCACCCGCGCCTGGGGCGTGGTTCCGGTCTGGGGCACGCTCCTGCTGGTAGCGCTCTCGCGCAACGTGATCAGGAGAAAGGGCCGAACGCAGGTTTGACAGGCCTCGCGCGGGTGGGGCTCAATGACCTGGTCGTCCGTCAACCGAGGGGAGGGTGGCGACGTGGGACAGGAGCAACGCAGGGTCGGCTCCGTCACCTACCAGGAGGTAGGTGAGGACTACTTCGAGAAGCGGGGCCTGAGGCGCCATGCGGGTGTGTGGTCCCTGTGGGCGCTCGGGGTCGGAGCCGTCATCTCGGGCGAGTTCTACGGGTGGAACTTCGGCCTGGGCACCGGCGGTTTCTGGGGCCTGGCCATCGCCGGCGTCCTGATGGCGATCATGTACTACGGGCTGGTCTTCTCGATCGCCGAGATGTCGCCGGCCCTCCCGCACACGGGCGGCGCGTACTCGTTCGCCCGGTCGGCGATGGGCCCGTGGGGCGGCTTCCTCACCGGCCTGGCCGAGAACATGGAGTACGTCATCACGCCGGCCGTCGTGGTCGGGGCGATGGCGCTGCTGATGCAGGAGATCGTCGGGGGGCTCTTCGACGTCACCGGCGATCCGTTCTGGAACAGCCTGCCGTTCTGGGCGCTGATCTTCTACGTGATCTTCGTGGGGATCAACATCCTCGGCATCGAGGCGACGATGCGGTTCACGGTGACGATCACCGTCCTCTCGCTCGCGGTGCTCGGGTTCTTCATCCTCGCGGCGATCTTCTCCGGGAAGCTGGACTTCAACCTGTGGACGAACATCGCCAAGGACGGCAACGAGATCGCAGGCGGCGGAGGGCCCGCGCTCCCGTTCGGCATCAGCGGCATCTTCAAGTCGTTGCCGTTCGCGATCTGGTTCTTCCTCGCGATCGAGGAGGTCCCACTCGCGGCAGAGGAGTCCATGGACCCGCGGCGCGACGTACCGAAGGGGTCCGTGCGCGGCATGCACACGCTCCTCGTCGCGGCGATCCTGATCCTGATCTTCAACTCGGCGCTGCCGGGCGGGGCGTTCCTGTACGGCCAGTCGGGCTTCCCGCTGCTGGACGGGCTGTACGCGATCTTCGGTCAGAACAACGCCACCGAGCTCCTCGGGCTGCTCTTCATGATCGGCCTGGTGGCCAGCTTCTTCACGATCATCTTCGCCTACGGCCGGAACACGTTCTCGCTCTCGCGGGCGGGATACTTCCCGAAGTTCCTGTCGCAGACGCACGGGGTGCGCAAGACCCCGCACGTCGCCCTGATCGCGGGAGCGGCGGTCGGGTACGCCGTGTTCTTCCTCGTGTGGGCCCTGCAGCAGCAGGAGCTCGGCGCGCAGATCGTGGCGGCGCTGCTGAACATGGCGGTGTTCGCGGCGGTCATCTCGTACATCATGCAGATGGTGTCGTTCATCCTGCTCCGCCAGAAGATGCCGAACATCGTGCGGCCGTACCGCAGCAGGTGGGGCGTCCCGGGCGCCGCGATCGCGGGACTGCTTGCGGCGACGTCGCTGGTCGCGATCTTCCTGAACGACGCATACCGTCCCGGCGTCTACGGGGTCGCGATCTACTACGTGCTGGGCGTCCTGTACTTCGCGATCGCCGGACGCAACCGGCTCGTCCTTTCTCCGGAGGAGGAGTTCGCGCTCACCCAGGGCGAGAAGGGCGTGCCGCAGGAGAGCTACGAGACGGGTGCGGGCGAGCAGGCGGCGATCCTGCGCGGCGAGCGGAGGGAGGCGACCGCGAGCGCCGCACCGTCCGACGCACCGAACGAGCCGCCCCCATCGGGGTAGGCGGTCGCCCGTAGTGGTGGTGCGAGCGGCGGG
>Ga0081455_10003895_pt1 | contig 16994 bp, 17 predicted proteins | sample TabmetS3T2R1_FD_70207 | JGI IMG/M metagenome (GOLD analysis project Ga0081455, IMG submission 70207) | Tabebuia heterophylla rhizosphere microbial communities from the University of Puerto Rico - S3T2R1 | ecosystem: Host-associated > Plants > Roots > Rhizosphere ...
CGATCGCGGCCGCCCGGCGTTCCCCCGCGAGCACCCCCTCGCCAAGCCGCTCCCGGAGCGCACGGGCCTCGGCGACCTCCGCGCAGCAGAGGACGCGGCGGTAGCCGGCGGCGAGCGCCTGGGCGATCGTCGAGGTCGCGCGGAGCACGTCGACGACGACGGCGGTGGGAACGCGCTCGGCCTCGGCCGGTGTAAAGGCGACGTGCACGCGCACGGCTCGTGACGTTACACGGCGCCGATACGATGACCCCCATGGCCGCGCCCGAGCAGACGCAGACGCAGGTCTGCTACCGCCACCCGAACCGCGAGACCGCCGTCAGCTGCTCCAACTGCGGGCGGCCGATCTGTCCCGACTGCATGGTCTACGCGGCCGTCGGGATCAAATGCCCGGAGTGCGCGGGGCAGGGAGCCGGCACGCGCGCGACCGCGCAGCGGGCGCAACGGCGCGCGATGACGGCCACCGGCGCGACCGTCACGAAGGTGCTCATCGCCGTCAACGTGGGCGTCTACCTGCTCGCGATCGCCCAGTCCTCCGGCGGGTTCACGCCGAGCGACCGCTTCATCGCCGACTGGGGCCTCTACGGGCCGGCGGTCGCCGACGGCGAGTGGTGGCGCATGATCACCGCCGCCTTCCTGCACGCGAGCCTCATCCACCTCCTCTTCAACATGCTCATGCTCTGGTGGTTCGGCCAGGCGCTCGAGGCTGCGCTCGGGCCCGCCCGTTTCCTCGGCGTCTATCTCGTCTCCGCGCTCGCGGGCTCGGCGGGCGCGCTCCTGTTCACGCCCGACACCTTCACCGTGGGCGCCTCCGGGGCCGTGTTCGGCATCCTCGGCGCCGGCCTCGTGCTGGAACGGCGTCAGATCTTCGTCTTCGGCGGCAGCGCCTTCGCCGTCGTCGCCCTGAACATCGTCTTCACGTTCCTCATCTCCAACATCTCGATCGGAGGCCACATCGGCGGCCTCGTCGGCGGGATGCTCGCCGTGCTGGCCCTCTCGGGCTTCGGCCGCGGCCACCCCATCTACGGGCGGCTCGATTTCCTCAGCGTGCTGGGTCTCGTCGGGATCGCCGCCGGGAGCGTCGCCATCGCCTACCTGCGCGTCCGCGGGATGGCCTAGCGCTTGTCTTAAGTAAGAGCTAGACTCCGCGGCGTTCCGAGGACATCGGCGTGGCGGCCCCGAGTCGCGCGCCCGAGAACACGAAAGGGGTCAAGGACATGAGGAAGTACCTCGTGCTGGCCGGCGTCGTCGGCCTCCTCGTAACGGCCGCCGGCGCGTACGCCGTCTCGGCGGCCATCCAGGCGAAGCCGGACGAGTTCGATCCGTTCAAGACGGAGCTCGTGCAGGCGTCGTGGCTCGGCGGCATCGGCTGCCCGACCGACGCCGACATCGAGCCCGGCGACACGTACTCGGATCCGGCTTGCCCGACTGGCGACACCGGGGATCGCAAGGTGGAGGGCCTCCTGCTCGCCAAGACCGGCCCGACCGCCAACACCGCGTCTGCTCTGGCCACGCTCACAGGGGTCAAGGGCATCACACTGACCGAGCTCGGCTACGACATTCGCAAGCCGGGCCTCTCGGTCGACCCGCGTGGCTCGCACTGCGGCGCGGGCGCGCCACGCTTCAACGTCGTCACCGACGAGGCGGGCTACTTCATCGGCTGTAACTCGCCGCCCGCCGATATGCAGCAGCCCGGTACTGGGTGGCTCCGGCTCCGCTGGGGCGCGGGAGCTGCTCCGCTCCTCGGCTTCAACACACAGACCGGTGTGCTCGAGCCGGTCGTGGGCGAGGTCGAGCGCATCACGATCGTCTTCGACGAAGGTCAGGACGTCGGCCCCGACAACTTCGGCGCGGCCGTCCTCGACAACATCGTCGTCAACGACGCAGTTGTCGGTCAGGGCGCAGCCGAGACCGACTAGACGCGACACGGCAGGAGGAGGGCGGCCGGGCACCCCGGCCGCCCTCCCTGTCGCCGTCTAAGGTCGCATCGTGATCGAGGTGCACACGCTGACGGACGGAGGCCAGCCTGCTGCCGACGTCGCGGAGAAGCTGGCCGGCTTCCTCGGCGCCGCCCGGCGAACGCTCGACCTCGCGCTCTACGACTTCGACCTCCTCCAGCCCACCGCCGCAGTCGTCGGCGGGGCGGTCGTCGAGGCGGAGCGGAGAGGCGTCGCGGTGCGGCTCGCCTTCAACGTCGACCACGAGAAGCCGCGGCCGCTGTTCCCGCCGCCGCGCGGCGAGCCGACGCTCATCGACCGTCTCGAGGTACCGACGAGAGGGATTCCGGGCGTGCCTGACCTCATGCACCACAAGTTCGCGATCCGCGACGGCGAGGCGGTCTGGACCGGCTCGGCGAACTGGACGGACGACTCGTGGACGCGCTGCGAGAACCTCGTCGTGGTCGTCGAGTCCCGTGCCGTCGCGGCCGCCTACACGAAGGACTTCGACCAGCTCTGGGGCACCGGCGTCGTCGCGGAGAGCGGCTTCGTCGACCCGGATCCCATGGACGTGGACGGCCGCCGCACGCGGGCCTGGTTCTCGCCCGGGCACGGAGAGGCGCTCGCCACCCGCATCGCCCATCGTGTCAAGAAGGCGCGGCGCCGCATCCGGGTGTGCTCTCCTGTGGTGACCTCGGGACCGATCCTCGGCGCGCTCGCCGAATGCGTGTCCGACGGCAAGGTCGACGTCGCGGGCGTCGTCGACGCGACACAGATGCGCGGCGTCTTCCACCAGTGGAACCTGAACGGGAACTCCGAGTGGAAGCTGCCGCTCGTCGGCCGCGTCTTCGGGCAGGCGCCGTTCTCGGGCAAGAACTCGACGCCGTACGGTGAGGGCAGCGTCCACGACTTCATGCACGCGAAGGTGACCGTCGCCGACGACCTCGTCTTCACGGGGAGCTACAACCTCTCTCACTCGGGGGAGCTCAACGCCGAGAACGTGCTGGAGATCCGGGACGCTGAGCTCGCCGACCGGCTCGCCGGCTGGATCGACGAGGTGCGCGGCCGCTACGGGTCCGCGCCTCTTCCTGGCTAGCCGCCGACCTCCGCGACCTCGACGCCCTGCTCGGCGAGCACCGCCTGGGCGGAGGCGAGGCGGGCGAGCGGGACGCGGTAGGGCGAGCAGGAGACGTAGTCGAGCCCGAGCTCGTGGCAGAACGCGACCGAGCGGGCGTCGCCGCCGTGCTCGCCGCAGATGCCGAGCTTGACGTCTTCCTTCACGCGCCGCGCGCGATCGACGGCGATGCGCATGAGGTCCCCGACTCCAGTCTGGTCGAGCGTCTCGAAGGGATTCGCTTCGAGGATGCGGTCGTCGAGGTAGTGCGTGAGGAACTTGCCCTCGGCGTCGTCCCGCGAGAAGCCGAGCGCCGTCTGGGTGAGGTCGTTCGTGCCGAACGAGAAGAAGTCCGCCTCCTCGGCGATCTCGTCGGCGCGGACGCAGGCCCGCGGGAGCTCGATCATCGTGCCGATGAGCATGTCGATCCGACGCTCCGCCTGCTCCATCTCCGCCGACGCGGCGTCGAGCGTCAGCCTCCGGAGACGGCGGAGCTCCTCGGCGAAGCCGACGAGCGGGTGCATGATCTCGACGAGCGGCGCGTCGCCCGTGCGCTCCTCCACGGCGAGGGCGGCGCGCACGATTGCCCGCACCTGCATCTCGTAGATCTCGGGGAACAGGAGTCCGAGCCGGCAGCCGCGCGTGCCGAGCATCGGGTTGGCCTCGCGGAGCACGCGGATCCTGCGCGCCATCTCCTCAGACTCGGCCTCCTCGAGCGGCGGGAGGAACTCGTGCAGGGGCGGATCCAGCAGGCGAATGGTCACGGGCAGCCCCGCCATCGCCTCGAAGATGCCCTCGAAGTCCTCCTGCTGGAAGGGAAGCAGCCGCGCGAGCGCCCTGCGCCGCTCCTCCTCGCTCCTCGCCATGATCATCGCGCGGACGTGCGGAAGACGCTCTTCCGCCATGAACATGTGCTCCGTCCGGCAGAGGCCGATCCCCTCCGCGCCGAACTCGCGGGCCCTCGCCGCGTCGGTGGGCGCGTCCGCGTTGGCGCGAACCCGGAGACGGCGGAGCTCGTCCGCCCAGCCGAGCAGCGTCTCGAAGCTCTCGTCGATCTGCGGCGGGACGAGGTGGACCTCGCCGACGATCACCTCGCCCTTGGCCCCGTCGATGGTGATCACGTCGCCCTCGGACAGCTCGTGCCCCGCCAGCGCGATCGTGCGGGCTTGGAGGTCGATGGTGAGCCCCTCGCAGCCCGCGACGCAGGGCTTGCCCATGCCGCGCGCGACAACGGCGGCGTGCGAAGTCATGCCGCCCTGGGCCGTCAGGACGCCGCGCGCCTCGATGAGCCCGTGTATGTCGTCCGGGGTCGTCTCCCAGCGGACGAGGATCACGTCCTCCCCGCGCTTGCCACGCTCCTCCGCCTCGTCCGCGTCGAGCACGATCTTACCGGTCGCCGCGCCGGGCGACGCATTGAGGCCCCTGGCTGCGACCTCGTAGTCGGCCTGCGGGTCGATCATCGGGTGAAGGAGCTGGTCGAGCTGCGCCGGGTCGACGCGCGCGACCGCCTCCTCGCGGGAGATGAGGCCTTCGGAGACCATGTCCACCGCGATCCGGACCGCGGCCTGCGCGGTGCGCTTGCCCGCGCGTGTCTGGAGGAGGTAAAGCCGGCCTTCCTCGACCGTGAACTCGATGTCCTGCATCTCCCGGTAGTGCTCCTCGAGCCGCCGCAAGGTCTCCAGCAGCTCCCCGAACGCCTGCGGGAGACGCTCCTCCATGCGCTCGATCGGCTCCGGGGTGCGGATGCCGGCGACGACGTCCTCCCCCTGGGCGTTCGTGAGGAACTCGCCCCAGAGCCCCTGCTCGCCGGTGCCCGGGTCGCGGGTGAAGGCGACGCCCGTCCCCGACGAGTCGCCCGTGTTTCCGAAGACCATCTGGACGACGCTCACCGCAGTCCCGAGATCGTCCGGGATCGCGTGCGCACGCCGGTAGACCTGCGCCCGCTGGGTGTTCCAGGAATCGAACACGGCCCGGACGGCCCGCTCCAGCTGCCCGTGGGCGTCCTGAGGGAACTCCTCACCCGCGCCCGCGCGGTAGATCTCCTTGAAACGTCCCACGAGCTCCCGCAGGTCGTCCGCGTCGAGGTCGACGTCCTCCTCGACGCCGCGCCGCTCCTTGAGGGTGGAGAGCTCCTGCTCGAAGCGGTGGGCGTCGACCCCGGCGACGACGTCGCCGTACATCTGCACGAGCCGCCGATAGGCGTCGTAGGCGAAGCGCTCGTTCCCGGTTGCGCGCGCGAGGCCCTCCACGGCCTCGTCGGTCAGGCCGAGGTTGAGGATCGTGTCCATCATCCCGGGCATCGACACGGCCGCGCCCGAGCGCACCGAGACGAGCAGCGGGTCCTCGGCGTCTCCGAAGCGCTTGCCGGTGCTCTCTTCCAGACGCCGCAGGTGCTCGTCGATCTCGTCCCGGAGACCGGGCGGCGGCTCGCCGCCGGCCCGCATGTACTCCCGGCAAGCCTCGGTCGTCACCGTGAAGCCGGCTGGGACGGGGATGCCGATGGCGGTCATCTCGGCCAGGCCCGCTCCCTTGCCCCCGAGCACTTCGCGGCCCAGCTCCGCGCTCTCGGAGAAGTCGTAGACGTACGTGGGCGTCATGGCGGCGAATTCTCCCATCGGCGGGAGCCCGGTGCCACGCTGCGAAGGTCGCTATCTCCCGTCCAGGCGGCCGGCGAGCCAGGATGCGAGCCGGATCCCGATCCAGACGGGCGTGAAGAGCACGTAGAAGACGAACAGCCCGGCCGCGAGAACGACCATCCACCAGGGCCAGTAGAACCACGGCACGGCGGGCTTCTCGGGGGCGCTCACCCGCGGCTCCCCGCGCGGAGGCGGCGCTCTTCCACGAGGTGCACGATGCGGCGCGCGGTCTCCTCGATGGCGAGGTTGGAGACCTCGATCACGGGGCAGCGCAGGCGCCGGTGCACCGCCTCGGCGTGCTCGAGCTCCTCGTAGATCTCGTCCAGCGCCGCATACCGCCCTCCTCCGCGCATACCGCGCTTCCGCTCCCCGCGGATCTCCGCGAGCGCGTTCGCGTCGATGGTCAGCCCGACGACCCTCGCGGGGTCGACCTCCCAGAGCTCCCGTGGTGGCTCGATCCCCTTGACGATCGGCACGTTCGCCGTCTTGTAGCCGAGGTAGGCGAGGTACATGGAGAGCGGAGTCTTCGAGCTCCGGGAGACCCCGACGAGGACGATGTCGGCATCCACGAGTCCCTCCGCACCGACGCCGTCGTCGAAGCGCACGGCGAACTCGATCGCGGCCATTCGCTTGAAGTAATTGGAGTCGAGCACAGGCCGGGCGCCGGGCGTCGGCGTTGCGGGGGAGCCCGAGACCGTGGCCACCGCCTGGATCGGGTGGCCGAGGAGGTCGCAGTAGTGCACGCGGTAGCGCTTGCAGGCCGCCCGCATGGCCTCCCTGTGCTCCGGCTCGACGAGGGTGAAGAGGAGGACGGCGCGGCGCCCGCGCGCGCGGGCCGCGGCCAGCTGCACGTCGTCGACGTTGGCGATCCGCGGGTGGCGAATGACCTCGAACACCTGCCCGGGGAACTGGGCCTCCACGGCCTCGGCGAGCTTGGCGGCCGTCTCGCCGGTCGAGTCGGAGATCACGTGCAGCTCGATCGGCGCACCGCCGTTCGTCGCCATGCGCAGACCCTAGCGCGCCGACCGCACACCGAGACACGGCCGGGAAGGGCGTGACGGGGTCTGACCCCGGGACACGGCCGCAACGGACCCAGTGCCGGCGCACGGTGACGGCGCGAACCCCCAGGTCGCGCCGATTGTCGCGGGAGGCCATGTCCGACGCGGACACGACGGGGTCTGACCCCGGCGGGGCCACCGCGGACACGGCCGCCCCGCGCGCAGGGCGGGTGGCGAGGCGGCTACCGCGGGATCTGCGAGAGGTTGCCGAGCGTGCCCACCGCGTCGCGCACGTCGAGCAGCAGCCGCAGGCGGTTGGCGCGGATGCTCGCGTCGTCCGCCATGACGAGCACCTCGTCGAAGAAGCGGTCGACGGGAGGGCCGAGCTCGGCGGCCGCCGCCAGCGCCCCCGCGAAGTCGCGCTCCGCGACAGCAGCTTCGATCCGGGGGGAGGCCTCGGCCAGCGCGTCGATGAGCTCCTGCTCAGCCTCGTCGGTGGCCAGGGCGGGATCGAGAGCCCCGGAGGCCCCGTCCGCCTTCCCCGCGAGCCGGTTCGCGCGGTCGTAGGCGACGTATGCGCGTCCGAAGGCGTCGCCCTCGGACTCGGCGGCCAGCGTGCGGGCGAGCCGCGCCACCGCCCCCAGCTCGGTCACGACGCCCTCGCGGGCCGCGCGGACGAACTCGACCGGCACGTCGAGGAGCCCCTCGAGGCGCTCGAGCACGAAGTCGGAGACGTCGCCGGGGTCGTCCGTGACCTCGGCCTGCTGCTCGACGAGCAGCGCGAGGTCGCGCTTGACGAGCGCGTCGACGTCGATGGCCAGGCCGCCCTCCACGGCGAGCCGGCAGAGGCCGATGGCTGCACGGCGCAGCCCGTGCGGGTCGCGTGAGCCGGTCGGTCGCTGACCGAGCGCGAACGCGACCGTGAGGTTGTCGACCTTCTCCGCCGCCGCGAGCACTCGACCGGGCTCCGTCTGCGGCAGGGGCCCGTCTGCCGCGTCCGGGAGGTACTGCTCGTCGATCGCCGCGCACACGGCCTCCGGGAAGCCGGCGAGCGCCGCGTACTCGGCACCGATGTGCCCCTCCAGGTCGGGGAACTCGCGCACGAGCTCGGCGGCCTGGTCGGCCTTGGCGAGCCTCGCCGCCTCGCGCGAGGCCTCTCCGCCGCCCAGCTCGGGGACGAGCTCGACCAGCCGGTCGGTCTTGTCCGCGAACGACCCTGCTCCACCGACGAACGTGATCGTGCCGAGCTGGTCTGCGAGCCCCTCGATCCCCTTCGCCACGTCCCGCTCGAAGGTGAAGTGGGCGTCGTCCAGCCGGCCCTCCAGTACGCGCTCGTTCCCGGCCCGGACGATCTCGGGATCGCCGCCGTTGGCGACGAAGGCGAAGCGGTTCCCCTGGAGCGGGAAGTAGCGCTGGTGCGACTGCATGGCCGTCTCGACCACGCGCGGGGGCAGCTCGAGGAAGCGCTCGTCGAAGCTGCCCTCCAGCACCACGGGGCGCTCGACGAGGTAGACGACCTCCTCGAGGACGCCGGCCGGGTCGCTCCAGCCGCCGATCCGGTCGAGGCCCTCGACGACGAGGCGCCGCCGCTCGTCCACGTCCGGCTCGACACCGGCGGCCCTCAGCACGTCCACGTAGTCGTCGGCATGCGGGACCTCGACCTCCCCGTGCGTGAACCGATGTCCGAACGACGAGCCGCCGAAGCCCTCAAGCGTCTCCCGGTCGAGCTTGGCGCAGATCCATCGAACCGGCCGGGCGAAGCGGACGCCGCTCTCGTCCCACCGCATCGACTTCGTGAATAAGAGCCCGCGCAAGATCGCGTCGAGACGCTCCGGCAGGGACTCCGCGATCGCCTTGCCCGGAACCGTGACACCGAGGAAGCCGTCGCGCACCTCGAGCTCGCCGGCGCTCACCCCGTGCTTGCGCGCGAAGCCCTCGGCCGCCTTCTCCCGCAGGTGCTCGGGCGGGCCCTTGATCCACTCGTCCGGCGAGCGCTCGGGCAGGTCGGCCACGGAGACGGCCAGCCGGCGAGGCCCGACGAGGACTTGCCCGCCCTGGCCGCCGAGGCCGGGCAGCCACCGCTCCTCGAGCTGCTGTCCCGCCTCGCGGCAGGCCGAGGCGGCAAGCTCCTCGCAGCCGATCTCAAACAGCAGGCTGGGCAACGGTCTCCACGTAGAGCTGGGCCACGCGGCGGGCGAGGTTTCGCACGCGCGCGATGTACCCGGCGCGCGCCGTCACGGAGATGGCGCCGCGCGCGTCCAGCAGGTTGAAGACGTGCGAGCACTTGAGCACCTGGTCGTACGCCGGGAGGGGCAGCCCACGTTCCACGAGCTCCGCGCCCTCCGCCTCGTGCTCCTCGAAGCGCCGTGTCAGCACGCCGACCGGCGCCACCTCGAAGTTGTAGACCGACCACTCGCGCTCGTACTCGCGGTAGATGTCCCCCCACTTGACGCCGGGGGCCCACTCGAGCTCGAACGCCGATCCCTTGCCCTGCAGGAACATCGCCAGCCGCTCGAGCCCGTAGGTGATCTCGGCCGGCACGAGCTCGAGCTCGAGCCCCCCGAGCTGCTGGAAGTACGTGAACTGCGTCACCTCCATACCGTCCAGCCACACCTCCCAGCCGAGCCCCCAGGCGCCGAGGGTCGGACCCTCCCAGTCGTCCTCGACGAGGCGCGGGTCGTGCTTCTCCAGGTCGATCCCGATCGCCGCCAGCGAGCCGAAGTAGAGGTCGAGGACGTCGGCCGGCGCCGGCTTGAGGACGACCTGGTACTGGTAGTAGTGCTGGAAGCGGTACGGGTTCTCGCCGTAGCGGCCGTCGGTCGGCCTGATCGAGGGCTCGACGTACGCCGTCTTCCACGGGTCGGGCCCCAGGCAGCGCAGGAACGTGGCGGGATTGAAGGTGCCGGCACCGACCTCCGTGTGGTACGGCTGCATGAGCACGCAGCCGTAGTCGGCCCAGTAGCGCTCGAGCCCGGCGATCATGTCCTGGTAGGTCGGAGCGGACATCGGAGCGGACATCGTAGTGCCGTTACGGGAGCCGCTCCATCACCTTCTCGTCCGGCGGCGCGAACCCGAACCTCGCATAGAGGGCGTGTGCGTCGGACGTGTGCAGGATCCACCGCAGGCCCGCATACGGGCCGTTCTCGACCATCTCCCGGACGAGCTCGACGCCGAGCCCCCGGCCCCGGTACTCGGGCCTGACGTAGACGTCCGCCAGGTAGACGAAGGCAACGCCGTCCGTCGCGGCGCGGCAGAAGCCGACCTGGAGGCCGTCGCGATACAGGCCGACGACGCGCTGCGCCTCGCGCACGAGCCGCGCGACTGTCTCGCGCGGACGTCCCAGCGCCCAGTACGCCTCGTTCGAGAGGAAGCGGTGCACCTCGTCGACGTCGACGCGGGCCGGGTCGTCGTCCAGCTCGAAGCCGTCTCCCAGCCGGCGGATCACGACCTACGAGGCGGACAGCGTCCGCAGGCGGAAGCCCCCGTGCTCCTCGTAGGAGGACTCGATCACGCGCAGGCACTGCCGTAGCGCCTCGCGGCCGAGACCGGCCTCGCGTGCCTCTGCCAGCGGGTGCTCGAGCATGGTGCGAATGCCGACGAAGCCCTCCTCCGACAACGGCAGAGCTCCGGCGGCGCAGTCGCGGCACACCGCGCCGCCCGCCCGCGCCGAGAAGCCGACGAGCGGCTTGGTCTCTCCGCAGGAGGCGCACCCTGCCAGGTGCGGCAGGTAGCCGGCCAGCCAGAGAAGCTTGAGCTGGAAGGAGAGCGCGAGCGGGTCGAGCGACGGCTGAGCGGGCAGCTCGGCCTCGACGTCGTCGAGCAGGTCGAGGAAGCGGGTGAGCGCGTGGAACGCGGGCGGCTGGGCGTCCCCCTCCAGGAACATCCGCAGCATCGCCTCGAGCCCGATGTGGCCGACCGCCAGGCGGTACCCGTCGGCGCGCGAGCGCTCGTGGGAGCGGACGAGCTGCGCGCCGCGGACGACCGCAAGCTCGCCGCGCCCTTCGTGCAGAAGGAGGTCGACGTGCGAGAGGGGCTCCAGCCGAGCACCAAAGCGCGACCGCGTCTTGCGCACGCCCTTCGCAATCGCCCCTGCCCGGCCGCGCTCGAGCGTGAAGAGGTGCAGCACGCAGTCTGCCTCCGAGAAGCGAATCGAGCGGAGGACGACGGCCTCGGTCTTCAGCGTCCGCGACGACACGAACGTGAGTCTAGATGCGCCTTCGGGGGAATCCGTTTGTCTGCGGGTACGTTTCTACGAGGGCGGCATGGCCAGGATCCAGATGTACACGACGGCGTGGTGCGGCTACTGCATCCGCGCGAAGTCGCTGCTCGAGGAGCGGGGTCTCGACTACGAGGAGATTCGCCTCGACGGCGACCCGGCGTTCCGCGCGAAGCTGCTCGAGCTGAGCGGCCGCTGGACGGTGCCGCAGATCTTCATCGACGGACAGTCCATCGGCGGCTACTCGGAGCTCTGCCAGCTCGACCGCGACGGGCGCCTCGAGTCGCTCGTCGCCTGACCCGGACGCGCGCCGGTCCCGGTCAGGAAGCGGGCGCCAGGCGTTCCGCGAGGTAGCGGAGCCCGAGCGGATAGCGGTACTCGATCGCCATGTGCGTCGCGTCGAAGAGCTCGAAGCGGACGTCGTCGACGCCGATCTCCTCGAGCTCCCGGCGAAAGGCCTCCGCGCCCAGGTCGAGCATGAACTCGTCGCGCTTCCCTGCGTCGACGTAGATCGCCTTCAGCGAGCGGAGAGCGTCGGCGAAGCGAGGCACCATCCGCACCGGGTCCCAGGCGAGCCAGCGCTCCCAGGTCTCCTGGATGAGACCGCCGGTGGCCTCGTCGAAGGGGAGGTTGACGGTCCCGTCGTCGTCGGCGGAGTAGCAGGCGGCCATGCACCAGCAGTTGAGCATGACGTGATCGCTCTCCTTCGAGAAGGCCGGCCGCGCCCGGAAGTCCTCCCAGAAGCGGTCGTAGGAGCCGTCGTACTCGTCGCGCAGGGCCCGGGCGACCCTGGCGAACTCGGGCTGGTAGCACGTCTCGAAGAGCGCGTCGCCGGCGTGCGTGGCGAGCCCGCCGAACAGGTCGGGCCGGAGCATGGGGGTGACCATCGCGCCGTACCCGCCGCTCGACTTGCCGGCGATCCCGCGATGCTCGGGCGCAGCGAGCGTCCGGTAGCGCTCGTCCACCCAGGGGACGACCTCGTCGCAGAAGTACGTGTGGTAGCGGCCCGTCGCAGGCGAGTCGAGGAACTGGCTCCCGCCCACGGACGTCCAGCAGTCGATCCACACGAGGATGGCCGGCGGTGACCCGCCCGTCGCGAAGAGCTCGTCGGCGAGCTCGGGGAAGTTCCGCCGGAACGGCGCACGGTTCCGCCACATGTCGAGCTGCCCCGTGAGGCCCTGGATCATGTAGACGGAGGGGTAGCGGCGCTCTGGATCGTCGTCGTAGCCCGGCGGGAGATAGACCCAGAGCGGCCTGGCGGTCGGGTCGCCCAGCGGGTTGCCGGCGAGGACGTCGCTCTCGAACTCGTGCTCCTCGAACCGCCCGCGCGGCGTGAACGACCAGGGTTTCATGCGTGCGGATGCTAGCTGGGCGACGGAGCCGGCTGACATGTCGGGCAGAACCAGGTGCCGCGCCCGCCCGCGCGGGTCTTCTCGATCGGAGTCCCGCAGCGCGGGCAGGGCTCGTTCAGGCGCCCGTAGACGCGAAACTCCGCCTGCATGCGGCCGCGCTCGCCGTCCGCTCCGCGGTAGTCGCGGAGCGTCGCTCCCTGGCGCGCGATGCCCAGACGCAGCGCCTTGCGGATGCCGTTGCGAAGCGCGGCGAGCTGTTCCCCGTTGAGGTCCCCGGCCGCCATGAGGGGATTGACGCGCGCGTACCAGAGCGCCTCGTCCGCGTAGATGTTCCCGATGCCGGCGGCGGCGCGCTGATCGAGGAGGGCGGCCTTCACCGAGATGCGGCGGCCGGCGAGCGCCCGTTCGAGCGCCTCCGCAGTGAACCCGCGCTCGAGCGGCTCGCGGCCGAGGCGGCGGGCGGCGAAGTACTCCTCGAGCTCCCCCGGCTCGAGCAGCTCCCAGGTGCCGAAACGGCGGACGTCCCGGTAGGCGACGTCCGACCCATTGTCTAACCTGACAACCGCCCGCCGGTACGAGTCGTGCTCTGTCCCCGCCGGCGCCGGATGGAGGACGTTCCCCGTCATTCGCAGGTGGATGAGGAGGTGCCGCCCGCTCTCGAACGCGACAATCAAATACTTGCCTCGTCTGCGCACGTCGGCGACCTGCTCGCCCTCGAGCGCGGCGGCCACGGCCTCCGGCGGCTCCGGCCGGGTGAGCCGGGGGTCGAGGATCTCGACGCGCTCGAACCGCCGCCCCGTCAGGCCGGGTGCGAGCCGCGAGCGAATGGTCTCGACCTCCGGGAGCTCGGGCACGGTCCGTCCGCTAGGCGACGACGTCGAGGACGATCTCGCGCTGCTTGGGCTGCACGAGCCCGATCCGGTAGCAGCGCGCTACCTCCGCGACTGCGTGCTGAGCCGACTCGCTGTCGCGCGCGTGGACCTCCGCGAGCGGCTGGCCCGCCTCGACACGGTCTCCGCGCTTGCTCAGGCAGACGACTCCGACCGCGTGGTCGACGACGTCCTCCTTGGTTGCACGGCCGGCGCCCAGGTGGAGTGCAGCCAGACCGATGTTCGCGGTCGCGATGGCCTCGACGAAGCCGGTCTCCGGCGCGAGGACGGGCTCGGTGACCGGTGCGCGCGGCAGGACCTCGGGGTCAGGGTCGCCGCCCTGTGCACGAACCCAGCGCTCGTACGCCTCGCGGGCCGCGCCGCTCGCCACGGCCTCCTCGGCGCGGCGGCGTCCCTCGGTCTCGTCCACGCCCAGGTCCGACAGCGCCAGGAGGCGCGCGGCGGTGCCCAGCACGAGCTCGGTGAAATCCCGCGGGCCCTCCCCCGCCAGCGTGTCGAGCACCTCACGGATCTCGAGCGAGTTGCCCACCGAGTGGCCGAGCGGCTGGTCCATGTCCGTCAGCTCGCAGACGACCTCTCGGCCGGCGTGGCGGCCGAGGTCGACCATGGCCGCAGCCAGCTCGTGCGCGCTTTCGAGCGTCTTCATGAAGGCGCCGTCGCCGACCTTGACGTCGAGCACGATCGCGTCGGCGCCGCCCGCGATCTTCTTCGACATGATCGACGACGCGATCAGGGGGATGATGTCCACGGTCGCCGTCACGTCACGCAGCGCATAGAGGCGCTTGTCCGCCGGCACGAGGTCGGCCGTCTGCCCGACGATCGCCAGGTGGACGTCGCGCACCTGCGCGAGGAACTCATCGCGGTCGAGCTCGATACGGAACCCGGGGATCGACTCGAGCTTGTCGAGCGTGCCGCCCGTGTGCCCGAGCCCGCGCCCGCTCATCTTGGCGAAGGGGACGCCGCAGGCGGCGACGATCGGCCCGAGCGCGATGGAGGTCTTGTCCCCCACGCCTCCGGTCGAGTGCTTGTCCACCACCCTGCGATCGAGCGGAGACAGGTCGATCGTCTCTCCGCTTCGTACGAACGCCTCCGTGAGGGCGTAGGTCTCGGCTGGGGTCAAGCCCTCGAAGTACACGGCCATGCAGAACGCGGCCATCTGGTAGTCGGGCACCTCGTCGCGGCCGTAGGCGAAGACCAGCCCTTCGATCTCCTTCGGCGAGAGCTCCTCGCCGTCGCGCTTGCGCTGGATGAGCTCGGCGGGCCGGATCACGCGGCCTCGCCGTTCGCGTCCATTCGCGCCACGAGCGCCCGACCGAGCAGCGTCACGGCTGGAGGACCGGCGCGCCGGGAATCCCGCGCGAGGGCGCCTTGCCGCCCAGCCAGGCGTTCACGGTCGCGCCGACGTCGGCGAACTCCCCGTCGTGACGCGCGCCGGCGGCGTTCCTCCCCTCGACGTAGGCGAGGAGGAGCGCGTGCTCGCGCGAGTGGTCGGTGGAGGGAGTCGTCGGGTCGCAGCCGTGGTCGGAGGTGAGGACGAAGAGGTCGCCCGGCCGTAGAGCGTCGAGGAGGTCGGGCAGGCGGCGGTCGAAGTCCTGCAGGCAGCGGTGGAAGTTCTCGGGGTCGTTGCGATGACCCCAGAGCATGTCCGTCTCGACCAGGTTGACGAACACGAGCCCGTTCTCGAGCTCGCGCAGCAGCCGCTCCGTCTCGCGGATGCCGTCGATGTTCGACTTCGTCGGGTGCGAGTGGTCGATGTCGACGCCGGCGAAGATGTCGTGGATCTTGCCGACCCCGTGCACGACCGCCCCTGCCTCGCGCGCGAGCGTGAGGTAGTTCGGCTGTTTCGGCCGCAGCGACCAGTCGTGGCGGTTCGGGGTGCGGACGTAGTTCCCCGGGTCGCCGACGAAAGGTCGCGCGATCACGCGCCCGACGGCGTGGTTGCCGGTGAGGATCTCGCGCGCGATCTCACAGCCGGCGTAGAGCTCCTCGAGCGGAATCGTCTCCTCGTGCGCGGCGACCTGGAAGACCGAGTCCGCGGACGTGTAGACGATCCACTTCCCCGTTCGCTGGTGCTCCTCGCCGAGCTCTTCGATGATCTCCGTCCCGGAGGCGGCCTTGTTGCCGAGCACGCCGCGGCCCGTCCGGTGCGCGAACTCCTCAATCACGCTGGATGGGAAGCCGTGCGCGTACGTGGGCATGGCAACCGGGGTGACGATGCCCATGAGCTCCCAGTGGCCCGTGGTCGTGTCCTTGCCCTTGGAGCGCGGGGCGAGCCGGCCGGCGAGCGCCGGCGCGCCGTCGAGCGGAGGGCAGCCCTCGAGCTCCTCGACGTTGCCGAGGCCGAGCTGCTCCAGGTTGGGGAGGTCGAGGCCGCCGACCGCACGAGCGACGTTTCCGAGCGTGTCGGAGCCCTCGTCCCCGTACTCGTGCGCATCCGGCAGCTCGCCCGCCCCAACCGCGTCCAGCACGATCACGCAGGCGCGCGGCATGGGGCTATTCTACGTCGGTCATGGAGACCGTCCTCGGCCTGCTCGGCATCGTCGTCTGGATCGTCGCGGTGATCGCGATCGCCGCGGGGGTGACGTTCGTGGTCGTGAAGATCTTCCCCGGCGGCGACGAAGACCTCAAGCCGAAGTCGACGTAGCTTCCGCTCGACCCCTAACGGGGTGGACCGCCGATGCGGCCCACCCCGCTCGGGAGAGGCTGTTACTGGTCCTGCCAGGCGGCGAGGCCCGTGATGGTCACGCCCTTGCCGATGCGGCCAAGCGAGCGGGTCTTCCCCGTCGCCAGGTCGACCTGCCACAAACGCGCGTTCTCCTGCCCCACCTGCGTGCCGGCGACGTAGCCGACGTTCGCGCGTCCGGCGATGTCGAAGCCCGCGTTCACGCCCAGGTCCACGCCGAGCGTGACCGGGTTGATCAGGGTCCCGGCGTTGGCGGGGCGCTGGATCCACAGCCGATCCCGGCTCGGCGCCACGTCGAGCGCGTACAGCTCGGTTGTCGTTGGACGCGCGTCGAACGCCGCGAAGGACGAGTTCGTGTACGCGGAGCCCACCACCGAGACATCGGCGGGAGTCAGGCTCGTGTCCTTCGAGAGCAGATTGCCCTCGTCGGGGTTGAGCCGGATGTTGTCGTCGGCGTCGCTCGTGACGCGGATCTTGTCCACGGTCGGGTTGAAGTCGAAGCCGATGTTCGCGCTGTTCAGGGCGCTCGGCACCGAATCGAAAGCCGGCCCCTCGGCGACGGCGATCGCCGTGCGCAGGTTCACGCGGTAGACGACCTTGTCGCTTCCGAGCGCGTAGAGGTCACCCGTCGCGGGGCGGAAGTCGATGCCCCCGAGGACGACGCCCGCCGGAAGGCCGGTGATCTGCTTCGACCACACGTGGCGGGGTGACTGCGCGTTGAAGCGGAGCAGGTTGCCGGCGTCGTCGGTCGCGTAGAGAACGCGGCTGGCGACGCCGCTCGAGTTGCCTGTGCGTCCGTCTCCGCCGCCGGCTGCCGCGGCGAGCGGCACGGTGAGGGCCAGGAGCGTCGCGACGGCGAGCACCCAGCGGATGTACCTGGACATTGAGCCCTCCTTGGGTTCGATTGGGTTCAGGGCTGGTTCGCAGCCCGCCCGCCGGAGGGTTCAGTCGCTAGGCGAGGGCGTAGGAGCTCTGGAGTTCCTGACGTGATGGGGCCTCGTCGTCGGGGTGCGATGGGCGGTGCGAGGCAAGGACGCAGGGAGCGTTCGTATCGAAAGAGATACGGGCGCGACCGAGGACGCCGCATCGCGCCGTCCAGCGCGGCCCGACGGCACAGAGCCTTATTGTGAGAGGAGCTCTCAAACGGCTTCCTTCTGGAGCGAGGCCTGGA
>Ga0081455_10003896_pt1 | contig 16993 bp, 16 predicted proteins | sample TabmetS3T2R1_FD_70207 | JGI IMG/M metagenome (GOLD analysis project Ga0081455, IMG submission 70207) | Tabebuia heterophylla rhizosphere microbial communities from the University of Puerto Rico - S3T2R1 | ecosystem: Host-associated > Plants > Roots > Rhizosphere ...
TCTGTCGCGCCTTAAAGAACTCGTAAAATCAGGTGATCTGCGTGTCTTGACCACCAGTATTACCAAATCGGAGGTCCGCAGTAAGATTATCGAAGTTCTTGATAATGCAAGGGCAGCCACGAAGAAGCATGGTGTCGTATTTGAGCAATTGGGAAGCGGCCATCTCGCGGCGGCGATCGACGATCCCAAGGCTGCCGCCGCGCTCATTGCGCTGTTCGACGAATATATGCGTGATATTGAGGCCGTCGAAGTACCCTTGAGCAACAACGTTGATCAGATCTTCGAAGATTACTTTCATCAGCGTCCACCATTTAGCGCCAAGAAGAAATCGGAATTTCCTGATGCATTCGTGGTGTCCTCCCTACGTGAGAGGGCGCAGCGAACCAAGAATAAGATCTACGTTGTTTCCGGCGATCCGGACATGAGAGCATGCTGCGAGCACGCTAATGAGTTGATCCCGGTCGACAGCCTCGCTGATGTGATATCCAAAGCAACGGTCACAAAGGCGCTGCATGACAACTTGCTGAAATTCACGCAAACAAGCGGTGATCTTGTCGACCAGTTAGCGGAGTTCGTCTGTCGTGGCGAAGTTGTCATCGGAGGCCTTTATCGATTCGAGCGACGAATTCGCATAAGAGCTGACGTCGACTCCGCAGATGGCATAGGCGTACTTGAGTTGAATGTGATTTCGCGGGAAGACAATGCGTTTCTCTGCGAAGTTGAATTCGAGGCGTATGCTAATTTGAGCCTAACGATCGATGTTGAAGGTCGGCAAGGTATTGAGGAGAACGACTACGATCTCGGTGAGGAGATATGGACTAACTACTCGCACCTAGATACGTTTTATGCGTCGGTGACTGTCCACTACGATACAGCAAATCCGGGGGCCGCCTGCGTTGAGCCGGTTGATGGCTCCGCCGTGATCGAAATCGAAGCTTCTGAGATCGAAGAGATAGCAAAGTACCGATAGTTGTGGAAAATCGCCAGTCGGCGTTTCTTTCGGTTCGATTCACGTTCCGGTCCGAACCATATCTCTAAGGACTGGTGTCCCTGTGAAACCTCCATCACACTTCCGGCTACTATTCCGTGCTGTAATCTGCCCATGATTCCGCCTGGAGTTGATCCGTGAACCAGTTCGCCTGGACCCCGATCGGGGAACCGCCGCCCGTGCCCGTGCCGCCACCGCTGCCGGCGAAGCTCGATTTCACCGGCGAACGTAAAGGGTTCCTGCACATGGTGGCGCGCGGCGCCGGGCTCGAGCTCGTCACCCTCGGCTTCTACCGGTTCTGGCTCGTCACCGACATCCGCCGCCATCTCTGGTCCAACACGGTGATCGACGGCGATGCCGCCGAATACACCGGGCGAGGCCGCGAGCTCCTGATCGGCTTTCTGATTGCGCTCGCGATCCTGGTGCCGATCTATCTCGCCTATTTCCTGATCGGCGTCGAGGCCGAGCATATGCAGGTGCTCGCCAGCATCCCGCTGATCGCCGCCTTCTACGTGTTCGGACAGTTCGCGATCTATCGCGCCCGCCGCTACCGGCTGACCCGCACGGTGTGGCGCGGCGTGCGGCTCTGGATGACCGGCTCGGGCTGGATCTATGCCTGGCGCGCATCGGTGTGGCTGCTGTTTGCCATCGTTACGCTGGGCATCGCGCTGCCGTGGCGCGCCGCCGAGCTCGAGCGCTACAAGATGTATCATTCGTGGTACGGCGATTTGCAAGGCTCCTTCGAAGGCAAGGGCTGGGAGCTGTTCAAGCGTATCTGGTGGATCTGGCTCCTGATGCCCGGCGCCATCATCCTGTTTCCGGCGCTGCCGTTCCTCTATGCGCGTTACAAGGCCGAGGAGTGGCGCTGGTGGATCTCGGGCATTCGCGTCGGCGGGGTCACCCTCAACTCCCGCCTTGAGCCCACGGCGCTGACCGACCTCTATTGGAAGGTGATCGGCTGGTACATGCTGTTGTCGACGGCATTTGCCACGGTGATCGGCGTCGCGGCCGTATCGGTGGCGCGGGTCGGCGCCGCGGCCTCCGGCGCAGCCGCAGGACCGGACGCTCTGATGCAGAGCATCCCGGTGCTCGTCGTGACCGTTATCGGCTACATGGCGCTCGCGCTTGGGCTTGGTGTCGTCACGCGGCTCTATCTGACGCGCGATCTCTGGGCGAGGGTGCTGCAGACGACCGTCGTCACCAACATTGCGGCCGTCGCCAATGTCGCCGCCAGGGGCGATATTGCCAGCGCGGTCGGCGAAGGCATCGCCGACGGCCTCGACGTCGCAGGCTTCTGACCCATGGCCGCAACCGGCAGTGACGTGGTGATCTATTTCGACGGCACGTCGAGCCGGCGCCATGCCGCCACGCTCGTTTTTTCCGATGCGCTCGAAATTTCCCTCGACGGCGAGACCAAGGCGCGATGGGCCTATGCCGATATCCGCCGCGCCGACAGCGCGCCGGGCACGCTGCGCCTCGCTTGCCAAGGCGCGCCCGTGCTGGCGCGGCTGGAAATCCGCGATCCTGCGCTTGCGGCCGAGGTGACCTCGCGCGCCGCCAATCTCGACGAACACCATCTCGGCCGCCGCGGCGTGGCAAAAATCGTCGGCTGGTCGCTTGCGGCTGCCGCCTCCATCGTGCTCGTCGTGCTCTACGGCGTACCGCTCGCCGCCGATCGCCTTGCGCCTTTGGTGCCGGAATCCTTCGAGCGGCGGATCGGCGAGGTTGCCGAGAGGCAGGTCAAGATCGTGTTCGGCGAGAAGGTCTGCAGCAATCCCGAGGGCCAGGCGGCCTTCACGAAACTGGTCAACACGCTGCGCGATGCCGCCGGCCTCGACACTTCCGTGCAGTCCAACGTGCTCCATAGCGAAATACCGAATGCGCTGGCGCTGCCGGGCGGCAAGATGGTCCTGTTCGACGCCCTGCTCGCCAAGGCCAACAACGCGGACGAGATTGCCGGCGTGATCGCGCATGAGCTCGGCCATCTCAAGCACCGCGACAACATGCGCGGCCTGATCTACAACGGCGGCACCTCCTTCCTGATCGGCCTGTTGTTCGGCGACATCACCGGCTCGAGCGCCGTGATCTTCGCCTCGCGCACGCTGGTCACCTCGTCCTATTCGCGTGAGGCCGAGACCGGCGCCGACACCTTTTCCATCGAGATCATGCAAAAGCTCGGCCGGCCGCCCAAGGCGATGGGCGAATTGATGCTGCGCGTCACCGGCAAGGAAGGCGGCAAGGGCCTGACGATCATCTCGACCCACCCCCTGACCGAAGACCGGCTGGCGCGGATGAGCAAGGAAGACCAGACCCCGAAGGGCCCGCCACTGCTCACCGACCGCGAATGGCAGGCGCTGAAGTCGATCTGCGTGGCGGGATCGAAAGTGTAGCAGGCTCTCTCCACTCGTCATTCCGGGGCGCGCCTCTTGGCGCGAACCCGGAATCCATAACCACAGGCCGCGGTTGGTTCGAAGACTGTGTCAAACCATCTTGGTAACAACGATCGCTTGTGGTTATGGATTCCGGGCCTGCGCCTTCGGCGCATCCCGGAATGACGGTGCATGGAACGGTTCGCCACCGAGCGGTTGATCGCCGAAAAGATCCGCGAGGATCATCTGGCGGATCTCGTCGCGCTGCACCTCGATTTCGAAGTCTCCCGCTATCTCGGTGGCGTTCGCACGGCGGAGGCGACGACGGCTTATCTCGCGACCGGCATCGCCCATTGGAACCAGCATGGGTTTGGGCTTTGGGCATTGCGAACGCACGCCGGCGAATTCGCTGGACGAGCCGCCATCCGGCGTGCCGTCGTCGAGGCCGTGCCCGAGTTCGAGATTGTCTATGCGTTCAAGCGCAATTTTTGGGGCAGGGGTTTTGCAAGCGAGATCGCCTCCGCCTTGACTGCAATGGCACGATCGCAACTCGGATTGCCGTCCCTGGTCGGCCTGGTTGTCGTCGGCAACGACGCTTCCTGCCGCGTCCTTGAGAACGCCGGCTTCAGCCGCGAGCGGACCATGCTGTCCCGAGGCGAAGAAGTTTTTCTGTATCGCTCGCCGGCCAGGTCGCTGGGAGCTTCCCCCGGGGACGGCGCCGAGCGACGGTGCTAGTGTGCCTTGGCTTGGCATGGTGCTGAAGCGCGCGCCGACGAGGTGATCGAATGAAGCGGCGGGAATTCATCGTAGGCCTTGCTACGGCCGTGGCATGGCCGCACGCTTCACATGCCCAGCAGCAATCCGCGGGCAGCCGCCGATTGCCTAACATCGGGATACTGAACTACGCGTCTGCCCAAGATGCGTTGGTGAACGAATTTCGGACGGCGCTCAAGGAGCTGGGCTACGTCGAGGGGCAGTCATTCTCTCTCACCTATCGCTGGGCCGATGGACAATTCGAGCGACTGCCGGCGCTAGTTGAGGAAATCCTGGCAAGCAAGGTCGATGTAATCATTGCGTTGGGGCCCGCAACATGGGCCGCGAAACGTGCCACTAGCTCCGTTCCGATCGTCGTCGCCTTCAGTGGAGATCCTGTTGGCAACGGGGTCGTGCCAAGTCTTGCTCGCCCGGGCGGCAACATTACAGGCTTCTCGTATATGTCGACCGACTTGGCAGCGAAACGCCTGGAGCTGGTCAGCCGGGCCTTCTCAAGAAATGCACGTATTGCGGTGCTCTACAATCCGGACGAGCCTGCGACGGTGCTCGAAATGCGGGAAACGGAGAGTGCGGCCAAGGCAATAGGCGTAGCTTTGAGCCCGCTGAAGGCTCGGCGTCCTGACGACCTGGACGATTGTTTCGAGGCGGCTGTTCGTGCGCCCGCGGATGCGATTATCGTGTTCACGCACGGGTTCGCCGTTCTGAACCGGCGTCGCATCATTGAACAGGCTGCGCGCCGAAAAATTCCAACCATGTACGGGTGGCGCGACTTTGTGGAGAATGGCGGACTCATGTCATATGGCCCGAACGTATCGATTATGATCAGGCAAGCGGCAGGTTATGTTGGCCGCATATTGAAGGGAGAGAAGCCCGGCGATCTTCCCGTGCAGCAACCCACAAAGATCGAACTATCGATCAATCTCCGGACGGCAAGGGCCCAAGGCATCGAGTTGCCATCCGCTTTGCTTGCGAGCGCCGATGAGGTGATCGAATAAGGCAACAGGAACTCCGCCGGCGCCCGTGGTTCCCGCCATCACAAAGCAGTCGAAGCTGCCAGATATCCGCCAGCCCGCCGGAACGCTTCACCATTGCATTCGTTCGGACTGAAGCAGGCGTCACTTTCCGCCGAAGCAAGCGCGCGGGTGGTGGCTCAGATTCGGAAAGGACCGGCCCCATGAGATTGAATGAAACGCAGCTCAAGCAGACGCTGAACCAGATGGACGCTGAGGTCTTGCCGGACACCCATCCGGCGGCGGCGCAACTGGCCGACCTGTTCGGCGATCACACCTTCTTTCTGGATCACGGCGGGCTGAAGGTGCTGGAGCCCGCCGAGACCTCGGCGAGCGACGTCCAGACCAGCCAGGTTGTCAGCCTCGCCGACTGGTCGGATGCGACGCTGACCAGCCTGAAGCCTCATGCGCCCGAGCCGACGGGCACGGTCGTCATCTTCGACCAGGTCAAGCACTGATCGGGTTTGGCCGCCGATTCGTATGGCGGATGGGCGAAGCGTGGTTCACCACCCAAAGAAAAAGCCGCGGCCCTCGGGGGGCCGCGGCTGGTCAAGAGGCGCCAGTGCCGGAGTTGCACCGGCACGCTAGAGCATGATCCGGAAAAGTGTGCAGCGGTTTTCCGAAAAGATCATGCTCAAGCAATAAGGTCAGCGAAGACCCCCGCCGAACCTGTAGTTCAGGCCGATGCGCGTCACCCATGCCTCGTCCTGATTGCCGATGGCGTAGCTGCGCCCCGGCACGCCGAAGTTCACGCCGTTGACGGTCACGGCATTGACGGTGACGTCGTTGTTGAGGAAGCGCATGTAGAGGAATTCGCTCTTCAGGCTCCAGTTGCCGCTGAAAGCCCATTCGGTGCCGAGGCCGGCCGTCCAGCCCCAGCGCGTGTGGCTCGAGTTGAAGGCGACCGTGGTTGCCGGCGCGTCCTCGAAGAGCGTGTAGGTGCGATCGAAGTTGGCGTAGGCGAAACCGCCCGTGGCGTAGATCAGGAGATTATCAACGATGACGCCGGTCCGCGCCCGGACCGTGCCAAACCACGACATCCGGCTTGAAACCGTAAGGGCATCCTGGGTGCCACCGTCGCCATCGAAGAAGGTGTTGGTTGCACGCATGTTGGTCCAGCTCCAGTCCGCTTCGACGCCGAACAGCGTGCAGCCTGACTGAAAGTTGTAGCCGCCCTGAACGCCGCCGTTCCAGCCATCGGTGGTCAAGCGAGCACTGGTCGGGAGATCGTCATCGATGGTCTGAGCGATGTTGCCCCGGTCGTGATAGTCGTAGTTGTAGTAGCCGTAGCCTACCTGGCCACCGAGATAGAAGCCGCCGAATTGCGCGCAGGCCGGGCGGGCCACGATGGGGGCCGCCTTGACCGGCATATCCGCCGCCGAAGCTGTGCCGCTGATTGCGACAAGACCAGCGATCGCGAGAAGGGTTCTCTTCATTGGAAACTCCGAGTTGATCGTTGCGATAAGCGGTCGTCGCTCCCCGTGCACTTCGACGCTTGCTTCGACCGAAAAAACCGTGGCGGCGCAAATCACCCCCACCGCAGTGACATGACCCTAACCTGTGGATGGCTTGGGACCTGTCTCCCAAAAGACCCACCGTCGGTTGCAATCACAATGAGGTGAGTTCCGTTCCAGTGCCGTTTCTGTCGCGTTCGATGCATATCCGGGCGGTTTCGCCAGCAAAAACCGAAAGACGTCGATTTGGGGTGTTGCTTATGCTTGCGGCCACATGCGTCAATGGGTCGCACGAAGCTGTGGAAGATGTTGCCGGAAAGACCCGGTTGATCGCCGGACAAGTTCCGTGTGCGGCGAATCCGACACAGTGGGCAAATCGCATCCTAGCGGGAGTCGCGTCAAAGCCCGTGGTGCGGGTTGCGATAGACGCTGCGGGGCTTCGCTTGCAATAACGGCTTAAGCCGCGCGTCATGCCCGGGCTTGTCCAGGTTTGTCCCGGCGCATCCACGTCTTACTTCCTGTTGAACGAAGAACGTGGATGGCCAGGACAAGCCCGGCCACGACCACAGCCTCACTCCGGTAGATTATTCACCTGCTTCACCCAACTCCGTACATCGGCGAGCACTGTGGGCAGCACCGCCTTCACATCCTGCACGGTCATGCCGGCCTTGATGCGGGGGTCGTAAAGCAGATTGAGGATGTATTGGTCGTAGACGTCGAAATAACCCATCGAGACGTTGTCATTGAACATGGTCCACGGCACGGTCGCAGTGTCGTTGATCGGGCCGAGCGACTGCAGCAATTCCTCATAGGCGCAGTCGAGGAAGACGAAGTCGCCATTGTCGACGGTGAGGATCACGTCGGAATGCTCGATCTCGAATTTCTCGTTCTTGCGGAAGCCGGAAAGGCATTGCGGGTCGAGCGAGGTCTTGATCTCCTTGGCCCGCTCGCCGCCGTAGAAGGTCGAGATGGTGCGGAACAGGTCGCGGTCGCGCACCAGTTTCACCTGCACGTTGGCGTTCTCGTTGTTGTTGGTCATCGCGATATCAAGATGGCGCACGCGCGAGGCAATGTCGGCGACGATCTTCTCGATCTGCGTCTTGCGGTCGGCGCGGCCGTCCGCGAACACGCGCACCGGCACCTCGTATTTGCGGATACGGTCGACGCGGCCGGCAAGGTGATATTCGGCGCCGAACGCCGTCTTCATGAAACCTTCGACGATCTCGCTGTCGGTAAAGCTCTTCTTCTCGGCGCGCTGGCGCGCGGCGATCGCCGGCAGTTCGGCCGCAGCGGGCGGAGGCAGGACAATCCCGACCGTCAACGCCGCCAGCGCCGTCGCGTTGAAGAGAATATGCCGGCGAGGTTTGCTCATTGTCACAACGCTGACGCAATGGGAAGTCGCGAGCAAGGCCCGCACGCCTTGACGCCAACAGGTTCCGCTTGCGCGGAGCTAGAGCATGATCCGGAAAAGTGTGCAGCGGTTTTCCGAAAAGATCATGCTCAAACAATAACCTAAAGCGCGATGATGAATTCATCGCAATCTCATTGCGCTTTAGTTCCTCACCACCACCACGGTGCCGATGGAGACGCGGTTATAGAGATCAACGACGTCCTCGTTGGTCATGCGGAAGCAGCCGGACGACACCGCCTGTCCAATCGTCTCCGGCTCGTTGGAGCCGTGGATGCGGTACAGCGTCGAGCCCAGGTACATCGCGCGGGCACCGAGCGGATTTTCAACGCCGCCCGGCATGTGGCGCGGCAGGTCGGGGCGGCGGCGCAGCATCTGCGCCGGCGGCGTCCAGGCCGGCCATTCCTTCTTCGCGGTGATGCGGTGGGTTCCGCTCCAGCGGAAACCGTCGCGGCCGACGCCGATGCCGTAGCTGATCGCCTGGCCATTGCCCTGCACCAGGTAAAGCCGGCGCTCGGCGGTGCTGATGATGATGGTGCCGGGCGCATAGCCCTGCAGGCTCACGGTGGTGCGCGGGATCGGGCCACTGCCGCTGTACCCGCCCCCATAACCACCACTGTAGCCGGCCCCGTAACCACCGCTGTAGCCGCCACTGTAACCGCCGCCGCGGAAGGTCGGCCCGCCGCCCATGATATCGCGCATGTCAAAACCTTGCGCCTGCGCGTGGCCTGCGGCCAGCAAGGTCACCGCCGCACACAGCAAACCGAGCCCCCGGGTCATTTTTCTTCCTCGCAAATCAAGAGTTTCAACCGCTGCATCGAGACACAGGCCATAACGGGAACGCTTGGGCAACCAACGAGCCCGTGACTGCGGCATTTTCGAGTCGCTCGGTTAAAAAACACAACATGCCCTGCGCGATAGCTGCCCTGTCGGCTAACCCTTTGACGAAGCGTCTGAACAATGGTTGATCTGCCTGGCAAGGCAAAAATGACCGAGAAAACGTGAATGACAGGGGCGAAGCGATGAATGGTGCGGAAAGTCTGGTGCGGACATTGGTCGCAGGCGGCGTCGACGTTTGCTTCACCAACCCCGGCACCTCGGAGATGCATTTTGTCGCCGCCCTGGACCGGGTCGAGGGCATGCGCTGCGTGCTCGGCCTGTTTGAGGGCGTGGTCACGGGTGCGGCCGACGGCTATTTCCGCATGAAGGGCACGCCGGCCTCGACGCTGCTGCATCTCGGTCCCGGTCTCGCCAACGGCCTTGCCAATCTGCACAACGCGAAAAAAGCCAATTCCGGCATCGTCAATATCGTCGGTCAGCACGCCACCTATCACATCGGCTACAACGCGCCGCTGACGTCGGACATCGAGGGACTGGCGCGGCCGATGTCGGCCTGGGTGCGCACCTCGCCGGATGCCAAGTCGGTTGCCGCTGATGGTGCGGCCGCCATTGCCGCCGCCAAGAGTTCGCCGGCGCAGATCGCGACCCTGATCCTGCCTGCCGACACCGCCTGGAACGAGGCCGACGGCATTGCGCAAGTCAATGGCGAGAGCCAGCGTCCCAATTATTCCTCGCAGGCCGTCGATCATGCCGCAAAAGTGCTGCGCAACGGCGGCTCGCAAAACCTGTTGCTGCTGACCGGCAGCGCGCTGACCGAAAAGGGTCTTGCGCTGGCGCAGCAGATATCAGGCAAGACCGGCTGCAAGGTGATGGGCCAGACCTACAATCCGCGGATGGCGCGCGGCCGCGGCCGTTTCGCCATCGACCGCATTCCCTACGTGATCGAGCTGGCGCTGCCGATCCTGAAGGACTTCAAGAACATCGTGCTGGTCGAGGCCAACGATCCCGTCGCCTTCTTCGCCTATCCGAACAAGCCGAGCATGCTCAAGCCCGAGGGCTGCGAGGTGCATCGCGTCACCAGCATCGGTGAAAATTCCGTCGGCGCGCTGGACGCGCTCGCGCATGCGGTCGGAGCCAGGCCTGCCGACGCGGTGCCGCAAAAGCCGATGGACATCGCCAAGCCCACCGGGCCGCTGACCTTCGCCACGATCGCGCAGGCGATCGCCATGGCAATCCCGGAAAACGCCATCGTGGTCGATGAATCCATCACCACTGGCCGCGGTTTCTTCCCGCCGACCGCGGCGGCCAAGCCGCATGACTGGCTGCAGAACATGGGTGGCTCCATCGGCTTCTCGCCGCCGATCGCGACTGGCGCGGCGGTTGCCTGCCCCGACCGCAAGGTGATCTGCATGGTCGGCGACGGTTCCGCGATGTACACGATCCAGGCCTTATGGACGCAGGCGCGCGAAGGCCTCAACGTTGTCACGATTGTGTTCGCAAATCGGATCTATCAGATCCTGCGCGGCGAGTTCGACGGGGTCGGCGCCGGCGAGCCGGGACAGCGCGCGATGGACATGCTGAAGATCGACCGGCCGACAATCGACTTCGTCGCGCTCGCCAAGGGCATGGGCGTGCCCGGGCGCGCGGTGGCGACGGCGGACGAGTTCAACAAGGCGCTGGAAGAAGCCATCGCCGAGCCCGGCCCGCGGCTGATCGAGGTGCAGATGTAGCGCTGGCGCGATTCGCCCGCGCGAATTGGGGAAGTGGATGCGGGCGGAGCTGGAGAAGGTCGTCAAGGCAATCGAAGAATTTTACGCCCGCGAAGGCCTGTTGTTCGACAAGGATCTCGGCGAGCGCACGCTGACGCATCGAATGGCGGTGCATCTGGAAAAGCAGTTCGACGGCTGGGAGGTCGATTGCGACTATAACCGGCTCGGCGAGCGCCTGTTGAAACTGCCGCATGGAAGCATCGTTTCGACCGATGACGAGCTCGGCAAGTCGATCTTTCCCGACATCGTCGTGCACCGCCGCGCCGTGCCGGAGAACCTGCTTGCCGTCGAGGTGCGCAAGGCAACCAATCACCAGCCGATCGAGCACGATCATCACAAGCTGCGGGGACTAACCGACCCGCATCTGTGGTTCGCCTACCGCGTCGGCGTGCTGCTGGTGCTGGCAAAGGGAAAGGTGAAGTCGTCCGACGTCTATCTCGGCGGCATCATCGACAAGGAACTCTCGGACTGGTTTGCCGGCCGATTGCGTGAAACAGGTCTGGCAGCGGGCTAGCGCTGCACCGCGCGGCGCACGCCGACCAGCGCGACGCCGAGCCGGCGTCCGACCAGGAGGCCGATCACCACGAGCAGGCACCAGACGGGAAGGAAGAAGAAAGTGAGGATGCCGGCATCCTCAGGCTCGGTCTGCAGCAGCCATTTCACCACGCCGACCGGCGCGAAAAGCCCGACCGCGCCGCCGATCGTGGTCATGATCCAGATCATGATCTTCTGCGGCGACATCGGTGCCTTCACTTCCGGAACAGGACGAGGGCTTCGCGATAGAGATTGGCAAAGGAGATGACGAGCCCGCTGCCGAGCACGAACATGGCGAAGCTGTGATAGTCATCGGAGTTGAGCGGTTGGAACTGGAAATAGGGCGGCATGAACGCCCACCATACGATCGGGATCGTCAGCAATGTCGCGAAGATGCCGGCCGGGGCGCCCGCGAGCAGGCTGGCGGCGAGGATCGCGGGGAAGAAGGCGGCGAAGTGGAACTTGGCGCCCAGGATGGCGAACATTTCCTGGATCGATGCGGCGAGCGCAATCGCCAGTACCGCCGCAAGGAACGCCGATGGCGACCACGGCCTCACCCTCAGGATAACGTCTCGCATGAAATACCCTGCTTCACACCAAGCACCCGGTTCCAAGGTAGCGGAGGAAGGCTGAAAACGAAAGATGGTGGACGCACGGGGGATCGAACCTTGGACCTCTATGCGTTGCGGGATTTGCCAGCAAAATCAAGGGGTAGAGATGCAATTGCGCTGGACGCCAGCCCCTGTAATCTGATGAAAACTTAAGGAAGAGGGGGCGATGGGGGGAGTTCTGGAGGGGGTCCGCGTGCTCGATTTCGGGCGCTATATCGCAGGGCCCTATTGCGCGACATTGCTGGCCGAGTTCGGCGCCGAGGTCATCCGCGTCGAAAAGCGCGACGGCAGCGAGGACCGCTTCGTGGCGCCGGTCGGCAGTAGCGGCGAGGGCGCGCTGTTCCTGCAGGTCAACCGCAACAAGAAGTGCATCACGCTCGATCCGATGAAGCCGGACGGCCAGGAGGTGATGCGGCGCCTGGTTAAGACCGCCGACGTCGTCGTCGCCAACCTGCCGCCACAGACCCTGCGGGCGATGAAGCTCGACTACGACTCGCTGAAGGCGGTCAAGCCGGACATCATCCTGACCACGGCCACCGCCTTCGGCGGGCCGGGGCCGATGTCCGACCGCGTCGGCTTCGATGGCGTCGGCCAGGTCATGTCCGGCTCGGTGTACATGACCGGGGCCGGCGATCCGCCGTACCGCGCCGCGGTGAACTGGGTCGATTTCGGCACCGCGCTGCATTGTGCGTTCGGCACGCTCGCAGCCCTGATCGAGCGCGGCAAAAGCGGGCGCGGGCAAATCGTCGAGGGCGCACTGCTGGCAACCGCGCTGTCTTTCACCAACGCGACCCTGATCGAGCAGGCGGTCATATCCGCCAATCGCGTTCCGACCGGCAACCTCGGCCAGACCGCCGCGCCCGCCGACATCTACCGCACCAAGGACGGCTGGGTGCTGTGCCAGGTGACGGGTCACCCGCTGTTCATCCGCTGGGCCAAATTGATGGGCGAGGAGGAGCAGTGGCTCTCCGATCCCCGCTTTGCCGACGACCTCAAGCGCGGCGAGAACGGCCCCGTCATCAGCGCGCGGATGGCGCGCTGGTGCGCCGAGCGCACGACACAGGAAGCCGTCGACACGCTGGGCAAGGCGATGATTCCGGCCGGCCCCGTGCTGAGCCCGCAAGAGGCGCTCGATCATCCCCATATCCGCGCCGCCGGCTTCATGCAGGCCGTCGACTATCCGGGCCTGCCGAGATCCGCACCCGTAGCCCGCGCCGCGGTTCGCCTGTCGGAAACGCCGGGCGAAATCGCGACGCGCCCGCCGACGCTCGGCGAGCATACGGACGTTGTGCTGGCGGAGCTCGGGTACGACGCGGGTGAGATTGCGGCGCTCCGGGCAGGGGGCATCATATAGTGCCAACGAACAAGAAGAATCCAATCGGGAGCCCAGGAAATGCCGCTACCTAGAGAAGATGTCGAGGCGACCACGCCGAAATTCTTGCGCGACAGGTACGCGATTGTCGGCGTCGGCGAGACCGACTACATGCGCGGCTCGAACAAGTCGACGCGGGCGCTCGCATCGATCGCGGTGCGCAACGCGATGGCCGACGCGGGACTCAAGGCCTCCGAAATCGACGGCATGTTGTCGTATCAATTCAACGACTCGGTGTTCTCGCCATTCGTCGCAGGCGACCTCGGCATACGGCTCAATTTCTACATGGACGTGTTCGGCGGAGGATCGTCGACCGAGGCGTTGATCGGCATTGCGATCGGCGTCATCGAGGCCGGCATGTGCAAAACGGTGGTGATCTTTCGTTCGATGAACGGCTTCTCTCAGGTGCGGATCGGCGGCACCGGCGTGCGTGCCGCGGCGCCCGTCGCGGGCGACATGTTGCACAGCCGCGCCTATGGCTGGCAGAGTGCGGGACAGTCATTCGCGCCCACCTTCATGCGCCACATGCACGACTTCGGTACCACCGCCGAGCAGGTCGCTCATGTCCGCGTGGCCCACAGCCATCACGCCTCCAACAATCCCAAGGCCTATTACAGGAAGCGCATCACCGTCGAGGACGTGGTCAACAGCCGCATGATCTGCAAACCGCTGCATCTGCTCGACTGTTGCGTGGAGACGGACAACGCCAATGCCATCATCGTGACGACGGCCGAACGGGCGAAAGACTTGAAGCATCCGCTGGTGCGGATCCGCGGCGTGGTGGGTCGTTGCTGCAAGCCGCGGCCCGACATGCACTACCAGGTCGGGCCGATTTCAACCGTGGCCGGTCACTACGCCAGGGACATCCTTTGGCCGAATTCCGGCATGAGCCCGGACGACGTCGATGTCACGGGCTCTTATGACGCTTTCACCTTCACCACCATGCTGCAACTCGAGGATTACGGCTTCTGCAAGAAGGGCGAGGGCGGCCACTACGTCTCCGACGGCACCATCATGCTCGGCGGAAGAAGGCCGAACAACACCTCGGGTGGCCATCTCTGCGAAGGCTATACCCATGGCATCGCCATGGTGATTGAGAACGTGCGCCAGCTCCGACACGATGCGGACGATAGTTGCCCGATCGGGCCCGATGGCAGGCGCCAGCACACCTACGATTATCGCGAGGGTGGTTGTCGCCAGGTGAGGAACGCAGAGGTGTCGGCCAATCTTGGCTGGGCGATGCCCGGCACGGGATCGGCCATGGTGATGCGGAGGGGGTAGGGCATGATTTCCGCGCAATATCTCGGCATGCCGCTCGAGATCAACGATCTCGACCACGAGAATCTCGACTACTTCGCCTTTTGTGCAAAGCACGATTTCCGCCTGCAGCGATGTGCTGCGTGCAAGCTGTTTCGCTACCCGCCGTCAACCGCGTGCCCCTGGTGTACCGAACTGAAATCGGAGTGGGTGTCGGTCGAGGGGCGCGGCACCGTGCATTCCTACACCGAAGTCCACCATGCCATTCAACCGGCCTTCAAGCCGTATACGCCGTATCTCGTCCTGCTGGTCGAACTGGACACGCAAAGCGGCAAGCCGACCAGGGAGGAGGGACTCCGCGTGATCGGCAACTTGACGCGGCGCGACGGCGTGCTCGCGCCGAAGAGTGAGGTCGAGCGGGTCGGCATCGGCACCCGCGTGCGCATGGTGTTCACCGATGTCGCGCCGGGGCTGGCTCTGCCGCAGTGGACCATTGACGAAAGTGCCGTCGGCGGCACGGCGTGGCGATACCGGGGGTAAAGGAGTGCCGCCCCGCTTTGAATGAATTTTGTCGCATTGATGCTAATCGATCGAAATATTTGCCTCGTGCGCGACCTTGGTCCAGCGCTCTGTCTCCAGGCGCATCATGTCTCCGAATTGCCGCGGAGTCATGGGTTCGGCTTCCGCGCCCTCATTGGTAAGAAAGGTGCCGAGTTCGGGCGAGGCCAGCATCTTGTTGATCTCCGCGTTGAGTGCATTGACGACATCCACCGGCATCCCGGCGGGGCCGGCAATGCCCCACCACGTTCCCAGATCAGCGCCCGATGCCCCCGACTCCTCCAGCGTCGGCACGTCAGGCAGAAGCGCTATTCGCCTGGTGCTTGTCACCGCCAGCGTCTTGATCTGGCCGCTTCGAACGAGTTGCAGCGCCTGCGGAATACTCGATACAAAGATATCGACATGGCCACCGACGAGATCGTTGAGCGCAGGCGCTCCGCCCTTGTAGGGAATATGCATGAGCTTTACGCCCGCCGAATACGCGATCAGCTCGGTCGAAATCTGATTGATGCTGCCAAGACCGGCCGAGGCGTAGGTGATCTGGCCGGGTTTGCTCCTGGCCAAAGCGAACAGCTCCCTGGCAGATTCCACCGGCAGCTTGGTTGATGTCGTGACCAGCATCGGTGCGCGGGCAATGAAGGCAACCGGCGTGAAATCCCTGACCGTATCGAACGGCATGGTCTTCCTGACCGCCGGGTTGATGGTGAAAGTCGGCGACACCAGCAGCAGCGTGTAGCCATCCGGCGGCGCTTTGGCTACCGCTGCGGCGCCGATCACGGCGCCACCGCCGCCGCGGTTTTCGACCACGACGGGCTGCCCCCACACCTCGGAAAGCTTCTTGCCGATGGCGCGGCCGACCAGATCGTTCGAGCCGCCGGGTGTGAACGGAATGATCAGGGTGATTTGTCTGGAGGGATAGGTTTGTGCGCGCGCCGCCGGGCCAGCGAGGACAAGCGCTATGGCCAGCAATGCTCCGGGGCGGATCATGACAGGCATCTCCCTGCGGCTGATGTTACCCCAAGCGCGCACTCGAAAATGACCTATAATCGTCCTGCCCGCGACCGATATTTCCAACCGTCACAGCCTTTTCCCGTCAAGGACAAGCGATGGACTTTCAGCTCACCGAACAACAGCGACGGATGGTAGCCGCGGTACGCGACCTCGCTCAGGGAGCGTTCAAGGCAAACGCGCCAAAGTACATGGACGGTACGTTCCCCTGGGAAAACATGAAGAAGCTCGCCGATATCGGCGTGCTCGGCATGTCGGTGCCTTCGGAATATGGCGGCCTGGGCTTGCCGGTATTCGATACGGCGCTGGTGCTCGAGGAGATTGCAAAGACCTGTTACGTGACCGCGATGGCCACCCTCGGCGAGGCCGGTGTTCAGACCCGCGTCATCGCGACCTACGCTCCCGAAACCATCCGAGCCAAAATTCTTCCGAAAGTCATCTCCGGCGATTGCATATTGGCCGTCTGCATGACCGAGCCGCACGCCGGCACCGATGTCGCGAACTACCGGACCAACGCCGTCATCAGGGGTGACCGCGTCATTCTCAATGGCACGAAGACGCTGATCAGCCGGGCCAGGGAGGCCGGCATGTTCGTCATCTTCACGCGGATCGACGGCAAGCCCGGCCGCGAGGGTATCGGCTGCGTTCTGCTGGAACCGGACACGCCGGGTTTCGAGGTGACCGGGACCTACCACACGATGGGCGGCGAAAACCTTCACGAGATCCAGTTCAACGATTGCGAATTGCCGCTGGAGAACCTCGTCATTCGCGATGACGGTTTTCGAAAGCTGCTGAACGCTTTCAACACGCAGCGCTGCCTCAATCCGAGCATATCGCTTGGGCTCGCCGAAGGCGCTTTTGAGGAAGCCCGCAACTATGTCAGGGACCGGACTGTGTTCGGAAAGGCGATCGGGGACTATCAAGGCGCGCGGTGGAAGCTCGCCGAGATGTACCGCGAGATCGAGACGGCCCGCAGCATCCTCTATCGCGCCTGTATCACTGCCAACCCGTTTCCCGATCCCTTGATGGCGGCGGTGGCCA
>Ga0081455_10003897_pt1 | contig 16992 bp, 14 predicted proteins | sample TabmetS3T2R1_FD_70207 | JGI IMG/M metagenome (GOLD analysis project Ga0081455, IMG submission 70207) | Tabebuia heterophylla rhizosphere microbial communities from the University of Puerto Rico - S3T2R1 | ecosystem: Host-associated > Plants > Roots > Rhizosphere ...
CAAGGAGGCGGCCTCGAGCCCTACGGGGGGAAGGAGGGCCCACGTGGCCACGTACGAGGGGTACTGCGTGAAGGACCGCGAGAAGGTCCAGTTCGAGGGCACCGTCGTCGAGCTGAAGAACGGCCGCAAGGCCGCTCAGGGCACGTGCCCGAAGTGCGGTACCAAGGTCATGCGCATCCTGGGCAAGAGCGACGCCTGAGCCTTCGAGACCGGTTCGACACCCGGGCCGAACGGCGCGACCGGTTCGTGCCTAGTTCGGCCCCGCGAGCAGCTGTTCGGACGTGAAGATCGCCCGGCCCGCCGTGCGCTGATGGCGTTCGGCGAGGTCGGCGACCGTGGTGCGCTGGAAGACCCCGTCGATCGCCAGCGCGACCTCGCCCCAGAAGCCCTGGAGCCCGCACCGTGAGTCGGCGAAGCAGGTGTGATCGGTGGGCTCCAGGCAGAACATCGGGTAGAGCCGCCCCTCGATCGCGTCCGCGATCTGGGCCACGGTGATCTCGGAGGGGTCCTTGGCCAGGCGGCACCCGCCGCCGGCGCCCCGGAAGCTCTCGACTAGGCCCGCCTTGTGCAGGGCGCCCAGCTGTTGCTCGAGGAACCGCAGGGGGATCTGCTGTGCCTGCGCGATCTCGCGGGCGGGTACGAGCCCGCCGCCGTCCCGCCGGCTGGACAGCTCGATCATCGCCCGCATGGCGTACTCGAGCCTCTGAGAGATCTTCAGCATGCCGATATCCAGGCCAAATGTAGGAACGGCGTGCTCGGCGTGTCAACGAGCCGGTCCGTTCGTGCGTGCCTGGCGTAGGCCGGTCGGCCGAGGAGATGGTCCCGATGGGCCATATGGTGCGACCCCGCTCCGGCCGATACTGCCACGGGGGAAATCGATCTACGGTCGGAGAGCGACGTGATGAGGGTCCTGGTGATCGACGACGAGCCGGACGTGCTCATGCTGTGCCGGGTCAACCTGGAGCTGGCGGGGCACGAGGTCCTGCAGGCCGCCAACGGGCAGGCCGGCCTCGAGCTCGCCCTGGCCGAACGCCCGGACGCCGTCGTCCTCGACCTCATGCTCCCCAAGCTCGACGGGATCTCGGTCCTTGAGGCGCTCACGAACGACGAGCGGACCAGCGACGTTCCGGTGATCCTGCTCACCGCCAAGACCCAGCGCGACGACCGCCGCGCCGCATGGCGCGCGGGCTGCACGGAGTACCTGACCAAGCCGTTCTCGCCGGTCGACCTGGTTCGGATCGCGGAGCGCGCCACCGGCATGTCCGCCGCCGAGCGATCGGACCGCCGGGAGCGCGAGCTCGCGCTGCTCGGCGGCTAGCGGCGACCGCCGCCGCGACCACTCGGTCCGGCCCCACGTAGACTCGACCCGTGCTCCCCATCGTCCCCGTCCAGCCCAAGCGGGTCGACGACTACGCCGAGGCCGCGGGCGAGGACGCGATCGAACGCCTCCGGGAGGCGGCCCGACCGCTCCGCGGGCTCCGCCTGCTGAACGTGAGCAGCACGGCCTACGGCGGCGGCGTCTCCGAGCTCCTGCACACGCAGGTGCCCCTGATGAACGACCTCGGCGTCGCCACGACGTGGGTCGTGATCGAGGGTTCGGATCGCTTCTTCAACGTCACCAAGTCCGTTCACAACTCGCTGCAGGGCGCCGAGAGCCAGCTGGACGACGACATGCGCGAGACCTACTGGGAGCGCATGCACGCGAACGCCGCCGAGATGCCCGACGACTTCGACGTGATCATCGTGCACGACCCGCAGCCGGTGGCGATGCTCACGGTCCTCGACGAAGCCCAGCGCCGCAAGGGCAAGTGGATCTGGCGCTGCCACATCGACCTGTCGGCGCCGTACCGTCCCGTGTGGGACTTCTTCGAGCCGATCGTCAACCGTTACGACGCGGCGATCTTCACCGCCGAGGAGTACGTCCAACCCGGCGTCCAGGGGCCGCTCCGCGCGTTCATCCCGCCCTCGATCGACCCACTCAGCCCGAAGAACGCGCCGATGATGGAGGCCGCCTGGCGCGGCGTCATCGCGCCGTTCGACGTGGATCCGGACCGGCCGCTCGTGACGCAGGTCTCGCGTTTCGACCCGTGGAAGGATCCGCTCGGCGTGATCGACGCCTTCCGGCTGATCCGCCGCGAGGTCTCCGACGCGCAGCTGGTCATGGTCGGCTCGCTCGCCCACGACGACCCCGAGGGCATCCGGTACCTGGACCTGACCACCGAGCACGCCAACAACGACCCCGACATCCACCTGCTCACGAACCTGAGCGGCGTGGGCGACAGCGCGGTGAACGCGTTCCAACGCGCCTCCGACGTCGTCGTCCAGAAGTCGCTGCGCGAGGGGTTCGGCCTGGTCGTGGCCGAGGGGATGTGGAAGTGGAAGCCGGTCGTGGGCGGCGACGTGGGCGGCATCCGCCTGCAGATCGAGGACGGGGAGTCGGGCTACCTCGTCAACGGCATCGGCGAATGCGCCGAGCGCGTGGTCGATCTCCTCCGAGACCCCGAGAAGCGGACGGCGATGGGCGAGGCCGGCCGCCAGCGCGTTCGCGAGCGGTTCCTGTGCCTCCGCGAGATCGAGGACACGCTTCGGCTCGTCTCGCGCATGAGCGGATGAGCCCCCCGCTCATCGTCGCCTCCAACCGCGGCCCCCTCACGTTCGAACGCAACAAGAAGGGTGAGCTGATCGCCCGGCGGGGTTCGGGGGGCCTGGTGACGGCGCTGTCCAGCTCGCTCGTCGAGGCCGAGGGCGTGTGGGTGGCCGCCGCGATGTCCGACGGCGATCGCGAGATGGTCGCGGCGTCCAAGGGCGGGCGCATCGACCACACCGAGGACGAGATCAGCTACCGGATCCGCTACCTCGACATCCCGCCGGAGGTCTACGACGGCTACTACAACCGGATCTCCAACGGCATGCTGTGGTTCGCCTACCACTACCTGTGGGACACGGTCACCTCTCCGTCCTTCGGCCAGGACGTCGAGGAGGCATGGGACCAGTACGTGGAGGTGAACCGCCGGTTCGCGCACGCGCTGGCCGAGGAGGGCGAGGCGCTCGGGCGCGACACCGCGTTCCTGATCCAGGACTACCACCTCTCGCTCGTGCCTCGGATGCTGCGCGAACTGATCCCCGACGCGCTGATCGCGCACTTCTCGCACACGTCCGTCGCCGGTCCGACGTACTTCCGGATGCTGCCGGCCAAGATCCACGACCAGGTGCTGCGAGGCCTGCTCGGCGCGGACGTGCTCGGCTTCCACTCGCCGGCGTGGGCCGAGAACTTCCTGCTCTCGACGCGGACGCTCCCGGGCGCCCGCGTAGACCTCGCGCGCTCGCGCATCGTGACCGAGGGCCGGCAGGTGGCAGTCCGCATCCACCCGATCTCGGTGGACGGGCGCGCGATGCGGCAGGAGGCCGCCACGCCGCGAGTGCGCGGGCTGCGGCACGCGCTCAACCGATGGAAGGACAACAACCGCCTGATCCTGCGGGTCGACCGCCTCGAGCTCACGAAGAACGTGGTCCGGGGGTTCCAGGCCTACGAGCTGTTCCTGCGACGGAACCCGTCCTGGCTCGGGCGCGTCCGGTTCCTCGCGCTGTTGTCGCCGTCGCGGATGGAGCTGCCCGAGTACCGCGAGTACACGCAGGCGTGCCTCGCCGAGGCCCGCCGCGTCAACGACGCGCTCGGGCGCGACGACTGGATGCCGATCGAGCTTCGGCTGAAGGACGACTACGTCGGCGCGATCGCCGCGTACGGGCTCTACGACGTGCTGTTCGTGAACCCGGTGATCGACGGGATGAACCTCGTGGCGATGGAGGGGCCGCTGCTCAACCGGCGGCGCGGCGTGCTGGTGCTCTCGCGCAACGCGGGCGCGTTCGGGCGGCTCGGCCGGTACGCGCTGGCCGTCAACCCGTTCGACCTGGACGAGATGTCGGACGCCCTCGAGACCGCGCTCAACATGCCGGTGGACGAACGCACGCGCCGCGCGCGCGGGCTCTCGCGCCTGGTGCTGGCGAACCCGCCCGAACGCTGGGTCGGCGTGCAGCTCGAGGACCTCGAGCGCGCCAGGCGCCGGCGCGGCCTGTAGCACTCTCGGCCGGTATGACCCGGCGCTAGAGGGATCGCAGCAGCCCGACCAGCTCCGCCGGGCCCGAACAGACGACGTCGGCCGCCTCGGTCAGGGCCGCCGGCGTCTCGTCGCCGTGGACGGCCACCCGGACGGCGATCGTCCCCGCCTCGGCCAGGCGCCCGAGCGCGGCGAACGCGTCCAGGTCCGCGTGGTCGTCCCCCGCGTACAGCACCGCCTCGAGGGCGTGCTCGCCCGCGAGGCGTTCGACCGCGGCGCCCTTCATCGGGCGTCCCGGCGGCACGAGCTCGACCACCATCTTGCCCTCGATGAGGTCCAGGCCGGCGTCCGTCGCGACGGGCTGCAGGGCAACCAGGAGCGCGGCCCGGGCCGCCTTCGGATCACCGGCCTGCCGGTAGTGGATCGCGATCGACGGCCCCTTGTCCTCGACCCACGCCTCGGGCACCACCGCGGCCGCCTCCTCGGCCCGCGGGACGACGGCGGTCACGAGCTCGGGGGCGGCCTCCTCGAACCCGTACAGGCCGACGAGCTCGACGTGCGGGACGGCGAGCAGCGCCGCCACGTCCTCCGAGGCGCGGCCGGTGACGATCGCCACGAGGCGGTAGCGCGCCGCGAGGCCGGCGAGCGCCTCGCGGGCGCCCTCGACCGGGCGCGCGAGCTCCGGGCGCGCGACGATCTCGGCGAGGGTCCCGTCGAAGTCGAGCACGATGCCCGCGGCGCGCGCCCGCTGCCGCAGGGCGTCGAGATCAGGCGGCTTCTGCGGCGTAGTCGCTGCCCAGGAAGATCGCCAGCTGCACGTCCTGGTTGATGTCGGCCGTGCCCGGTTCGAGTCGTTGGATCTCGACCTCGAGCGGCTTGAAGAAGTCCTCGGCCAGGAACTCTGCCTCGACCTTGTTCTCCGCCCCCTTGTAGTAGATCGTCGTCACGGCGTAGGACGCGGGGGCGTCGGCCGGCGGCTGCGCCTCGACGTACCCGTACCGGTCCTCGAGGGTCAGCATCGTGTCGCCGGCCAGCCCGGTCGTGGTCGTCCCGTTGAACACGGCGATCCGCACGCCCTCGACCTGCGGGCTCGGCTCGGGCTCGTTGTTGTTGCCCGTCGGGCCGGTGGGCTCCGGGGTCGGCGACGGGGACTGCGTGGGTCCTCCTCCCGTCAGCCCGGCGACGGGTCCGCCGCCGTCACCGCCGCCCCCGTCTGCGGAGGACGGCGGCGCCACGAACGCCTGGTCGATCACGACGACGCCCCCGATGACGAGGGCGACGATGATCGCGAACCGGATCGTGCTGGCGGCCAAGGAGAAGAAGAAGCTCCTGTTGGTCGGGGGCTCGTGCGCGCCCATCCTACCCCGGGCTAGGAGGGAAGCCCAAGCCGCCGCGCCAGGCGCATCCGCCTGCGCGACTCCCGGAGCCGGCGCAGCCTGCGCACCAGCATCGGGTCGTACCGCAGCGCCTCGGGCCGGTCGATCGCCCGCATGAGGAGCTGCTGATACCGGGTGGCCGAGATCCCGAAGCGCTCACGGATGCGGCGCTGCTTGGTCCCCCCCTCCAGCCACCAGGACCGCTCGAAATCCAGGACCGCGCGGGCGCGCTCGTCGAGCTGCGGATCGAGTTCCTGCGGCTGGGCACCCACGGAGCGAGGGTAGCGGGCCGCACCGACGCTTCAAGCACCTCCGCGGCCGATCACCCCGAGAGGCTCCGGACCTGCCGGACGGCCACCGTGAGCGCGGCCAGGTCGCTCGCCTCCTCGTGCGCGAGCCCGCGCATGAACCGCCGGAGCCGGCCCAGGACCTCCTGGTGCGAGGCGACGTAGGCCGCGACCGCATCGTCGACGGGCAGCCGGCCCTCGCCCTGGGACAGGACGCGTTCGGCCACCTGCCGGCGGAGCAGGCGCAGGTCCTCCTCGAGGGCCTGCAGCGCCCACCGGTGCCATCGGGTCGTGGCCGACACCTCGGCCACCCTTGCCTCGAGCCAGTCCACGTACATCACGTCGCCGACGAGGAAGAACGCCTCGGTGACGTCCGGGACCGAACGGTCCGTCGCCTCGGCGGCGGCGAGCACGTTCGGGCCGTGGATCAGGAAGGGCTGGAGCGCGTGCGCGCGGGCGACCGACTCGGGGACGCCGCGATCCATGAGCGACCACGTCTCCCGTTCGCGATCCTGGCGCCATCCCTCCGGCGCCGACCGTGCCACCGCGTCGGCGAATGTGCGGAACGGCTCGGCGTACCGCTCGATCGCCCGGCCGAGCTGCCCGGGGACGTGCTGCAGGTACCAGCGCGCCGCGACCTCCACCAGCCGGTCGACGCCGGCCATGAGCTCGTCCTGCAGGGCCGGCTCGACCGAGCCGACCAGCGACTCGATCGACTCCCACCGACCGACGGCGCCCGTCACGTCGCGCGCGATCCGGTACGCGCGGGTGACGTCGGCGGCGTCGGCCCCGGTCTCGGTCACCAGGCGGGAGACGAACGTGATGCCCTGCGAGTTCACCACGTCGTTGGCGACCAGCATCGCGACGAGCTCCCGACGCAGGGGATGCTCGTTCAGCAACGCGCCGAACCGCTCGACCACCTGTGGCGGGAAGTACGCGCGCAGGTCGCGTTCGAGGAAGGCCGAGTCGGGAAGCCTGGACGAGAGCAGCGCGTTGGTCAGGCTCTGCTTCGAGTACGCGAGCAGCACGGCGAGCTCGGGCCGCGTCATCCCCTTGCCCGCGCGGCGGCGCTCGGCCATGTCCTCGCCGTTCGGCAGCGCCTCGAGGTCGCGGTCAAGGTCCAGGTCCGACTCGAGGCCCGTCATCAGGTCCTCGTACGCCTCCATGTGCTGCGAGCTGGTCGTCGCCTCCTGCGACAGGATCTGCGCCTGCAGGAAGTTGTCGTACAGCACGTGTTCGACCACGTCGCCCTCGACCTCGGCCAGCAGCGCGTTGCGTTCCTCCGTCGTGAGCCCGCCGCGCGAGATGGCCAGGCCGAGCAGGATCTTCAGGTTCACCTCGTGGTCGGAGGTGTCGACGCCTGCCGAGTTGTCGATGAAGTCGGTGTTGATCCGCCCGCCGTGCAGGGCGAACTCGATCCGCCCGCGCTGGGTGAACCCGAGGTTGCCACCCTCGGCGACGACGCGGCAGCGCAGGTCGCGCCCGTCGACGCGGAGCTCGTCGTTCACGCGGTCGTCCGCGTCGGCGTTCGACTCGCCCGACGCCTTCACGTACGTGCCGATCCCGCCGTTGTAGAGCAGGTCCACCGGCGCGCGCAGGATCGCCGAGATCAGCTCGCCGGGCGTGAGCTCCTCGGCCTCGACCCCCAGCGCGAGCCGCGTCTGCGGCGAGACCGGGATCGACTTGTCGGTCCGGGGCCACACGCCGCCGCCCTCGGAGATCTTCGAGCGGTCGTAGTCGTCCCAGCTGGACCCCGGCAGCTCGAACAGGCGCTTGCGCTCGGCGAACCCCAGGGCCGGGGACGGCGTCGGGTCCACGAACACGTGCCGGTGATCGAACGCGGCCACCAGGCAGATCTGGTTGCTGTACAGCATCCCGTTGCCGAACACGTCGCCCGACATGTCGCCGATGCCGACCACCGTGATCGGCTCGTTCATCACGTCGGTGCCGATCTCGCGGAAGTGCCGCTTGACCGACTCCCAGGCCCCGCGCGCCGTGATCCCGAGCTCCTTGTGGTCGTAGCCCGTCGAGCCGCCCGAGGCGAACGCGTCGCCCAGCCAGAACCCGAACTCGGCCGAGATCGCGTTCGCCGTGTCGGAGAAGGTCGCGGTCCCCTTGTCGGCCGCGACCACGAGGTAGGGGTCGTCCTCGTCCTCGACGACGACGTGCGGAGGATGCACGACCGAGCCGTCGACCAGGTTGTCGGTGAGCTCCAGGACGCTGCGGACGAACGTGACGTACTGCCGCGTCGCCTCCTGCTTCAGCGCCTGCGGCTCGAGATCCGTGTGCTTGAGGACGAACCCGCCCTTGGCGCCGGTCGGCACGATCACCGCGTTCTTGACGATCTGGGCCTTGAGCAGCCCCAGGACCTCGGTTCGGTAGTCCTGGCGGCGATCCGACCAGCGGATCCCGCCGCGCGCGACCCGGCCGGCGCGAAGGTGCACGGCCTCCATGTCCGGCGAGTAGACGAAGACCTCGAACAGGGGCGTCGGCTTCGGCATCTCGGGCACCTCGGCCGATCGGACCTTGAACGCGATCGCGTCGCGGCCGGGCACGTACAGGTTCGTCCGGACGGTCGCGTCGATCACGCCGAGGGCGTTGCGCAGGATCCGGTCGCGCTCGAGGGAGCGGATCGCGTCGAGATCGGCTCGGATCGCCGATCGGAGCGCCTCGACCGCCGCGGGGTCCCTCGGGCGGGCCGGGTCGAACCGCGTCTCGAACAGCGCGACGAGCTTGGCCGCGACCCGCGGGTTCGCGGCGAACGCGTCGTTCTTGTACTCGACGGGGAAGCTCGCATTCACGCGGTGGTGCAGCTTGCGGTACGCCCGCAGGATCTCGACCTGCCGCCAGTCGATCCCCGCGGTCACGACGAGCCGGTTCAGCGAGTCCGACTCGCACGCGCCGAGCCATACCGCCGCGATGCACTCGGCGATGCGCTCGCCGGCCTCGTCGACGTCCAGCGGGCGGTGGTCGGGACCCAGCACGCCGAAGTCGTGCAGGAACAGCTCCTCCTGGTCCTCGTCGCCGGGCAGCGTGGTCGGCCACTCGTCCACGACGCGCAGGCCGAGCGCCTCCAGCGTGGGCACGAAGTCGGACAGCTCGACCTTGCCGCCACCCTTGTAGACGCGCACGTGCGTGAGCGCCTCGCCGTCCTGCGTCTCGTTCGCCAGGGCGATCAGGAAGGGGCGCTCGCCCGCATCCAGCTCCTCGAACCGCGCGACGTCGGTGGCCGCCCTGACCGCCTCGGCCGCCGCCTTGTAGTAGTCGGGGAAGCGATCGGCCCACCGTTCGAACAGGCGGCGCCCGTCCTCCTCGCCGTGCTCGGCCACCAGGCGCTCGAGCAGCCGGTCCTCCCAGCTTCGGGCGATCTCGACCACCTCGCGCCGGAGCTCCTCGAACGGGACGTCCGGCACCTGGCCGTGCCCGGCGTGCACCGTGAAGTGCAGCTGGGCCAGGCCGCCCTCGGTGAACGAGAGGTGGTAGTCGATCGTGGTGCCCTGGAAGCGCTCGATGAACAGGTCCTGCAGCTTGTGCCGCTTCTCCGCGTCGAACCGGTCCCGCGGGATCGCGACCAGGAGCGAGACGCTGCGACCGTACAGGTCCCGACGCACGAACAGGCCGATCTGCCTGGACTCCTGCAGGTGGAGCAGGCCCATCACCTGCTCGCGCAGCTCCTGCCACGAGGCGGCGAACAGCTCGTCCTTCGGATAGCTCTCGAAGATCGACACGACGGCCTTGTAGTCGTGCGACCCCTCGAACATGTCCTCGGCGTCCAGGATCTGCTGGAGCTTGCGGTGCAGCAGCGGCGTCCTGCCCGCCGGCTCCATGTACGCCTTGGAGGTGAACAGCCCGACCATCCGCGCCTCGCCGACGATCCGCCCCTGCGGCGAGACGCGCCGAACGCCGATGTAGTCCATGCGCGCGCGGCGGTGCACGGTCGAGGTCCGGTTGGTCTTGGAGTAGATCAGCAGGTCGCCACCCTCGATCCGCGCCCGCAGGTTCGGCTCGATCGTGTCGAGCGGGATCGGCTTCTCGTAGGCCGACCAGTCGATCTTCGACAGGATGCCGAGCCCGGAGCCGGCGGCCGCGACCAGCGCGCGTCCCTCGGGCAGGTCGACCAGGTCGTACTCGCGGTAGCCGAGGAAGACGAAGTTCTGATCGAGCAGCCACTCGAGGAAGGCGACCGTCTCGGCCATCTCGTCGGCCGGGTACAGGGTCGAGCCGTCGCGCGCGATCTCGATCATGCCGCGCACGGCGTCCCGCATCGGGTCGAAGTCGCGGACGGCCAGCCGCACGTCGCCGAGGACGCCGCGGATCGCCTGTTCGAGCTCCTCCCGCTCCTGGTCGGTGAGGTCCTGGTCGAGCTCGAAGTGCATGAGCGACTCTCGGACCGTCGCGTCGCGGACCGGCACGATCCGCTCGATGCGGCGATCGGGTCCGCGCTCGATCCCGATCACCGGGTGGATCACGTGCCGGGCGGAGAAGCCCCAGGACTGGAGCTCCTCGTTCACCGAGTCGTACAGGAACGGGGAGTCGTGCGTGCTCACCTCGATCACGGTGCCCGTGGTCTCGTAGCCGTCGCGCGTGGCGCTCGGCTCGAACACGCGCACGGCGAACCCCTCCGGCGCGCGTGTGTCCGCGAGCTCGAACGCGCCCAGGATGATGCCGAGCAGCTCCTCGGGGGTGCGTTCCTCGATGTCCGGCGGCGTCATGCGCCGGGTGAACTCACCGGCGAACGCGCGGACCGCCTCGGCCCGGTCGGCGGGGACCTTGGCGTCGATGAGCTCGGGCACCCGGGGGGGCAGACCGCCCGCGGTCACCTCGTCCGTGGCGCTCACCACGACATGGTACCCGTGCCCGAACAGCCTCCCGACCAGGCACGACGGTCGTTCCCGGAGCCCGGGCTTCAGAACGGCCGCCGAGCCGCCGACGCATGAGAGGATGTGCGGGCCCGCAGGGCCCCCGGGGATGGTCGAGACCAGCAACCGCTTGAGCGGCACCGTCGAAGAGCACGAGCTGCGCTCCGTCGCGCAGCTCCGGATGCTGCATGCGCTGGCGTCGCGGTTGAACGCGCTCGACGACGTCGACGCGATCGGCGAGGCCATCACGACCGAGCTCAAGACGCTGATCGACTACCACGCCTGCCGGATCTACCACCTGCTCGACGACGGCCAGACGCTATGGCCGATCAGCTGGGCGGGCGACGGGGAGTACGAGTCCGAGACGGTCGAGGAGCTCGTCTCGAAGGTGGGCGAGGGGATCACGGGCCGCGCCGCCTTCATCGGGCAGACGTACTACGCCCCGAACGCCCTCCACGACGCCCACGGGTTCCAGATCCCGGGCACCGACGACATCGACGAGTCGCTGCTCGCGGTGCCGCTCAAGGTCGGCGATCGCGTCACCGGCGTCATCGTGCTGTCGCACCTGGGGGTCGATCAGTTCGACGAGGAGGACCAGCGCGTCCTGGAGGTCCTCGCGTCGCACGCGTCGGTCGCGTACGAGAACGCGCGGCTGCTGCAGAAGGAACGAGAGGCCGCCCGAACCGCGTCGGCGCTCCTCGGCCTGTCGCAGGTCCTGTCGGGCGCCGGCGACGTGTCGAGCGTCATGGCGCGCGTCGTGGCGGCCGTGCCGGCGATGATCGATTCCTCCGTCGTGGCCGCGTACCGGCGCGACCAGGCGAGCGGCGGGTTCACGCTGGTGCACCAGCGGGGGGCGGAGCCCGAACGCGCGTCGGCGGTGCCGTCGATCCCCGGCGAGGTCGCCGGCCGGTTCATCGCGTCGTTCGAGGAGCCGTTCGTCGTGGCCCGCGACCTGCTGGCGCAGATGCCGGACGAGTACCGGCTCGTCGACGGACCCTCGGAGGTCCTGGTCGCGCCGATGGGCTGGGAACCCGACGAGCTCGGCGCCATCGTGGTGATCGCGCCGGATACCGCGACGACGTTCTCCGAGCGAGACCGGGACCTCGCCCGCGGCATCGCGCAGATCGCCTCGCTCGCGCTCGGAAGCGCCCGCCGGGTGAGCGAGCTCGAGCGCTTCCACGAGCTCGCCGAGACCCTCGACGCGATCTTCTGGGAGGCGGACCCGAAGACGCTGGCGTTCACGTTCCTGTCCCGGCGGGCCGGCCAGATGCTCGGCGCGGGCGAGGGCGGGAACGGGCTGCCCGAACGCTGGGGGGACCACGTCGCCGAGAAGGACCGCCCCCGGGTATCGGCCGCGATGCGCGCCGCCGTGGACGTCCCCGGCGGGGACCTGAACCTCGAATACCGGACGCCCGGACTCGACGGCGAGAACCTGTGGCTCCGCGACAACGTGCACATCGCCACCGACGTGCGCGGCCGCCAGGTCGTCCGCGGCCTGATCGTGGACGTGACCGAGCGCGTTCGCGCCGAACGCGCCCTGCGGCGCAGCGAGCAGAAGTACTCGGAGGCGTTCCACCGCGAGCGCGAGGCCACGCAGCGGCTCCGGGCGCTCGACGAGATGAAGAACACGTTCCTGGAGGCCGTCTCGCACGACCTGCGGACGCCGCTCACCTCGATCCTGGGATCGGCGGTCACCCTCGAGCAGGCCGGCCTTGACCTGCCGCGCGAGGACGCCGTCGACCTGTTGCAGCGCATCGCCTCCAACGCCCGCAAGCTCGAGCGGCTGCTCTCGGACCTGCTGGACCTGGACCGGCTGCAACGCGGCATCATCACGCCGCAGCGCCGCCGGACCGACGTCGGCGCCCTGATGCGCGACGCCGTGACCGAGTTCGAGCAGCTGGGCGGGCGCGAGGTGCTGTTCGACTCACCCCCGCTGCCGGCCGACGTGGACCCGCCGAAGGTCGAGCGGATCGTCGAGAACCTGCTGTCGAACGCGTCCCGGCACACACCGTCGGACCGGCGCATCTGGGCCAGCGTGGAACGTGTGGACGACGGCGTCCTGCTCACGGTGGAGGACGAGGGCGACGGCGTCCCCGACGACCTGAAGGACGCGATCTTCGAGCCGTTCCGCCAGGGACCCGGCCCCGCGACGACGTCGCCGGGCGTCGGCGTCGGACTGTCGTTGGTCGCGCGGTTCGCGGAGCTGCACGGCGGGCGCGCGTGGGTCGAGGACCGCCCGGGCGGCGGCGCCTCGTTCAAGGTCCTGCTCGCCGAGTCCTAGGCGGAGCTCAGGCGACCTCGAGCGCTCCCCGCATCCCCATGTTCTGGTGGTACTTGCAGAAGAACACGAGCGTGCCGGAGTCCGGGAACGTGACGGTCACGTCGGCCTTGCCGTCGGACTCCACGTCCTGGTCGATCCCCTGATCGGTCACGGTGAGGTTGTGCTCGGTGCTTCCCTCGTTCTCCAGGTGCAGCGTGAGCCGCTCGCCAGCGCTTCCCGTGAGCACCGTCGGCGAGAAGTAGAAGTCGTCGAGCTCGAGATCGAGCTCGCTCTTGCCCGACACGTCCTCCGAGCCGTGGTCGTTGGCCTTCTGGCCGCCCACCGTCGTGGTCCCGCCGCCTTCCTCGTCGCCGCCGCACGAGGCGGCCACGAGCATGAGCGCGATCACCAGGGCGAGACCGAGCGCCGATCCGAACCTGAGACGGGGCATGGGCACCACCTTCCTCGAGACGAGGTCGAAGAGGCTTTCCCCTCGGTAAGCGTTCGGAGCCGACGGACGGAGGGTTCGGGATCGGTTACGGAGAAAGGGGCTTCCCAATGGAAGGAAGGACCACGCGGGCGAGGCGCGGGCCCTTCGCTTCCAGCACGGTCTTTACCCAGGACGCGTGGTTTTGCACATCCGCGGAACCGCGACGTGCACCGAGATCGGATCTCGCGCCGAGCCGGCGGTCGGATTCGAACCGACGACCTGCTGTTTACAAGACAGCTGCTCTGCCCCTGAGCTACGCCGGCGTCCGGGCGAGCCTAACAGCGGTTCGCGAACGCTACGAGGAAAACAGCTCCTTGTTCTGCACGAGCGCCCAGATGATGTAGGCGTCCAACGCCAGGCCGACGATGCCGCCGGTCGCGCCCTGCACGAGGTAGATGAGCGTCAGGGCCGCGTCGATGCCGACCACCGCGAGCGCGACCAGGCGCGCCTGCTCCTGGAGCTTGAGGACGCCGGTCCCGGCCCAGATCTCGACCCCGCCCACGATGATCGCGATGATCCCGAACACGACCAGCGTGCCCGTCCCGCCGAACCCCGCGAGGAAGCTTCCACCCGTGATCGCGATGATGCCGCCGAGGATCGAGAACCCTCCGCGGATGAACAGCAGTATCGCGACGGTCGTGACGGCGCTCGGACGCGCCGCCGGAGTCGGTTGCTGATCCATGTCCCCCCCTTGGCCGGCCGCCGAGGCCCGCCGTCGCCGCACCCTACGGCGCAAGCGTCGGCGGGGCAAGAGCACTCACGATGTTGGTTCGCCGCCCGCCGAACCGCCCCGCCCAGGCACGACGAAGGCGTAGAGCGCGGCCGCCAGCGAGGCCGACGCGTTCAGCGATCCGACGCGCCCGAACATCGGCAGGCGCACCAGCACATCGCACGCCTCGCGCGTGAGCCGCGCCAGCCCCTCGCCCTCGGAGCCGAGCGCGATCGCGATCCGGCCGGCGGGCTGCTCCTCCTCGAACACGGTCCGTTCGGCCCGCTCGTCCAGCCCGACCACGGTGAACCCCGCGTCCCGGAGCCGGCCGAGGGCGCGGGCGATGTTCGCGACGCGCGCGTGCGGGAGATGCAGCAGCGCGCCCGCCGAGGCCCTGATCGCCGCGTCCGTCACGTCGGCCGAGCGCTTCGTCCGCGTGACCAGCATCGCGGCCCCGGCCGCCTCGGCCGAACGCGCAGCCGCGCCGAGGTTCTGCGGATCGGTGATGCCGTCGAGCACCACGACCACGTCGTCCTGCCCGAACGGCCAGTCGGCCAGCTCCCGCTCGCCGATCGTCTTCGGCAGCCGGATCCGCGCGACGACGCCGCGGTGATCGGGCGCCAGGCGGTCGAGCTCGGCGCGGTCGACCTCTCGAACGGGGACCGACGTCTCCTCGGCCGCCGCGCGGACGTCGCGAAGACCCTCGGTCGCGTGAGCCCCCCGGGCGACGAGCACCTCGTCGGCCGCGCCGGCCCGGACGGCCTCGAGCACGGCCCGGCGACCGGAGACGACGGTCACGACGTGGTGAGGACCGCGATCGCGATGCAGCCGACCCCGTCGCCGGTCAGGCCGAGCCCCTCGGGCCGGGTGCCCTTGACCGAGACCCGTTCGGTCCGGACGCCGAGGACCCCGCAGAGCGCCCGGCGCATCGCTTCTCGGATCGGGGCGATCGCGGGCCGGTCGGCGACGAGGGTCAGGTCGGCCGAGGCGGGAACGTGCCCCGCCGCCCGGACCATCGCCGCCACCCGGGCCAACAGGTCCAGGCCGCCGATCCCGGCGAACGCCGGATCCGAGTCCGAGAAGTGCTCGCCCAGGTCCCCGAGCGCGGCCGCCCCGAGCAGCGCGTCGGCCAACGCATGGCACGCCACGTCCCCGTCCGAATGACCGGCGAGCCCGTCCTGCCCCTCGACGAGGACGCCCCCCAGCATCAGCGGCCGGCCCGGGGAGAACGCGTGGACGTCGAACCCGAGCCCGACCAGCGGCGCGTTCACGACCGCGACCCGTTCGGCGAGGCGAGCGCCTCCGCGAGCCGAACGTCCTGCGGCGTCGTGATCTTCATGTTGGTGCGCTCGCCCTCGATCGCGCGGACGCGGAACCCGATGCGCTCCAGCAGCAGCGCATCGTCGGTCGCCTCGAACCCGTCCCGGGCCGCCCGCGCGTGCGCGGTTCGGAGCGCGGACGCCACGAAGGCCTGCGGGGTCTGCGCGAGGGCCAGGGACTCCCGCGGTTCGGTGCCCTCGACCCGGCCGTGCCGGACCCGCTTCACGGTCTCGATCATCGGCATGACCGGGACCACGCCGTCCCAGCCCTCGAGCGCGTCGAGCGCCCGTTCGAACAGTGCCGCCGTGGCCAGCGGCCGCGCGGCGTCGTGGCAGACGACCCGTTCGACGCCTTCGAGGAGCGACAGGCCCGCCGAGACCGAGGACTGCCGCGTCGCGCCGCCCGTCACGATCTCGGAGACGCCGAGCGGCTCGACGAGGGTTCGGACCGCGTCCTCCCAGCCGGCGGGCGCGACGACGATCACGTTCGAGACGGACGAGCAGCCGCTCGCGCGCTCGACCGCACGAGCGACGACCGTCGTGCCGTCGAACGGCATGAGCGCCTTCGGCGTCTCGGCGTTCATCCGCTCGCCCAGGCCCGCGGCGAGCACGATCGCGACGGCGCCGTCCACGGCCCGAGGTTACTTGAGGCTCGCGAACACCATCCTGCCGGTCGCGGTCTTGATCACGTTGCGGACCACGATCGGCGCGTCCGAGCCGATGCGCTCGCGCGCCGCCTCGACGACCACCATCGTCCCGTCGTCGAGGTACCCGACGGCCTGACCGGACTCGCGTCCCTCCTTGATCAGGCGCACCTCGATCTCGTCGCCGATCCCGACGGGGAGACGGAACGCCGCGGCGAGATCGTTCAGGCTCGGGACGGGGACGCCGACGGCCTCCGCGATCTTCGACAGGTTGTGATCGGCGGTGACCAGGGACACGCCGCGCTCGCGCGCCAGCCGGACGAGCGCCGCGTCGACGTCGGCGACGCCGTCCTCCTCGACGAGATGGATCTCGACGCTGGGCGAGCGCTTGAGCTCGCCGAGCGCGTCCAGGCCCGACGGCCGAGGGCCCGGCGTCGCGGATCGGACGAGTCGGCGATCGTCTGGAGCTCGCGCAGCATCGCGGCGTGCACGAGCACGGCGCCCGAGAGGAACCCGGTCGCCACCAGGTCGAGGATCCTCCCGTCGATCAACGCGCTGGTGTCGACGACGAAGATCGAGTCGGGCGCGCCCGCGGCACGGGGCTTCAGCCCGATCAGCCCGAACAGCTCCTCGTGCTTGGTCCGGCCGATCCGGTAGCCGACGTAGCCGAGCGTCACGTAGGCGAACGCGACGCTGGTCCAGGCGGCGAGCATCGGGAGCCGGAAGACCGGAACGGACAGCAGCGCCGCGACGGCCAGGCCCGCGACCAGGCCGCCGGCCCCGGCCACGATCTCGGCGGCGGGGACCCGGCGGAGCTGCTGCTCCATCGTTCTGACGGCGGTGGCGGTCTGACGCCCGAGCACGCCGCCCAGGACGAACCCGGTCGCCGTCCCCAGGACCACCCACACGAGGGTCTTGGAGGTGGTCGGGGCTGGGAGTCGGGTGGCCACCGTGTAGCCCGCCGCGGCGAACAGGGGGACGAAGATCAGGCGG
>Ga0081455_10003898_pt1 | contig 16987 bp, 14 predicted proteins | sample TabmetS3T2R1_FD_70207 | JGI IMG/M metagenome (GOLD analysis project Ga0081455, IMG submission 70207) | Tabebuia heterophylla rhizosphere microbial communities from the University of Puerto Rico - S3T2R1 | ecosystem: Host-associated > Plants > Roots > Rhizosphere ...
TGGCTGGCGCGGCCGGGCAGCGCCTCGGCGGCCGAGGGCATTTCGAGCTTCTTCTTGAACATCAGCATGGCGATGTCTCCGGTGGTGGTGACGTCAATATAGATACAGCGTCGCCGATGCGCACCTGCCTTGCGCACCCCGCTTGCATTGCCTCTCGCGACAGTGATCGCGCGAGCGCCGCCGAGACGCACGCAGACCTGGTTTCGCCGGTGCCTGTAAAACCCTATGCTGGAAATGTGCGCTTGAAGGCCGCCCCATCGCGAGGACGGCAATGCCAACGAGGGAGGAAATATCTATGCGTTGTTTCGCTGTGACTTTGTTCGCCGCCGGCGCGGCGCTTTCCGTAGCCGGGCAGGCGCTCGCGCAAGCGCCGGCGCCTGCCCCTGCGGCACCGGTCCCCGATCAGATGCCGTTCGACATTCCGTACGGGCCGGCGATTACCGCCGATCGCGCTGCGAAAGTCGTCGCCGTCGCTGTAGAGGAGGCAAAGAAGTCGCCCCGCAATTGGAAGCTCGCGATCGCGGTCGTCGATCCGAACGGCGATCTCGTCTATTTCTACAAGATGGACCAGACGCAGGTGGCATCGATCGCCATCGCCCAGGGCAAGGCACGGACGGCGGCACGTTTCCGGCGGCCCTCTGGCGCCTTCTTCACGGCCATGCAGAATCCGGCCGGCGCCTTTTTGGCCACTCTCGACCCGACGCTGGTCGCTTCCCACGGCGGGTTCCCGCTTATCGAGGGCGGGAAACTCATCGGCGCCGTCGGTTGCAGCGGCGCCACCGGCGACCAGGACGGGGTAGCGTGCAAGGCCGGTGCCGACACGGTAAAATAACCGCCGTCAGCGACACCAAGGGGACCGCGGCGCCAATGCCGCGGTCCCTTGTTGTTAGTCTCGCGCGTATCCGATCAGCGGCTTTTTCTTTCGGCCGAGCAGGATCAAGATCGCGCCGATGACGGCGAGCACGAGCGAAACCGGCTGATCGAGAAAGTAGGGCTTGACCAAGGCTTGCCATGCCCATGTCCCGAGGCGGCGCTCGACCTCCGGCTGCAGCGATGTGAGCGAGCTTTGGTGGACATTCGACCAGGTGGATTCCACGCTGCTGATATACACTGTCTGGTCCGCGATCGACTTGGTGCCGTCGTAGACCAAGAAGATGAATCCCAGGGCGAGCGACAACAGACCGAGGAACCGAAGAACAAAGCGGATCATGGCGTCTTACGCACAAACATGCATCATCCCTACCGATTAACCCGCTCGCGCATTTCCTTCAATCGGCTGGAGCAAGCTGGCGGCCGCTCTGGGGAGTACTGCGCCGGCACCAGATGACGGGCCCAGCGATAAGCGGACGGTCCGATTTTGCGACTCGCCTTGAGCGAAGCCCATTCGATCCGCTACCCTTCCGCTATCCGGTCATCACGGCTTTTGTAAGGGATTGAGATGTCGTCGAAAAAGGATGGCCGCGGAAGCCGACCGACATTTACCGACCAGGAAGCGCTGCTGTTCCACAGCCAGGGCCGCCCGGGCAAGCTTGAAGTTGTCGCCACCAAGCCAATGGCGACCCAGCGCGATCTGTCGCTCGCCTATTCACCCGGCGTCGCACTGCCGGTGCTGGCCATTGCCGAGCACGAGGATCGCGCCTTCGACTACACGACCAAGGGCAATTTCGTCGCCGTCATTACCAATGGCACGGCCATCCTCGGCCTCGGCAATCGCGGCGCGCTTGCCGCCAAGCCGGTTATGGAAGGCAAGGCGGTGCTGTTCAAGCGCTTCGCCGATATCGATTCCATCGATCTGGAAGTGTCGTCCGAGGACCCCGACGAGATCGTCAATTGCGTCAAGTTGCTGGGCAAGAGCTGGGGCGGCATCAACCTCGAGGATATTCGCGCCCCGGAATGCTTCCTCATCGAGCAGCGGCTGCGGGAGCTGCTCGACATTCCCGTCTTTCACGACGACCAGCACGGCACCGCTATCATTGCCGCGGCCGGGTTGATCAATGCGCTCGATCTCACCGGCCGCGACATCAAATCGACCAAGCTTGTGTGCAACGGCGCCGGCGCTGCCGGCATCGCCTGCCTCGAACTGCTCAAGGCGATCGGCTTCACGCCCAACAACATCGTGCTCTGCGATACCAAAGGTGTGATCTATCAGGGCCGCACCGAGGGCATGAATCAATGGAAGTCGGCACATGCGGTGAAAACCTCGGCCCGGACGCTGGCCGAAGCGCTGGCGGGCGCCGACGTCTTCTTCGGATTGTCGGTCAAAGGTGCGGTGACCAAGGAGATGGTGAAATCGATGGCGGCAAAGCCGATCATCTTCGCCATGGCCAATCCCGATCCGGAAATTACCGCCGAAGAAGTGGCGGAGGTGCGCAACGATGCCATCATGGCGACTGGACGTTCCGACTACCCCAATCAGATCAACAACGTCCTCGGTTTTCCTTACATCTTCCGCGGCGCGCTCGACGTGCGCGCGACCGCCATCAACATGGAGATGAAGATCGCCGCGGCCAAAGCGCTGGCCGCGCTCGCGCGTGAGGACGTTCCCGATGAGGTGGCGGCCGCCTACGGGATCCGGCCGAAATACGGGCCCGAATACATTATCCCGGTCCCCTTCGACCCGCGGCTGATCTCGTTCGTTCCGCCCGCCATTGCCGCCGCCGCCATGGATAGCGGGGTCGCGCGGCGGCCGATCATCGACATGGATGCCTACCGGGCGCAACTGCGCTCGCGCCGCGATCCCGTAGCGGGGATTCTCCAACGGGTTCACGAGCGGCTGCGGCGCCGCCCGCAACGCGTCGTCTTCGCCGAAGGCGAAGAGGAACAGGTCATTCGCGCAGCGGCGAGCTTCGTCAACGAGGGGCTGGGCACCGCACTGCTCGTCGGGCGCGAGGACCGCGTGCGCGAGAGTGCACGCAGCCTCGGCATTGAACTCGGCGGTAGCATCGAGATCATCAATGCGCGGCTGTCGCAGCGCAACGCGGCCTATGCCGCGTATCTCTATGAGCGGCTCCAACGCGATGGCTTTCTCCAGCGCGACGTGCAGCGCCTGGTCAACCAGGACCGCAACCATTTCGCCGCGTGCATGGTCGCGCTCGGCGATGCCGATGCCATGGTGACCGGCGTCACCCGCAATTTTTCAGTGGCGCTCGCTGACATACGCCGCTGCATCGATCCCAAGCCCGGCCACCGCGTCATGGGCGTATCGCTGGTGCTGGCGCGCGGCCGCACCGTCCTGGTGGCGGACACCGCGGTGACCGAAATGCCCAACGCCGAGATTTTGGCCGACATCGCGGTGGAAGCCGCCGGAGTTGCGCGCCGCTTCGGCTACGAGCCGCGCATCGCATTGCTCGCGTTCTCGACCTTTGGCCATCCGCCGGGCGAGCGTTCGGCGCACGTGCAGGGGGCGGTGCGCATCCTCGACCAGCGCCGCGTCGACTTCGAATATGACGGGGACATGGCTGCCGACGTCGCGCTCAACATGGAATTGCGCGAGGCCTATCCGTTCTGCCGCCTCTCCGGTCCGGCCAACGTGCTGATCATGCCGGCGTTCCATTCCGCTTCGATCTCGACCAAGCTGCTGCAAGAACTCGGCGGGGCCACCGTGATCGGCCCGATTCTGGTGGGGCTCGACCGGTCGGTGCAAATCGTGCCGCTCTCGGCTAACGACGCCCAGCTCGTCAACATGGCCGCGTTCGCGGCATTCAACGCAAGCGGATGATCACCGGGGAGGCCATATGACCGACAAGCTTCGCGGCGTAATTGCCGCCATTGCTACCGCGCTGGACGAAGAAGGCGAACCCGATTCTGCCCGCTCGGTGGCACTTGCGCGGTTTCTGCTCGCCAACGGCTGCGACGGATTGAACGTATTAGGCACCACCGGCGAAGCGACCTCGTTCTCGTGCGAGCAACGCAAGCGTCTCATGACCGCTTACCGCGAAGCGGGGTTGCCGCTCGACCGCCTCATGGTCGGCACCGGCGCCGCCGCGGTCGGCGACGCGGTCGCGCTGACACGGCATGCGGCCGAGCTTGGGTTTGCCGGAGCGCTGCTCTTGCCGCCGTTCTATTACAAGGGCGTACCGGACGAGGGGCTCGTTGCCTATATTGAAACGATCGTGGCTGCCACGGCGGCAAGACCAATCCCGCTTTATCTTTATCACTTTCCGGCGCAGGCGGGGCTTCCCTGGCATCCCTCACTGGTCGAGCGCCTCGTCTCGGGTTTCGGTACCCGCATCGTCGGCCTCAAGGACTCCTCGGGCGACATGGCCTATGCGCGCGAAGTCGCGGCGATCTCTCCTCGCTTCGCCGTGTTCCCGTCGACCGAAGCGGTGCTGATGCAAGCCCGCTCGGGGGTGTTCGCCGGCTGCATTTCGGCCACGGCCAATCTCAACGCCGATTTCTGCGCACGCGCATGGCGCAGCGGCGACGACCGCGCGCTCGATGCCGCTGTGAGCATCCGCAAGCTGTTCGACGGCAAGCCCCTGGTCCCCGGGGTCAAGGCGCTCCTCGCGCACATTCATGGCGATGCGGCCTGGGCACGGGTCAAGCCACCACTGGCTGCCTTCCCCGCAGGGGAGCAGGCGGCAGTGACGGCTGCCTACGACGAGTTGCGCGGCATTGCCTCGCAGCCGTCCAAAATCGCTGCGGCGGCGGGCCAAGCGAGGTGACCAAGCACTTCTTAGCCGACCGATTCGACGCGCCCGGAAACCGGCCTCGCCGCAACGAATGGGTCGCGCACCATGGTCGATCGGCTGCCGCTCACAAATCTCGTGCCGTTGACGCTCCGGGACAGGCCGACTATAAGCGCCACGTTGGCGGCGAGATGCTCGCCGCCGCTTGCTTTTTACGACATCGGGCCGCCTGACCATCCGGGAGCGGCCCACCGCAGAACGAGCGCAGCCATGCCCAATACCCCTTCGGCCCGCAAGGCGACCCGCAAGATCGCGCGGCGAACCGAGATCAACAAAGCGCGCCGCTCGCAAATGCGCAGCTTCGTGCGTCGGGTCGAGGAAGCGATCGCGACCGGCGACCGGAGCACCGCACTCGCGGCACTCAAGGAAGCCGAGCCCGTGATCATGCGCGCCGCGCAGAAAGGCGTCGTGCATGCCAATTCCGCAAGCCGCAAGGTCTCGCGCCTAGCGCACAGGGTGGCCAAGCTCGCCACCTAGCGGAGACCGTCCAAGCGACTCCGCTGGCGCAAACACGTCGATCGTGCCGCCGAAAACCATCGGCACGGACCGTTCCCTCAACCAGATCGAGCGCGCCGAGTACGATTATCGAAGATCTGCTGCTCGTTGTTCAAAAAGCGTCACAAAAAATCGCGATAATTGAACAAATAATTTTCGCGCTCATGAAACTCGCGCCGCCGCGGGGGTTACCCGCTTTTTTCGCTCACGGAAATAACTGTGTGCAGAATGGCTTAAAGGGAAAGCGGGTGCGAGGACTTTGATTTCTGTCATTTTCCGGCGCAAGCGCGGTCTCGTTTGAAAGCAAAATTGCGGTCTTGCACGAGCTTTGCCGCACCAACGCGGCCGCTTCGAATACGCAAGTCAATTCAAAATATTATCGCGAGCTTGCGAACAGCAGCCCGCAACGCGTGAACCGCAACCGATCTCGAGTTGTGCGCGCTGCCGCCATTGCAGGCGTTGCAGGGGGACCGCGGCGTGCTATTTTGGATCGCCGCTGGGCCACCGGCGGTTCTCTGTAAAAGGTCGTGCTTTAGCTCATCGAAGATGAGGACGGGTGAATTGTGCCTGGTTGTTCTCAGCTTCGAATTCGCAAGTGCTTGGGTTGAGCGCAGATAGTTGCGGCTTATGGCGTCGCGTTCAGTAGTCGGCGAGACGAAAACAGAACAACGAAAACAGATAAGAATTAAGTGAAAAAACATGAACAGCTGGATAGCCCTCACGAGAGTGGGCAGCAAAAAGGGGGGTGACATGACGACAGCGAGGGCCAAAATGATTTGCGATATCGGCCGCCACCCTTACGGCCATTTGCTTGATTTCGTTATCGCTGCTCACGGGCCCGCCCCACCCCCGCACTAAGACAGCCGCTCTGCCCGCCGCCGGCTCCCTCGGGTTCGTTTCCACGGCCCTTGCCGCCGTGCCGCGGCACTCTCCCCCTCCTGCGTTCCTGCGTGGTGCCACTTCGCGTTGAAGTATCGCGTTAGTCCGCGTCCCATTCTTGCCGCCGATCAAACAGAGATACGCAATGACGCACATGGACCTGGACCGCTGGAGCCGCGTAAAGGATCGTCTTCGCGCCGAAGTCGGTGATGACGTTTACGCGAGTTGGTTCGCCCGCATGGAGCTTGATGGTAGCGAAGGAGATACGGTCAAGCTGTCCGTGCCTACGCGCTTCCTCAAGAGCTGGATTCAATCGCATTATGCCGAGCGGGTGCTGGCTTGCTGGCAGGCCGAGCAGCCGAACTTTTCGCGCGTCGAGCTTACGGTGCGCTCCGCGGTCATCCGCACCCTGCCGTCGAAAATCAAGGTGATGGAGACGCCTGCGCCCCAGCGGGAGAATCGAGAGATCAAGCTCAATGGCGCCCAGCCGCGCAACGGGGCGGGACCGATTTCGGCGGTGCACGAGGCCCTCGGCGGCTCACCGCTCGATCCGCGGCTCACCTTCGAGACTTTCGTGGTCGGGCGTTCCAATACGTTAGCGCATGCCGCCGCCAAACAGGTCGCTCAGGCCAGGCGCGGCGACCTGGTCATGTTCAACCCGCTCTACATTCACGCCGGCGTGGGTCTCGGCAAAACCCACCTGCTGCAATCGCTGGCTTGGGCGGGCAATGCCGAACGCAAGGTCCTCTATCTCACCGCCGAGAAATTCATGTACGGCTTCGTGGCGGCGCTGCGGGCGCAGACTGCGCTGGCGTTCAAGGAAGCGCTGCGAACCATCGACGTCCTGGTCATCGACGACCTGCAATTCCTTCAAGGCCGATCGACCCAGGCTGAGTTCTGTCACACGCTCAATGCCCTCATCGACGCCGGCCGCCAAGTCGTGATTGCCGCTGACCGGCCGCCTTCCGATCTCGAGAGCCTGGACGAGCGCGTGCGCTCGCGGCTCGCTGGCGGCCTCGTCGTCGAAATGGGGTCGCTGGGCGAGGAACTGCGACTCGAAATCCTCAAATGCCGCGCCGCGGCGGCCAGGCAGCATCATCCCGACTTTGACGTTCCCGCCCCGGTGATCGAGTTCATCGCCAGGACCGTGACCCACAACGGTCGCGACCTTGAAGGCGCGCTCAACCGTCTTCTTGCCCACAGCAAGCTTACCGGCCAGCCCGTCACGCTCGAAATGGCCGAGCGCGAGGTGCGCGACCTGATCCGCCCGCAGGAGCCCAAGCGCGTCAAAATCGAAGACATCCAACGGGTGGTCGCGCGACAGTACAATGTGAGCCGCTCCGATCTTCTATCCTCGCGCCGCACGGCGAACGTGGTGCGCCCGCGGCAGGTGGCGATGTATCTCGCCAAGACGCTCACGCTACGTTCGTTGCCCGAGATCGGGCGACGTTTCGGCGGACGTGATCACACGACCGTGCTGCACGCCGTGCGCAAGATCGAAAACCTTGTGAATACCGACTCCGCGCTGGCCGAAGAAATCGAGCTGCTGAAGCGACAATTGCAAGAATAGGCTGCTGTCAGCGGGATCGGCACGGCCGCTGCAAAGACAAAGTGGCTCAGGGGAACCGGGCCGCCCGCCCGCCGCCATCTGGAGCACCTGTCCGCCCCCGGGAAGGCCGCCAAATCCGTTGGTAAGTGCCGGCGCGGGTCGCCCGCGCCCTTGCGAAAAATGCCCGTACGCGCCACCTTCCTTACCCTTTTCGAAACTTTCCACGCGAGCGGGCGGATCGAACAATGAAAGTCACCGTCGAACGCGCAGCGCTGTTGAAGTCGCTTGGCCACGTCCATCGCGTGGTCGAGCGGCGCAACACCATTCCTATTCTCGCCAACGTATTGATCAAGGCGGAGAAATCGAAGCTTGCCTTCAAAGCGACCGATCTCGACGTGGAGGTCACGGAAACGATCTCCGCGGAGGTGGGTCCCGGCGGCGCGACCACCGTCCCCGCACACATGGCCTATGAAATCGTGCGCAAGCTTCCGGAGGGTGCGCAGATCGTGCTTGAGGCGTCCGGCGATCGGGCAGTGCTGACGATTCGCGCCGGACGCTCCCGATTCACGTTGCAGACGCTGCCGGAAAGCGATTTTCCGGATCTTGCCGCGGGCGAGATGACGCACACATTCAAGCTCGCCGCCGCCGATCTCAAGCGTCTCATCGACAAGACCCAATTCGCGATCTCGACCGAGGAGACGCGCTACTATCTCAACGGCATTTATCTGCACACCGCCGGCACCGCCAAGGCGCCGACGTTGCGCGGGGTCGCAACGGACGGGCATCGCCTCGCGCAGTTCGAGCTGCCGCTGCCCGCCGGCGCCAGCGGCATGCCGGGCATCATCGTCCCGCGCAAGACCGTGGCCGAGGTGCAGCGGCTGATCGAGGACAACGAAGCCGAAATCACGCTCGAGCTGTCGCAGGGCAAGATCCGATTCAGACTCGGCGAGACGGTGCTCACCTCCAAGCTCATCGACGGCACATTTCCGGACTATGTGCGCGTCATCCCCCTCGGCAATGACAAAGAGCTCACTGTCGACAAAAAGGAGTTCGAGCAGGCGGTCGATCGCGTCTCCACCGTCTCGAGCGAGCGCGGCCGCGCGGTCAAGCTGTCGCTGAGCAGTGGCAAGCTGATGCTGTCCGTGACCAACCCGGATTCCGGCAGCGCGACTGAAGAGATCGAAGTGGAATATGGCTCAGAGCCGCTCGATATCGGCTTCAACTCCCGCTATCTGCTCGACATCGCGGCGCAGCTCGAAGGCGAAGCCGCGGTGCTCAAGCTCGCCGATCCGGGATCCCCCACGCTGATCCAGGACCGCGACACCAAGGGCGCGCTCTACGTGCTGATGCCGATGCGGGTGTAGCGCGGATCAGGGTCGATTATCGGTAACCAGAGATCCGGCAGCGGGTGCTAGCTCCGCGGGCCTCGCATCCGATTTGCTGCTTTCCGGTCGCCGTTTACTAATTACTGATATGCCCTTTGCCCGCATCCGGCGTCTGAGCGTCAGCAATTTCCGCAGCTATCACGCCGCGCAGATCGAGGTCGGCGCGGGGCCGGTGGTGCTGGTGGGTCCCAACGGCTCCGGCAAGACCAATCTGATCGAGGCAATTTCTTTTCTCGCGCCGGGACGCGGCCTGCGCCGGGCGCTGCTCGAGGACGTCGCCTTTTCCGAGGGAGACGGATCATGGGTAGTCGCGGCAGATGTGGAAGGTGCCCTGGGCTTGGCGACGCTGGGAACTGGCATAGAGCCGCCGGCGAGCGAGGACGCGACCGTCACACGCAAATGCCGCATCGATCGCGAGCCCGTCGCATCGGCAACGGCGTTTGTCGACCATCTGCGGGTCGTCTGGCTCGTACCGGCCATGGACGGATTGTTCAACGGCCCGTCCTCCGAGCGTCGCCGCTTTCTCGATCGCCTCGCGCTGGCGCTCGACGCCGAGCATATGACGCGCGTCAACGCGCTTGAACGCGCGCTGCGCTCGCGCAACCGGCTGCTCGAGGACGCCCGCCCGGACCCGCACTGGCTCGATGCGATCGAGCACGAGACGGCCGAGCTTGCGGTCGCGGTGACGGCCTTGCGGGTGGAGACCGTCGGCCGGCTGCAGGCCGCCCTTGCGGCGCGCAAGCATCCCGCCTCGGCGTTTCCTGCGGCAGCGCTGGCGCTTGACGGCTGGATGGAGCGGCTCGTGCCGCTTGAGCCAGCCGTCGCGGTGGAGGACCGCTATCGCGCGCTGCTCAAAGACAATCGCGCGCGCGACGCCGCCGCCGGCCGCACGCTCGAAGGGCCGCACCTCGCCGATCTCCTCGTCACTCACGCGAACAAGCAAATTGCCGCCGCCGAAGCCTCGACCGGCGAACAGAAGGCGCTGCTCATTGGCCTCATTCTGGCCCACGCCGGCCTCCTTGCGGAAATGTCGGGCTTCGCGCCGGTTCTGCTGCTGGACGAAGTTATTGCTCATCTGGACCCCGCGCGGCGGGCAGCGCTCTATGCGGAACTCGACACTCTCGGCGCGCAAGCCTGGATAACCGGTGCCGATGCTGCCGTCTTCGCAGAAATCGAAGGGAAGGCTGACGTGTTCGACGTCCTGCCGGGACAGGTCAGACCGCGAGCGTAATCGTCGCCGCGCGTATTCTGTGTCATCATGCACATCGAAGAGCATACGCGGAGGGGCCAGGGAACAACCATGCGCGCTGCCTGCTACGAGACGAACGGACCAGCCAGCAACGTGCTGCGAGTCGCGGAACTGGAGACGCCACAGCCCGGGCGAGGCGAGGTCCGGGTGCGCCTCGCCACCTCCGGGGTCAATCCTTCCGACGTCAAAAGCCGCGCCGGGCTCACCCGCAAGATCGCGTTCCCCCGCGTCATCCCGCACAGCGACGGCGCCGGCGAGATTGACAGCGTGGGCGAAGGCGTTTCGCCATCGCGTGTGGGCGAGCGAGTCTGGGTTTGGAACGGCCAGTGGCGGCGCCCGTCCGGCACCGCGGCCGAATGGATCGTGCTGCCCTCGGAACAGGCTGTGCCGCTGCCCGCCCATATCAGCATGGAGGCCGGAGCATGCCTCGGCATTCCCGCCTACACCGCCTATCAGGCGGTGGTGCTCACCTGCGCCGGGGACGGCTCGACCGTGCTCGTTGCCGGAGGCGCCGGGGCGGTGGGCCATTATGCCATTCAGTTTGCGAAGAAACGCAAGGCCACCGTCATTGCCAGCGTCAGCTCGCCCGCCAAGGCCGAAATCGCGCGGCGCGCCGGCGCCGACCACGTCATCGACTACCGGCGTGAGAACGTCGGCGAGCGGGTCATGGGACTGACCGAAAAACGTGGGGTGAATGCGGTGATCGAAGTCGATCTTGCCGCCAACGCACCGCTCCTGCCCGCCGTGTTAGCCCCCAACAGCGTGGTCGCGATCTACGGCAGCAGCGCACCCGACACTTCGATTCCGTTCCAATTCCTGCTTCAGAACAGCATCGAACTCAAATTTTTCCTGGTTTACCAGATGCCGCCGCAACTGCGCGCCCGCGCGACTGCCGACATCACCGGCATGCTCGAGCGCGGAGAGCTCATCCACAACGTGGCGCAGACGTTCGGCCTCCGCGACATTGTGGCGGCGCACGAAGCGGTCGAGTCCGGAAAGGCGCTGGGCAACATCGTCGTCAGCGTCGCCTAGCGCTGCTTGCGCTTTGCGGCTGCCCGTAAAAGGATCGGCTTGGCCGGAAGCACAAACATCACGACTCGCAACGCGGCCTCGGTCGGAGGCTCGAATTCGCGCATGCCTTGTTCGCTGTCCCACTAGGAAAATTGCAAGAAACCGACCCCCGCGGCGAAGCAAAAAGAGGCGGCTCAAGCGGCCGCATTCGAGCCATTTTCCGGGTAGTTTTTTGCCTCGCGCCATGCCTTGAAATTTCATAAAAAACAGTTACTTACAGGCTGTCACTTTGGGCTGTACGGCACCGCCTTTTCGTGTCAAACCAAGCCCGATTGCCCATCACTTCCGAAACCGATTCGAAAAAGCACTCCATGGCCGAGCCCGCCCGCCAGACTCCTTCCCTTGCCTCCGAATACGACTCGGATTCGATCAAGGTCCTCAAGGGCCTCGACGCCGTGCGCAAGCGGCCGGGTATGTATATCGGCGACACCGACGACGGCTCCGGCCTCCACCACATGGTCTACGAGGTCGTCGACAACGCGATCGACGAGGCGCTCGCGGGCTTCGCCAAAGAGGTGGTCGTCACGCTCAATCCAGACGGCTCGTGCACCGTGCGCGACGACGGCCGCGGCATTCCGACCGACATTCACAAGGGCGAAGGAGTCTCGGCCGCTGAAGTCATCATGACCCAGCTCCATGCCGGCGGCAAATTCGATCAGAACGCCTACAAGGTCTCCGGCGGCCTCCATGGTGTCGGCGTCTCAGTGGTGAATGCGCTGTCGAGCTGGCTCAAGCTCACCATCTGGCGCGACAGCCAGGAGTACTTCATGGAGTTCCGCGACGGCGAGCCGCTGACCCCGCTGTCGGTCCGTGGCCCGGCGCACGGCAAGCGCGGCACCGAGGTGACCTTCCTGCCCAGCCCGCGGACTTTCACGATGACCGAGTTCGACTTCGCGACGCTGGAGCACCGGCTGCGCGAGCTCGCCTTCCTCAACTCGGGCGTCCTGATCGTGCTCTCCGACATGCGCCACCCGGTGGAGAAGCGCGAGGAGTTGCGTTACGAGGGCGGGGTCGAGGCCTTCGTCAAATATCTCGACCGCAACAAGACGCCGCTTATTCCCGCCCCGATCATGATCAAAGGCGAGCGCGAGGGCATCGCCGTCGAATGTGCGCTGTGGTGGAATGACGGCTACCACGAGGCGGTGCTCTGCTTCACCAACACCATCGCGCAACGCGACGGCGGCACCCATCTCGCCGGCTTCCGCGGCGCGCTGACGCGTCAGGTCACGGGCTATGCCGAGAAGGGCGGCGTCGCCCAGAAGGAAAAAGTTGCCCTGACCGGCGACGATTGCCGCGAAGGCCTCACCGCCGTCCTTTCCTGTAAAGTGCCGGACCCGAAGTTCTCCTCGCAGACCAAGGACAAGCTCGTCTCCTCCGAGGTGCGTCCGGTGGTGGAGAACATCATCAACGAGGCCCTGCAGTATTGGTTGGAGGAACATCCGGCGGAGGCGAAGGTCATCGTCGGCAAGGTGGTCGAGGCCGCGGCTGCGCGCGAGGCCGCGCGCAAGGCGCGCGAGCTCACGCGCAGGAAGGGTGCGCTCGATGTCTCTTCCCTTCCCGGCAAGCTCGCCGATTGCCAAGAACGCGATCCGGCCAGGTCCGAGCTGTTCATCGTCGAGGGCGACAGCGCCGGTGGCTCCGCCAAGCAGGGTCGGGATCGCGCGTTCCAAGCGGTGCTGCCGCTACGCGGAAAAATTCTCAATGTCGAGCGCGCGCGCATGGACAAGATGCTGTCCAGCCAGGAAATCGGCACGCTCATCACCGCGCTGGGAACCGGGATCAGCGAGGAGTTCAATCCGGACAAGCTGCGCTACCACAAGATCATCATCATGACGGATGCCGACGTCGACGGCTCGCACATCCGCACGCTCCTGCTGACCTTTTTTTATCGTCAGATGCGCGACCTCATCGACCGCGGCCATCTCTTCATCGCTCAGCCGCCGCTCTACAAGGTGGCTCGCGGCAAGTCGGAGCAGTATCTCAAGGACGAGCGGGCGCTCGAGGATTACCTCATCGCCAGCGGCCTCGAAGACGCGGTGCTGCAGCTGTTTTCGGGCGAGCATCGCGCGGGCGAGGATTTGCGGCAGCTGGTCGAGCAGGCGCGGGTAATCCGCAATGTGCTCAATGGGCTGCATAGTCGCTACAATCGTCAGATCGTCGAACAGGCGGCGATCGCGGGCGTGCTCACCCCCGGCATTTTCGGCGACCCGCAGAAAGCCACTGATGCCGCGAAATACATCGCCCGGCGCCTCGACGCACTATCCGAAGAGACCGAGCGCGGGTGGCAGGGCGAATTCAAGGAAGAAGGCTTTCGCTTCGAGCGGACCGTGCGCGGCGTCAGAGAAATCGGAACTCTCGATCACGCGCTACTCGGCTCGGCCGACGCGCGCAAGCTCGACGAGCATGCGCTGACCCTACAGCAGAGTTATCCGCGCCCAGCTACGCTGCGCCGCAAGGACGAAGAAAGCGTGATCCATGGACCGGTCGGCTTATTCGAGGCCGTAACCGATGCCGGCCGGAAAGGTTTCACGCTGCAGCGCTACAAGGGTTTGGGCGAGATGAACCCGGATCAGCTGTGGGAGACCACGCTCGATGCCAACGCGCGCTCGCTGCTGCAGGTCAATGTGAAGGCAATTGACGAGGCCGACGACATCTTCACCAAACTCATGGGCGACATCGTCGATCCGCGCCGCGAATTCATCCAGGAGAACGCGCTTGCTGCCAGCGTGGATGTGTGAGCGCCAGGAATCGTTAATCATTACATTGCTGACTACTGAGTTCTGATCACTGGCTCGCCCAGGTCGAGGCCTTGCGCCGCGTTTCGTCGGTCTTGCGCCAATAGCCCTGCCACCCCTCGGTGGGACCAATGCCGTCGATCGCGCGGCCGGACCGGTGATCTTCGCCGCGGATGCCCGGCCCCGTACGCGTGAGGAGATCGTTCTGCTCGCCGCTCAGCATGTCCTTCGTTCCGCGCCGCCCGGGTCGGCTTACCGGATCGACCGCAGTGTTTGCCAGGGTCCGCAAACGCCGATCTCCGCGGCTGCGGACGGCGGAACCGACCTCAGCGCCCGGCGTTGACGTTTGTAATGGTGAAGGCGCGCAGGGAGCACATCATGCGCGACGAGAGCGGACGTAAAGTGGAGACCAGCGTCGAGGCTCGGGCGGGATTTCTCGATCGTCCCGTGCTCCTCGTTCTCTGCGTGAGCCTGGCGCTGGGGGTAATCGTTTTGGGCGCACTGTGGCTCGGGTTCTTCGCGCCTAGCATTTGAGCCTGCGCTTTGTCTTCCTCAATGCCCCGGCAGCACGGTCATTTTCGGCGTGGTCGGCAAGCTCGTTTTCGACACGACCAATGAAGGGATATCGCTCATTTCCACAGTCCAACTCTGCCGCGCGCGGTCGAGAAAGCGGTTGAGGGTGAACGTACTGAAATAGTGCATGGGGATCATCAACGGCGCTTTGAGCGCCTGCAGGACTTCGATCATGCCCTCGAGATCGAGCGTGTAACTACCGTCGACCGGAACAAAGACGACATCGACGCGGCCGATCTCGTTGAGCTGCTGCTGGTTCAGCGTATGGTGCAGATGGCCGAGATGGGCGATGCACATATTCGCCATCTCATAGATGAAGATCGAATTGCCATGTCGCTCGGTCCCGCCGCGCCAGTCACGAATATTGGTCGGCACGTTGCGCACGCGGACGTCCTTGACGGTAATGTCATGGCGCGCCGGCTGATCGGGTGTCGGGCCCCAGCCACGCAGCACGTGCTTGATCGCCGGATCGGGATGATCGGTGAAATGGGTCGAGTGCGCGTGGTTCATGGTGATGATGTCCGGTAGCAGCGAAGGTCGGACATAATCGTTGTAATCGGTTGCAATACGCACGAGCTGCGGAGATTCGATCAGGAACGTCGAATGCCCGACGTAAGTGACGCGGACCTGATCGGGATTGAGCGCGAGGCGGAAGGCGGCAGGGATGACGCGCGGCCTATCAAGTGCCACGAGGCCCGGACAATTCTGCGCCATTTCCGGCTTCGGCGCGGGCGCCTGTACCGGCTCGAACGCTGCGGCCGGCGACAAGAAAAATGCGACGAGCAAGGCGAGCGCCGCCGTTGGAACGAGAGCGATCATGCCCGATAATATCTCAGTTTGCGCGGTTCCCGCCAACGCACATAGCCGCAAAAAAAGGATGATGGCTCGTGCTCAGCCTGCCATACGCGGCTACTCGCAGACCTCAAATGCAAAACGGGCGGCACGCAGCGCCGCCCGTTAAGCAAGCGATCCGGCCGCCTGTCGGTCAGCGCGGCGGCATGATCAGGCCTTTCGAGGTTACCACCACCCAGCGGCCGTCCTGCCGGCGGATCGCGTCGACGCGACCGAGCCCTGGCACGACATCGCCCTGATCCACCTCGATGAGGCCCATACGTCCTTCGATGAGCGCAGTCCCGCGATGAACATCGCGCACCACCCACCCGTCGATGGCGCCCGACTTGGTCGCTTGGTTCACTGCCGCTGGCGACGGCGCCACTGAGCCGGTCACATCCTTGGGTGCAGCCTCGCCGCGGGAAAGACGCTCGAGCGCGTCGACGGCTTTGGCCAGCTTGGCCGTCGGCTCGGCCTGCGTGCGCTCGGCACGGTCGATGCGCTCGCTGATCCTGGTGAGTTGAGCCGCCGCGTTGCGGTTCGCGGAATCGATACTGAGCTTCAGTGCCGCCAATTCGACGCGCGCCTGCACGACGTTTTCCTTCAGCGCCTGGACTTCCTCGAGTCCGGTTCGGCCCGCCGCGACAGCGATATTGGCCGGTCTTGCGAGGCCATAGGCTGCCAACGTCCCAATCATCGCGCCCAGCGCCGCTGCCAGCGCAAGCGCAGCCGCCAGTAGTGTGAAGCGGCTGACATGAGGGGCCGCGTCGGCAGAGTCCTGGAGCGCATGATCGCGCTCGGCAGCCCCTTTACAGAATGAGGGGGGCTCGTCCAGGTCCGGCATGTCCGGCGCGATGCCAGGAGCATCAACGCCCGCCAAGCCGATCTTGTGCCCCACCGTTCTCGTCGCGGCCTCGGCTGGAGCGACCTCGGGCAATGATGCGCCGATCGCCTCGGTCTTAGCCGTATCGGTCTTAGCCGTATCGGCCTTGGCCGTATCGGTCTTGGCCGTATCGGTCTTGGCCGTATCAGTCTTGGCCGTATCAGTGTTGGCCGCATCAACGCAGGCCAGTGCCATCTTGGGCGTCACGCTCGGTTCGCTCGCCAGCGGGATTGGAGCTTCACCGGATGGTGAAGCCGTGTCTTGGATGCACTCGTGCTTACTCATTGGGGGATCCTCGATGCGCCGGCGATTGGACCGCATCGCGGTTACCAACTGGTTATCGTTTTGTTCGATTTGCGGCGGGATCGTCGCGCGGCTGTGTCGCCGCCGCGTCGCGATCGCGCCGGGCCGAGTCGAGGTTCTTTTTCGCCGGCGCGTAGTTGGGGTCAACGTCCAGCGCGCGCCCGAACTGGTAGGCGGCCTCATTCCACAGCCCCTGCGCCGCGTATGACACGCCTAGCGCGTTGAGCGCCGGTGCATTCTCGCGCTTGAGATGCACCGCCTGCTGAAACATCCGCTGCGCCTGGTGAAAATCCTTCAGCTTCATCAGCACATCGCCCGCGGTCATGTACGCGTCGAAGTTCCCCGG
>Ga0081455_10003899_pt1 | contig 16987 bp, 14 predicted proteins | sample TabmetS3T2R1_FD_70207 | JGI IMG/M metagenome (GOLD analysis project Ga0081455, IMG submission 70207) | Tabebuia heterophylla rhizosphere microbial communities from the University of Puerto Rico - S3T2R1 | ecosystem: Host-associated > Plants > Roots > Rhizosphere ...
CGGTCGCGGGCACCGCCCCCTCGGGGCCGGCCAGCACTTCGGTCAGGAAGAAGGGATTCCCACCCGTGAGCCCGTGGAGCTGCGCCGGCGACCGGCCCGATCCCCTGGCCAGCCGGGCGACGGCGGCCGGGCTCAGCGGCTCGAGCGGCACATGTGCCACGCATCGCGCCGGGGCGTGACCGAGCACGCGGCTGATCGCGCCGGCGGCGCGATCGTCGTCGCGGTAGGTGATCAGGATCAGGCCGGCCATGGCCTCCAGGCGCCTTCCGAGCCAGACAAGAAGGTCGAGGCTCGCCTCGTCCGCCCAGTGCAGGTCCTCGACAACCAGCACCCGCGGCGGCTGAGGGCGGAGCGCGTCGAGGACCGCCTCGAAGACGTTCTCGCGGGGCGCATCCTCGGCGAGGAGAGCGGCGAGCCGACCGCCGGCGTCCCTGGCGGCGTCACGGATGGGTCCCAGGGGCCGCGGGGTGTTGAGCGGATCGCAACTGCCCCAAAGGACGACCGGCGTCGGCACGCACTCACCGAGGAAGCGCGACACCAGCGCCGTCTTGCCGATGCCGGCCTCGCCCGACACGGCGACGAGCCGGCCGGCCGTGGCGCTCCGCTCGAACTGGCGGTGCAGCTCTACCAGCGCCTCGTCCCGCTCCAACAGCTCCACAATGCTGGGAGCAGGCTAGTGCCCCCGTTTAGCCCGGGGGCGGTGGCGGCAGCGGCGACGCCGGCGGTGACTCTGGCTGGGGCTGCGGCCGGGGCCGGGGCGGTGGCCCGCCGACCGGTCGTTGCCAGGGACCCGACTGATGCCCGCTCGGTGGTAGCCACGCGGCGTGCACGCCATCCGGTGGGCCCGGGCGCCCGAACACCGACGGTCCCGGCGTCATCTGTGGCGACTCACCGGTCTGCATGTGCAGGAGCTGAGCGGCGAGCGCGACCGACCCGCCCGCGGCCAGCAGCGCGATTCCGATGCTCATGGGACTGCTGTCCTCCATGGCATCGGCGATGATCAGGACGATGCCCAGCGCCAACCCGCCGGCGCCGACGACCGTCGACGCCCGGCGGCCGCCGCGGGCGCCGACCCAGGCCACCGCCAGGCCTGCGACGACGGCTGCCGCGCCGGCGCCGGCCGCCTCCAGGTCCTCACCGAGGAACGCGATCCCGGCCGGTATCGCGGCGAGCGACACCACGACGAAGGGAGTCGCGGTCCCGGCGAACCCGCGCCGGTCGAGCAACCGGGCGGACACCAGGTAGGCGCCCCCGAACACCAGCGAGGTGACGCCCAACGTCGTGGGATCCGACTCGTCGCCCTGGGTGGCGAACTCGTCGCCGGGGAACGGTTCCTCCCCGGGGAACGGCTCGTCGGGCGCGAACGGGCTCTCGCCGACGAAGGTTGCCTCGAACCCAGTGGAGAACGGTTCCTCCATGAACTGGAACGCCAGCAGCACGACCGCCACCAGCCCGGCGCCCAGCAGCAACGGACGACCCCGCGCCGGGCCCATCACGTACGACACCAGCCACACCACCGCCGAGAGCGCCAGGATCGCCTCGGCCGACCAGGGCGGCGCGCCGTCGGCATCGAACGTCAGGAAGTAGAAGAACGGCGGGACCGCCAACGCGATGGCGGTCACGCCCGCAGTCGCGGCCGGCGTCTCGGCGAACCAGTGCAGCAGGGCGTAGCCGACTGCGGCCACGGCCAGGCACAGGATGATGCCCGGCAGCCGAGACCCGTCACTGAACCCGTCCTCGCCCACCTGCGCGTCACCGGAGATGATCACCACGCCCGCGACGGCGAGCGCACATCCGGCGCCGGCGAGCGAGATCCACAGGCGCGGCTCGGCTCGTCGCCCGGCCCAGGCGCCCAATCGGGCCAGGAATCCCTCCCCCTCGTTGACCATCCCGTGACCCTAGGCCACGCCGAATCCGCGCTCCCCGCGCAGGTCGGCGGTTCGAACAAGTACGGCCACTAGCATCCGAACGATGCCCCCAGCTCGGATCGCGGTACTCGCCTCGGGCAGTGGCACCCTGTTGAACGCCATCGTCGACGACGGTGTGCCCGTGGCGTTGGTGGCGGCAGACCGTCCATGCCGAGCCCTGGAGATCGCCGCCGAGCGCGAGATTCCCGCCGAGCTGGTGGAGCGGACCGAGTGGGGCACGTCCTTCGACCGCTCGGCCTACACGGAGCGGCTCGTCAAGGTGCTGCGGACCCACGCCATCGACCTGGTGGTCATGGCCGGCTTCGGGACTGTGGTGCCGGGCCTCATCGACGCCTATCCCGGCCGGGTCCTGAACAGCCACCCGGCGCTGCTGCCGGCGTTCAAGGGGTGGCACGCGGTGCGGGACGCCCTGGCAGCCGGGGTCAAGGTGACGGGCACCACCATCCACGTCGCCACGGCCGAGGTCGACGACGGCCCGATCCTCGCCCAGGAGGCGGTCCCCGTCCTGCCGGACGACACGGAGGAATCGCTGCACGAGCGCATCAAGCAGGTCGAGTGGCGCCTCTACCCCGCAACCATCCGCCGCTTCGTCGCCGATACCGTCGACGACGCGTCCCGCACCGAACCCGGCCCCGAGGAGGAAACGTGAGGGCGCTGCTCTCGGTCTACGACAAGGCAGGCATCGTCGAGCTCGCCCAGGGATTGGCCGACCTCGGCTGGGACCTGGTCTCGTCGGGCGGCACCGCCGCCGCGCTCCGGGACGCCGGCCTCGAGGTCGTCGACACCGCGGACATCACCGGCTTTCCGGCGATCCTCGGGCACCGGGTGGTGACGCTCCACCCCAAGGTGCACGGCGGCATACTCGCCGACCGGAACGATCCCACCCACCGGGCCGACCTCGAGGCCCACGGGATCGAGCCGTTCGACCTTGTCGTGGTGAACCTCTACCCGTTCGGCGGCCAGCCCACGGCGTTCGAGCACGGTGCCACCCAGGCGGAGGAGCTGATCGACATCGGCGGGCCGACGCTGGTCCGCGCCGCCGCCAAGAACCACGCCCACGTCGGCGTCGTCGTGGACCCGGGCGACTACCGGCCCGTGCTCGACGAGCTCCGGACGTCGGGATCGCTGTCGGACACGACGCGCCGCGAGCTCGCCCGGACGGCCTTCGCGCGCACCGCGTCGTACGACGCGGCCATCGTCGGCTGGTTCGACGACACGGCGGCGCCGGCCGGCGACCTGCCGCCATCGCTCCACCTCACGTACCGGCGCGAACCGCTCGCGCTGCGCTACGGGGAGAACCCCCACCAGCGGGCGGCGCTCTACCGCGACGAGTCGACCGGCACCGGCGGCGAGCCGTGGTGGGTGGCGATGACCCAGCACGGCGGGATGGCGCTCAGCTACCTCAACCTCTACGACGCCGATGCCGCCTGGCTGCTCGTCAATGATCTGGCGTCCCGATTCGGCCAGCCGGCCGCGGCCATCATCAAGCACGCCAACCCGTGCGGAGCGGCAGTCGCCGCCACCCTGGCCGACGCGTACCAGCACGCCTTCGAGTGCGACGAGCGCTCGGCGTTCGGGGGGATCGTGGCGGTGAGCCAGGTGGTCGACCGGGCCACGGTGGAGCGGATGGTGGCGGCGGCGCAAGCAGACGTCGTCGTGGCCCTCGGCTATGCCCCGGGCACGATCGAGGCGTTGCAGGCCAAGCGGAAGAACACCCGCATTCTCGAGGCGCCGGCGCCCACGCCCGATCGGTGGCACCTGCGCCCCATCACCGGGGGACTGCTGGTGCAGGAGCCCCACCGGTTCGTGGCGGAGCGGCCCGACTGGCGCGTGGTCACCCGGCGCCAGCCGACGGAGGCCGAGTGGCGCGACGCCGAACTTGCCTGGCGCGTGTGCGGCTGGGTCCGCTCCAACGCCATCGTCCTGGCCAAGGACGGCACGGCGTGGGGCATCGGCGCCGGCCAGCAGAACCGGGTGGAATCGGGCGAGCTGGCGGCGTCCAAGGCGTCCGGCCGGGCCGCGGGTGGTGCCTGCGCCAGCGACGCCTTCTACCCGTTCCCGGACGGCATCGAGGCCGCGGCCGCAGCCGGGGTGGCGGTGGTGATCCAGCCCGGACGTCCCACCGGCGTGTCTCGCGACGAGGAGATCATCGCCCGCGCCGACGAGCTCGGGCTCGCAATGGTCTTCACCGGCGAACGCCATTTCCTCCACTAGTGGGCGCTCGCGGAAGGTCCGTGGATGTGTCGCCGAGTCGGATTCGTCGCTGGCAAGGACGCAGGAGGAAGGCGCAGCCAGCGGCTGCGGCGACGACGAGGACGCAGTCCAGCGGTGAATCTGGCCGGCGAGACGCCACGATGACTTCCGCGAGGGTCCACTAGCGAGCGTCGGTCAGCGGATCCCGACGTAGACCAGGTCGCCGGGCGCGCCATCGAGCAGCCAGAGCTCGTCACCGACACCCTGCTGGGTGCCGTCGTAGGCGATCCTGAACGGCCCGTCCAGCTGGGCCCTGATGGCCAAGCCGCCGGCATCTGGATCCTCGGTCCCGCCGCCGGCAACGGTGCGGATGGTGCCATCCAGCCCGATGCGGCGGACGCGGTCGTTGCCGAGGTCGGCGACGTGGATCACGCCGGCTGGGCCCTGAGCGACGTCGCTGACGTCGTTCAGCGTCGCCTGCGTGGCCGGTCCACCGTCCCCCGAGAACCCGGCCTGACCCGTGCCGGCGAGCACGGTCTCGGTGCCGTGGGGGGAGATGCTCACGACCGTGTTCCCCCTGGGGGTGATGATCGTGCCGTCGTTGCGCACCTCGAATCCGTCGAGGAGGCTGAGGCTCTCGGTTCCCGGGCGCAGTTTGCGCTTCGTTGGCCCGGTCACGGTGAACACGCCGGGGTTGTCGGGATCGCCCGACCTGACGAGCACGATCGAGCCATCGGGGCTGACCACAGGATCGACGAAGGGTTGGAGGGTGGATGGATCGGCGGTCGTCGCCGAGTGCACGACGACGCCGTCGGAGGCCCCGCCGCCGGGTGGGATACGCACCAGCTCGTACCGGTACTCCTCGAAGGGGACGATCTCACGGCTGCGGCCGAAGTAGATCGTCCCATCGGCCGTCGTTGCCACACCCAGCGACCCCGACTGGATCGACGAGCACGTCGACAGGACACGCAGCACCGTGCCGTCGGGCGCGAACACCACCACTCCCAGCCCCGGGCTGCCGAGCGAGAACAGGCATCCGCCGCCGACGAACTGCCCGTTGGGGAGCATCTCGACGTCCTCGGCCTCCCACTTCAGGCCACCGGCCAGCGGGTCCTGATCGTGGAGGACCACGTCGATCCGGCATCCCGCCAGGACCACCACCGCCAGCCCCAGCGCTGCCAATCGTCGTGCGGAACGACCCATCGAGATCCCCCTGGCCACAACCGAGGGGAAGGTACCAGAGCCGCCGTCAGGTGACACGCCGGGCCGGCGGGACGTGCCGCTCGTGGGCGCCCGCCTCGACCAGGCGCCGCAGCCGGTCGAGCGCATCCCACACGTCGACGAACCGGGTGGCGATCGGCGCCGGCCCGAGCCGAATCCGGTCCGGCGCCCGGAAGTCCGGTACCACCCTGGCCACATCGATCAGCGCCTGGGAGATCCGCCAGGCGTCGGCGTGCGCCAGCGCCACGTGCGATCCGCGCCGCTCGGCCGCCCGGGGGCTGGCCAGGCGAAACCCCAGCGGGGTGAGCCACGCGTCGGCGAGGTCGACGATCAGCGACGTGATCGCCATCCCCTTGGCCCGCAGGCGCTCGATGCCCGCGTCCGCCAACAGGGCGACACCGGCGTCGACGCACCCCAGGCCCAGCACCGCCGGCGATCCCGTGAGCCAGGAACCGATGCCGTCGACCGGCCGGTAGCCGGGCCCCATGGCGAACTGGTCGCGCTGGCCGAACCAGCCCCAGATCGGCTGGCGCAGCTCCTCCTGCAGGTCGCGGCGCACGTAGGTGAAGGCCGGGGCCCCGGGCCCGGCGTTGACGTACTTGTACGTGCAGCCCACAGCCAGGTCGGCACCCGTGGCGCCGAGCTGGACCGGCACCGACCCGACCGAATGCGACAGATCCCACATGGCCAGGGCGCCGTGCTCGTGAGCCAAAGCCGTCAGCCCGGGCATGTCCGCCAGCGCCCCCGACCCGTAGGCCACGTGCGAGAGGCTCAGCAGGGCCGCGCCGTCGAGCGCCGCCCCGATCGCGTCGGCGTCGGGCCCGTCCACGGGGTCGCTGCGCACTTCCCGGTACTCCAGTCCGTGTTGGGCCGCGAGCCCCTCGAGCACGTAGCGGTCGGTCGGGAAGTTGTCGTCGTCCGTCACGACCGCCCGGGCACCCGGCCGGGCCGCGATCGCCGCGGACGCCGCCTTGTACAGGTTGACGGTGGTGGCGTCCCCCACTACCACCTCCCCCGGCTCCGCCCCCAGCAGGTGCCGGGCCAGTGCATCCCCCACCTGCACCGGCAGGTCGATCCACTCCTCCCATGACCGCACCAGGCCGCCGGCCCACTCGTCATCGATCACCCGCAGCAGGCCGCGGCGGGCCCGGTGAGTCAGCCGTCCCAGCGAGTTGCCGTCGAGGTACAGCAGGTCGGGCTCGGTGACGATCGACTCGGCGACGAACGGGGCCAACGGGTCGTCGGCGTCGAACGCGCAAGCCCTGTCGCGGTCCGTCGGATAGGTGGGCATGCGTGGTCTGCCGGCTACGTCGACGCCGTCAGAACCAGCGGCCGGCCGCGGGTGACCACCACCGTGTGCTCGAACTGGGCCGCGAGGCTCCCGTCGGCGGTGCGGAGCGTCCAGCCGTCACCGCTCTCGACGGCGTGCGTGGCGCCCGTCGACAGGAACGGCTCGATGGCGAGCACCAGCCCTTCCCACAGCACCGTGTCATCGGTCCTCGACGCTGCGAACCTGCGGCGGCTCGTGGAGGAAGGCGCCGACGCCGTGCCCGCACAGGTTGCCGATCACCCCCAGCCCGTGGCGGCGCGCTCGGCGCTGGACCGCCCGGCCGATGTGGCGCAACGGGCGACCGGCCCGCGCCGCGGCGGTCGCGTCGCGCTGGGCGAGCCGGGTGGCGTCGAGGAGCCGGTGGGCGACGGGAGACACGCGGCCCACCGGGGCACTCGCCCCGGTGTCGGCCCAATAGCCGTCGAGCTCGGCCGAGACGTCGACGTTGACCAGGTCGCCCTCGCGCAGCCGGCGCCACGGCGACGGGATGCCGTGGGCGGCCTCGTCGTTGACGCTGACGCAGGTCGCAGCCGGAAAGCCGACGGCGAGTTGGGGCGCCGAGCGGGCACCGTGGGCGTGGAGGACGTCGCGGCCCACGGCGTCGAGCTCACTGGTGGCCGCCCCGGGTGCCACCGCCGACAGCATGGCGTCACGGGCCTCGGCCACCGCCCGTCCGGCCCGCCGCAGCCCCTCGAGGTCGTCGTCGCCGTCGATCGTCATGGCCACGACGCTAGCGACAGCCACCGGGCGCGCCGGAGGCCATGGGTTCCAGTCGGCCGAGCATGAGGTCATGGGTTCCGGAGGCGGAACTCATGACCTCGGCCTGTCCCGCTCGGAGCCCATCGCCTAGGCCATTGCCTCGGGATCACCCCGCCGACAGCGGCACAATGGGATCCGATGACCGCACAACTGCTCGCGGGAGGCCCCGTCGCCGACGCCGTGCTCGCCGAGGTCACCAAGCGGGTCGAGGCGCTCGCCGATCGGGGCAAGGCGGTGGGGCTGGGCACCATCCTGGTGGGCGACGACGCCGCGTCGGCCGGCTACGTCCGCAAGAAGCACGAGACGTCGGAGCAGGTGGGAGTGGCCAGCCACCACATCGAGGTTCCCGGCGACGGCACCCAGGCCGACCTGCTGGCGGCCGTCGAGCGGTTCAACGCCGATCCGGCGGTCGACGCCTACCTGATCCAGCACCCGGTGCCACCGCAGTTCGACTTCAACGCCGCCGTCGCAGCGATGGACCCCGCCAAGGACGGCGACGGGCTGCATCCCGTCAACCTCGGCAAGCTGGTGCTCCAGGAGGACGGGCCAGTGCCAGCCACGCCGGCCGGCATCCGCGAGATGTTCGTGCACTACGGCGTCGACATCGCCGGCAGGCACGTGGTCGTGTGCGGGCGCGGTCCCACCCTGGGCCGCCCGCTGGCGCTGCTGCTGACCCTGAAGCAGCCGGGCGCCAACGCGGCCGTGACGGTGGTGCACAGCGGGGTGCCCGACCTCGCCGACTACACCCGCGGGGCCGACATCGTCGTGGCGGCAGTGGGCGTGCCGTCGTTCGTGATGCCCGACATGGTCAGGCCGGGCGCGGTGGTCGTGAGCGGCGGCATCAGCTGGGAGGGGCGCAGGCTGCTCCCCGACGTCGACGAGTCCGTGGCCGATGTGGCGTCGTGGATCACGCCCCGGCTGGGCGGCGTCGGTCCCACCACCGTCGCGATGCTGCTGCGCAACACCGTCGACGCAGCCGAGCGGAAGCACGCCGTCGCCGCCACCGGGTAGGCTCTCCCGGACCTGGACCGACATGGGTGGTGCTGTTGCACCCGGCCCGGTGACGCGCAGCAACCCACATCCGACCCATCGGGGGAGTTGACCCATGGCTTCCGCGCCTCTGGACCGTCCATCCGCCGGCAGGATCATCGACCAGCTGGCGACGGGCCCCACGCTCAGCTTCGAGTTCTTCCCACCCAAGAACGACGAGGCCCAGCGCCAGCTGGAGAAGACCATCCACGAGCTGGCGCCGCTGCGGCCGTCGTTCGTGTCAGTGACATGTGGTGCCTTCGGCCAGACCCACGATCGCACGCGCGACGTGGTCATCGAGATCAATCGCGAGCAGTCGTTCCCGGCCATGGCACACCTGACCTGCGTGGGCAACACACGCGAACAGGTGGTCGGCCTCCTGGAGGACTACGCCGCCGCCGGGGTGCGCAACATCCTGGCCCTGGCCGGCGATCCACCCGCCGACGGCAGCGACCCGGGCGGCGACTTCACATACGCGCTCGAGCTGGTGGAACTGGTCCGGGACCATCCCGGCGACTTCTCGGTCGGCGTCGCCGCCCACCCCGAGCTGCACCCCCGGTCGGAGGGCGACCGGGCCCAGGACCGCCGCAACCTGGCCATCAAGCTGGCGGCCGCCGACTTCGGCATCACGCAGTTCTTCTTCGAGCTCGACGACTACCTGCGCATGATCGACGAGCTGGCGGAGCTCGGGTGCACCACCCCGGTCCTGCCGGGCGTGATGCCGCCGGGTGTCGCACCGCTGAGCGGGCTCATGCGCATGGCCACCATGAACGGCTCCGTGGTCCCTGCCGGGCTGATCGCCCGCCTCGAGGAGGCCGGCGACGAGATCGAGGCGCGTCGTGACATCGCGGTCGACGTCGCCACCGAGCTGGGCCGGCGCCTGCTCGACGCCGGTGCCCCGGGCCTCCACCTCTACGCGCTGAACCGGTCGGAGGCCGTGCTCCGCATCGTCGACAACCTGGGGCTCACGCCGACCGGCTGAGCGGACTCCGCTTGATTGTCACACCGGCTTCCTAAGGTGTCGCTATGGCAGCGAAAGGGGTGGGAGCGGCGGCACCGCGCACCGGGCGCAAGCGGTCCCCGACGGCGACCTCGTCGTTCGGCGTGGGCCGACGCGAGAACCACGACTCGGCTGCGTTCTACGCCCGGTTCGCGGCGCCGGCGCTGTCCGACGACGCTGTCGTCAACCCGCCGGGCGTCGTCGACCAGATATACGTCGGCGACAGCCGCTCCATGGACCGGGTGCAGCCGGGTTCCGTGGCCTTGGTGGTGACCTCGCCGCCCTACTTCGCCGGCAAGCAGTACGAGGAGGAGCTGGGCAAGGAGGGCATCCCGGCCTCGTACGCCGACTACCTCGCGCTGCTGGAGGGCGTGTTCGCGGAGTGCGTTCGCAAGCTCGAGCCCGGTGGGCGCATCGCCGTCAACGTGGCCAACCTCGGGCGCAAGCCCTACCGCTCGCTCTCCGCCGACGTCATCGGCATCCTGCAGGACCGGCTGGGCCTGCTGCTGCGGGGCGAGATCATCTGGCGCAAGGCCAGGGGGGCGGGCGGAAACTGCGCATGGGGTTCGTTCCGCAGTCCCGCCAACCCGGTCCTGCGCGACCTCACGGAGCGGGTGGTGGTGGCGTCGAAGGGACGGTTCGATCGTGCGATCGACCGGTCGCAGCGCGCCGCCGCCGGGCTGCCGCACGAGGCCACGCCCTCGGCCGACGAGTTCATGGAGGCCACGCTCGACGTCTGGGAGCTGGCGCCCGAGAGCGCCCGCCGGGTCGGTCACCCGGCGCCGTTCCCCGTCGAGCTCCCCCAGCGGCTCGTTGAGCTCTACAGCTGGCGGGGCGACGTCGTGCTCGATCCCTTCATGGGCGTGGGCTCGGCGGCAGTGGCGGCGGTGCGCACGGGGCGCCACTACCTGGGCTACGACACCGACGCCGGATACGTCGACGTGGCCCGGCGGCGAGCCGCCGACGAGCTCCGTCGGGTGCTGACCGCAAGCGGTCCAGCCGAGCCGGCGGGCGACAAGGCAATGACGGTGGCCGCATCACTGCTTCGCGATGCCGGCTTCGGGGTCGACGAGCGGGTCCGCAGGAAGGTGGGCGGGGTCGACGTCGCGTTGCTGGCCACCGACCGCGCCGGTCGCGAGTGGCTGGTCGAGGTGGTCGGGGGGTTCACGGTCGGGCGCCCCGGGTTGCGCCACGGCGACGTGCTCGAGCGCACCCTGGGACGGGCGGTGCGCCTTTCCGGCTTCGGGGCGCGGCCGCTCCTGTTGCTGGCCACCGACATGCCGGCCCGGCGATCGGCGGGGGCGGCGGCGCTGGCCGAGGCCCGGGGGCGGGCGTTCGTCGACGTACTGCCGATCGAGGCAGCCGGGGTGACCGTCGAGCGCCTGGGGCGCTACGCGGGGGCCGCGTCCCCGGCGCAGCCGATCGGCGAGCTGCTGGTGCCGGACTGAGGGTTGAATCCGTCCGTGCCCGCCGATCGCACCGAGATCACCGAGATCGTCACGGGGCTCGCCACGTTCGGGGCAGGAGACCTGGGGGCGGCGCTGACCGATCCCCCAGCGGGCTTCGGCGGGGTTGAGCCCGCCCGCTGGGATCGCCTCCGCGGGCTGCACGGGGAGGGCCGCCACCGGGCGGCGTTCGCGGCGGCATGGGCAAACGGCCGGGCGTTCCTCCAAGCCCGCGACGGCCTTCGGGGCCGCGCGCCCGAGGTTGTCGAGTGGAAGGGCCCGCAACGCCCTCCCGGCGTCGACCCGCTGCCCGCCGACCTGCGGATCGACCATGTCTACCTGGTGAGCTGCAAATACAACTCCCGCATCACCCTCAACGCCGCGCCGCGGCTCGTCTTCGGCGGGTCCAACGGCGCCGCTCCCGACACCCGGGCCGACTGGTTCGCCGACGTTGCGCCCCGGGAGGCGCAGGCGCTGTACGAGATCGTGCGGTTCGAGACCGGGATGGTCGGGTCCCTGCCCGATCGGGTCACCGACCTGTCGCCCGCCGAGCGCCGCGACCTGGCCCGCGCCCTCGGGCGGGGCGCATGGACGTCGCCGGCGGCCGCCGAGGCGTACGCAGCCCTGTCAGCGGTCGTTGCGGACGGCTCGGCCAGGCGCTGGCGCGATCGGCTGCGGGCTCACGGGGCGCGCGAGGCCACGCTGTGGCGGTTCCTTCGGGTGGCGGCGGCGACCTACTTCGTGCTCGGATCCGATGGCGACCGCATGGTACGGGTCCGGGTCGGCAGCCCCTGGGACTGGCGGCAGGCGTTCCGCCTACGCCGCTTCGACGTCGAGCCCGTCGCCGCGCGCCAGCCGCTGGTGCGGTGGACGGCGACGATCGACGACCGCGAGGCCGGCTGCTCCCGCAGCGTCACCGGCCACATCGAGGTCCGCTGGAGCCACGGTCGGTTCGCCCAACCCCCGGAGGCCAAGGTGTACCTGGACACGCCGCCTCACCTGGTCGCCGGCTACTGGCCGCTCTCCTGAGCCGGCACCGATCGGCCGATGCCGACGGGGTTTCTGGCGCAGTTCTGGTTGCCCAGGAACCAGTCGGCGCGAGGAAGGGCCGACGCCTCGGGTGGTCAGGCGAGGCTCATGGCCTTGTTGAGGTTGGTGTCGAGCGCGTCGAGGAACTCATCGGTGGTGAGCCAGGGCGTGTCGCCGCCCACGAACAGCGCCAGGTCCTTGGTCATCTGACCGCCCTCGACGGTCTTCACGCACACGTCCTCGAGCGTGGTGGCGAATCGTCCGACCTCGGGCGTCTGGTCGAGCTTGGCCCGGAAGTTGAGGCCTCGGGTCCAGGCGAAGATCGACGCGATGGGGTTGGTCGAGGTCTTCTCGCCCTTCTGCCACAGGCGGTAGTGCCGGGTCACGGTGCCGTGTGCCGCCTCGGCCTCGCAAGTCTTGCCGTCGGGCGTCAACAGCACGGACGTCATGAGCCCCAGCGACCCGAACCCCTGCGCCACGACATCGGACTGCACGTCGCCGTCGTAGTTCTTGCACGCCCACACGTAGCCGCCCTCCCACTTCATGACCTGGGCGACCATGTCGTCGATGAGGCGGTGCTCGTAGGTCAGGCCGACGGCGTCGAACTCGGCCTTGAACTCCTCGTCGAACACCTCCTGGAACAGGTCCTTGAAGCGGCCGTCGTAGGCCTTGAGGATCGTGTTCTTGGTGGACAGGTAGACGGGGTACCGGCGCTCGAGGCCGTAGCGGAACGACGCCCGGGCGAAGTCGCGGATCGAGTCGTCGTAGTTGTACATGCCCAGCGCGATGCCACCGCTCGGGTACTCGGCGACGGTGTACTCCATCGGCTCGCCCCCGTCGGCGGGCGTGTAGCTGATCGTCAGGGTCCCCGGCCCGGGCACGACGAAGTCGGTGGCCTTGTACTGGTCGCCGTGGGCGTGACGGCCGATGACGATCGGCTTCGTCCAGCCCGGCACCAGGCGGGGCACGTTGGAGCAGATGATCGGCTCGCGGAACACGACGCCGCCGAGGATGTTGCGGATCGTGCCGTTGGGCGAGCGCCACATCTTCTTCAGCCCGAACTCCTCGACGCGGGCCTCGTCAGGCGTGATCGTGGCGCACTTCACGCCCACGCCGTGCTGCTTGATCGCGTTGGCGGCGTCGACGGTGATCTGGTCGTCGGTCTCGTCGCGCTTCTGGATCGAGAGGTCGTAGTAGAGCAGCTCGATGTCGAGGTAGGGCAGGATCAGCTTGTCCTTGATGAACTGCCAGATGACCCGTGTCATCTCGTCCCCGTCGATCTCCACGACGGGGTTGGCGACCTTGATCTTGGCCATAAGCGCGGTCTTCTCCGATGGGACTTGTATCTAACTTGTCCAGCTTAGGGGGATCCCCGTCTCCGGTGGCCACTCACGTTACGTTTTCAGCGTCGCCGGTCTGGAACGACGGTGCTCAGGCGTACCCACCAGCCGGGGGAGCGGCCGTGGCTTCGAAAGCGGGAGGAATCGCCGTTCTGGTGGTGTTCGCCCTCGCCGCCCTCGGGTCCACTGACGGCGGCTGCGACGTCGGCGAGAACGGCGACGGTGAGTTCGACCTCGATGGCGAGGCGCCGACATGCGACGGCGTGGTCGTCGTGGAGACTGCGTCCGGCAACGCCCAGGTTCCGGGCGATACCTCTGCGCTCGGATCGGACGACTCGGCCAACTGCGTCATGCGCGAGGGAAGCGGCACGGATGACGCCATCCTCGTGCTGCAGGCCGCGCTCGTGCGATGTAACGGGCAGAGCGTCGGCCTCGACGGCGACTACGGGGCGCAAACGACCCAGGCGGTCATGAACGTCCAGCAGCAGCACGGCGTCACCGCGGACGGCGCCTACGGGCCGGGGACGCTCGAGGTCATGGGCTGGCCGAGCACGGGGCCCGGAGGCTGCGTGTCCGGGGTGTCGGTCGGCTCGCCCGTCGTCGACGTGTCGTCCTGACCGCCGCGGCCTCCGGCCGCGCACTCTTGCGGCCGGCACCCGCCGGCGAAACCATGCGCCCGTGCCGTGGGTGCCGATCGACGACCCCCGTGACCCCCGGATCGCGCCCTTCGTGGGCCTGCGTGATCGCGAGCTGGCCCGGCGGGTTGCGCCCGGCGGGCGGGGCGTGTTCATCGCCGAGGGCGACGTCGTGGCGGAGCGCGCCCTGCGGGCCGGCTACGAGCTGCTGGCGGTGCTGGTCGACGCCTCCCGCCCCGATCCGCTGCCGCCCGGCCTCGATGCCGGCGCACCCGTCTACGCCGCCGCGCCGGCGGTGCTGCAGCGCATCACCGGCCTCGGGGTCCACCGCGGACTGCTCGCCTGCTTCGAGCGGCGCCCGCCCCGCGCGCCCGCCGAGGTGCTCGACGCCGCCCGGCGCGTGGTGGTCCTGGAGCGGGTGAGCAACCCGACGAACCTGGGTGTGATCCTGCGCTCGGCCGCCGGCCTGGGCATGGACGCCGTCCTGCTCGATCCCACCTGCAGCGACCCCCTGTACCGCCGTACCGCTCGAGTGGCGATGGGCGAGGGCTATGGGTTCCCGTGGGCGTGGATCCCCCGGCTACCGGGTGGCCTCGATGTGCTACGGGCCCAGGGCTTCCGCCTGGTGGCCCTGACCCCTGACGACGGCGCCGTTCCCATCGACGAGCTGGCCCTCGACGGTGCCGACGGCGGTGGAGTCGGCGGGCGCGACGAGCGGGTGGCGCTGCTGTTCGGTGCCGAGGGACCAGGGCTGTCGCCCGGGACCCTGGCCGGCGCCGACATCCGGGCCGGCATCCCCATGCGGGGCGGCGTCGACTCATTGAACGTGGGCGTGGCCGCGGGCATCGCCTTCTGGGTGCTCGGGCGGGGCGGCCGGCACGGGGACTGAGCGGCTTCGAGGCGACTAGCGCACGTCTCGTGACCGCTTGACCGGTGGGTCAGGAACGGCGCTAGCGTCGGGTCACGTCGCTCCACTTAGGAGGATCCGCCGTGCAGGTCCACGACAAGCTCTACATCGACGGCGCCTGGGTGCCGTCCACCGGTTCGGACATGATCGACGTCCACGACTCGACCAACGGCGAGGTCATCGCCCAGGTGCCAGCGGGCACGGCCGAGGACGTCGACGCCGCGGCCAAGGCCGCCCACGCCGCCTTCGAGTCCTGGTCGCAGACGACGCCCGAGGAGCGGGCGAAGTACTGCACCCGCATCGCCGAGGGCCTCGGCGCCCGCATGGACGAGATCGCCACGGTGGTCACCCGCGAGGCAGGGATGCCCAAGTGGCTGAGCCTGTTGATCCAGGCCGGGCTGCCGATCAACTCGTTCAACACGGCCGCGCAGCTGGCGGAGAACTACGAGTACGAGACACAGCTGGGCAACAGCGTCATCAGGCGGGAGCCGGTGGGCGTCGTGGGGGCCATCACGCCGTGGAACTACCCGCTGCATCAGGTCGCCGCCAAGGTCGCCTACGCGATCGCGGCGGGCTGCACGGTGGTGCTCAAGCCCAGCGAGGTGGCCCCGCTGGACGCGTTCATCCTGGCCGAGGTGATCCACGACGCCGGGCTGCCCGCCGGGGTGTTCAACCTGGTGGTCGGCACCGGCCCGGTGGTCGGCGAGGCCATCGTCCTCAACCCGCAGATCGACATGGTGTCGTTCACCGGCTCGACCCGTGCGGGCAAGCGGGTGGCAGAGCTCGCCGCACAGAGCCTCAAGCGGGTGGCGCTGGAGCTGGGGGGCAAGTCGGCCAACGTGCTACTCGACGACCTCGACGACGCCGCGTTCGAGAAGGCCGTCCGCGACGGCGTCGGCAAGTGCTACATCAACCAGGGGCAAACCTGCACCGCGCTGACGCGCATGCTGGTACCGGAGTCCCGGGTCGCCGACGCCGAACGCATCGCCGCCGACGAGGTCGAGGCGAACTACCAGCCGTCGGACCCGTTCGCCGACGGCGCTCGGCTCGGGCCCCTGTCGAGCCAGGCCCAGGTCGAGCGCGTGACCGGCTACATCCAGAAGGGGATCGACGAGGGGGCCAGGCTCGTTGTCGGTGGGCCCGAGCGGCCGGAGGGCTTCGAGGAGGGCTACTACGTGCGGCCGACGGTGTTCTCCGACGTCAGCAACGACATGACCATCGCCCAGGAGGAGATCTTCGGCCCGGTCCTGTCGATCATCGGTTACCAGGACGAGGACCAGGCGGCTCGCATCGCCAACGACTCGGCCTACGGGCTGTCGGGCGGGGTCTGGGCCGCCGACGCCGAGCGGGCGCAGGCGTTCGCCCGCCGGATCCGCACCGGCCAGATCGAGGTGAACGGCGGTGCCTTCAACCCGAACGCACCGTTCGGTGGCTACAAGAACAGCGGTTACGGTCGCGAGTACGGACAGCACGGGTTCGAGGAGTTCCTCGAGATCAAGGCGATGCAGCTCTAGGTCCGAGGCGGACGCCCACCACCGGCGGGGAGCGCCCACGGGCGCTCCCTCGCCGCGTCTTTGAAGAAAAATCGGTGCGTAGCACCGGAAAGCCTTCAAAGTCGTGGTCTGGCTCCCCGGCGGCGCCGCATCGTAGGGTCGGCCTCCATGAGGGAGCCCGTACGCGTCGCCGTCACCGGGGCGGCCGGCCAGATCGGCTACGCCCTGCTCTTCCGCATCGCCAGCGGTCAGATGCTGGGCGACGACCAACCGGTGATCCTCCAGCTACTGGAGATCCCCCAGGCGTTCGGCGCCCTCGAGGGCGTCTGCATGGAGCTCGACGACTGCGCCTTCCCGCTGCTGGCGGACGTCGTTGGCACCGACGACGCCGGCCGCGCGTTCGAGGGCGTGAGCTATGCCCTCCTCGTCGGCGCCATGCCCCGCAAGGCGGGCATGGAACGGGCAGACCTGCTGTCGGCCAACGGCGCGATCTTCACCACCCAGGGCAAGGCCATCGCCGAGAACGCGGCCGACGACGTGCGGGTGCTGGTCGTCGGCAACCCCGCCAACACCAACGCGTTGATCGCTATGAACAACGCACAGAGCGTCCCGGCCGAGCGCTTCTCCGCCATGACCCGCCTCGACCACAACCGAGCCAAGGCCCAGCTCGCCCGCAAG
>Ga0081455_10003900_pt1 | contig 16983 bp, 19 predicted proteins | sample TabmetS3T2R1_FD_70207 | JGI IMG/M metagenome (GOLD analysis project Ga0081455, IMG submission 70207) | Tabebuia heterophylla rhizosphere microbial communities from the University of Puerto Rico - S3T2R1 | ecosystem: Host-associated > Plants > Roots > Rhizosphere ...
TCATGGGAGTCAAGGGATGGAAGTTGACGTTTAAGGTAATCTTCCCGGCAATTTCGCCTTATGTTTTCACCGGCATTCGCACCAGTATTCCGTTCGCGGTTATCGGCGCCATCGTGGGCGAATTCATCGCCGCTACAGAGGGGGTTGGGTTTTTCATCCGACTATCGGCGGGAATCTTCAAGACTGCCGACGTCTTCGTTGGCATCATCGTGCTCATGATCATGGTTATTGTGATGGACAAGATCGCCGAGATGGTCGAACGAAGAGCGTTACGCTGGCAGACTCAAACGGAACACGTACAGATTCAGGCATAAAAGAGAGGAGACTCTTCGATGGAAAGACCAGTGAAATCGTCGATCCGGATTGTTATCTGGATCGTTTTTGCGGTTCTATTTGGAGTCACTACCCAAGCCCGAGCGCAGCAAAAAGAGCTGCCGGAAGTGACCATTGCCACGGCGGTTCCAAACTTCGCATTTGCGGCGCTTTGGGTCGCCGAGCAGCTCAAGTTTTTCGAACAAGAGGGAGTGCGCGCGAAGATCAGTGTCGCTGGCGGTGGCTCTCAGTGCCAAACTGGCGCGGTTGGCCGTTCGATCAACTTCTGTGCATCATCATCAGAAGGTTTGGTTCTGGCACATGCCGAGGGAGCACCGCTCATTGCCATTCAGGCGCACAACCGGAACTTGACGATGAGTATTGGAGTCCGCAAGGAGATCGCCGACAAACTTAAGGTGACGCGAAGCAGTCCATTGGAAGCGCGGATAAAGGCTTTATCGCAGCTAGGCACCATCGGCGCGACGAGCCCGGGAGCGGCATCGGAGCAGGTTATTAAGTTTCTGGTCTCGAAAGGCAAAGGGGACCCGTCAAAGCTGAAATTCGCCTACTTGGGCGGCACCGAGTTGCCGGCAGCGCTGATGAATAACGTCGTTGACGGATTCGCTCTCTCTCCACCCTCTGCGGAGGTAACGGAGGCCGCGGGGAAAGGATACGTGCTGATTCCTCTGGGGAAGGGCGAAGTGCCGGAACTCACCAACTATCCCTTTGAGGTTTTGATGGTGCGTCCCGATTGGGCGGAGCAAAATTCGCAATTGGCGATGGCCGTCGCGCGGGCGATTTCCAAGGGCGGGGCTCTATTCCATAGCAACCCGGACCAAGCCAAGGCCGCTTTACGCGCGCATCGACTCTTCAATGCGCAAAAGATCGAGGACAATGTATTTGAGCTTTCGTACACAATGGTGGCCGACGCGATGCCAACCTGGGGAACTATGAACGAAGAGGGATGGCAAAAGGTTCTCAACTTCGCCCTCGGGGCCGGCATCGTCAAGGACCGTTCTAAAGCTCCTTCGGCCAAGGAAGGGGTCCTTTGGACCAACAAGTACGTCGGCAAAGCTCCATGAATGTATACAGCGTGCAGCGCCGACTTGTAGCGGTTCTTGCAATGTCGAGCATCAAAAATCGGCGCGCTAATCAGAACAAGAGGAGATACAATGATCAAATCGCTCAGGCGATTTCGCTACGTCCCAATGCTCATCGGAGCCTTCTTGTGGATTTCGTTAAATCTCTCGCCGAGTCAGCTGCACGCGCAGCAAAAGGAGCTTCCCGAAGTCAGCATTTTGACTGCCGTGTCGAACATGGCGTTCTCAGCGGTCTGGGTCGCAGAACAACTAAAATATTTTGAACAGGAAGGCATTCGCGCCAAAATTACCCCAGCAGGCGGCGGCGCGCCATGCCAAACAGCAGTGGTCGGCCGTTCAGCCAACCTTTGCGCATCAAGCTCGGAAGGCTTGGTGCTGGCGAAAGTTGAAGGCGCGCCCCTGATCGCAATCCAAGCGCACAATCGCAATCTCACTTTGAGCATCGCCGTGCGCAAAGCGATAGTCGACAAATTCAAGCTCACCAGAAGCAGTCCGCTAAACGATCGGATCAAAGCGCTCGCGCAGCTAGGTACCATCGGAGCAACCAGCCCCGGCGCCGTCTCGGAGCAGATCTTTAAATTTCTTGTTTCCAAGATGAAGGGCGACGCCAACAAGCTAAAATTTGTCTATCTAGGCGGCACCGAACTACCCGTGTCACTCATGAATGGTGTAATAGACGCGCTGGCCCAGTCTCCGCCCTCCGCTGAGGTAACCGAGGCCGCAGGTAAAGGATACGTTCTCATCCCGCTGGGCCTCGGCGAAGTACCCGAGCTGACGAACTATCCTTACGAAGTGCTGATGGCACGCCCCGATTGGGCTGACCAGAATCCCCATTTGGCGGCAGCGGCGGCCCGCGCCATCTCCCGCGGCGGCGCGCTATACCATATTGATGCTGTGGCGTTCAAAGCGGCCTTGCGCGCTCACCGATTCTCCGATCCGACAAAGTTGGAAGATAATGTTTTCGACCTGGCTTATTCTATGATCGCCCCAGCCATGCCTCCTTGGGGCAACATGAATCAGGAGGGCTGGCAGAAGGTAATGGATTTTTCCATTGGCTCCGGAATCGTCAAAGACAAGAGCAAAGCTCCGTCCGTGAAAGAAGGAGTTCTCTGGACCAACAAATACGTGAAGTAGATTCTACGGGCCAGATCTCGGCATCCTGAAGCTTATCGATAACCCATGGCGCCGAGGAATTGCTTGAGCGAATGAAATTGGAAATAGGGGTTACTCTGTTTTTGTTCGCCGATAGTCGATGTCGGTGTGTCTGAGTAATTGTGACCCGGAAAGAGAATGGTGTCATCCGGCAACGCCTTCAGCCTCTGCGTCAAGCTATAATACATCTGCTCTGGATTGCTTCCGGGTAAATCCACTCGCCCGCAGGACCCAATAAAAAGCGTATCTCCTGAAACAATCCGATTCTCGACTAAGAAGCACTGCGATCCGGGTGTGTGTCCGGGCGTGTGCAGCAATTGAATCTCGAAGCCGCCCACGTCGATCTTGTCGCCGCTTTCCGCCTTGATGAGATCCGAAGGCGACAACGCCTTGAGAAATTCCGCCTCCGCCTTGTGCACCACGACTTTTGCTTTGCACTTCGAAAGTAGCTCCACGACGCCTTCTATTTCGACCCCCGCGAATCGACCCCCAACATGATCCGGGTGAGTATGGGTTACCAAGGCATGAGTAATCTCCATGTCGTCTTGCGCCGCAACGCGAAGTATCTCGTCAATCTCCCAGGCCGCATCGACGACTGCCACCTTGCGGGTTTCCGTCGAGCCTATGAGATAAACGAAGTTCTGCATCGGCCCCATTTCGATCTGTTTGAAATATAGATTATTCATTCAACTGTTACTTGCGTCACTTGAGTTCATCCGTCTATCGCATTTATTGGGGCCCTCACCCTTCCCTCTCCCGAAACGGGCGAGGGTAACTCATAAGATTGGCAAACGGAAATTCAAGTCAATCTTTGAACTCTTATCTCGATGCTGCTGAGAAACCCCTAGGAATGCTTCGACTAGGCGCAGCATGAACGGAAAATCTCCAACCATTTCAACCGCTCCTCCGTTCGTCCTGAGGATCTCGAAGGATGAACGCAGGGTTTTTCAGCAGAATCTATCTCGATGTCTGACCGCTGATCTTAGAGTTCTGACCTTCTGCCATTAGCTATCCGCCGCTCCCCGCTCCGTGCTACCTGCTTTCGGCTCTTTGCACTTAGCCCCTAGCTTTCAGTGACTCGTAGCTAATCCCCTCGCCATTCTCCTGACTGACAGGCAAATCTAAACTGGACCAACCGGGATTTATTACATTGCCCATCGGATCGCGCATACCACCGAACCCGCCGAGCATATTTGAGACGTCTTGATAACCTGCTTGTTGGAGTAGTCCCGCTGCTGCGTTGGAACGTGGTCCGGCTTGACAACCGACGATGATCTTTTTGTCCTTGGGAAAATTGCTTTCCACGACCTTCACAAAGTCCGCATTCATAACCATGCCCCGTGCCGGATCCGGAAATGCGACGGGAATATTTACCGCACCCTGAGGATGGCCCGCCGCAAATTCCCGCTCGGTGCGGACATCGATATAAACGGCCTCAGCATCAGACTGCAAGGTATCATGCGCCTGCTGTGGGGTAATTTCTTTGACCGCCATAAAATCCTCCCTTCACTTAGTTTCTAGTTGCTCGTGTCTGGTTTGTTTCTAGTTTCGTGCTCTGACATTGACCAGAAACTTGGAACCTGAAACTTCGGAACTGCGGAGCCTACATCCCCATGATATTGTAACCCGCGTCTACGTGGATCACCTCGCCGGTGACAGCGCTGCCCCAGTCGCTGCACAGATAAAGCGCGGTTTTACCCACTTCCTCGGCATCGATATTTCTTTTGAGCGGTGCCCGTTCGCTGACGTAATGAAGCATATCTTTGAAACCGGCAATCCCTGCCGCCGCCAGCGTCCTGATCGGTCCAGCGGAGATAGCGTTGACACGAATCCCTTTGGCGCCCAGATCGTGCGCAAGATAGCGAACACTCGCTTCCAACGCGGCTTTCGCGACCCCCATGACATTGTAATTGGGAACGACTTTTTCCGCTCCCATGTAGGTCATGGTGAGGATCGACGCCTTGCGTCCCTCCATGAGTGGCGCGGCATGGCGCGCGAGCGCGACAAACGAATAGGCGCTCACGTCCATAGCTAGGTGAAAGCCTTGCCGAGTCGTTTGGAAATAAGGATTGGATAGATCTTCTTTATTCGCAAAGGCAATGGCATGAATCAAAATGTCCAGCGAACCCCACTCCTGCTTCAGTGTGGCGAAGACCTTTTCGATTTCTTCGTCTTTGGTGACATCACAAGGGACAATGATTTTTGCTCCGATGCCTTCCGCCAAGGGCCTGACGCGCTTTTCTAAAACTTCCCCGGCATAAGTAAAGGCCAGGTCCGCCCCTTCCGCGTGGAATGCTTCGGCTATCGCCCAGGCGATGCTGCGGTCATTTGCCACGCCAAAGATGACCGCCTTCTTCCCCTCCAAGATACCCATGATAGCCCCCGCTACAAGGCAAAAGTAAAAAGGTAAAAGTACACAATGAACCCGAAAACAGAACTCCGCAGTCCTACGAATTCTTTTGCCTTTTTATTTTTTACTTTTTCCTTTCTCCTCGAGTCCCCGCTGCCAAAGATATTCTGCCTGACCGGTCTGCTTGCTGATCCAGCGCGACAATACAAAAAAGAGATCGCTAAGCCGATTGACATATTTCAGCGGCCATTCGCTTAACTCCTCCGCGCGCGACAATCGAAGAATCTCCCGCTCGGCTCTCCGGCAGACTGTGCGGCATTGATGCAAATACGCGCCGATTCTGCCTCCGCCGGGAAGGATGAATGACTTGAGCGGTTCCAGCTCTTTCTGGCACTCATCCATGAGTTGCTCGAGCTTTTTTACTTCCTGCTCGCCGACCCGGTACATACCGTCTTTGAAAAAATCTGCCGGCGTTGCCAGCTCACTCCCCAAGTCGAATAGTTCATCCTGAATTTGGCGTAATACCAAGTCCAAGAATTTATGGGGCTCGCCTTCCTGAAGTTTTTCCTCGTTGAACGCCCGGGCCAGTCCGACGATAGAGTTTAACTCATCGATGGTACCGTAGGCGTCGATACGGGGTGAGTCCTTAGGAATACGCCTACCTCCGACCAGAGCGGTCTCGCCCTTGTCTCCGGTGCGCGTGTAAACGCGCGTAATTCTAACTGCCATTGTAGGATATTCTCTTTAAAAGGCCGTTAACCTCTTTTTAGCCGATTCTGCCAAATAAGGTAAGCAGGGATACCAAGGCTAACGATGATTACACCTCTCAAGGAGTCCCCGGGGTTTTGCACGAGGGAACCCCAAACGATCCACGCATGAGCCAGGACGAATAAAATTGGCACGATTGGATAACCCCAAAGCTTGTAAGGTCGCTTGAGCTCCGGCCTCTTCCATCGAAGCACTAAAACGGAACCGACTGTGAGCGCGGAAAATAGCGTGATGATGACGCTCACATAAGTAAACAGCGCGCCGAAGGTCTCTGTAAGAATAAGCAAACTTGCCCATATTGCCTGTAGAATAATCGCGTTGGTCGGCGTGCCGTACGTCGGATGGATACGGGTAAGGCGCCTAAAGAAAAGTCCATCAAGCGCCATCGCATAGTATACCCGCGGTCCGATCATGGTTACGACGTTCAGCGCGCCAAGAATCGAAACAGTGATAATGGCGGTGATCCACGCCGATGTCTGGTGGCCGAATAGAGCCGTGGTCGCCACCTCGGACACTCTGAGGGCCCCTTTCATCTCGGTCACTGGCACACCGTAGATGTAAACTATATTGACCGCCAAGTAGAGAGTGATCACAAGCACATTAGCGAACAGCAAAGCGCGAGGCAGATTTCGTTCCGGATCTTTCACCTCGCCGGCGATATAGATCACCGCGTTCCATCCCGAATAAGCAAAAATCGCCGGTATGAATGCCGCAGCAAAAACACTGAAATTAGTGATTTTCTGCCAATCGAATAATGGGCTGAAATTCGCCGTGTCTCCTTTGCCGAATAAGACGCCCAAGAAGATAATTCCCAAAAGAGAGCCGATCTTCAGCGTCGTCAAGATATTTTGGGTTATCGTACCCGGTCTCACGCCCAAGCAATGCAAAACTGAGATCACCAGGACAACCGCCATGGAGAAAAGGTTTCCGACGGTACCGTTGACCGGGAAGCCCGGGATGGCAATCGAGAAAATCGCGTCCTTGGATCCGAGAATGGGAAAGAAAAAAGACATAAAGCCGTTAAATCCGACGGCTAGAAACGCAATGGCGCCCGAAAACGTCACCAGAAACGATGACCACCCTGAAAGAAAGCCAACGAGTTTGCCGTAGGCTTCTCGAATGTAAATGTAGTCCCCGCCGGCGTGAGGCAAACTCGCCGAAAGTTCTGCACAGCTGAGCGCGCCTGTAAGCGCCAGCAGCCCGCCGAGAAACCAAACTAAAAGCACGCCTCCGGGTGTAGGGAGGGTCTCCGCGATAACTCCGGTCGTAACGAAAATACCGATGCCAATCATGTCGCCGGCAATCAGCATCACAGCGTCGAACAAACCTATTTGTCGTTTCAGTTCCTGTTGTGCCATGGCGATTAGCATTACAGGGAAATTTACACACAGGCAACTTATTTAGGTCATTCCTTCACAGAATTTCTTGAGTCACAGATGTATGATAGCTTGCGAGACGGATTTGATGACGAGCCGTAAATCGAGTAACAATTCAGCACGAGGTCAATATGAAGGCCGTTGCGTTTTTCTTTAGTCTGCTTCTTATTCCAGCGACGATTTCAGCGCAGGATCGCGTTCAGCGGGATCAACATCAGATGCATCGTCTCCACCGTGATCCGAAATGCTACATCGGCGCGCTCGAAGACCCGAAACGTGAGCTGTATCAGAAACCGCAGGAAGTTATCATGGTGTGGAATGCGCACGCCGCATAGAGGCCAAAAGTGACGTTGTCTATTGGCCAGCGACATAATTGGTGCTAGACCTGGCCCATGTTCAGACTGACAACCAGGGATTGACATAGCAGCTGGAACCGAGGATCGGACGCTTTCGCTGCCGGCGCATGCTGCCGCCAGAAAACTCACCGTTGCCACCTCACGTGAACGTGTTCAGTTCTCAATAGCGAAAGCCTCGAGGAAAAAGGATCGACAACCAAGAGTGAATACTTTTGGTTACGCACAGTGTCTACAAAGTTGCCTACTCCCTTTCCTCGGCACGACCGCTGTGCGTTGGGCAAGAGGAATTCTCCTGTAATTCAACCCATTGGGTCGATCGGCCAGACATTCTGGTTATGGCATCGCTATTGCGCTCCGTCTTGGAGAGCTGAAGTCAAGCCCTTTGGCAGCTGACGGGAATTAGTCTTCTCTTCACAGTCTCCAACCCGGAGGTGCGGTATGAGAAACTTAAAATCCACGATTTGTGTAGTGGTTCTGCTAGGCGTCGCAATCCTTCATTCCGCAGCCCTTGCGAAACAACTTAAACAAATAACCGTTACCTGACGCTTAGGAGGTTTGCTGTCATGCCGATCGTAACAATCTATCAAGGCGCTTCGGGTGAAGGTCAAGAATTAGCTGAAAGTGTGGCCCAGGGTCTTGGCTACCATTGCGTCGGGCGCGAAGTGCTCGTGGAGGCGAGCCGGCGCTATCGTATCCCCGAAGCCAAACTCAACGAGATCGTAGAAAAGGGCCCGCACTGGTGGGAACGTTTGCTGCAAGATCTGCGGCCCTACCGGATCGCTCTCCAGGCTGCGCTTTGCGAACTGGCTCACGACGGCAAGGTGGTTTATCACGGCCACTTGGGTCATGAGCTTTTGCCCGGCATCGGCCATGTGCTGAAAGTGCTTTTGACCGCGCCCATCGAATTTCGCATCGGACAAGTCCGGTCACGGCAAAGTCTGACTGACGCGGCGGCGCGCCATTATATAGAAGAGGTCGATAACGCGCGCAGCCGGCGCCTTATGGCGATGTTCGGAGCGGATTGGCGCGATCCTAATCGTTATGACCTTATTCTCAATATGAGCACGATGCGCCGGGAAGGGGCGAAGCGCGTGATTATCGAGGCGGCGAAGCTCGAAGAGTATCAGCCCACTGCCGAATCCGAACAGGCGTTCAACGATCTCGCTCTCGGTTCCCGGGTTCATGCCACCTTGTTGGCATCGCCCGATGTGCAAGGATCGGCCCTCGAAGTGCGCACCGATGGCGGCCATGTTCATGTCAAGGGTAGAATAGACGAAGGATTGGAAGACGAAGTCGTGAAGCTCGTGAAAAATGTACCGGGTGTGATCAGGGTGACAACCGACCTTTATTCCGTCCCGCCGGACGCTTTTTTTGGACCGTGATTAATGTGGAATATTTGCGTTATTGAAGAATGGTTATGGAGTAAACCGACGGAGGTTCATCATGGCGGAAACACCGGCAGCACTCAAGGCGGTTGACCGGGTGGAAATCACAATTCTGGTGGACAACAGCATCGACGTGTTTCTACCCGGCACGGCTGAAATTCGACGGGCGCGAATACCAACAGACCTGCCATGGGGAGATTATAAGGCGCTTATTTCGGAGCACGGCTACTCGGCTTTAGTCAGCGTCCGCGCGGGTGATCGTTCGGCTAGCCTCCTCTTCGATGCCGGTGTCAGTACTCATGCACTCATCCACAACATGGATGTGCTCGAAATACGCCCGCAAGAGCTGCATAGCATCGTTCTAAGTCACGGCCATATAGATCATACACAGGGGTTGCTGGGCATGATCAAGCGATTAGGGAAAAAACGTATGCCCATCCTCTTGCACCCCGATGCTTTCTTGAAGCGCAAAGTGCTTCTTCCTGACAAACATGAACTCAACTCACCTGCGCCTGACCGCCGCTTGTTAGAACAGGAAAATGTCGAGTTTGTCGAAGAGCGCGGCTGTTCCTATTTGCTCGAAGGCATGGTGTTGGTGACGGGTCAGATTCATCGCTCCACTGAGTTCGAGAAGGGATTTCCGATTCATTATTCGGAGATCAACGGCACATGGCAGTCCGATCCGCTGATCCATGATGACCAGGCGCTAGTAGTGAACGTACGGGACAAGGGGCTTGTCGTGATGACCGGCTGCGGTCACGCAGGCGCTATCAATTCGATTCGCTATGCGCAGAAACTTACTGGAGTCGAGAAAGTCTACGCATTGCTTGGGGGTCTGCACCTGACCGGCGCTATTTTTGAGCCGATCATTGCTCCCACCCTAAAGGAATTGAAAGCCATTGCTCCACGACTGGTAATGCCTGGACACTGTACGGGCTGGAAAGCGATTCACGCCTTTGCGCGAGAATTCCCGGAAGCATACATCCAAAGCAGTGTCGGCACTCGCCTGGTTGTTGAGAGCGGCTCAGAAGCTGCGGGAGGACTGAGTTAAGGCGCTGTAGAGTGGAGGTGATCAACGGAATAATCCAGAGAGTGAAAAAGAGTGACACGAACCTTTTTTTCAGCTTGCCCTACGTAGAAACAATGCGGTCTTTTCCGCTGTTGAGATAAATGAAGTTCTGGGTGGTTAAATCTCAAAAAAGAAGGAGCTGATCTATTATGAAGATCGATGTGCATGCCCATCTTTTTTCGCCTGCCTACATTCAGGGCCTTCAGCGGATCTTCGGGAACGACAGCACGCCGACGGGTCAGGACGCACAGCGCCTGATCCGCTGGATGAGCAGCGACCCCCGCATGATCGATGTAGGAGGCCGCCTGGAGGAGATGAACAAGTGGGGTATCGACATGCAGATCCTCTCGGTGCCATTTCACGGCGCGCTGGTGCAGGATAGAGCGGCGGCCGTCGAGCTGGCAAAGCTGGCCAATGACGTGGTTGTTCAGGCGGCCCGGAACCACCCGGACCGATTCCGGGCGTTCCTGGCGATGCCCCTCCAATTTCCAGACCTGGCAGTGGCGGAGTTGGACCGCTTCGCCGGCCGGTCGGAGGTCGTGGGCGTCGTCCTGGTAGGGAGCGCTGGTGGACGGCAGTTGAACGACCCAGCGTTCATGCCCTTCTATGCGGAGCTTGAGCGGCGTGGTCTACCATTCCTGCTGCACCCTATCTCGCCGCCAGGACTCGATTGCATGCTCGAGCTGAACCTTGCCAATATCGTGGGGTTCATGTTCGAGACGACGCTTGCGGCCGTGCGACTGGTCTATGCCGGAGTCTTCGAGCGATACCCCGGGCTACAAATGATCTTTCCTCACTTAGGCGGTCTTGCGCCGTATCTGATGGGCCGGCTGCAATGGGGCTACGAGCGGTTCCCCGCCTGTAGCGAGAAGATTAGCGCTCCGCCCGAAGCTTACTTCAAGCGCTTTTACTATGACACTGTATGTCGAAACGTACCGGCGCTCCGCATGGCCCTCTCGATGTTTGGGGTAAAACACATCATGTTCGGTACCGACATTCCTTTGCGGGAAGACATCGAGTCGCAGCGGCACGATATTGAAGCGCTAGGTTTAACTGCTGCGGAGCTGGATGATATTTACGCCGGCAACGCGGCGCGTCTCTTGGGCATCTCTCTATCTGGCTGACCCACTCCACTGGCACAACACAGGGAGGTTGTTGGGGTTTCCGTCGGAAAAACCATGGAGCTGTTAGGATCAAGAGGCAGGGTCTAGACGCGAAACCCCTACTGCCTCTGCGGAGGTGACGAATGTCTAAAAATAATTTACCCACCGCGATTGAAGACGAGCGTCAAATCGCCAGCCTCCTAATACGTTGGGGACATGCCAGGGACAGTGACGATTGGGAAACGCTCGCCGGATGTTTCCACGATGACGCGACAATCCATATCTCGTGGATATCGGGATCGGCCAGGGATTTTATCGCCCGTTCACGGGCTATGGCTGCAGCGCGCAAACCGGGCGAGCACACCAAGCATTTGATTTCAGGGCCTTGGATTCGGATTAATCGAGACCGCGCCTTCAGCCGGTGCCACGCGAACCTTTATATCCGCACCACCATAGACGGCCATGCGTTTGATCTACAGTCGTGGATTCGTTTCTTCGATCTGCTGGAAAGACGGGACAACGTCTGGCGAATCGTCAAGCGCACCGCTGTTTATGAAAAAGACCGCCTTGATCCGGTCGATCCGCGCGGCGTTCCCAAAGACTTCTTTGCTGATATGGAGTTATTCGCATTTCCAGCATCGGCCAAGTTCCTGTGCTATCGCCAGGTCCGTAGCGGTCGTTCGCCCTCGACTGGCATTATCTCTGCCTACAGTGACGAGGAACGTGCGCTAAGGGAGGAGGGTGAGATTTGGCTAGAAAATGCCTAGGACGGTATTGCCCTCCTAAGGGGACTCTGCAGCCCGTGAATTCGGAACCATTTTCATTGCTCCTGCCGGTGAGGCAAGCAGGCTTGTTTCGTTGGTGTTTGACCGAGGGTTCGGAGCGGTCATGCCGATGACGCTGATGGAAATGGGCAAATATCAGAAAACTGAACGCTGTTACGTCCCGTCTATCCTTTATTGAGCCTAGTTAACCGGTTGTGTTCCTGCCTGCTGTACCATGAGCGCGAAGGCCTGAAGGACTTCTTGGATGGTGAAGTTGCAGTGCCCATACCGAGGTACCGGCAGGACGCTGAGAAACGCGCTCTTGCGTTTTTGAGCCACAAGCTTGCCGTAGTTCAGCTCGTGCTGAAAGGGCACCACGGGATCAAGCAGGTTATGGAGCGTCACTAGCGGCCGGAGTAAGTCCCCAATCGGTTGATAGAACCGGCGTGCGTAAGCGCGGGCCCGCCCATCAGACTCAATCCTTTCCACTTCAGCATTTAACACCGCATCGTTAGTGGACCCCATGTAGGTAGTCGATCGGTTGTCGTAGGGTATCCCGCCTGCTGTGGCGATCTGATCGTTAGTACCGAATATACTATAGAATAACAGGCTAAGAGCGGTGGTAATGACAGAAGTTGGATCCGTAAAATCGATAGCCGCCTTCGTAACGTTGAAGAGTTGAGCAGTGGCTAACAGGTCGCTCGTTAGCGCCGCGATAATGCGCGGCACGTAGACAGTCTCCCAGAATAGAAAGGCATTCTCCGGGACATCAGCTGTGCCAAATGCCACCTCGCCAGGCAAACCTGGCGGAAACGTGAACACACTTGGGAAAAAATAGTCAAATACTACTCGGAAATCGTACGTAGACTTGATCAGATCCGGTGATCCGCCGACCGGCGCGCACAGCGCAAGTCCAGCATCGTATTTGCCCGGATAACGCTCGAGCAGCAGGAGCGCGATCAGGCCGCCTTCGGAGCCTCCGATGATATATACCTTTTCTAACGAGCGTGGTGGCATCATGGATTTGAAATGTTGGAGTAGCTTGTTTAAATCCTCGGCTCCTTGTTCAATGGCAACGCCGTTCTTGTGGAAACTACTCGTGACGAAGGCGAAGCCCTGCAACAAAAGCAGCTCGGGCACAAACGTTCCATCCAGAGTAAGCTCATCAACGGGCAATGCTAACGGCGCCTGCGGAGGTAGGAAACCGTGCGCATAAATGACTAATCGGCCATTCCAATTGGGCGGAATGCAAATGACTATCAACTGATCCGCTGGATACTTCGGATCATGGCTCGGCAGCGAACCTTCTTGACATACCGGGGGCCATGTAAACTGCGAATGTGCTGGAACGGGCGAACCTAGGATCAGCGTGAAGACGGGGAACAGAAGAAAAGCCGCTAGAGAAATCTTTTTCATAGCGTCTCCTGTTAAACTAAAATCGCGCCAATGTACGGCAAAGCCTGCCAACCCACATACTAAGAACGTTGGGAATTTACAAGCTGTTTATGGGACCACTCTTTGATCCTTTACTGAACCGTTTTTCACCTCATATACTCCACGCCGGGAAGCGTGTAACTTTTCGATTACCCTTGGATAACACCAAGGTAATTTAAAGGTTACCTTCTTTTGGTTGCCTCGCGTCTTCCCAAAATTGTGAAAAATATTTTTTCCTCGACAATTCAATCCGTTCATTGGGATGTCCACGGATCACTCCTTTTTGGCGCACTCATTGCTCTACGTAAGAGTAGACGCCAGAAAGGAGGATAGGACAATGGCAGAAAAAATATTGGTTCCATTGAAAAGGCATGATCGAGTCGAGGAGGTCGTCCCTTACATCGAGAAGGTAACACAACCGGGAACGAAGGTCGTGTTCCTGATTCATCATCCAGTAAATGGTCTCAAATGGTTGCAGGCCTACTGCGCGATCATGCAGTGCGGTCTAGAGAAGACGATGGCGATAAGAAGAATGGTTGAGAGTTATTCCATGAAGATGCGCAGCCAATTAGCTCACCAGAAAGTGTTTCATACCTGTGAAGCTTTGCACAGGCTGGGAGTGAAGGTGGCCGTGGAGATCTACACGGGTAGCTTGAGGAAGACCCTGAGAGGCTACGTGCTTGGCGGAGACGTGGATCTTGTCCTAATGCGGCCCGGGATTGGACACCAAATCATGAATTTCATGCAGGGCGTAGTCTCTATTCGTAATATGATTCGACGGACCGCTTTTTCTTCGGTGTTCGTCCTAAATCCGAAGGGGCATATTTAACACCAATACGCCGTCGATACGTAATCGCGCTTTGAGGCAAAAAGTGGACTCCAGGGTAAAATCATGGCTGAACAGATATTGGTTCTACGGAGAAGAAATGACCGGGTTCGTAGTTGGAACGATCCTTATCTTCGGCCTGTTCAAACGAAACTGAGTGTGCTCCCGATGCTTTTACGGCGCCCGATCGTGCATAGTCCACGGCCGCTAGCGATTAGATGGAAAAGATGAAAATGGCCATGTGATCATCAGCAGGCTTTAACTCATTTGGCTTAGAAAAAGGACCGACTGGATGAGAAACACCTAGGCAGCAAGCTTTCGGACTCGAAGTTTCTTGCGCCGCTGTTCGGCATGCCAAAGATCATGCTGCGTCTGTTGAGTAAGCCAGCTTTCTGCCGACGTACCAAAGGCGATGGACAAACGCACCGCCATCTCGGGACTAATTCCAGCACGGCCATTCAGAATCGCCGATAGAGTCTTGCGACTCACCCCAAGCGCTTTTGCCGCCTCGGTAACGCTTACCTTCAGCGGTTTCAGACATAAAGTTTTTCGAACTTTCCCCGGGTGGGGAGGATTATGCATGCGCATAGTAGCACCTCAGTGATAATCTTCGTAATCGACTTCGTCGGCATCTTTCCCGACGAAGGTAAAGGTAAGTCTCCAGTTTCCACTAACCTTCACCGCCCATGTCCCTTTACGATCTCCCTTGAGCGGATGAATATCTAGGCCTGGTAGGTTCATATCTTTGGGAGTTATGGACACATTTAAACGACTTAGAATTACCCGCCAACCGCTCTGCGTGCTGGGCTTGGATACCGCCCTTGCTCCCGGTGGAAAAGAAACTCTCTAGTCCTTTGTGCCTGAAGCTGCGGATCACCCAACTAAATGTAACCCCAACTAGTTACAGTAGGCAGCTAACTTCGCTAATTCAAGTTGGCACGTCTGTCGCGGGGTGCTACGGGGCGATTGAAACTATCCTGACGACGTCCAACCAAAAGAGAAGTAACTTTTTTATTACCATCAAGTAACGTCAAGGTAAGATAAAGGTTACCCTCCACAGATTCTTTCGTTCTTGGCTCGAAACGCCAACGAAGAATTTTCCTCGACAATTCAATGCGTTTATTGGGATGGCTACGGGTTACCCTGTATTGGCGCGCTCGTTGCTCTACGCCTAAGTGACAGCGACGAAAGGAGGCAAAGGCCATGAATAAAAAAATATTGGTACCGCTAGGACAGCATGATCGGACCGAGGAGATGATTCCTTACATCGAGAAAGTGGCCCGATCTGGAATGAAGGTTGTCTTTCTCGTGCGCTACCCGGTGGATGGGTTTATTTGGGCGAAAGAGGAGTATGGTTTGAGAGCTGCTTTGGAGGCGAAGGAGTTGGCTCGCTATTACTCCTGGGGAGGGAACCTTGAAAGCGCGAAGAGGAAAGTAGCCCCGGCCTGCGAAGTCCTGCGCGCGAAAGGCATCGAAGCGGATATAGATGTTTACGCCGGCAGCCTGAAGAAGGCGGTGCGCAGCCACACGGTGAACGGCGATGTTTATTTGATCATGACCCGTGCGGGTATCGGAGACTGGATTGCAAGGCTCTTCGACGGCACGAGCTCGGTTTTCAAATGGTTCAAGCGCCCGAGCTTCTCGCCAGTGATGTTGATCAACCCTCGCACACCCGTTTGACGAGTGACGAGGGTCGAGTGACGGGAATTCGGATGTCTCACCGCGGAGGCGCCGAGGACACTGAGAGGAGAAGGAGATTGAGAAGTATATTGTCTTGATAAACCCTGTGTGAACTCTTCGTCTCTATGGCGAATTCGGTAAAAGGCTCCCTTACCACTAAGGTCGCGAAGGACACGAAGATCGGAAAACGGAAAAAAAGATAACCTCTGCGAACTCTGTGTCTCAGTGGTGAAAAAAGGATTCGGGTATTTCACCGTGGAGATGTTGAAAGGCGGAGAAAATCGAATGACGATCACGATCTTTGGCATGGTTGACACCGAAGTTCGTGGTCGGATAGGCTCCCGAACCAGAAGAGAACTCACCGTGGAGGCGCTGGGGTCGGATATCTCACCGCAGAGACGCGGAGAGTGCGGAGAAAAGATTTTTGATTAAGAAATACTCCGAACTCGGCGAACTCTGTGTCTCAGCGGTGAATACTCTGTATCCTAGCCGGTGAAAGTCCTGCAAACAGGCCTCAGGAGATCCCAGATGGCCCGCCTCGGGATTACAAAGAAGAAAAAAAGTTCGCAACCCACTGAGGTGAGTCGACTCAAAGAGGAGTTAGGCTGCATCTCCGAGCAGCTTGAGTCCTGTAAGCGAGAACTTGCCGAGGCTTCAGAACAGCAGACCGCAACGAGCGAGATCCTCCGCGTGATCGCCAGTTTGCCGACAAATCTCCAACCGGTGTTAGATACGGTGGCCGAAAACGCTGCGCGACTGTGTGAGGCAACGGATGCACAAATTTTACACGTCGACGGTGACATCCTTCGCCTAGTGGCCTCATACGGCTCACTCCCAACCAGCCAGACACGACCCATCAACCGGCAGTTAGTAAGCGGCCGCGCGATGATCGACCGGCAAACGATTCATGTCCATGACATCACCGCCACCGAAGACGAATTTCCATATACCAGGGCTCTAGGAATACCAAGGGGCATTCGCACCTTCCTTGCTACGCCCCTAATGTGCAAGGGCGACCCGATCGGGGCCATCGTCATTCGCCGAACAGAGGTCCGTCCTTTCAGTGATAAGCAGATTGCTCTCTTGAAAACTTTTGCCGACCAGGCAGTGATTGCGATAGAAAACGTCCGGTTGTTCCAGGAGCTCAGGCAGAGAACCGCGGAAGTCGAAACATCTAACGCGCAACTTACTGAAGCCCTAGAGCAGCAGACGGCGACGGATGAAGTGCTCCGTGTCATCGCTAGCTCACCGACCGACCTTCAGCCGGTCTTAAATATGATCGCGGAGAACGCTGCAGGAATATGCAAT
>Ga0081455_10003901_pt1 | contig 16980 bp, 14 predicted proteins | sample TabmetS3T2R1_FD_70207 | JGI IMG/M metagenome (GOLD analysis project Ga0081455, IMG submission 70207) | Tabebuia heterophylla rhizosphere microbial communities from the University of Puerto Rico - S3T2R1 | ecosystem: Host-associated > Plants > Roots > Rhizosphere ...
CTGGGATCGCGAGCTCACCACGCTGTTTGCGCGGAAAAGCCTTCAGACCTACGACGAACTGATCGCCCTTGGCGTCAAGTTTTCACGGTTGCTCGCCAAGCCGACGCAGCATACCGTTGACCGCCTGCACGCGCTCGCCGATCCGGCCCAACTGGCCGAAGTCTACACCAAGCGGCTTGCGGAACTCGGCGTGACGGTCATGCTCAACACCGAGGCCAAGCGCCTGATCATCGAGGATGGACGGATTGTCGGCATCGAGGCCGTGCGCCAACCCGGCAAGACGCCGGTCGCGCTGCGGGCAAGCCGCGGCGTCGTGCTGACGACGGGCGGATACCAGGGCAATTTCGAGCTGCGGCGCCGGCATCAACCTGAAGCCGAGATCAACGGCCATATCGTCGGCGTTCCCACCTGTCGCGGCACCGGCCACGTGCTCGGCGCATCGGTCGGCGGCGATCTCATCAATATGAGCTACATCCAGCCGATGGTTCTGGTCCCGTCCCTGCTCGTGGAAGACGCCATCGCGGTCAATCGCAAGGGCCAACGCTTCCATGACGAGACCGGCAAATACGCGGGCCGCGTCAAGGCGCTGGGCGAGCAGCCCGAGCAATATGGCTACTACATCATCGATGCCGTAACCCGGAAGCACCGGGCCGACCTCGTGGAAAGAATGCCCGAGCCTGCGGTCACGTGCGACACGCTGGACGAATTGGCCGCGGCGATCGGCTGCGATGCCGCCGGCTTGAAAAAATCCGTCGGCGACTGGAATGCATTTCTGGCGGGCACCGGTGGCCGGGATCCGGTCACGGGCCGCGCGATTCTTCCCGAAGACCGCCGGCAATTGATCGTGCCGCCTTATACGGCGATGCGCATGGTGCGCAGCACGACGTTCACCTGGGGTGGCCTCGCCGTCACCTTGGACATGCAGGTCGTCAACGTCATGGGCGATCCGGTTCCCGGTCTTTTCGCGGCTGGCGACACCATCGGCGGCGTCAATGTCATTTCCGGAATGGGCGGACTCCACATCGCGCCGGCTCTCACCTTGGGGCGGATTGCGGGGATCAGCGCCGCCAAGGGCGCATCTGCAAAGCCGCATATTCCGGCACCCGCGCAGAGCCGGGACTTCGTGAAATCATCCGGCCTGAAAGTGGTGCTGTTCGATCTCGCCGACAGTGATCCCGACCGCTCCCTATCTGAGAAAGCCAGGTCGTAAGACCTTCGCAAGCGGCCGATCCAGCCCGGCGAATTCCTCAACCGGAGATTCGCCGGTGTTGCTAAGCCTTCTGTCCGCAGTGCGGGCTAGCGAGTGTGAAGCGCGACGCAAGGCGCCATCGTGGCGCGATCAATGGACCTTTGAATCGCAATCCGTATACAATCCCTAACGCCACGACAGCAAAAAACGCCGGCGAGACCTGCCGGCAGCAACTAAAAAACGGCGGGAGCGACAAGGTGGATTTCGGAATTGCCGGCAAGCGTGCCCTGGTGGTCGGCGGCAGCATGGGGATCGGTTTTGCCGTCTGCCGGGCGCTCGCCGCCGAAGGCGTCAATCTCGTTATCTTCGCCCGTAACAAGGAGCGCTCCCAGGACGCGGCCAACAGGCTGAAGCAGACATGTCTGGTCGACGTCGATGTGGTCGTGGGCGACAGCTCGGTTCATGACGATGTGCGCCAACTGCGGCAGGCGACAGAACAACTCGGTGGCGTCGATATACTGATTCTCAACGTGACGCGTCCGCCGAGCCCGATGCGCGACTTTCTTGCGGAGAACGAACCGCAGCGCTGGGAAGACGGCTACCGGACTCAATTGCATGGCGGCATTCTCGTCCTGCAGGAGATCACGCCGCAGATCGTCAAAAAGGGCTGGGGCCGCATTGTCGGGATTACCTCCGCATCGGTGAAGCACCCGATGCCGCGCCATGCGATCTCGACGATCTATCGCGCCGGCCTGGCTGCCGCGCTCAAGCACCTTGCCAATGAAATCGCCCGCAGCGGCGTGACAGTGAACGTGGTGGCGCCGGCGTCGATCCGGAGCGATTCCTTCGCCGACGTCCACGATCTTGAAGAACGCATCAAGCGCGTGCCGCTCGGTCGGCTCGGCACGGTGGACGAATTCGCAGGCGCCGTGGTGTTCTTCGCCTCGCAACAGGCGGGGTTCATCACGGGCCAGAATTTGCAGGTCGATGGCGGCATGACCAGCGCGCTGCTTTGACATAAAGGACGGGAGTTGCGCATGGATACATTCGACTACGTCATCGTCGGAGCGGGCCCCGCCGGCTGCGTGCTCGCCAACCGGCTGTCTGAAAATCCGGCCACCCGGGTCCTGCTGCTGGAATCAGGCCCAAAAGACCGCAACCCCTTCATTCACATGCCGAAGGGCATCGCGAAGATACGCGAAAGCTCCAAATATATGTGGCCGTTCCAGACCTATGGCGACGCGAACAGCCCAACGCCGCGATATGACTGGATGCGCGGTCACACGCTCGGCGGCAGCTCCTCCGTCAATGGCATGATCTATGGGAGAGGCCAGCCGGCGGACTATGACGAACTTGCCTCGCTGACCAGCGACGACTGGAACTGGTCGCGCATCGGCGCCGCGTTCAAGGCGCTGGAGCGTCACAACCTTCCGGCGCGAGAGACCCGCGGCACCGAAGGCTATCTCAAGGTGACGAGCTACCCGGGCGATGGCGGCGACGAAACGCTGCTCGAAGCGGCGCTCGCCGCGGGCGAAACGCTCGGCCTCGAGCGCCAGGAGGACCTTAACGAACCCGACGATCGCGAGAAGATCGGCTACACGATCCGCACCATCCATGACGGAAGGCGCCAAAGCGCGGCCGTCGCATTCCTCCGTCCGGTCCTGCATCGCAAGAACCTCGTCGTTCGCACCGGAATTCTGATTGATCGCGTCGTCTTCGAAGGCAAGACGGCCATCGGCGTCGACGGCTTCGAGCACGGCAAAGCCGTGCGCTTCCGCGGCAACAAGATCATTCTCAGCGCGGGGACGATGGGGTCTCCGGCCATCCTGCAGCGCTCAGGCGTGGGCCCGGTCGAACTGCTGGGGCAACTCGGCATTCCCGTGGTCGCACCAAGCCCGGAGGTCGGCGAGAACATGGTCGAGCACACGATCGTCAACACCCAGTGGCGCGCCAAAGGCTTTTCCAACAACCCGCGCTATCGCGGCCTCGGGGCGATCCTGTCCGGCATCCAGTATTTTCTGACCCATTCGGGACCGCTGGCCAATGCGACGCTTGAAATTACCGGCTTCTTCCGGACTCGTCCCGGCGCCAACCGGCCCAATGCGCAGATCCATTTTGGACCGCACTCGTTTGCCGATTCCGCGCAGCGCAAGCGAACCGTCGAAAAATCCCATGGCTTCATGATCTGCACCTTTCCATTGCGCCCGCGCGCAAAAGGCCAGGCTCGTATCGTCTCCCGAGATCCCGCGGCATTGCCGAAACTGATCTACGATCCGTTCTCGGACGCCGAGGATCGGCGGGAGATGATCGAGGGCGTTCGTTTTGCCCGCAAGTTCGTCGGCACCAAGCCGTTGTCGGATTACGCGCTGGAGGAGACCAGGCCCGGCGCCGGCGCGCAGACGGATGAGGAGATTCTCGACGCGCTGCGGCGCTGGGTCGGCCCGGGATTCCATGCGGCCGGCACCTGCCGCATGGGCTCGGACTCAAGTTCGGTCGTCGACCCAAAGACGCGGGTTCGCGGCGTCGACAATCTGCATGTCGTCGATCTCTCGATCCTGCCGATCCTGACGGCGGGCAACACCTACGGCCCCGTCGCCGCCATCGCATGGCGGGCCGCCGATCTGATGACAGCGTCGTAGCTCCCGCACGATGCCCGCGGCAGCCGATCGCCACCAGCGGACGGAGACAGGCGATGTGCCGTGCCCGGCGCCGGCCCTGCGGACGGGGTACGGCGCTCGTGGAAGATGAATCCATAAATCCCACACACGTAACAGGCGCGCCCCAAGCCAATTCTCGAAGGGCGACTTGCGGACAATGCGTGACGGAAAGTTGCGGCGCGAATTGACTCGCCCGTGCAAGCTGCAATGATCGCCCGCCAGCGGTACGGTCTCCCGGGACCGGCAGCCTTGCTGGAAGGAGAACGCGCAACGCGACGCCATCATGCGAAGGCTTCGAGCTGACGCGGAACAGAAACAGCTTCGTTTTCTGAATAATTGGAGATCAACAATGAACAAGACCTCGTCGGTTGGCGCGGCCGACAGCAATGGCTTCTCTTCTTTCATCAATCGCCGGCAATTGGGGCTGCTCGGAGCCGGGGCCTTCAGCGCCGCGGCCCTGAACGGGATCAAGACCGCAGGGGCGGCGGCCGACGACGAAGTCGTCCTCGCGTATTCAAGTATCGGCCCCAACCGTCATCCCTGGCAGGAGGTCGGCGGCATCATCGACTATACGCTGGGCTACATGTTCTTCGATTCCCTGCTCGCTTATGATGCGCAAGGCAAGATCGTCCCCTCGCTCGCCGAATCCTTCGAAATCAAATCGCTCGAGCGTATCCGGCTCCGGATCAGAGACGGCGTCAAATTCCACACCGGCAAGGTCATGACGGTGGAGGACGTGAAATACTCGCTGGAGCAGGCGCTCGATCCCGCCGCGACGTTTCCGGCGGCCTTCTACAAGCAGTGGCTCGATCACGTCGATATCATCGACAACCGAACCGTCGAAACCGTCGCCAAGGTGCCGTATCGCACCGCGCCGGAACTGCTGGCCTATCTGTCGCTCATTTTTCCGGCGGGAACGCCGAGCACCAACTACACCACGCCGATCGGAACGGGTCCCTTCCGCTTTATTGAGTTCGTGCCGAACAGCCGGGTCGTCGCTGAGCGAAACGATGATTATTGGGGGCCCAAGCCACGCTTTCGCAAGATCACGGTGCGCTACATTCCAGACAGCGCGACGCGCACGGCGGCTCTGCTCGCCAAGGAGATCGACTACGCCGAGAACGTCTCGCTCGAGGATATCGACGTCATCAAGAGGGGCGGCGCCGATGTCACCCACGCCAACACCAATCGCGTGGTGTTCATCTCCTTCAACCGGACGGCACCGGGTCCGTTTCAGGACAAGCGCGTGCGCCAGGCGGTCCACTACGCCGTCGACAAGGACGGGCTGCGTGAAGCGCTTTATGCCGGGCTTGCCGGAAAGGTCGAAAGCATCTTCAGCTCCAACCTGCCGTTCCTGAACAAGAACCTCACCAAGTACAATTACGATCCGGCCAAGGCCAAGGCGCTGTTGAAGGACGCGGGCTATCCCAACGGCTTCAGCGCCACCTTCGTCGCTCCCAGCAATCGCTGGCAGAAAGACCGTGAGGTCGCGCAATTCCTGGTTAGCCAGTTTCAGGAGGTCGGCATCAAGGCCACCCTGCAATTATGGGATTTCCAGACCTATCAGACCGAGCTTCGCGATGACCGGGACAAGAAGACCGGCAAATATGGATTCTGGCTGCAAAACTGGGGCGCCCTGTTCGCCGATCCGGCGGTCGCGCTAGGTCCGGTTGAAAGCGGCAGCATCTGGAATCTCGCCGGCTTTCAAAGTCCGCGCATCGCCGAGCTGTTGCAGCAAGGCCGCGTCACGCGCGATCAGCAGCAGCTCGCCAGTATTTATGGGGAGGTGCAGGACATCCTGTGGGATCAGGAAGCGCAGTGGGCGAGCCTCTATGTCCTCCCAAACATCTCCGGCCTTTCAAAGAAGATGGGCCCGATCAAGCTCGCGGCGGACGAAATGCAGCATTGGGGCAGCCTGTGAAGGCGGGCCTGAACCGGTCTCAGACCGCCAGGCCGGAGATCTCCAAGCCGTAGGTGCGAGCGGCGGTTCCGTGGAAGAGCGCCGCGCGTTCCGACGGCGTGTATCCGGCGCTCGCGCGCTTGTACGCGTTCCAGAGTTGTGTGTAGCCGAAGCTGCCCTTGTCGACCGGGAAATTGCTTTCGAACATGCAACGCGAAGGACCAAGCGCGTCGACGCAGGCGCTCACCCACGGCTGGAACGCCGTCGCCAGGTCTTTCGAATCCGGCGCGGTGGCCCGCTGCTCCCAACCGCCGCCGGCAACCCGCATGCCGAAGCCGCCGATCTTCATCCGGACGTTTGCGTGGTGGGCGAGCCGCGCCAGAGACGCGCGCCATTGCCGGAAGGCATCGCTCGCCGCATCGGGAGCGCCGACGCAGACGGGGCTGCCGAGATGGTCGACGACAATGATCTGATCCGGAAATCTCGCCGCAAGCCGCTCCACATCGTCAAGCTGCGTATGATAGAGCCAGGCGTCGAATATCAATCCGTACCGAGGCAGCAGTGCGAAGGCTTCGAGGAAGCCCGGCTGTTCGAACAAATCAGGCTGAATCCGCGGCTTCGGCGGACGGCCGGTGCGGAAGAGGCGCCGGTTGCTGTGCCAAACCGTGTTGTGGCGAATCCCGACGAAACGTCGACCCGCGGCCGCCAGGTGGGCCTCGATCACCTCCGCCACCGCACTGCCGCGCGCCAGATCCACAAAGCCGACAATGGCGGCGGCGATTTTGCTTTCGGCGCCGGTCGCCCGGATGGCGTCTGCTCTCGCCTTCATGATCGCACGGGTCTCGCCGACAGGCTTCATCCAATCGGGAGCGTCAAGGTCGTAATGCGCGGCGCATTCGACGTGGACGGTCGCGACGACATGATTGCCGGCGGCATCCGCGAGCATCTCGTCGATCATGTATGTTCCGCTCGCGCGACCCTCCCAAAGATGGTGATGCGGATCAATGATCGGAATTTCCGTTTCGATCGGGGCCTCGCGGGCCGTCGCCAGCCAATCAGGGCGAACGGGGATATCCTCGGTCAGATCCCCCACCCAAATCTGGCCGTCATCCATCACGTCCTCCATGGAACCGTCAGCTGCTGATCCGGGGCGCCCAAATCGACGCGGAGATTGACCGGCCGAGCATCCAATACTGCACAGAAGCGCACAATGCTCCCCGCGCGGCAAGGCCGGGGCTTGGGTCTTGTTATCGCGCAACGTGCATGTGACACTCCGCGGGTCTGCCGATCGTCGGCACCGTCCGGCGAAACCAAAAACAAGCAATAAGCGCGGAGGAGTTACATCAGAATGAATGGCTCGAGAATTTTGATCGCGGCGACCCTTGTGTTCAGCATGGGGTCGACGGCCTTTGCCGATAATATCGTCAAGCTGAAATTCGGCTCGCATTTGCCGGCGAATCATCCTGGCGTGACCGAAGACGCCGCGATCTTCATGAAGACCGCAAAGGAGCTTTCCAACAACACGATTGATTTTGATTTCTACCCGGCTCAGCAGGCCGGCAAGGCCAACCAGATGTTCGATCTGGTCAAGGCCGGCGCGGTCGATCTCGGCGCCATCTCGTCAAGCGTGGTGAGCACCGACAAGCTGCCGATCATGGGCCTCTGGGATGTGCCCGGCCTGGTGAAGGACACCTGTTCGATCGTCAAGGCGATGCTCGTGCTTGGCGCGCCCGGTGGCGACGTCTACGAAAAGGGCTTCAAGCCGAATGGGGTTCGCGCGCTTGGATATGAGCCGTTTCCTCCGTTCGGCCTGCAGTCCCGCGTGCCGATCAAGAGCATCGACGATTTGAAAGGCCTGAAGATCCGGGCCGCGGGCGGCTTCACGGAACTCGCGGTGCAGAAGCTGGGCGGCGTGCCGGTGAAGATGGCGGCGCCCGAGGTCTTCCAATCGCTGCAGCGGGGAACGGTCGACGCGTCCATTTTCGCGTTCCTGTCTTCCAAGAGCTACGACCTGCCTTCCATCGCGCGATATGGCGCAACGGGTTTCGGCTTCTCGACTGGAGGTAATCTCTTGATGATCTCGGAGAGGAAATTCCAGTCGCTGTCCGCCGACCAGCAAAAGGCCCTGATCGAGGCCGGCAAGAAAGCTTCGGAGAATTGGTGCAAATACGCCGACCAAACGGAATCGAAGGATATCGAGGAGATGCGCGCGAACGGCCTCGACATCCACACCTGGACCCCGGATGAAGTCGCCAAGCTGAAGTCGACGCTTGCCGACCTTCCGACGGAATGGGCCAAGTCTCTCGACGCGCGCGGCCTGTCAGGATCACTCGTCCTCGAGAAATATATCCAGGCCGTGAAATAATTCGGAAAACAGCGCCAGCTGCGATGATCGCTTCACGGCGGTCATCGCGGTCGTCTTTTAAATATCCTCAATTCTTCCAGTGGACATTCCATGGCTCATCCAGGCAATGCGACGTCTGATCCGCCGCTGTTTTGGCGCGTCATGGCGCAAGTGGACCGCGTGATCGGCTGGGTCGAGAACGCAACAGTCGCCATCGGCTGTATCGCGCTTTTCGTCACGATGATGCTGATCTTTGTCGACGCCGCCTGCCGCTATCTGTTCAACAGCCCCCTGAAAGTCACGACTGACCTGGTCAACCTCTATCTGCTTTCCACCATGCTGCTGCTGCTTCTGTCCTTCACGTTCCGGCGTGGCGGCCACATCACGGTCGATCTGTTTGCGCAGCGGATGCCGAAGCGACTTTATTACGGCTTGATAGGCGCGACGCTGCTGTGTGCCGACGTGGTCGTCAGCACGATGGTTCACGAACTCCTCCTGTTCACCCGGGAGTCCTGGCTCAACGGCGAAACCACCATCGGAATTTTTGCCTGGCCGGTGTGGCCGAGCAAAGCCATCGTCACCGCGGGGCTCGCCGTGCTCGCGATCCGGATGCTGCATGCCGGCATCTCCAGTCTCGTCGCGAGCCTGACCGGGAATACCACCTTCGCACCATCAATCGCTCACGGCGAGAACGAGCCGGTCGAGGAAGGCGTCTGATGCAAGCACTCTCGGGAATCGTTCTGCTTCTCCTGTTTCTCGTCATCGGGCTTCCGGTTGCATTGTCGATGCTGCTGTCGGGTGCGATCGGTCTTTATTTGGTCGGAGGCTCCCAGCTTCTGATCGGCATCCTCGGAACGACGCCGCTTTCATCGATCCAGGATTTTGAATTCGCGACAGTGCCGATGTTCATCCTGATGGCGAACTTCATCATTTGCAGCGGCGTCAGCGACGACATGTTCGAAGTGGCAAAGACCTGGATGGGTCGCACGCCCGGTGGCCTTGCCCATGCGACAGCCATCACCGGCGCCGCTTTCGGCGCGATTTCGGGCTCCAGCACGGCGGCCGCGGCGACGCTGTCCTCCACCAGCATTCCGGGAATGCTGGCGCAAGGTTACAGCCCGAAACTGGCGACGGGCGTGGCCGCCATTTCCGGCACGCTCGCGATGCTGATCCCGCCGAGCGTGGCGATGGTGATCTATGCGCTGATCGCCGATATGAGCGTCGGTAAGATGCTGATCGCGGGCATCTTTCCGGGGATTCTCATCACGCTGACGATCATGGCGACGGTGGCGGTTCTGGTCTGGTTCAACCCCGCCCATGCGCCGCGCGCCAGAAGCTACACGATGCGCGAGAAGATCCTCTCGTTGCGGTCGGCATGGACCTTCGTGGTTCTCTTCGTCATCGTGACCGGTGCAATTTACACCGGAGCCGCGACCCCGACGGAGGCATCCGCATTCGGCGCATTCGGCGCCTTCGTGCTTGCCCTGATCCGGAAAGCAAAGCCGGACGCGCTGGTCCGCGCGATGATCTCGACTCTTCAGGCAAGCTGCATGATCGGCTTTATCGTGCTGTCGGCACTGGTGTTCGGCTACTTCCTCACCATGACCCAGGCGACCCAAAACCTGATTGATTTCCTGGCAAATTCCGGCCTGCCCCGCTGGGGCGTCCTGATCCTTGTCATCCTGCTGTATCTGGTCCTCGGCTGCTTCATGGACCTGATTGCGATGCTGATCCTCACCGTGCCGGTGGTGCATCCGCTCATGGTGCATCTCGGCTACGACCCGATCTGGTTCGCCGTGATCGTCATCGTCATGGGCGAGGTCGGAATGGTGACGCCGCCGCTCGGCATGAATGTGTTCGTGATTTCGAAATACACGCGCATGCCGGTCGAGGAGGTGTTCCGTGGCTCGGTGCCGCATGTGATCGCGCACATGATCGCAGTGGCGATCCTGGTTCTGTTTCCGCAGATCGTGCTCTGGTTGCCCTACTCGATGAAGTAACACGGCGAAGACCGAACGATTCGGGCGTTCCGCCTACAAAAAGCTTCGCCCGCCATTGAAGGCGATGGTCTGGCCGGTGAGAAACCGTGCTTCGTCGCTTGCGATATAGGCGATGAGCCCGCCAACCTCCTCCGGCTCCGCTTCGAACCCGACCGGCGTATCCGCACGCAGCTTGGCAATGCTTTCCGGGCTGTTGTGGGCCATCGCTCCGGTCTTGATCACGCCCGGGCAAATCGCGTTCACGGTGATGCCGTGCGGCGACAGCTCGCGCGCGAGCGCGCGCGTGAGACCGATAATGCCCGCCTTCGCGGCGGCATAGTCGGCCTGATACAGCGTCCCATAGAGCGCCGCGTTGCTGGAGATGTTGACGATGCGCCCCTTACCGCGCGCCTTCATCGCCGGCGCGACGATCCGCGCGCAACGCATCGCCGTGAGAAGATTGATCTCGACGACAAAGCGCCAGACCTCTTCGCTCGAATCGACAAACAGGCTCCTGCGTGTGCGCGCGCTCTGCCCGACATTATTGACGAGGATGTCGATCTCGCCGAGATCGCGGCCGACTCTCGCGAAGAAATCGCTGACGGCCTGTAGGTCGGTGCAATCGCCCTGCACCGCGAGAAGACCGTCGACCTTGGTCTCCGGCTCGACCAGATCGAGCACGGCGACCTTGCCGCCCTCCTCGATGAAGCGCGTCGCGGTGGCAAAGCCTATTCCCGTGGCGCCCGCTGTAATGACAGCAATCTTGTTGGTGAATCGCTGCATGGTCTCACTTGGAGATGATTGTCATTTTGGGCGAGAGCTATCTTTGACGAGAATTATCTTGTGGCGCCTGTCAATTCGACGCGCGCAGGAGCGCGGACGCACCCGTCGCCAGCGACCCTCGCGAGCAGCTTTAAAAAATTACGGCGGTATGGATTGCGGCGTCAAGGCCAAACGTCTGCCGATCACCGCGTGGCCGCCAGACGGACAAAATGGTGACAATGAGAAAATGGTGACGGTGAGCTGGAGGCATGAGCAGCCGAACCGCCGCCGACGTCAGCGGCGCCCGGTGGCCGGATTGCCGCTTGCGAAGGTCTGCGCGGCAGGTGACGAATTGCCGAGGTGGTCGCGCGTACCCGGCAGGACGGGAACTGTTCTTGCGACCTGCACCCGCGTGACCGCGCCGTCGATATCGGGGAAGGGCCGGCGATCCTGCTTCGGCAGGTACAGACTGGTCGCACAGAGCAGGCATCCAAGGGCGCTGCCGACACCCACCAGATAAGACACCCACGGGATGGGATCGGCGGGCTGCTGATAGCGATGGAAACGACGGGACATGATCTGCACCGGTGGTGAATAGCCCCTGGGAAGTCATTTGAACTCGCTGCGCCAACAGTTCATTGCGCAACTGGTTCCGGCCCGGTCGGGAATAAATCGCGGGCTTGGTGTTTTTTCGAAGCGAGAAAAAATGAGAGTCCGCAGCCACGCCGATCTCATCAGACCGGCAATCGAGGCGAATGATCGAACGCCCCGCCCGTCGCGGCGACGAGCGGGCTCGCGGGTCCTTCTTGGCGGGTCTTTCTTGGCGCCCTCGAATGCTTAACGGCGCAGCCGCGGGCCAGGACCGCTCCTTTTGCTGTTGCGTCGCGTCACCGGCTGCAAACCAACGTTCGCCCTCGAACGCCGGTGCCGGCCGCGCAATTGCAGAACGGAGGCGCTTAACCAAGGCGCCGGGACCACGGCGCGACCTGATAAAAATCTGGCGGAAAAGGGGCCGGCGCGGTATCGTTTTCGGTGCACATACGCACACAGCAACATCAAAGAGTGCGTTCCACAAGCAATAGCCTCCAGGGAGAAGACCATGTTTACCCGCCGCAGTTTCAACCGGACTGCAATGAGCACATCGCTGGGCGCGGCCGCGACGCTGGTGATGCCGCGGACGCGCGCATTCGCGGATGCCGAGTTTCGCTACAAATTTGCAACCACGGTGTCGACCGACGATCCGATCTCGATCTACGCGCAGAAGGCCGCCGACCGAATCAAGGACGAAACCAAGGGGCGGCTTGTCATCGATGTTTTCCCCAACGGGCAACTCGGTAATGACAGCACGCTGCTGTCGAACGTGCGATCCGGCAGCGTCGAATTCATCAACGGCTCCGACAATACGATGTCGGTGCTGACGCCCGTTTCCGCGATCAGCAACGTTGCCTTCGCCTACAAGGATTACGAGACCGCGTGGAAATCCGTGGACGAAGGTCTCGGTCCAATCGTCAGTCGCGAGCTTGCCAAGGCCGGCATCACGGTCATGGACAAGATCTGGGACAGCGGCATGCGCGAGGTTTACACCAGCAGCAAGCAGATCAACTCGGCCGCCGACTTTGCCGGCATGAAGGTTCGCGTCCCCGTCACGCCGATCACCTATTCGGCCTTCAAGGACATGGGCGCGAGCCCAACCTCGGTGAATTTCAACGAAGTCTATTCGGCTTTGCAGACCCATCTCGTCGACGGCATGGAGACCGCCTTGGTCGCGTTCCTGCATGCCAAGCTCTACGAGGTACAGAAATACTGCACGCTGACCAACCACGCCTGGAGCGGATACTGGATCGCCGCCAATTCGGCTGCCATCAACAAGCTCCCGAAAGACCTTCAGGACATCGTGCGTCGCGTTTTCAACGACACCGCCGATGAAGAGCGCCAGGCCAGCAAAAAGGCCAATCTGGACGCAGCCGATGAACTGAAGAAGCTTGGCATGACCGTGAATGCGCCGTCGGATCCCGCATCGTTCCGCGACCGCCTCGCCAAGGCCGGCTATTACAAGAACTGGGAACAGAAGTTCGGCAACGAAGCCTGGTCGGTCCTGGAAAAATTCGCGGGCAAACTCGGCTAAACAAAAATACGTTGGGCGAGGCGCGGCACACGCAAAGCCTCGCCCAGCGACCTTCTCCTGCCGCACAATGGAGCCGACGCAGATCATCGCAAGGGCTTCTCGTATCCCCACTTTGCGACCTTGCCGCGCCATTGCTGATGTGAGATTGGTCCGGGTGACCATCGACAACAGAACCGGATCACCATGAAGCTCTTCTTTTCGCCGTCGTCTCCCTATGTTCGCAAGGTCTCCGTGACGGCTCACGAGACCGGTCAGGCGATCGAGCTCATCGTGGCGCCGACCACGCCGACCAAGCGTCATCCTGACGTCGTTGCGAACAACCCTGCCGGCAAGATCCCGACCGCGATCCTGGACGACGGATCGACGCTCTATGACAGCCGGGTGATCACGCGCTGGCTGGACGCCCAGCATTCCGGACCGAAAATGTATCCCGATGGAGACGCGGTGTGGCCGGTGCTGCGCCGGGAGGCGATGGCGGATGCGATGCTGGATGCCGCGCTACTGATCCGCTACGAAATCGGCCCGCGTCCGGCCGAGCTGCGCTGGTCCGGCTGGATCAAGGCGCAGGAGGACAAGATTCGCAGCGCGTTCGAGCAGATGGAACGTGAAGCCGGCAGTTTCGCCGGCGTCAACGCGGGCTTGATCGCGATCGCCTGCGCGCTCGGCTTCATCGATTTTCGATTTCCTGACTGGGGCTGGCGCGCAACCTGTCCGACGCTGGCCGCCTGGCACGCCGAATTCGCCAAGCGGCCGTCGATGCAGGCGACAATGCCGAGCGACCTCGCCCGCTGATCGCAGGCGCACAGCAACGGGGCTCAGGGGAAAGACCATGCCATCAGGTGAATCCAGGGACGACCGCGGCGTGCTCGCGATCTGGCACGTCCTCGCGCCGGGCCGGCAGGCGGAGTTCGAGGACTGGTATCTGCACGAGCACTTGCCCGAACGGATGGACATTCCCGGCTTCCTGTTCGGCCGCCGCTCCGAGATCGTCTCCGGCACGCCGGGCAGCTTCATCACCTATGTCACCGAGAGCGTGCAGACCCTGAGTTCGCCGGCGTTTCTGGCGCGACTCGGCGCGCCAACACCCTGGACGACCAAGGCCATGGCCGAAACGGTTGCAGGGATGAATCGCGTCGTGTGCCGGCGCGTAGCGCGGATCGGAGAGTTTCGCGGCAACGCCTCGGTCACGCTTCGCTTCCCGACCGGCCCCGATGTGTCAGCCATGACCTCCCTGATGGCCGAGCTGGCCAAGATTCCAACCGTCGTCACGAGCGAGCTCTGGCGCAATACCGAACCACCGACGGCCGGCGCGACCGCTTCCGGGGCCTGGAAACTCGACTGCTGTCTTGTGATCGACACCCAGCGGGTCGCAGACGCAGAACGCCTCGCGTCCGATCTCGGCGCCAAATTCCCTGACGCTGAGGCGTGGGTCTATCGCGCGCTCTATCAGGCCGGACACGCCGCAAGCTGATGCACGGCGGGCGCATGGCTGCGTTGTCGTCTGGCGAAGTGGGATCAGCGGTGCAAATCATCATCGTGGGGACCGGCTGGTGATGGCCGCTGTGATCAAGCCTCTTTCCAAGGCTGACGCGGCTGATTAACGTGGCCCGCGCGAAAGGCATCGGCGGCATTTCGGTCGCTGTGAAACATGGGAGGCCTCGTTCGCGCGTTGCAGGTGCAGGACAACAATAAAAATGACTGAAATTTTCGACTACATCATCGTCGGCGCCGGCAGCGCCGGCTGCGTGCTCGCCAACCGGCTCTCTGAAAATCCGACAACGCGCGTGCTGCTGCTGGAAGCAGGTCCGATGGATCGCGATCCGCTGATCCAGGTGCCATTCGGCGTCGGACGGCTCTATCCGCGCCGCAAATACGACTGGGGCTACGACAACGAGCCCGAGGAGGCCATCAATGGCCGCGTCACAGACGCCATGCGCGGCCGGGTGGTCGGCGGCTCCTCCTCGATCAACGGCATGATGTATGTGCGCGGCAATCCGAACGACTATAATCGCTGGGCGCAGAAGGGGGCGATCGGATGGGGCTATGACGATGTCCTGCCCTATTTCCGCAAGATCGAGGCGTGGCAGGGCGAGCCGGATTCCGAGTTTCGCAATCGGTCGGGCGCCGTGATCGTCACACCGGCGCAGGATCCAGATCCGCTCTATGACGCATGGGCCGAAGCGGTCAAAGCGAGCGGTCACGATCTCAATCCGGACTACAATGGCGGCACCCAGGAGGGCTTTTCCCGCACGCAGTTCAGCATCGGCAATGGACGCCGCGCCAGCGCGTCGGTGGCGTTCCTGCGTCCCGCTTTGCAGCGGCGCAATCTCGAACTGCGCACCGACGCGACCGCGAACCGGATCATCTTCGACGGACGCCGCGCGACCGGCATCGAGTATATCCGCGGTGGCCAGACACGCCGCGCCAGCGCCAATCGCGAGGTCATCCTGTCCGGTGGATCGTTCAACTCGCCGCATCTGCTCATGCTCTCCGGTATCGGACCGGCGTCGCATCTTGGCGAATTCGGCATCGAGGTGCGGCAGGATCTGCCCGGCGTGGGATCGAACCTGCAGGACCATTGGGCCACGATGGTCGGCTATGCCCGGAAAACCACCAGCCTTTTCCTCAAGACGATGCGCTTCGACCGGATGACCCGGGCGATGTTCGAGGCGTATTTCTTCGGCAGGGGCGCAGCGACGAAAATGCCGATGGGCTTTGTCGGCTTCATCAAGAGCCGGCCGGAGCTTGCGGTGCCGGATCTGCAGTTCATGATGCGCGGCGTCCTGAACAACATGCATATGTGGTTTCCCGGCATCAAGGCGCCGTTCCTCGATGGCTTCGGCATCCGCCCGGTGCTGCTGCATCCGGAAAGCCGCGGCTGGCTGAAGCTGCAATCGGCCGACGCGCGCGACCGCGTCAAAGTGTTCCAGAATTATTTCGGCGTGCAAAGCGACCTCATCCCGTTGCGCGAGGGCGTGCGCATGATCCGCAGCTTCGCGATGCGGCCGGAGATGGACGATTTTCGCGGCGAGGAAATCGACCCCGGCCTTTCCGTGCAGAAGGATGACGAGATCGATGCCTGGACGCGCAGCACGGTGATCACGGCGCATCACCCGGCCTGCACCTGCGCGATGGGCATCGGCGATCGCGCGGTGCTCGATCCGGCGATGAAGGTGCGCGGCTTCGAGCGGCTGCGGGTCGTCGATGCGTCGGCCATGCCCGATTTGCCGTCGGGCAACACCAACGCACCCGTGATGATGATGGCGGCCAAGGCAGCGGACATGATTCTCGCCGCCTGAAGTCGCGGCACTGACCAGGCCAAGGCTTGCGCCACCGGCTATTTCAGCGACAGGACGACCGGGCCCGCGACGGGATCGGTCACGCCCAAGCCGCCGCCGAGGTCTTCCAGCGTTTCGCGAAATGAATTGAGCGTGGCGATCATGTTCGGCCGCGCCTTGATGCAGGCCTCCATATCGGTCCATTCGCCGATGATGCAGTAGGTGCGTTCGCCCGTCTTGATGATGTTGGCGCGGTTCAAGCCCGGCCAGCTTGCGGCGATCGCCTTGTGCGCGTCCAGAAACTCCTGGTCGCGGCCCGGCTTCACGCGAAAACGCACCGTGTTGAAAGCGGTCATCTCGGTTTCTCCCATCAAAAAATATCCCGGACAGAGTACAATGCGGACGCAGAAAAGGTAGTCCCGTGAACGCCGCACCGGCGCGCTTCTCATGCGACCGGCTCGCTCGGTCGCATCCGAGATTGCCGCGCAAACGCGGAATGATGGCGATGGGCAGGCGCTTGCGCCGTCATCGCGAGGCGGCGCTCGCCGCCGCCGACGCGATCCAGCTATTTTGAAAACTGGATTGCCGCGGCATAGGCGGGCTAGCGACGCCGTTCTTCGAACGGCTATGCGCGCCTCGCAATGACGGACAACGAACACACTCCCTCGTTCTCGCGATCCGTTCCGGACCCGGGCTTTGCCAAACGTGTCTTCATCGCACTCCTCGAAAAGCTGAGAGAGCGCAGG
>Ga0081455_10003902_pt1 | contig 16978 bp, 10 predicted proteins | sample TabmetS3T2R1_FD_70207 | JGI IMG/M metagenome (GOLD analysis project Ga0081455, IMG submission 70207) | Tabebuia heterophylla rhizosphere microbial communities from the University of Puerto Rico - S3T2R1 | ecosystem: Host-associated > Plants > Roots > Rhizosphere ...
GGCGAGCCGCTCGATCGTGGCGGGCCGCCGCGTGCGGTCTGGATCGGCGCTGACGTAGAGGACCTCGTCGCGCAGGATCGGGCGCACCTCGAGTTTGTCGTCGTCGATCGGCAGCAGCACGACGCCGGCCTCGAGCTCGCCGCGGCGAACCCGATCGACGATCGCCGACGAGTTACGGCCGACGAGCCGAAGCGCCACGTTCGGATGACGGCGCAGGAACGCGGCGACGAGTTCGTCCATCCGCCACGCCGAGGGCTCGCCGAAGATGCCCACGGCGACGGTGCCGCCCTGGAGCGCCGCGAGCTCGCCGACGCTCTCGGCGGCGTCCTCGACCGCGCGCAGGCTGCGGGCGGCGTGCCCCGCGAAGGCCCGGCCCGCCTCGGTGGCGGTGACGCCGCGTCCGGCACGGACGAAGAGGTCCGCGCCCAGCGCCTGCTCGAGCTTGCGGATCTGCTCCGCCACGGCCGGCTGTGACACGCGCAGGGCCTCGGCGGCGGCGGTGAAGGAGCCGAGTTCGAGCGCTGCGCAGAAGCAGCGAATCTGTTGCAGTGACAAAAGCTCAGCTTTGGATTGCACCAAGTAATCAAGGCTACCTTGGTGGCTTGCGGCTGCGGATCATGGCGGTAGTGACGCGCGATGTGGTGATCGTCGGCGGCGGCGTCGCCGGGCTCTCCGCGGCGTGGCGGCTGCGTCACCGCGACGTGCTGCTGCTCGAGGCGGGCGAGCGTCTGGGCGGACGCATCCGCTCGGACCGGTGCGGCGACTACTGGCTCAACTACGGGGCGCACCTCTTCCCCGCCCCGGGCTCGCGCGTGGACGCAATGGTGCGCGACTGCCGGCTGGAGACGGTGCCGGTGACCGGCGGCATGATGGGGCTTGCCGTCGGGGCCACGGTGCTCGATCGCGGGCGCGTGGAGACGTACCCGTTTCGGCTGCCGCTCTCGGCCCGAGACCGACTCGCGTTTCTCAGGGCCGGCGCACGGGTCCAGCGGGCCGTGGCGAACTACCACCGGCTGTCGCGGCGCTACGACTTCGAGGACCACCGCACGTTCGGCGAGTTCCTCGGCCCGCTCCCGCCGGCGGTGCATGAGATCTTCGCCTGCGCGGCCCACCGGGCCACCGCCGAGCTGGACGAGCTCTCCGCCGGCTGCGGGATCGGGCTGTTCGCGCTCGTGTGGGGCGGCAAGGGCTCGCTCATCGCGCGCAACCTCCTCGGCGGGTCCGGGGAACTGCCCGCGGCGCTGGGCCGCGAGCTCGGCGACCGCGCCCGCACCGGCTGCCGCGTCCACACGATCCGTCCCGACGGCGCCGAGCTCGTCGTCCAGTGCGGCGACGAGGAGGTGCGCGCGCGACAGGTCATCGTCGCCGCACAGGCGCCGCACGCGGCACCGCTCGTCGCACCGGTCGCCGGGCGGGCCGCCGACGCCCTCTCGCGGCTGACGTACGGGCCATTCCTCAGCGTCGCGGTGCAGACCAGCGAGACGATCGCGATGCCCTACGACGGCGTCTACGCGATCGCCACGCCGGGCCGCGCGTTCGACATGTTCATCAACCAGGCTCACGCGCTGCGCGACGGTCGCCGGCGCCGGCCGGGCGGCAGCCTGATGCTGTTCGCCGGCGCGCACCACGCCGCGGCACTCGCACGTGGATCCGACGAGCTGATCGTCGAGCGCTTCCTTGCCGACCTCCACGAGCTCTACCCGCAGACGCGCGGCGTGATCACGGGCGCCCGGGTGCACCGCTGGGACCTGGGCAATGTGTACGCGCGTCCCGGTCGCGGTCGCCTCCAGGCGGCGTTGGAGGGCCCGCTCGGCAGTCACGAGAACCTGCACCTCGCCGGCGACTACTTCGCCGAGCTCGGAAACATGGAGGCCGCCGCCCGGACCGGGCTGGCGGCCGCCGAACGGGCCGACGCCCGGATCAGAGAGGTCACCTATGTCTGAGCCCTTCCACGGCGTGCTTCCGGCGCTTATCACGCCGTTCACTGACGACGGCCGCGCGATCGACACCGACGCGCTGGCCGCGATCGTCGACCGCCTGATCGACGCCCGCGTCGGCGGCCTGGTCCCCGGCGGGAGTACCGGCGAGTTCACGACGCTGACGAACGCCGAGCGCCGCCAGCTCGTCGAGGTCGCCGTCGAGGCGGCCGCCGGCCGCGCGCCGGTTGTCGCCGGAACCGGCGCGCTGTCGACCCGCGAGACCGTCGCGCTGAGCGTCCACGCCCAGGCCGCCGGTGCCGCGGCGGTGATGATCGTCCCGCCGTTCTACGAGGCGTTGTCCTGGCGCGAGCTGCTGGCCCACTACACCGCCGTCGCGGATGCGATCGACATCCCGATCATGTACTACAACCTCCCGAGCGCCTCGGGGGTCAAGCTCACCGCCGCCGAGTTTCGCGATCTGCAGCGAGCCGGAGTCGGCTGCTTGAAGGACACCGGCGGAGACGCCGTCGCCGCCACCGAGCTGATCCAGACCGACGGCCCCACGCTACTCAACGGCTGGGACACGCTCACGTTCGCCGCGCTGGCCGCCGGCGTTCGAGCCGTCGTGTGGGGCACCGCGTCGATCCTGCCCGAGCAGTGCGTCGAGCTGCATCGCCTGCTCATCGACGACATCGACCTCCCCGCCGCCCGCGAGCTTTGGGCCCGCCTCTGGCCGCTGTGCCGGTTCCTCGAGGGCCAGAGCTACTCGGCCGCGGTCAAGACCGCGTGCCGGCTCATGGGCGACACCACCGGCCCCGTCCGCGCGCCGCTCCTCCCGCTTGACGACGCCGCCAACGGCGAGCTGATCGCCGTGCTCGAGCGCGCGACGCTCGCGGAGGCCGCACGAGTCGCCTAGCCGTAGCTCCGCGCCCGGCGTATCGTAGGCCGGCCGTTCTGGTCGCATACTCGATACCAAGTTGCCGGAAGGGGGGCCTTCGTGGCGATCGAGCAGGACTCTTCGGCGAACTTCGACGAGCAGGTCGCGCAGCTGAAGCGCGATCTTGGCGACGCCATCGAGCAGCAGGCCGCCACGAGCGAGATCCTCGAGGTCATCGGGCGGGGCGCGTTCGAGCTGCAGCCGGTCTTCGAGACCGTCGTGCGCCACGCCGTCCGGCTCTGTCGCGCCGACGCGGGGATGATCTACCAGCGCGACGACCATCTCTACCGGTTGGCGTACCTGCTCGGCGGCCCCGAGGAGTACCGTGCCGAGATCCAGGATCGCCGGATCGCACAGGACGCCGGCACGGTTGTCGGACGGGTCGGCATCGGGCGCCGACCCGTGCAGATTCCCGACGTGGTCGCCGACCCCAACTACCGGTGGCTTCGAGCACGGGACCTCAGCGGCATGCGCACCATGCTCGGCGTCCCGATGCTTGCGGCCGACCACGTCGTCGGCGTCATCGTCCTCTGGCGCGAGAAGGTCGCGCTGTTTGACGAGCGCACGATCCGCCTCGTCAACACGTTCGCCGCGCAGGGCGCCATCGCCATCCAGAACGTGCAGCTGTTCCAGGAGCTGCAGCGTCGCGGCGGAGACCTGGCCCGTTCCGTCGAGGAGCTCCGTGCACTCAGCGAGATCAGCGAGGCGGTCAGCTCGAGCCTCGATCTGGACGAGATGCTCACGACGATCGTTATGCATGCCGTGCGCCTGACCGCGACCGAAGGCGGCTCGATCTTCGAGTTCGACCCGGCCACGCAGGAGTTCCACGTGCGCACCTGCTACGGCACCTCGGACCCGCTCGTCGAGAACCTGCGCGCGACAAGAATCCACGTCGACGAGACGCTCGTCGGCCGTGCCGCCGGTGCCGGCCAGCCTGTGCAGGCGGCCAACCTCGCGCTCGAGGTGCCCGACCCCCACCTCGAGGCGCTGCAGCGCCACGGCTGGCGCTCGCTGCTCGCCGTCCCGCTCATGCGCGAGAACGAGATCATCGGCGCGCTCACCGTCCGGCGCACGGTGCCCGGCGAGTTCTCGCAAGAGACGATCGAGCTGCTCGAGACCCTCGCCGACCAATCCGCGGTCGCCATCCACAACGCCCGCCTCTTCCGTGAGCTCGAGGTCAAGACGGAGGAGCTCGAGGTCGCCAGCCGCCACAAGTCCGAGTTCCTCGCGAGCATGTCCCACGAACTGCGCACGCCGCTCAACGCCGTGATCGGATTCTCGGATGTGCTGCTCGAGCGGATGTTCGGCGACCTCAACGAGCGACAGGACGAGTACCTGCGCGACATCCGCAACTCGGGCCAGCACCTGCTCGAGCTCATCAACGAGATCCTCGATCTGTCAAAGGTCGAGGCGGGCCGGATGGAGCTCGAGCTCGGGCCCGTGTCGCTTCCGAATGCGATCGACCACGGCCTCGCGATGGTCCGCGAACGGGCCGTTTCGCACCGCATCGCACTCGAGCTCGACATCGCCGCGGACGTCGGCATCGTGTGGGCCGACGAGCTCAAGGTCCGCCAGGTGCTGCTCAACCTGCTCACGAACGCGGTCAAGTTCACAGGCGACGGCGGCACCGTCGCCATCACCGCCCGGACCGTCGGCGACGAGGTCCACGTGACGGTGCGGGACACCGGGATCGGCGTGGCAGAGCCCGACCAAGAGCGGATCTTCGAGGCCTTCCAGCGCGGCGGGCGGACGCCGCAGAGCAGCACGGAAGGCACCGGCCTGGGGCTGACGCTCTGCAAGCAGATCGTCGAGCTGCACGGCGGGCGCATCTGGATGACAAGCCGGCCCGGCGCCGGAAGCACCTTCGCTGTCGCGCTCCCTCTGCGCCACGTGCCCGCCCCGCCGCTGGCTCGGACGCCCGCCGGGGACGAGGACGCGCGGCCCGACACGATCGCGGTGATCGAGGACGACCGGAACTCGGCGGACCTGCTGAGGGTCTACCTGGAGGACGCCGGCTTCGCTGTGGAGGTGGCGGCGGACGGCGTCGAGGGCCTCGAGCTCGTGCGGCGCCTGCGCCCGCGCGCGGTGATCCTCGACGTCCGGCTCCCGCGCCTGGACGGATGGGACGTCCTGGCGCAGCTGAAGGCCGACCCGGCCACGGCCAAGCTGCCCGTGGTGATCGTCTCGATGATCGACGAGAAGGGCCGTGGGTTTGCGCTCGGGGCGGCGGAGTACCTCGTCAAGCCCGTCAAACGCGAGCAGGTCGTCGTCGCGCTCGAGCACTGCCGGCGCGGCGACGGCCAGACCGTCGTGGTGATCGACGACGACCCGACCGATCTCGATCTCGTCGAGGCCGTGCTCTCGCCCGAGGGCTACTCCGTCCTGCGCGCGTCCGGCGGCGAGGAGGGCGTGGCACTCGTCGCACGCGAGCACCCGGCCGTCGTCCTCGTCGACCTGCTCATGCCGGGCGTCGACGGGTTCGCGGTCGTCCATCGCCTGCGCAGCGATCCGGACACCGCGGACGTGCCGATCGTCGTGCTCACCGCCAAGGAGATGACCAGCGATGACCGCGCGCGCCTGACCGGGCAGATCGACTACCTCGCCCAGAAAGGCGCTTTCGCGCGCGAGGAGCTTGTCGAGCTGGTCGGCCACTTGTGCGCCGTACGCAGCGAGGCCGAGCGGTGATGTCGGCGCTGCTGCTCATCGTGGAGGACAACGCGCGCAACCTGAAGCTCGCGCGCGACGTCCTGGCGCACGCCGGCTACGACACGCTCGAGGCGCAGAGCGCGGAGGACGCGATCGCTCTGGCGCGGTCGCACGGGCCCGACATGATCCTCATGGACATCCAGCTCCCAGGCATGGATGGGCTCGACGCGCTCGCGAGGCTGCGCGCGGACGGCGTCACGGCGGCCATCCCGGTCGTCGCCTTCACCGCCTTCGCGATGAAGGACGATCGCGAGCGCTTTCTCGATGCCGGCTTCCACGGCTACCTGGAGAAGCCGATCAGCGTGCGCGACTTTCCCGGCCAGGTGGCCGACCTGCTGGCGAGCGCGAAAGCGGGGACAGAGACATGACCGACACGGGCACGATCCTCGTCGTCGACGACCTCGAGCAGAACATCCGTCTCCTGGAGGCGGTGCTGACGCCGCGCGGCTTCGAGGTCGTCGCCGCAAGCTCCGGCGAGCAGGCGCTCGAGCGCGCCGCCGACGCCGCGGTCGACCTGGTGCTGCTCGACATCGTCATGCCGGAGATGGACGGCTACGAGGTGTGCCGGCGGCTGCGAGCCGACGACGCCACCCGATACCTGCCGATCGTGATGATCACGGCCAGCGGCGAGCAGGAGAAGGTGGCGGCGATCGAGTGCGGCGCCGACGACTTCATCGCCAAGCCGTTCGAGCAGTCGGAGCTGCTGGCGCGCGTTCGGTCGCTGCTTCGCATCAAGCGCTACCACGACACGATCGAGGCGCAGGCAGCCGAGCTCGCCGCATGGAACCAGCAGCTCGAGCGGCGCGTCGAGGAGCAGGTCGCCGAGCTCGAGCGCATGGGCCGGCTGCGCCGCTTCCTGTCGCCGCAGATCGCCGACCTCGTGCTCTCGTCGGGCGACGAGTCCTTCCTGGAAAGCCACCGCTGCGAGATCACCGTCGTGTTCTGCGACCTGCGCGGCTTCACCGGCTTCGCCGAGACCGTCGAGCCCGAGGACCTGATGCTCGTGGTACGTCAGTACCACGCCGCGCTCGGCGACCTCGTGCACCGCTTCGAAGGGACGCTCGATCGCTTCACCGGCGACGGGGTGATCGCGTTCTTCAACGATCCGCTGCCGTGCCCCGACGCTCCCGCGCGCGCGGTCCGGATGGCGGTCGCGATGCGCAACCGCATCAGCGCGCTGGCCGAGGAGTGGCGGCGGCTGGGCCACGACCTGCAGTTCGGCGTGGGGGTCGCTCAGGGCCACGCAACGCTCGGGCGCGTCGGCTTCGAGGGCCGCCTCGACTACACCGCGATGGGGACGGTCACGAACCTCGCCGCGCGCTTGTGCGCCCATGCCGGCCCGGGTCAGATCCTCATCAGCCAGCGCGTCTTCGCGGCCGCCGAGGACATCGTCACGGCGGAGCTGGTCGGCGAGCTCGAGCTGCGCGGGTTCTCGCGGCCGACGCGCGCATACAACGTGCTGGGCCTCGACGCGGCGCGGGCGACGGTATGACGCAGATCGCCCCCATCGAGCCACGGCTCAGCGACCTGAGCGAGGACGAGCGCGGCGAGCGTTTCGCTCGGCTGCAGGAACGGCTGATCCCGGTCTGGAGCGCGCTGCGCCTCAACGAGCCCGGGGAGTCGATCGTCGTCGTCCCGTCCGTGGCGGCGGACCGTCCCGAGATGACCGGCACGGAGCTGCAGGCGTTCGAGGAGCGGTTCATGGTCCTGCTGCTGCTCCTGCGTCATCCGCGGCTGCGCGTCATCTACGTTACGAGCCGGCCGATCGCGGAAGGGATCATCGAGTACTACCTCGCGTTGCTGCCGGGCGTCATCCCGAGGCACGCACGGGCCCGCCTGCATCTCGTGGCCACGCACGACAGCTCGGCGCGCTCGCTGGCCGAGAAGATCCTCGAGCGGCCGCGCATCATCGCCGAGATCCGCGGGCTGATCCCCGATCGGACCCGCTGTCACCTGATCCCCTACACGACCACGACGCGCGAGCGCGACCTCGCGCTCGCGCTCGGCATCCCGTTGTATGGCGCCGATCCGCGGCTGTTGCCGCTGGGGACGAAGACGGGGTGCCGGCGCCTCTTCGCGGCCGCCGGGGTCGCCCATCCCCACGGCTACGAGGACATCCACGACCTCGACGGAATCGTCGATGCGCTGGCCGAGCTGCGAGCGGCCCGACCTGACGCCGCGACCGCGATCGCCAAGCTCAACGACGGCGTCTCGGGCCGTGGCAACGCGAGTGTCGACCTGCGCGACCTCCCCGCGCCCGGCTCACCCGGTGAGCGCGACGAGCTGCGCCGGCGCGCGGAGGCGATGGCGTTCGAGCACCCGACGATCGTGCTCGACGCCTACCTCGCCAAGCTCGCCGCCGGGGGCGGCATCGTCGAGGAGCGGGTGGCCGGTCTCGAAGTTCGGAGCCCGAGCGTGCAGCTGCGCGTCACGCCACTCGGCGAGGTCGAGGTGCTGTCGACCCACGATCAGCTGCTCGGCGGTCCGAGCGGCCAGAGCTTCCTCGGCTGCCGCTTCCCCGCAGACTTCGCGTACGCGCGGGCGATCACCGCCGAGGCGGCAAAGATCGGCGGCCGCCTCGCGGCCGAAGGCGTGCTCGGCCGCTTCGCCGTGGACTTCGTGGTGGTGCGCGACGCCAATGACGGCTGGGCGCCGTACGCGATCGAGCTCAACCTGCGCAAGGGCGGCACGACCCATCCCTTCCTCACGCTGCAGTTCCTGACCGACGGGACCTACGACCCGGTCACCGCGCTGTTCACCGCGCCCAGCGGACGCGAGAAGTACCTCGTGGCGACCGACCATCTCGAGTCCGACCTGCTGCGCGGCCTGACGATCGACCACCTCTTCGACATCATCGTGCGCCAGCGCCTGCACTTCGATCAGGCGCGCCAGACGGGCGTGGTGTTCCACATGATGGCCTCGCTGACCGAGCACGGCTGCGTCGGCCTGACCGCTGTCGGCGACAGCGCCGAGCAGGCCGACGCGGCCTTCCGGCGTGCGGAGCGGCTCCTCCTCGAAGAAGCGGAGCCGCCCCAAGAGCCGTTGCTGCCGTCCGTCTAGTGCGAGCCGCCCAGCCCGGCGCGCGCGATCGAGCGCGTGCGGACGAGGACGTAGCCGGTGCCCCCGACCGCGATCAGGAGCGCCAAGCCGGCGAGCACGATCGGCAGCGCCTGGTCGACGTCGCGGACGGTGGTCCGCTCGGGCCGAACGATCGCGACCGTCGAGGGCCCGTTGTACTCGGGAGCGCGGCTGGCGCCGGGGAAGTCGGCCGGGGTGTCGCCGACCGTGATCCGGGCCGGCTCCGTCGGGACGACGCCGGGGAAATCGGCGGGGGTATCGCCGATCTTCGCCTGCACGACGGCCGCGGGTCGAGCGCTGTCGGCGGGGTGCGCGAGCGCGACCCCGGGCGCGATCGGCGCCATGACGGCGAGCCCGACGACCGCGACGCGCAGGCCTTGGATGATGCGATGACGGAACTTCATGAGAAAGCCTCCTGGCGTGAGACGGGTCCGGTGAACGCCGGCGAGCCTCGGGCAGCGCGGTAAGCCGCCAGTCAATGCCCAGGAAATTGGCCGTTGTACGGCGTGCGCGGCCGGAGTACGGTCGCCCCACAGGCGCTTGCGCTTGGGGGGCAAAATGGAGATCAGCGTCCTCGGACCCGTGGAGGTCACGGTCGATGGGCGGCCGGTGGAGATCGGCGCCGGTAAGCCGCGCGCGCTGCTGGCATTGCTTGCCCTGCACGAGGGCTCGACGCTGTCGAACGACCGGCTGGTCGCCGACCTGTGGGGCGAGGACCCGCCGCCGACGGCGCACAAGATGGTGCAGCTGTGCGTATCGCAGCTGCGCAAGGCGCTTCCCAACGGTGACCGTGGCGCCGCGATCCTCACGCACGGGCGCGGCTACGAGCTGCGGCTGGGCGGGGGCGAGCTCGACGCTCGCTCATTCGAGCAGCTGGTCGCGAACGGCAGGCCTCGCGAGGCGCTGGAGCTGTGGCGCGGCGCGCCGCTGGCCGACGTGGCCGACGAGCCGTTCGCCGCAGGCGAGATCCGCCGCCTCGAGGAGCTGCGCCTCACGGCGATCGAATCCGCGGTCGACTCCGACCTGGCCGCGGGACGCCACCGCGAGGTGGTGGGCGAGCTGGAAGCGCTCGTGGCCGAGGAGCCCTTGCGCGAGCGCTTTCACGCCCAGCGGATGCTCGCCTTGTATCGGTGCGGCCGGCAGGCCGATGCGCTGGATGCCTACCGCCAGGCTCGCGCAGCGCTCGTGGAGGCGATCGGGGTGGAGCCGGGGCCTGAGCTGCGCCGCCTCCAGGAGGCCATCCTGCGCCAGGACCCCGCGCTCGAGGCGCCGGCGGCCGAGCTGCGCAAGCGCGTCGACGCCGCCGCGGGTCAGACGGCGGCCGGCCGCGCAGCGCTGCGAGCCGCCGAGGACGAGCTGGCCGGCGACGTGGTTGCGCTGCGCGCCGCGCGGGACCGCGCGGAACCGCCCGGCGACGACGGCGTGGTCGTCTGTCCCTTCAAGGGCCTTGCCTCCTTCGAGGTCGAGGACGCGGCGTTCTACTTCGGGCGCGAGCGGCTCGTGGCCGAGATGGTCGCTCGGCTGGCCGGCGCACCGTTGCTCGGCATCGTCGGACCGTCGGGCAGCGGCAAGTCATCGGCACTGAAGGCCGGTCTGCTGCCCGCGCTGGCCGACGGGGTCCTGCCGGGCAGCGAGGGCTGGGCGCTCGCCGTGCTGCGTCCCGGCGAGGACCCCATGCGCGCGCTGAACGAGGCGACGAGCGCCGCGGCGCCGCAGGGGCGGCTCGTCCTGGCGGTCGACCAGTTCGAGGAGCTCTTCACCGCCTGCCGCGACGAGTCCCGGCGGGCCGCGTTCGTCGACACGCTCGTCGCGGCCGTCCGCGACCCGCGGCGGCGCGCGCTGGTGATCGTCGCGCTGCGGGCCGACTTCTACGGTGCGTGCGCCGCGTACCCCGAGCTTTGGCGGCTGCTGGGCGCCAACCAGGTCACCGTGGGGCCGATGGGCCGCGATGAGCTGCGGCGCGCGATCGAGTTGCCTGCGCAGCGCGCGCGCCTCGAGGTCGAGCCCGCGCTCACCGACGCGCTCGTCGGCGACGTCGAGGGCGAACCCGGCGCGCTGCCGCTGCTGTCGACCTCACTGCTGGAGCTCTGGCAGCAGCGCGACGGGCGGCGCCTGCGGCTGGCCACCTACCAGCAGACCGGCGGCGTGCACGGTGCGGTCGCGCGCCTGGCCGAACGCGCATACCAGCGATTGGACGACTCCCAGCGCACGGCGGCGCGGGCGATCCTGCTGCGCCTCGCGGGCGAAGGTGAAGGTGACGCCGTCGTGCGCGCCCGCGTTCCGCTCGACGAGTTCGACGACGACGCGCAGCCCGTCCTCGCCGAGCTGACCGACAGCCGCCTGCTGACCACGAGCAAGGGCGAGGTGGAAGTCGCCCACGAGGCGCTCCTGCGCGAGTGGCCGCGCCTGCGAAGCTGGCTCGAAGAGGACGCCGAGAGCCGTCGGCTGCACAGCCACCTGCGCACCGCCGCGCGCGACTGGGACGCGCGAGGCCGCGACCGCGGCGACCTCTATCGCGGCTCGCGTCTCGCGTCCGCGCTCGACTGGGCCCGCGACCACGACAGGGAGGTCACGGCGACCGAACGCGCGTTCCTCGACGCCGGCCGCGCGGCAAGCGACCACGCAACCCGCCGCCTGCGGATGATGCTCGCCGGCGTCGCAGCGCTCCTCGTGCTCGCGATCATCGCCGGCGTCGTGGCGCTCGACCAGCGCGGCAACGCGCGCCAGGAGGCCACCGCTGCGGCCGCCCAGCGCCTGGGCGCGCAGGCGTTGACCGAGGACGACCTCGACCGCTCGCTCCTGCTCGCCCGCCAGGGCGTCGAGCTCGACAACACCCTGCAGACGCGCGCCAACCTGCTCGCCGCGCTGCTCAAGAGCGCGGCGGCGATCGGCGTCGTGCGCGGCGACGGCGACGGCCTGATCGACCTTGACCTCAGCCCCGACGGGCGGACGCTGGCCTTCATGGAGGGCGACGGGACGCTGCGCTTCGTAGACACGCGCACTCGGCGTGTAGCGGCGCCACCGGTGGCCGTGCCCGGCCAAGCGCCCTGCACGATCGCCGCGATCCTGCGCTTCGACCAGCTGCACTACAGCCCCGACGGGTCGCGCATCGCGGTCGGCGGCTGCAAACCGGTCATCCTCGACGCCACGACCCACCGCGTCATCGCACACCTGAAGAGCGGCAGCGACGCCCTCGTCTACAGCCTGCGCTTCTCACCCGACGGGCGGACGCTCTACCTCGTCGGCGGGTTCCCCGCCGGCGGCGCGCAGCTCGTGCTGCGGTTCGACGGGCACACCGGGCGCCGGCTCAGCGGCGAGGCCGCCTTGGGCCGCGGCGGCTTCGCGACGGCGATCCCGACCGCCGACGGCCGCGCGGTCGTGACGGTCGACGCCCCGGAGCACGGGACCGTCGTCCGCGATCCCCGCACGCTGCGGGTGCTGCGGCGTATCAACGCCGGCGCGCAGTACACCGCGCTGAGCCCCAACGGCCACACGGTGCTGCTCGGAGGGGCCGACGGCTCCGTGCGCTTCGCCGATCTGCGGACCGGGAGGGTGCGCCTCGCCGCCGGACGCCACAACGGCGTCGTCGAACGCGGCATCTTCAGCGCCGACGGGCGCTTCGCCGTCACCGCCGCGACGGACCACCAGATCATCCTGTGGGACGTCCGCCACGCTGCGGAGAGCGAGGCGTTCAACGGTCACCACGGCCGGATCATGCAGCTGGCGATCACTCGGGACGACTCGACGCTCTACAGCAGCGCGCTCGACGGGGAGGTCCTGATCTGGGATCTGAAGGGCACGCACCGGCTCGAGCGTCCGTTCCCGGTCAAGGTCGGCCTTGATCGCTTCGGCGAGCTGCCGCGCTACGCGCTCAGCCCGGACGGCCGGATCCTCGCCGTGGGCCGACCCGACGGCAAGGTCGGCGTCTTCGACATGCGCACGATGCGACGCCTCTCGCTGTTCCCCGTCGTCCCGGGCGCCGGGGTGGCCGTAGCCGGGATGGCCTGGATCCCGCGCAGCGATCTGATCGTCGTCGGCGGCGACGACGGCTTCCTCGCGATGGTCGATCCGCTGCGCCGCCGGGTGGTCAAGCGTCTCTACGGCCATAAGGCGCACGTCCTTACGCCGGGAATCAGCGCGGATGGACGCGTGATGGTGACTGCCGCATCCGACTGGACCGTCCGCGTCTGGTCGCTCGCTTCAGGGCGGGAGATGGGTGCGCCGCTGAAGTTCCGCGGGGGCGTCGGCGACGTGTCGATGAGCCCCAACGGGCGCCGGTTCGCCGTCGCCGGGATCGAGGGCACCGACAACCCTGGCGTGCAGATCTTCGACACGGCCACGCACCGCCGCGTCGCGGCGCTTTCGCAGGACGAATCGGTCTGGCAATTCGCGCGCTTCACCCCCGACGGGCGCTACATCGTCGGCGGCAGCGTGAACGGGTGGGCCCGGCTGTGGTCGACGAAGACGTGGGAGCCGGCCACCCGCATCCTGGGAGGTCACTCCGCCGAGTTGGACTGGGAGTCGATCAGCCCCGACGGCCGCACGCTGGCGGTCAGCGGCTTCGACGGGACGGTGCACCTGTGGGACCTGCCGACACAGCGCGAGGTTGGCGCGCCGCCTCCGGGCGTGCCCGGCCGGCTCACCGTCCCGCAGTTCACGCCCGACGGCAAGTCGCTGCTCGCACTGACCGACGCCGGGCGCGCCTACCTCTGGGACGTGCGGCCGTCCGCCTGGATGCGTCAGGCGTGTGCGGTCGCCGGCCGCACGCTCACGCGCAGCGAGTGGCAGGACGTCCTGCCCGGGCGCCCCTACGCGCCGGCGTGCCGGCGGTAGCGTGCGACGCGCGTGCGGCGGCGGGGGATGACGGAGGCGCCGCCCAGCGAGACGACGAACAGCAGGCCCGCGCCTGCGGCGCCGATGGCGGCCGAGGGCCAGTCGAAGCCGCCCGCTTCGGGGGCGTGAGTGGGCGCGGCGTCTGTGGCGTCGGCGGGCGCGGCGGGCATCCCGGGGTAGTCGGCGGGGGTGTCGCCGATCTTGGTGGTGGCTGGCTGCTGGTCGTTGGCGCTGGGCGGATCCGCAGCGGCGGGCGCTGCGAGGGCGGCGCAAGCAAGAAGCCCGAGCGCTGCGGCGCGCGGGCTGCGACGGCGACGGTGGGGATTCATGGTGCCTCCTGTGGGTGACCGGCGAGGTGACGGCAGGGAGCGTGGAGGTGGCCAGTAAGTCGACGGTCAAACACCGGGAAAACGTGCTGAGCGGACACGCGGGCGTGCGATGCTCGCGCGATGCTGAATCAGCGCTCGCGGGAGGCAACGCTCGATCTCGTCGACGAAGAACTCGACGCCTTGCTCGCCGGGGCGAGTGCACTAGCCGCGCGCGAGATCCGGGCCACTCGCACGGGGCCGATCTACGCCGAGCCGCCGTCGGCTGAGCGACTCGGAGCGTTGTTGGACGGTGACGCCGAGCTGCCGGTCGAGGGAGAGCCGCTCGACGATCTGCTCGAGAGCTGCGGCGCGGTGCTCGCCGCGGGCCGGCGCACAGCGCCCGCCTTCTTCGGCTACGTCCTCTCGCCGCCATCGCCCATCGGCGTCGCAGCGGACCTGCTCGCCTCGGCGGCCGACCAGAACGTCACGTCGTGGCGGTCCGCGCCAGCCGCGACGCACGTAGAACGGATCACCCTGCGGTGGTTGGGCCAGCTTGTCGGCTTCGCCCCCGACGCGGCGGGCGTCCTCGTCAGCGGCGGCTCGATGGCGAACCTCACGGCGCTGCTCGTCGCCATGCGCGCGCGCTCGCAGGCGGATGCCGATCGGCGCCTGCTCACGGTCTACATGTCCGAGGACACCCACTTCTCCGTCGCCAAGGCAGCCGCAGCTATCGGCGTCGCGCCACGCACCGTCGCCGTCGACACACTGCGCGAAGCGATCGCCTCCGACCGCCGGGCCGGTCGGCAGCCGTTCTGCGTCGTCGGCAACGCCGGGACGACGGCGACCGGCGCGGTGGACCGCCTCGATGCGCTGGCCACGGTCGCCGACGAGGAGAACCTGTGGCTGCACGTGGACGGCGCGTACGGTGCGCTCGCGGCCGCCGACCCCGCAAGCAGGCACCTGTTCTCGGGCATCGAGCGCGCCGACTCCCTTTCGATCGACGCGCACAAGTGGCTCTACGTGCCGGTCGACTGCGGAGTGCTGCTCCTACGCGCCGCGGACGCGGGCCGAAATGCGTTCGGCTCGCAGGACGCCGGCTTCGTGCGGGTGCTCGCCGACGAGGCCGCGGAGGCCTACGCCTTCTGGGACCACGGCCTGGAGCTCAGCCGCCGCTTCCGGGCGCTGAAGCTCTGGATGACGCTGCGCTACTACGGCGCGCGGCGCATCGCCGCCGCCATCGGCGAGGACATCGCCATGGCGAGCTACATGGCCGACCGCGTGCGCGACGCCGGCGACCTCGAACTGCTCGCGGAGCCGAGCCTGAGCATCTGCTGCTTTCGCCACGCCCCGCCGGGCATCGCGCCCGGCGCGCTGAACGAGCACAACGAGCACCTGCTCAAGGCGCTGCAGCGCGACGGTCGCGCCTATCTCTCCAACGCCACGATCGACGGGCAGTTCGCGCTGCGGGCCTGCATCACCAACTTCCGCACAACCCGCGACGACGTCGACCGCACGCTCGCACTCGTGCGCGAGCTGGGCAGCCGCGCATGACCGGCCGCCTCCACGAGCGAGAGCGCGACCTCGAGGCGATCGCCGGTGCGCTGAACGAGGTAGCCGATGGCCGGGGACGGGCCGTCGCGGTGGAGGGGCCGGCCGGCATCGGGAAGACGAGCATCCTGGAGTCGGCCCGCGAGGCTGCGCAGGCGCGCGGCTTCGCCGTCGCGAGCGCCCGCGGCACCGAGCTGGAAGTGACCTACGCGTGGGGCGTCGTGCGGCAGCTGCTGGAGCCGCGGCTGCGCGGCATGTCCAGCGAGGCGCGCAGCCGGACGTTCGCCGGGGCCGCCGCGCTCGCGGCGCCGGTCGTGCTGCCCGAGCGCGCCGGGCCCGCGGGCGACGTCGACGCGTCGTTCGGGGTGCTGCACGGTCTCTACTGGCTCGCGGCGGGCCTCGCGGAGCGGCGCCCGCAGCTGCTGGTCGTCGACGATCTGCACTGGGCCGACGGCGCCTCCGTGCGCTTCTTCGAGTTCCTCGCGAACCGGCTCGACACCGTGCGAGTGCTGCTGTTGGTCGCGCGGCGGCCCGGCACCGCGTCGGCGGGCGCTGCGCTCGGCGCGCCCCCGCTCGAGCTCTCGCCGCTGTCGCTCGACGCGACGGCGGCGGTGCTCGCCGAGCGCGACGGCGCACCGATCGCAGCCTCCTTCGCACGAGCCTGCCACGACGCGACGGGCGGCAACCCGCTCTTGATCCGCAGGCTGGCGAACGGGCTTCGCGACCGCGGCATCGACGGCGCCGACGATGCCGACACGAAGGCGGTGACGCAGCTCGGCCCATACGCGCTCGCGGGAGCGGTCGCCGCGACGCTGGCGCGCCTGGGCGCCGCGCCAGTCCGGCTCGCCCAGGCCGTGGCGGTGCTCGAAGCGCCGCCGCTCGCCACGGCGGCGCGGCTCGCGGGTGTCGGTCCCGAGGCGGCCGGCGGGTGCGCCGAGCAGCTGGTGCGTGCCGGGATCCTGCGCGACATCCGCCCGCTCGAGTTCGAGCACGGCCTGGTGCGCGAGGCAGTGCTCAGCGGGCTGACGGCCGGGGAGCGCGCGCAGCTGCACGCCAACGCCGCGCAGATCCTCGCGCAGTCGGGCGCGGTGCCGGAGGCGATCGCCGTCCACCTGCTGCACGCCGAGCCGGCCGGAGACGAGGCCGTCGCCGCGACGCTCGCCGACGCCGGCCGGCGCGCGCTCGCATCCGGCGCACCCGCCGAGGCCGCCGCATCGCTGGAGCGCGCGATCGGCGAGCCGCCGCCCGCCCGCGATCGCCCCGCGCTGCTGCTCGACCTCGCGCGCGCCGAGCACGGGCTCGGTCGCCGCGAGGCGCTCGACCACGTCCTCGAAGCGCACCGCACCGCGCTCGACGAGCCGGAGCGTGCGCAGGCAGCGCTCGCCTTGGGGTGGGCGACCGGACCCGGACACCAGGACCCCAACGAGGCGCTGGCGATCGTCGACCAGGCGATCGCCGGTGTCGCCGGCCGCGACCGGGAGCTCGAACTCAAGCTGCTGGCCACGAAGTACGCCGCGATCTTCATGAGCGCCACGCTGATGCGCGACACGCTCGGGGAGCCGGAGCGATTCGCGGACCTGCAGGGCCGAACCGCCGGCGAGTGCGAGCTGCTGCCGCACGTGGCCCTTCACCGGTTTCTCGGCGGCCGA
>Ga0081455_10003903_pt1 | contig 16974 bp, 17 predicted proteins | sample TabmetS3T2R1_FD_70207 | JGI IMG/M metagenome (GOLD analysis project Ga0081455, IMG submission 70207) | Tabebuia heterophylla rhizosphere microbial communities from the University of Puerto Rico - S3T2R1 | ecosystem: Host-associated > Plants > Roots > Rhizosphere ...
TGACTCCAAGCTCGGCAAGGTAGTCGACCCGGTCTGCGATTCCTTTCAGATCACGTGCGAAGAGGTCGGCGTAGGCGGCGTAGCCGAGCATCCGCGGATGCTGAAACCACTGCGGATCGGCATGTCGCCGCAGGTCCAGCAGCCGCAGATCGGCGGGACGCTGCTGGAAGTTCTGCGCTGCGATCTCCACCACGCGGTAAGCCATCTCCGGCGCATGATCCGGATAGGCGCCCGTCAGTCCAGTCAGCAGGTCAGGCCAGTAGCGCTGCAGTCGGGTTGCAAAGACAACTTGATCATGAGGCGGCTCGCCCTCGAGCAGCGGCGCCACGTCCGGAGTACTCATCGCTGGCAGGCTATTGGAGCAACGCTCAGCTTGTCAGCAAGTTGCTCAGTAGGCGCCACTGAGTACGCAGGATCAGCCAGATTTGCGGGAATCGATCAGATTGGGATCCGACGCTGCCCGCAGCTCCTTGCGTCCGAGCTTGATCTGCTTCCGGAACTCCTCCATGAAGACCTCGCGGAGCTGCTCATTGTCGACGACGGTGCCCGCGGTTCCCAGCTTGCCCTTCACCACCCTCTGACAAAGCGTCAGCCAGGCCTGGCCCATGCCGTAGGTGAACGTTGATGCGACCCCGGCTCCGATGACACCACCCACGACCGTTCCGGCCCCAGGGATCATCTTGATCAGGCTCGTGAAAGTCGCTCGACCGAGCTGTGTCGCCGCGGTCGTGGATGCGATCGCCATCAACGCGGCGCGCTCGAACTTGATCTTGTAGATCTGCGCGATCCGGGCCATCATGCCAAGTTGAATCGGCACCAGCAAGGCGGCGGATGAGAACGGGATCGGCGTGGCGGCAGCCGCGGCAGCGCTTGCAACGGCAGCGGTTATGTACTTGTGCGCTTCCTGCGCTTTCCGCGCATGATCGATTTCTTGCGCTGCGACGAGAGCTCCATGAACACCTTCGGGCGCAACGCGAAAGGTGGCATCGAGCAGTTCTTTGAGCCCGTACGCGGGCTGGCCGGCGAACTCGTCCGCCTTGGCGTACGTCATGAAGGGCCGCCCTGAAACGATCGGCAGCTGTTTGGCCATGATCAGCTCGGCCAGCAGCACCGCGTCCGGGTGGAAGTAGCCGCCGCGCATCGGTACCTGGGTCAGCACCACGACTACCGGCAGGCCCATGTCGTCGAGCCGTCGGATGAAGTCGGCCTCGGCCTCCTCGAAGCGCCGGTCCATGCCGCGGAGGCAGTACCAGGCAACGTGGATCTGATCCGACAACGGGAGCTGGCGCATTTGGGTCATGGCCTTGTCGAGCTCGGACAGAATCTGCTTGTTGTCCTTGCCCACCTCTAGACCCTGGGTGTCGACAATGCCCAGGTGTCCGATCTTGTCGAGATAGAGGTGGCTGCCTTTGGTGACCGGCTCACCGATACCGGTACGCGCCACCTCCTCGCCGAAGATCGCATTGATCAAGGTGGACTTGCCGACTCCGGTCTTTCCGAAGATCGCCAGATTGAATCGCCCGATAGCCGCATTCTGCTTGTCGTATTCGGCACGGAACGAATTTCGGAACCAGTCGGTGCTGCCCGCCATACGCCCAAGGGTACGGGTCGAGGAAGTCTCGAGGGCAGATCAGCTGATCTGACGGCAACGCTGACACTCCCGTTTCTGATCATCGAGTTCCGGAGACAACGAGCATTTCGCACGGCCCAACGAAGCCCTCCGGCCCATCGAATTCGGCGAGAGCCCTGCCGATCTCGGTCCACGCGTCCTCCCGGTCCGGCGCGGAGAGGCCTGAGAGCATCTGATGCAGGGCGCCGAACGACTCGCGTTCGAAGGCGACGCAGTAGCGACATCGACGCCGGGGATTGGCTCTCCGCGGAGGCAGCGGCGCTCGGCGAGGCTGTCGGCGACAGCGATGCCGGCAACGTGCGCATGTCTCAACGGCTTGAGGTTGTCCGAGCCCGCACCAGCCGGCCGAGCTTCGTGACATGGCCGCCGATGCGGTGCGCTGGTGGATCGGCGCGCAGGCCCATGCGCACGCGGTCGCTGCCGGGTTCTACGCCCGCGCCGGCGACCTGGACGCCGCACGCGGGAGCTCAACACTGTGCTCGCGCTGGACGACTGGCGCGCCGACCGCTCCTACCTGTGGTCGGTCTTCATTGGTGAGATGGCCACAGCCGCCATCGCATTGTGCGACCGCCCGTTGTGTCAGCGACTCCTCGATGACTTGCTTCCCGTGGCCGACACCTGCGCGGTCAACGGCGCTGGTTTGCTTCATGGGTGCCCACGCCCACCGCGTCGGGCTGCTCCACGCGGCACTCGACCATCGCGCGCTGACCGCTATGACGTCCTGGTGACGGCCAGTACACTCGCCGGGTTGCCCACTGCCCGAGAGAGTGTTTCTGCGTGCCCGTCCGTTCTGATCTACGGAACGTAGCGATCGTCGCCCACGTCGACCACGGTAAGACCACCCTGGTCGACGCCATGCTGTGGCAGTCGGGGGCGTTTCGCGTCGGCCAAAACGTCCAGAAACGAGTGCTGGACTCGATGGACTTGGAGCGCGAAAAGGGCATCACGATCCTTGCCAAGAACACCGCCGTACGACACCGGCTGGCGGACGGTTCTGCTGTCACCATCAACATCATTGACACTCCTGGCCACGCAGACTTCGGTGGCGAGGTGGAGCGCGGCTTGGAGATGGTCGATGGGGTCCTGCTCTTGGTCGACGCCTCAGAGGGCCCTCTTCCTCAGACTCGCTTCGTGCTCCGTAAGGCCCTGGCCAAGAAGCTGCCGATCATCCTTGTTGTCAACAAGGTCGACCGCCACAATGCCCGCATACCAGAAGTTGTTGAGGAGACCTACGACCTCTTCCTCGACCTGTTGGACGACAACAGCACGGAGGGTCTCGACTTTCCGGTGGTCTATGCCTCAGCTAAGGCCGGCCGCGCGTCACTGACCGCTCCCGGCAACGGCGAGATGCCCGACAGTCCTGACCTCGGTCCCTTGTTCGATGTGATCTTGCAGCACATCTCGCCGCCCAGCTATGTCGAGGGAGCCACGCTGCAGGCACACGTCACCAACCTGGACGCCTCGCCTTACCTCGGTCGCCTGGCGCTGTGCCGCATAGTCGCCGGAACTTTACGGCGCAATCAGAATGTCGCCTGGTGTCGCGCTGACGGCACGATCCGTACTGTCAGGCTCTCTGAGCTCTTGATGACCAATGCATTAGAACGGGAGTCCGCGGAGTCAGCAGGGCCAGGCGACATCGTCGCTATCGCCGGTATTCCGGAGATCACCATCGGCGAGACACTCTCCGATCCAGACGACCCAAAGCCGTTGCCACTGATCACCGTGGATGAGCCGTCGATTTCGATGACCATTGGCATCAATACGTCCCCGCTTGCGGGACGTGCGGGCAAGAACCTCACGGCGCGGCTGCTGAAGGCGCGACTGGATGCTGAGCTGGTGGGGAATGTCTCGATCCGGGTCTACCCGACCGAACGCCCGGATACCTGGGAGGTGCAGGGCCGTGGTGAGCTCCAGCTGGCGATTCTGGTTGAGATGATGCGCCGTGAGTCCTTCGAGCTGACCGTGGGCAAACCGCAGGTGGTGACCCGGGACATCGGCGGCAAGATCCACGAGCCAGTGGAGCGCTTGACCGTCGACATTCCAGAAGACTTCGTCGGAGTCGTCACTCAGTTGCTCGGGCTACGCCGCGGCAGGCTAGAGCAGATGGTCAACCATGGCACTGGCTGGGTTCGCATGGAATATCTCGTGCCGGCCCGCGGGTTGATCGGTTTCCGTACCGAGTTCCTGACCGAAACCCGTGGCACCGGACTGATGCATCACGTTTTCGAAACTTACGAGCCGTGGGCCGGCGATCTGCGCACCCGGCTCACCGGCTCGCTGGTTGCAGACCGCTTGGGCCAGGTCACCTCGTACGCCCTGTTCAACTTGCAGGAGCGCGGCACCATGTTCGTCGTTCCTGGCACCGACGTGTATCAGGGCATGATCATCGGCGAGAACTCTCGCGCCGAGGATATGGACGTCAACCCGACCAAGGAGAAGAAGCTCACGAACGTACGCGCCTCTACAGGCGAGGAGCTGGAACGGCTGGTGCCGCCGCGGCTCATGAGCTTGGAGCAGGCGCTGGAATTCTGCCGCATCGACGAGTGCCTAGAGGTCACCCCAGAGGCGGTACGCATGCGAAAGGTTGTGCTATCGGCAACGGATCGAGCGCGCACTCGAGCCCGCGCCAAACAGGCCTGAGCGACCCGCTTTGGCAAGATCTGGCAGCGCTCGTTCCCATTTTGTGACCTCATTCCACAGACTTCGACACAAGTCGGTCACGACCGCCGCGCTCACCAGCGATCCACGCGGCTATCGGTAAAGATATTTCCGTCGTTGCTATGCAACCTCGGCCCTTCCCCACCGTGGAACGACACGACTCGCAGCCGGAATTCGAAGGTTTTAGGTCAGCCCGGGGGGAGGCGAACTCACGCCCCACCTCATAGCTCGCGGGGGGCGCGAGCATGAGGTGGGGCGTGAGGGGTCGCTCTATCTAGTTACTCGTTAGGGCCTTCTATGCGGTCGTCCTCTTCGTCGGAGTCGTGCGCCGCCTGGGAGGCATTGGTATTAGCTCGGGGCGTGACAGGCCTTGGTGCCTTGCTGGACCGATCGTGCGCCGACTTTCGTACCTCGTCGACCGCTTCCTTGCCGCGTCCAGCGAAATCGCCGTATGTGTTGGTTGCCTGAGCCAGCAGCTCATTTGCCTGCTGCTGCAACTCAGCGATCCGAGCCTTGGTCGCTTCTGGCAGGTTTCTGAACTGCTCTGGCAGTGTGATCACAAACGTACGCAGCTCTACGGCGCCTGCTTTTGCTTGCCTGGTCAGTTCAGGGCGCCTGCTCTGCAGTTCGTTCAACCTTTTGCTGGCCACCTGCTGCGTGTCGGCAAGGGCCCCTTTGAGCGCTTCCGCCAGCGCGTCCGTGAGGCCGGCAACCGCATACAGTGCGGCGTAGTCCGACTCAAGGGCTGACTTGCGAGCCTCAGCTGAGGCTTCCTTGTGAGCCATCGCTTTCTCCTTCTTGGTTGGGTTTGGCCTTGTCATGGTGGGTGTTCCCATTCGCTGTGGCTTTCTCGTTTTCCTTGACAAATGAGGTGTACACATCGATAAGGACGCGCTTTTGCCGCTCGGTGATTGCGGTGTCTCCCAGTACGGCCATCTCCACCGACGTACCAGGGTGATCATCCGGATCGAGGATTCCGGCACGGACGTACAGCGTCTCGGCCGAGACGCGCAACGCCTTGGAGAGTTGCAGCAGCACCTCAGCCGAAGGCTTGCGCAGGCCTCGCTCGATCTGGCTCAGGTAAGGGTTGGAGATGCCACTCTGCTCGGCGAGCTGACGCAGCGACAGCTGGGCCGTCTTGCGTTGGGCCGCAATGAACTCACCGAGTGAGCCGAGTTGCTCGCCAATCTTGGCGGTTCGAATTCTCACCATGTCCACCAGTGTGCTTGCAATTGCAAGCACATGCAAGCACCAAGCTAGCGCTAGCGCTACCGTTCGCGAGCGCCGGGTGGAGCGGGCCGCCGCTGTCTGGACGATCGAGCAGGCACGCCCGGTGATGACCAGGAGCAACCGTGCTGGTGGGCTGGCGCGCCTGCGAGGGAGGAAGACAGCAGCTCTCGGCGCGCGCTCTGGCGAGCGAACAAAAGTCAGCGCCCTAACATGACCGCCTGCGGCACCGAGGCAGTGATCAGCGTCCCATCGGGCCGTCGATCGACTGTCCTGGAGGGAAGCGGACCGTGGATTGAGGGCCCCTGGTCTTCCAGTGGCACTCGTACCGGTCGGTCAGCCGATACGGTGAAGCGGTTGCCACGAACCGACAGCTCGACGCTGTCGCCCTCGACGACTGTGAAGGCAATCTGGCTACTTGTGACGTCGACCTTGATCCGCGTGCCACGCAGCATGATCTGGAATGTCAGGCCAGCCCATGAGTCGGGCAGCCGGGGATCGAAGGTGACGATCCCGTTATAGTCCCGCATGCCACCGAAGCCATAGGCAAGGATGTTCCAGACGCCACCAGTTGAAGCCACATGAACACCGTCGCTGGTATTGCCATGAAGATCGACTAGGTCGACAAACAGCGCATTGTAGAAGTAGCGCAGCGCCAGCTCCCGGTACCCGACTTCGGCGGCGATGATCGATTGCACCACGCCGGACAGTGTGGAATCGCCAGTGGTGATGGGGTCGTAGTACTCGAAGTTGTTGCGCTTCTGCTCCTTGGTGAAATGATCACCCTGCAAGAACAGCGCCAGCACCACATCTGCCTGCTTCAACACCTGGAACCGGTAGATCACCAGCGGGTGGTAATGAAGCAGCAACGGACGCTTGTCGGCGGGCGTGTTCTTGAGATCCCAGATTTCTCGATCCAGGAAGTGCGCATCCTGTGGGTTGATCCCGGTGACCTCGTCGTACGGAATGGACATCGCTTCCGCACAAGCGGCCCACTCGGCGATCTCCTCGGCACCCAGCTCTAGCCGTTCTACGACCCGCTGGTATGCGCGAGGGAAGTCACGTTCCAACTGCCGGAGCAACTCCGCCGCCTTGGCGAGATTGAACCGGGCCATGACGTTGGTGAAGAGGTTGTCGTTGACGACCGTGGTGTACTCGTCGGGTCCGGTTACCCCGTGAATGTGGAAGCTGCGACGGCCGGAACCGTTCTCCCGCCAGAAGCCGAGATCAGCCCACAGCCGCGCAGTCTCGACGAGGATGTCCACGCCTTCGCGGTTCATGAAGTCTTGATCACCGCTGGCGGCAACGTACTTGAAGAGAGCGTAGGCGATGTCAGCGTCGATGTGATACTGCGCCGTGCCGGCCGCGTAGTAGGCCGATGCCTCCTCGCCGTTGACGGTACGCCACGGGAAGAGCGCGCCGTGCTGGGCAAGCTCTTCCGCGCGTCGGCGGGCCGCGCCGAGCATGTTGTAACGAAAACGCAGTTCGCTGCGTGCCATCTGTGGCGAGGTGTAGGTGAGGAATGGAACCACGAAGATCTCGGTGTCCCAGAAGTAGTGACCGCTGTAGCCCGTGCCGGTCACACCCTTGGCCGGTACGCCGGACTGCTCGGCGCGCGCCGCAGCCTGAGCAACTTGGAACAGATTCCAGCGAACGGCCTGTTGTAGAGCCGGTTGACCGTGCACGACGACATCGGACCGCTCCCAATATTGGTCCAGCCACTCTCGCTGAGCGGCGAACTCCGGTTCGACACCGTGCTCACGTACGCGATCAAGGGTTCGCCGGCAGCGATCGACAAGCTCGCGAGAAGGCACTCCACGTGAGGTGTGGTAGGAAACGACTTTGGTGACCCTGATCGGCTGGCCCCGCTTCGCCTGCACCCGATAGACCATCTTGCCAGTGTCCTCGTCGGCGCTGGTGAAGGTGCGACAGTCATTGTCGGTAATGATGTCATGATCAACTCCAACGGCGAGCGTCATCTTCGAGTTGGCGCAGCGGTAGCCCAGGATGATCCGATCACCTTGCCACCAATGGCTCTGCGGTTCGAGGACCCGAGCCTCGAAGGCGACACCCTTACGCGGGTCGACGCCGGTGCCCATCGCGTCCGACCGTACGTGGTACTCGTCGCGGCCGTCCTGGCGGTTCAAGGTTTGCGAGGAGATCACCACCGGGGCCTCCGCGTCCAGCACGGTGACTTCCATGGTCATGATCGCCAGGTGACGCTGCGTGAATGACACCATGCGAGTCGAGGACACCCTGACTCGTTTGCCGCCGGGTGTCCGCCAGACGATATTGCGACGCAACACGCCGTCACGGAAGTCCAGCGAACGCTCATACGCTTCAAGATCGGCAACCGATAGCAGCATCGGCTCGTCGTCGACGTACAGCTTGATCGTTTTGTTGTCCGGCACATTCACCATGGTTTGGCCGACGCGAGCGAAGCCAAAGGCTTCCTCGGCATGCCGGATCGGCCACGTTTCATGAAACCCGTTGATAAAGGTGCCGTGGAAGTAGGTCTCCCGACCCTCCTCGACATTGCCTCGCATGCCGAGATATCCGTTGCCGACCGCAAACAGCGACTCTGTGGTACCAAGATCATCAGTGCGGTACTCGGCCTCGGTGAACCTCCATTCGTCAATCGGGAAGCGATTCCGGTTGAGCGGATCGGCCGCACTGATCGGGTCGTCGGGACTGCGCCGGGTCATGACGACACCAGCTCAGCAAGATCAGCAACAACCATGTCGGCGCCGGAGTCGGTCAGTCGCTGCGCGCCGACACCGCGGTCTACACCGACGACCAGGCCGAAGCCACCGGCATGACCTGCCTCGACTCCGGAGACGGCATCTTCGAAGACGGCGGCACGCTCAACTGGTACCCCGAGCTGGTCCGCGGCAGCAACGAAGGTGTCGGGGGCTGGCTTCCCCCTCAGGCCCTTCTCCGCGGCGACATTGCCATCGACTATGACGTCGAATCGTGGCCGTAGGTCGGCGGCTTCCAGCACGGCAGACGCATTGCGCGACGACGTCACGACCGCGACCTTGGTTCCGTACTGCGCGAGATGATCAAGGAGCTGTACCGAGCCGGTGTACGGTCGGACGCCCTCTTCCCGCAGCAGGGCAATGAAGAATTCGTTCTTTCGATTGGCGAGTCCACAGACGGTCTCGACTTGAGGACTGTCGCTGGGATCGCCCTCCGACAGCTGAATGCCGCGCGATGCGAGGAACGCGCGGATGCCGTCGTAACGTGGCTTGCCGTCGATGTAGTTGAAGTAGTCGCTTACGACATAGGGCTGGTCGATCCCCCGCTTGCTGAGGAAGTCGACAAAGAGCTGCTGCCACGCCCGCATATGCACCTCCGCGGTCGGAGTCAGCACACCGTCCAGATCGAACAGGGCGGCGTCGTACTCATGCCAGTTCACACCATGAAGATTAGAACGTGACGAGCCTCGCTGCGGAATAACGTAGAAAGCGTTCGCCCATCGCAGAACGACGGCGCTCGGCATGTGATCAAAGCGTAGGGTCAGGTCGTGGCCACCCCTTTTGAATCGGATCCCGTCTTAGTGGAGGTCGTCCGCAACGGCTTTGTCGAAAGCGTTCATCGTGGGCGGGTTGCTATCACGAATCCCGACGGAAGTCTGGCCTCCTCCGTTGGTGCCGATTTCGCTCCGATGTATCCGCGCAGCGCCAACAAACCGCTACAGGCGGTCGGCATGCTGCGAGCGGGCCTTGATCTTGATGACGAGCTGCTCGCGCTGGTCTGTGCCTCGCATTCCGGCGAGTCGTTTCACCTCGACGGTGTCCGCCGCATCCTCGCGATGTCGGGACTCGACGAGTCGGCGTTGCAGATGCCGGCGGACTGGCCACTGGACCAGCAGGCCAGGGAGGACGCCATTCGCTCCAACCTCGCGAAATCCCCTCTCGCCATGAACTGCTCGGGCAAGCACGCAGGGATGATCAGGACAGCCGTCCTGAGCGGCCGAGACATCGCGAACTACCGCGACCCTGATCATCCGATTCAACTCGCCGTCGTGCAAGCCATTGATGATCTCGCACATGAGCAAGCCACAAATCTCGCAATAGATGGTTGCGGCGCGCCACTTTATGCGATCTCTCTCTACGCCCTGGCCCGCGCATTTGGACGCATTGCCAGCGCATCCGAGGGTCCCGAGCATCGCGTCGCAACAGCGATACGGAGTTATCCAGAGTATGTGTCAGGTAGCCGACGCGACGAGCTCGAACTCCACCAGGCGATTCCCGGTTTGATGGCCAAGGCGGGCGCGGAGTCGGTGTACGCAGTCGGCCTTGCCGACGGCCGAGGGGTAGCGATCAAGATCAGTGACGGAAACCCACGCGCCCGTCCCGTCGCCATGGCCGGAGTACTCAAACACCTCGGATTTGATCATGAAACTCTGGAGATTCATGCCAGCGCTCCGGTGCTGGGTGCCGGGGAACGAGTGGGCGAGATCCGGCCCTGTAAGGAAACCCTGGCCGAGCTCGGTGCCTAACGCCTCCTCCTGGCACTTTCATGCGCCCTGAGCTTGTTGCAGGGCACCGCTTCGACAAGGCTCAGCGCTTATCGGTGGCCACGCTCCGTGTTACAGGGCGGGGCGTACGTGGAGGCCGATGTCGGGATCCACGAGTGGCTCCTGGGCTGCTGCGATGCCATCGACGGTCAGCGGGGCGTTGACTGGCATGCCGCGCTTGATCAGCCCTAACGCTATGGGGCCGAGTTCGAAGTGGCGCGCCGAGCCGCCCACGAAACCTACTGCGCGCCCGTCGAGCAACAGCTCACTTCCGGGAGCAGGCAGCGCGTCAACGCTGCCGTCCAAGTGCAGCTGAATCAGTCGCCGCGGCGGCCTTCCGAGGTTGTGGACCCGTGCAACCGTCTCCTGGCCTCGATAGCAACCTTTGTCGAGGTCGACGGCGACGCCGAGCAGCCCGATCTCGTTCGGAATGGTGCGGTGGTCGGTGTCGAGGAAAATTCTGGGCACGCCGCCAGCGATCCGACGCGCCTCGAGCGCCCAGGTGCCAGTTCGGGCACCGCGGCTCATCACGTCTCCAAGTCGATCACGCGGCACAAATGCCTCTCGCCCCCCGAGCGAGTCGGGGCCTATCCGGACAAGATGGTCGCCGACCACTTGTCCAACTGACCACACGATCGCATAATCAGCGCTCCTGTCGGCTACCTCGACTCGCATCATGAAGCGCATGCTGTCGAGCCAGTTCACCAGTGCTGATGCTGCGCCTGGTTCAGTGTGCGCCCAAAAGGTCTCGCCGTCGTCCACGCCATAGAGCACGTGCTCGATGTGGCCGTGTGGGGACAGCACCAGAGCGGTGACGCCACGGCCGGGCTCGAGTCCCTCGAGGTCTTGCGTCGTCAGCGAATGCAGCCACGTCAGCCGGTCCGGGCCGGTAACCGCGATGACGTTCCGGTGGGACAGGTCAACCACGCCGTCGCCGCCGACCAGCAACCGCTGCTCGCGCATCGGATCGCCGTAATGCCAAGGCACACCGACATCTGGCCCTGTTTCAGCCACGACAGCGGTCATGTCGCTTCAGCACTCCTGTCCGTCCTTTTCTTCCCTACATCATTGTCGGCCTCCGGTACGCCACCGCACTCGTGACTCCCGCCAGGCAGGGTCAGCGAGAGGCGGCCGAATTCACCTTGCGCACCCTGGTGCCGTCGCCCTCGCAGCGACCGCCACTGGGGTTGCCCCCACCTCCGTCACGGTACCGACGCCACCCAACAGAATTCGAGCGTCAGACAGTTAACAACTTGCTCACGTCGCTGATCAGTGCGCTGGATGGAAATCAGGCTCGACGCAGCCGACCCCACATGTGGGTTTGCAGACTGTGGCCATATGCGGCCTTGTCGAAGGTCCATAACAGATCACCCGCAACATTGCCGTACAAACGCTGACCTGCTGCATACTCCTCGGCGGAGGCGGTGCGCACTACCGCATCTGTCACCAATTCGATCTTGGGTCCGGTGATCGATCCGTACCACACCTCGGCATAGCCGGCCGGGTGACACATCACGACCTCCAGAGTGCCGTCGCTCTGCGGCCGCCAGAACCCGGTCTCCATGCCCAGCGGCCGGATCGCGAGTCCTTGATCATCGACTTCGAAAATCTGTGACAGGTAGTGCAGGTAGTCCCCGCCATTGTGGGCAAAGTCGATCTGCTGTCCGAAATCGTAGTCTTCGGTCCCCGGATAGGTTGCCTTACCACTGCCTTCCCAGCGACCGATCATCCAGGCGATCGACCTCAGATCCGGATGCAGGTCCGCTGGGAGCTCGAACGACATATCCTCAACCACCGGAACGCGCGGCGGCCGAGCGGAAAAGCACCCAGACCAGCATGATCAGCAGCACCAGGCCAAGGGTGGCGACACCACAGATCAGCAGTACCGCGAAGGTGAAGGACAGCGACATGGCTGGGAGTTTAGTCGGGCACTGCTTCCTGGCCTTGGAACTCGACCAGCCTGCGTTCCATGATCGTGCAGGCCGTCACATACGTCTTCCCCCCGGCCACCGGCCAGCTGTCAAGCGTCGCTCCCGCCTCCGAATAGCCCAGTCGTTCATAGAGCCCTCTAGCTCCGGGGTTATCGTGCTCAACCAGCATCCTGGCCAGCGGCCGGCCATGATCGATGATCTTGTGCTCTAACGCGGCGATCAGCTCAGCTCCGGCTCCGAGAGATTGAAAGCGCTCGTGCACCGCAAGCATCCAGATATTGCCCGCATCCTCCGATAGCCGGAAATCCACGCCGCCCATGGCAATCAGCCGGTCGTTCGGTAAGACGCCCACCAGCACCGCAACCTCTGCGGCGTAGGAGGCCTCAAGTGCCGCGGCCACAGCTCGGATGTGTTCGGGCCCGCCTGACCAGTCGAGATCGCTCAGGTCGGCTGCTTCAAGATCACGGAAACTCAGCCGCATGTCCATGGGCCAAACTGTGCCAGGTTACGGTGAGAAACATGCCTCGCTACATCATTCTTGGCGCAGGGGCGGTCGGCGGCGCCATCGGCGGTCGGCTCCGAGTGGCCGGACGCGATGTCGTGCTAGCTGCCCGCGGCGACCACTTGGCAGCCCTGCGTGAGCATGGTCTACGGCTGCGTACGCCCGACGAGGACGTGACTCAGTCCGTTCTGGCCATCGGTGGGCCGGAGGAGATCGAGCTCAACGGTGACGACATCCTCATCCTCGCGACCAAGACGCAGCAAGCAAACGAGGCGCTGCTGACCTGGGCTGATGCCCTGGTGCATGAGAACACTCTGTCCATCGGCACAGCGGGCGAGCTCCTACCGATCTTCATCGCGCTCAATGGGGTCGCCGCGGAGGCGATGGCGCATCGGTATTTTCGACGGGTCTATGGAGTATGTGTCTGGATGCCGGTTGTGCATCTGATGCCCGGAGAAGTGATCATTCGTAGCACGCCGCGATCAGGAATGCTCCATATCGGCCGGGTGCCCGCGAACCCGGACGATCATGATCAAACACTGCAGCAGATTGCCACTGATCTGGTGGCCGCCAACTTCGACGTTCCGCTACCCGATGATGTGATGTCATGGAAGTACCGCAAGTTGATCAGCAACATCGGGAACGTCTTCCAAGCATTGGTGGCCCGCAACGGAGATTGGCGCCCGCTGGTCGCCGATGCCGAGGCTGAGGCGTGCCGGGTACTCGATGCCGCCGGAATTGGATACATCAGCGAGGAGGAGGAATCCGCCGCGCGGGCGGCTGGATTCACCATGAAGCCGGTTGCTGGGATTCCGGAATTCGTCGGCGGGTCGACCTGGCAGTCTCTGCAGCGGGGCACGGGGAACATCGAGACGGACTATCTCAACGGTGAAGTCGTGATGATCGCGCACCGGCTCGGGATGGAGGCTCCGATCAACGAGCGATTGGCCGTCCTGGCGCGGCAGGCGGCTGTTATCGGCGCCAAGCCTGGTGCCCTGAACGTCGACCAGCTTGCCGATCTTCTGCGGCGGTAGTGACGTCGAGGTGGGCGCCGCTAATAGACCAGGGCCCGAACGTTGTCGGCTAGTGCGGCTTCAACGAAGCTTGCAGCGCCTTGAATCGTGGCCGACTCGACTAGGTCGCTCTCGGCCAGCTCGCGCCGCGCGGCGCACTGGGTACACACGGTGATCGCGCCGCTGAGCCTGACGGTCTCCACCAGATCCGCGATCGGCGTCGCATATGGCAGCTGAAGGTCGGGCTGACGCCCAGGCACGGCGAACCACACCGCCTCGCCGGTCAGCCAGACTGAGACCGAAGCTCCGGCGGCGACGCCCATCGCGGCAACGGTCCACGCCTGGTTCGCCCGCTCGGCTGCTTCAGCGCCGCAGGTGATCTTGATCAGGAGCGAGCGTGATGTCATTTCGCTGGACATGGCCGACATTGTGGCAGAAGGTATCGCTGTGTTGATCACTAGATTCGCTGGGTCGGCGCCTTGGGAGGACAGATACGGCTACTCGCGCGTGGTCGTGGCCGGAGATTGGGCGATCACAGCTGGCACGACGGCGACCGGTGTGGACGGCGTGCTGCATCCTGGTGACCCTTACCGGCAGGCGCTGGCCGCCTTTGGCATCGCGCTCGAGGCGCTGAATGCAGCCGGTGTGGCATCGGAGCAGGTGGTACGCACCCGGATGTATGTCACCGACATCACCTCGCAGGCCGAGGCCGGGCGCGCGCACCACGAAATGCTCGGCCATATCCGGCCGGTCACGACCATGATCGAGGTGGTGCGGCTCGCTGATCCTGCCCATCTGGTCGAGGTCGAAGTCGAGGCGTTCGTCGGTCGCTGAGATCTCGGTCTCGGCACAATGGAAGACTGGCCGCCGTGTCTGAACGAGGGCAGATCTGTATCGAGGCGCGGCGATAACCATGCGTCTTGTGGTCCAGCGAGTGGCGTCGGCGCGTGTCGAGGTCTCCGGCGAGGTTGTCGGGGCAATCGATCGTCCCGGGCTGGTGATCTTGGTAGGCGTCACCCAGGATGATCAGCCGGCCACAGCGGAACGGTTGGCCCAGAAGGTCTGGACGCTTCGCATCCTTCGGGACGAGAAATCATGTCAGGAGGAAAACGCGCCGATCCTGGCCGTCAGTCAGTTCACGCTCTACGCGGACCTTCGGAAGGGCCGCCGCCCGTCGTGGAGCGCGGCGGCGCCACGGGCAATCAGCGAGCCGCTGGTCGAGGCATTCGTCTCTTCACTGCGGCTGCTGGGCGCGGAGGTGGCGACCGGCGTCTTCGGCGCTGAAATGCAGGTCTCCCTGACCAACGACGGCCCGGTAACGCTCATTCTCGACTCTGAGAGCTAGCCCGGACTTCCGAAGACGACCTCAGAGATCACGATGGCATCGCGGCCCCTGGCATTCGATCCAGGACCGGTGCTCCCCTCGATCGTGAGCATGATCTGGTCACCCGGTTGGGCGGGAATGCTCAGCTTCTGCACGGTCTGCACCCGGTCTTCTAGCGGCTGCTGGAAGGACGTGCCGTTCGCGAAGGTCCAGGTCGCTCTGGTAATCCGGCGGTACTCGCCATAGCGCTTGGCGCCGCTGGCCGGATCCACCTTCGCGTAGCCATTCACCAGCCCTACCTCGACGATGGTGGTTCCGGCCGGAAACTGGAAGGTGATGGCCTGACCAATGCCGTTGCCATTGCACCGCCAGGCCGTATTCATCTGCCCGTCAAGCATCTGTTCCGGCACGTAGTAGACAGGATTGCCGGCGTCATCGGTGGTCTGCGGCGCCTGACACCCGACCTTCACCTGGGTCGGCTTCGCTGATGCCACCTGTGCTGGGGGCGATGCGGCAGAGGGAGCAGCCTGTTGCCCAGTCGGCTCCGCTGAGCCTGAGGCTGCCGTTCGCGAGGCGGGGTGCAGCAGCAGCGCCATCCCGGCGACTGCTCCAACTGTCAGGCAAAGCAAGATCACGATCATGATGATCATGGGATTGCGGCGGCCCGGTGGGGCGGGTGCCGGTGCCGGCAGGTCACCAGGGAGCGACGGCGGAGGCGAATCCAGCGGAAGCAGAAGCGTTCGCGGATCGCCGCCCCTGTTATGCCGGGAGCGTAGGAGTCCCGGCGATACAGCCAGGCAAAATCATCTCCGACAGCCTGGGGTGCGTCGGATGCCGGCTCGTTCTGGGAAGGCTCGCTGCCTGAGGCCTGAGACATAGACCCTCACGGTAACGCCGAGGTGCGCGCCTCGGGACTCTTCCGTGAGGGTCCAACCAATGTCACAAACCCGAATGTGTTTGCTCGCCGCCCGAGCGTGCGCTGAGAGCTGCTGTCTTCCTCCCTCGCAGGCACGTGGCGGCCTGGCGACGTGCAAACTCTCTGTCGCACTCCCCCGTGCCTGCTCGATCGTCCAGACAGCAGCGGCGCACGCTCTACCCGACGCTCGCGAACAAGCGTCAGGAAGCTTCGATGTCGACGTCGATCTCCTTGACGCTGCCGCGTGCACCGACGACGGCGCGATCGACAGTCGTCGCACCCGGTGCCAGTGTCCGGAGCGTCCAGTTGCCGTCAGCGGCGAAAAACCGGAAGTGACCAGTCGCCGATGTCGGGACCTCTGCGGTGAACTCGCCACTCGAGTCGAGCAGCCGAACGTATGCCCCCGAGACTGGATTCCCGCCGCGCAGCACGCGGCCCTGGATCACGGCCTCCTTGGTCACGTCGACGCCGGCCAGACTGAGTCCGCCCTTAGTTGCTGCGCACATGATCTTCTCCTTTTTGAACTGACGAGGGAATCGAAATAGGTTCCGGCCCGGAATGCTTAGGCGGCGCCGGGTTCATCACCGACGGCGACCGGCACGCCGACCAGCGAGCCGTACTCGGTCCAAGACCCGTCGTAGTTCTTCACGTTCTGCTGCCCGAGGATCTGGTGCAGCACGAACCAGGTGTGCGCGCTCCGTTCCCCGATCCGGCAGTAGGCAATGATGTCTTTGTCCCAGCTCAGGCCCGCGTCGCTGTACAGCTCGGTCAGCTCGTCATCGGACTTGAACGTGCCATCATCATTGGCTGCCTTGCTCCACGGCACATTGACGGCTGTCGGAATGTGACCACCGCGCTGTGCCTGCTCCTGGGGCAGGTGGGCCGGGGCGAGCAGTCGGCCAGCGTACTCATCTGGACTGCGCACATCGACCAGGCTCTTGGTGCCGATCGCTGCCACCACCTCGTCGCGGAAGGCGCGAATGTTGAGGTTCGGCTCCGTGGCCGAGTAACTCGTGGCCGGTCGGGTGACCGTTTCGCTGCTCAGGTCGCGGGCATCGAGCTCCCACTTCTTGCGGCCCCCGTCGAGGAGCAGCACCTTGTCGTGTCCGTAGAGCTTGAAGTACCAGTACGCGTACGCGGCGAACCAGTTGTTGTTGCCGCCGTAGAGCACGACGGTGTCGTCGTTGCCGATGCCGCGCTCCGACAGCAGCTTCTCGAACTGCTCTTTGTTGATGAAGTCACGGCGGACCG